>Ga0105048_10001507_pt1 | contig 37798 bp, 27 predicted proteins | sample MAT05_FD_78382 | JGI IMG/M metagenome (GOLD analysis project Ga0105048, IMG submission 78382) | Freshwater microbial communities from Lake Fryxell liftoff mats and glacier meltwater in Antarctica - MAT-05 | ecosystem: Environmental > Aquatic > Freshwater > Ice > Liftoff microbial mat | place... | reverse complement strand
TGCACTATGCGGCTCGATCTGCGCGCCCCGCCGACCGGCGCTTCACCCGAGTGCGGGCGTCGACTCCCTGTTCAACCTCGAGCTCCATGTCCCGACATCTGAAGCGTATCTCATGCCGACTGACCCGAACGCGCCCCCCGTGGGATCGTTGAAGATCGACGTCACTTCGATGGCCGCCTTCTTGAAGGACCTCCCCCCCAACGGGACGCTGGGGATGCGGACCCAGCAGGATGGCTATCCTGAAGTGCTCCTCGAGATCAAGTCCAATCAGGCCGAGTATGGCGACGCCGCGGGCATCACCGCGACGGATTACCAGACCCTGATCACCACAGACGAGCAGGTTGAGCAGATCGTCGCGCATCTCCCGGCGGCGATGAAGCTCGTGGAGATCTTGGTCGAGAGCAAGGCCGCCCTCGACGACAAGCGCCAGCGGATGATCAGCGCCATCGCTAAGGGAGCGGAGGAGCGCGCCAAGTTCGCCCCCGACGGTCCGGTGCTGCTCGCAAAGTACGAGAAGACGCGGGAGTATCGCTCGGCCATCGCCGAGAAGGGCGCGAAGACGCGGAAGAAGAACGAAGAGGCCGCCGCCGCGAAGACGGCGGAGGAGGCCAAAGCCAAGGCGGACACGGGGACGAAGGTGTGAGAGCCACCCCCTTCAAGGGCAGCGGATCCAGAGCGGCTCGATCGCGCTCACCGGTCGATCGAAGAGGCCGAGCTGCTCTTCCAGCCGGAAGATCCGCTCGAAGTCCGTCGGCGCAAAGGCCTTGCGCAACCTCGAAGCATAGGTGACGACGAGGACGCGGAGGTAATGGTCAACGTCGTAGTCGCGCTCCCCGTGGGCGCGGCGAAGATCATCTTCTTCCTCGGGGAGCCAAACGTGGCTCCCGCCGCGAGCGCGGTAGAAGCGTACGCGCTCGCCCGGCGCCCAGCGCGCGCGGCCGGCGCCGAGGAGCGCTTCATAGGCCGCCTCGCGGTGCCCCGCGCGCGTGGTGAGGTAGGTTTCCGGGGTCTTGGTGAGCCGGGTGCGCGTCGCCACCATCGCGACCGGGAGAGAGCGAGTCTGGAGCGCTGTCACCGTCTCGAGGAACAGCCGACGCAGGCCCGCGACGTCGCCGAGCATGGTCCGTCGGAGGCCTTCGCGGAGGAACCGCTCGCCGAAAGGCTCGGCGCGGCTCGACCGCAACGCCACGCCGCGGAGGACGATCTCGCCCTCGTGCGGCGCGAGGGCGTAGTTCTTCACCTCGTAGCTGAACATGGCGCGATACCGCCCCTCGTACTCGAGCCGGATCCCGCTCGGCAGCTCGGCGGCGACCTCGGCGACGAGGGCGCGCTCGTCGGCCTCGACGAAGCCTTCGGGGACGGCGAAATAGACTCCATCGGTGTCGGCCTCGATCAGGGCCACTCCGCGGCGGCGCAGAGAGAGGATGATCTGATCGAGGATCTCCCGCCCGCGCCGCGTCACCTCGTCGGCGGCCCTCCGATCGGCGAAGAGCGCGATCGAGCCCGCGCCCATGTAACCATAGGCCGAGTTGATCAGGAGCTTCATCGCGGCCTGCATCGCCTCGTGGTGACCGGGATCGAGCGAGGCGCGCTGCGCCTCCCGCGCCGCCGCCTTGTGCTGGAGCCGGAGAGAGAGGAGCTGCTTGACGATGTGCAGCAGCGCGCCGAGGCGATCGCACGCGGGGCCGATCTGATAGGCGCCCATGAGCGAGGGATAGAGAGAGGCAATGTCGGCCTTGACCACGCGCTCGGCGACGCCGGTCGCGAAGAGGTGGAGGGCGCCGCCGGCGTGCGGGCCGAGCTCGGCGCCGTCACCGTGGAGCCTCGGTATCGCGGCGCCCGCGCGCAGGTACGCGCGCACCAGCATCGGCTCCAGGACGCCGGTCGCCGGGCCGGCGGAGGCCAATCGCTCGTAGCGGCGCGGCGCCATCCCCGCGAGCGCAAAGGGCGCACGAAGGAGCCGCCGCGAGAGGGCGTCGACCTCGGCCACGTCATCGAGCGCATAGCGCCGCACCAGGTCGGGATCACGCTGGTAGGTCGCGTGGATCTCCGCGCCGGGGAGGTAAACGCGATCCGGACCGGCGACGCCGAAATGGCGCGCGACGTCCTTGAGCCGGTGGCTCGGGAGATCGCGGGCGACGAAATCGTGGCGACGGACCGCGTCGAGCGTGTCAATCAGCTCGCGCCCGGCGATGGAATAGCGCGGCCGCTTGCCGCCGCGGCTGTCCTGATAACGATCGATCAACGCCGGGCCACCGGCCCTCCCGAGCGCGAGCGGCACCGCGAGTATTTCAGCGCGGCGCAGGAGGAACGGGAGATCGAAGCCAAAGAGGTTGTGATTCTCGATCACGTCGGGATCGCGCTCGCGCACCAGCGCCGCGAGCGCCGCGATCAACGCCGGCTCGTCGTCCGGCTCCGGCGCTTCGAGGGTCACGACAAGACCGCTCGTGTCCCGCACCGCGACGAGGAAGATCCTCGCCGTCTCCGGGTCGAGCCCGGTCGTCTCGAGATCGATCTGCATCCGGCGGAGATCGTCATAGACGAGCCCGCGGAAGTACGCGCGCCCGGTCTGCATCAGATACTGCTCGACCGGGCCGACGCGGTGATACTCCGAGAGGTCGTAGAGGCCGCTCACCGGCCTCGCCAGCCGCGCCGAGGCGCCAGCGAGGATCGCTCGCCCGAGCCCGCGTCCGCTGGGCGAGGAGAGCAGATAGCGGTACGAGCCGGCGTCGCCGTCGAGCTCTTGATAGTGAATGTGAGCCGCCGCGGCGCCGGGGGATCGGGCCTCCGCGAGGCCCCCGCCGAGGCGCTTCAGATCGTCGAGGTGGGCCGCGAGGACCCAGGGGCGGAAGCGCTCGCGCTCGCAGCGGAGCGCCCCGCCTTCTCGCCGCCAGATCAGCGCCTGGCCCTCGTGATCCGCCCAGACGGAGACGATGCCAGGCGTGGAGTCCCAGCCGAACAAGGTCTCATCTCCCGGGGCGTTCATGCGGCGCCCACCGCGATACACGGGGCGCCGCCGAACGCCAAGGGGGGACTCAGGCGGGGACGGCCTCGGCCTCTCTTCGATCCCAGTGCCGGTGCTCCGCGACGGCGGCCATCAGCCTCTGGATGAAAGGATCGAGATCCGCCACGTCGCGCATGGTGATCACGCCTTGATCAGCGACGAGCTGCCGTGTGGTCAGCGTGTCCGAGAGGTCGACCCCTTGAATGTCCGAGGCGAGCAGGAGATCCACGCCGTCCCCCGACGCCCCGATGGTCTTGTGGTGCTTGAACGCCTCGTTGATGAAATGGATGACGTCGCCCCGGCTCTCCAGCGCTTCGATGCTGGCCCGGCCGCCGGGCACGAAGACTGCGTCATACATGATCGAAGCGGTGGTGAGCAGGCTGTGGCTCACCTCCACCGTGCCGCCCTCGGCCGTCGTGATGCTGCCGAGCACCGGCGCGATGACCTCCGGGTGCGCCCCGGCGGCCTCGAGCGCCGCGCGCACGATCCGCAGCTCACCGCCGTTGACGCCGGGCGCCGCGAGGATGGCGATGAGGCGGCTCTTGATGGTGTTCTTCACCGTGTTCGCCATGCTGAGCGCCTCCGAGCGATCGACGGATCGGTGAGACGAGAGCTTGCCTTTGACGGCCGCGGCGATCGCGCGGATCGTCGGCGCGAGGGGCGCCGGCGCGGCGACGCCGACCCCTTCCGCGATCTTGCGCGCCAGCTCGTGATCGACCCGGTTGAAGTTGTCGATCATCCGTTGCCTGATCTCCTTGCGCTCGACCTTGCCGAGCTCGAAGCGACCCGCGTGGATGATGTGCCTCTTCTCGACGGCCGACTGGCTGTTCCAGAACAGCGTGGCCTGCGTGGAATGGTCGTTGAAGCTCTCGCTCCGCTCGCGGATCTTGCGCCCCTCGACGTGCGCCGGATAATGCACGTAAGCGCCCTGCGCCATCGAGGCCAGCGCCGGGCAGCCGCCGCCGACCGAGTTGGGAACGTAGTTGGCCCGATCCACCTTGATCCGCTGCTGCATGTGCCCGTCCTGATGAAGGGTGCTCACGGGCGCCAGAGGCCGGTTGATCGGGATCTGCGGGAAGCTCGGCCCGCCGAGCCGGGAGAGCTGCGTGTCGAGGTACGAGAAATTCCGCACGGCGAGCAGTGGATCATCGGTGAAGTCGATCCCCGGCACCACGTTCGCGGTGTGATAAGCCACCTGCTCCGTCTCGGCGAAGAAGTCGTCGGGGTTGCGGTCCAGCGTGAGCTTGCCAATCCGCTGCACCGGGACGAGCTCCTCGGGGAGGAGCTTCGACGCGTCGAGCAGATCGAAGTCGAAGGAGAGCTCTTCCGACTCTTCGATGATCTGGACCCCGAGCTCGTACTCGGGATAATCGCCCGCCTCGATCGCATTCCAGAGATCGCGCCGGTGATAATCAGGGTCCTTCCCGCCGAGCTTCTGCGCCTCGTCCCAGACGAGGGAGTGGACGCCGAGCAGCGGCTTCCAGTGGAACTTGACGAAGCGAGATTTCCCGGCCGCGTTGACGAAGCGAAAGGTGTGAACCCCGAACCCCTCCATCATGCGATAGCTCCTGGGGATGGCCCGGTCCGAGAGGATCCAGAGGAGCATGTGCGTCGTCTCGGGCGTGAGCGAGGCGAAGTCCCAGAAGGTGTCGTGGGCAGAGGCCGCCTGCGGCATCTCCCGGTCGTGCTCCGACAGAGGGCCTGTGCGCCGCCGCCGCGGCCCTCAGCCCATCACTTCTTCGGAGGCGCTGCGTCGGCCGACTTGCGGTCGGCGCCCACCTGGGGCTGCGAGCGTCGCACTGATTTCACCGCCTCGACGACGTCGAGGTAGGTCTGGTCCTTGGAGATCTGGCCGGCCGCGGCGGCGGTCGCGAGCTTGGCGTGCGCCGCGCAGAAGCCGGCGACGGCGTCGTGGGCCTCGAGGTGGCCGCTCTCCAGCGAGGCGACCTGGCCGAACAGGCTGGCGTAGACCACCCGGTCGACCATCGAGTCCCCGACGCAGACCGGGCGGGTGTCGAGCGCGCCGCAGCGACGCTCGGTCCGCGCTGCGCGCCTCTTTTCGGCGTCTTTCTCGAGGTCGGCGAGGCTCTTCGCCTGCGCCTCGAGGTAGGGGCTGAGCCCGTCGCACAGAGTCTTCACGTGCGGCGCCGCGTCTTGCACGGCCTTGGCCAGATCGCCCTTGGAGGCGTTGGCGCTCATCTGGTTCGCGAGCGCGGTCACGGCGCTGCGGGCGGCCTGCTCCGGCCCCGCGTCCACGTCGACCCAGCTCGCGTCCTTCACGCCGGTGCGCGCGCCCTCGAGCTGCCCCGCGGTGTCGGGGCTCGTCCCTGCTGCCATCGTCTCGAGCGTCTCACCGTAGCCCGCGAGGACCACGATCGCGCGGTGCCAGAGCTGATCGCTCTTCGCCGCCTTGCCGCACGTCTCGCTCGTGGGCTTATCGGCGGCGCCCGGGGTCGGCGCTGAGAGCGCTTCTTGCAGCGCGCAGACCTCTGCTCCCTGCGGCATCCCGTGGGCGTGCTCGGAGAGCCCCTGCCCGACTTTGCCGACCGCGACCCCGGACATGACAGCACCACCGCACGCCGGCATCGTCAGCGCGAGGGCGAAGACCGCGAAGGCGCCGCGCAGGGTAACGCCGGAGGGACTCAGGCTCTTGGATTGTTCGCTCATTTCCAGGGACCCTAGTCCATCGGCGCACACCGCCGCCATGGTTACGTCGAGGTGGCGAAGCTGATAACCTCGGCGCCGCGCATGCATGCCGTCTCCACCTGCACCCTCCCGGTCGCCTTACTGATCTGGCAACCCCAGCCTTCAGTGTGGATGCTGACTGTCGTCTGCCGCGCGACGTTCCTCCTTCGCCCGGGCGAGTCCGTGCTCGCGCCCGACCAGGAAGATCCGATCGAGCAGGACGACCACTGGAACGACGATCCCGGCCGCAGCCTCCGCCTCGCCAGCGATCTCGTGCCGATGAAGCCGCGCGCCGACATCACCCTCGTCGGCAACGCCTTCGCCCCAGGGCACGCCGCGGTGCGATCGCTCGTGGTCCGGCTCCTGGTCGGTGAGCTCGACAAATCGATCGAGGTGCTCGGCGATCGCTCGTTCGATCAGGATGGAGCGCTCCACGAAGGGCCGCCCTTCTCGCGCATGCCGCTGCTCTACGAGCGCGCCGCCGGGGGCGCGGACACCCCGAACCCGGTCGGCCTCCGCGGGCAGCCCAACGCCTATGGGCGCATCGCGCTCCCCAACCTCCAGCCACCGGGGATGCTGATCACCTCGCCTTCGGACTACATCGAGCCGGTGGGCTTCGGCCCGATCGCGCCGAGCTGGCCCACGAGGCACGAGAAGCTCGGCCGCGGCGCGCCCGAAGGCGCCCAGATCGACGTTCACGCCGGCCCCCTCCCCGAGGATCTCGACCCTTCGTATTTCAACCACGCTCCGCGCGATCAACAGGTCCAGTTGCTCCGCGACAACGAGCGGCTCGTCCTCGAGCACCTCCACCCGGATCACCCGCGCTTCGTCACCAACCTGCCTGGCATCCGCCCCCGCGCCACCGTCGAGCGACAAGGCATCACCCAGAGCGTCCCTCTCCGCTGTGACACGCTGTGGATCGACACCGACCGCGCCCTCTGCACCTTGACGTGGCGGGCCCAGGTGCCGATCAATCACCCTGAAGAGCAGGGCCGAGTGGTGATCACGCTCGATTCGCCGGGCCAGCCCGCGGCGCGCGCGCCTTCGGCGCTGGGGCGTTTGCAGCGACCCGCGGCCGACGAGGCCTCGGAGACGCTGGTGCCCGCGGCGCGGACCCCGAAGCCGACCGACGCGCGGGTGCTGCCCTTCGCGCCCGCTCCGGAGCAGCATCGTTCGATCGATAAAGGCACGTCCTCGGGCTCGGGGCTCCCGTTCATCGGATCTCCTCCCAAAGTACCTTCGGCGCCGCCGCCGCGCCCGAGCTCGCCGCCCCCAGCGATCAAGCCCGCTCCGCCCCCTCCCCCGCCGCGCCCGAGTCAGGCAGTCATCGGCATCACCTATGGCCCCGAGGTCGGCCGAGGGCTCTCGCTGCCCCAAACGTTCTCGCCGCCTCAAGAGCCGGTCCCTCCGCCGCTGCGCACCTCGCTCGAACAGCGGGGCAACAGCCCGTGGTCCGCGCCGGAGCCCGCCGCGGGCAACGCCGCAGCACCGATGACGGTTGGACAGCTCGCCGCGGTCCCCGCCGGCCTCCCCGAGCCCGCGCCGGAGGCCGCCCCGGCCCCGACCGAGGCCGCGCGCCCCGCCTCGAAGCTCGAGCTGGGCCGGGCCCTTCACCTCGTCTGGTACGATCCCGAGATCCTCCCCAAGGTCCGTCGCAAGCCAGCCTTTCAACCAATCCTCAACGCGCTCGACGGGCGGCCGGTCGACGCCGATCTCGACGATCCGAGCACCGCGCGGGATCCCTCGCTGGTGGAGGACCGCCGCGACGTCTTTGAAGTCCTCGCGCGCGCCGACGCCATGGACGAGGCCGCATTGAACGAGGCGGTGGATCGCGCGGTGCGCGATGACGGGAAGTACGTCCCTCCGTTCCTGCTCATCGCCGGGGAGGTGCGCTTTCCCTTCGACGAGCTCTCGACGCTCAAGGCCACGCTCTCCATCGTCACGCCCTTCGCCACCGGCGATGAGCCGCTCAAGATGACGATCGCCGACGCGCGCGAGTTCCTCCGCACACCCGATCTCCTCAGCCCGCCCGGCGTCATCGAGGGGTTCACCGCCCGCGTGCAAGACGCCTTTCGCAAGATGCGCAAGGCCGTGCCGCCGGGCTACCTCGACGACCAGACCGAGCGCGTGCTCGTGGAGAAGCGCCTCTATCAGCGGCGAGAGGTCTTTGGCGGGCCCCACCTGCGGGCGCAGCTCTTCTTCACCCCCAACGGGAGGCCATGGCCGCTCTACGTGCCAGAGGCGATCGCCAAGAAGCTCCCCCTGTTCGCCCGCTTCCCGGTGCGGATCCTCGCCGAGGCCTCGCTGCAAGAGGACCAGTACGAGACCCACCCCAACGCCCTCCGGGCCTCGGCGATCGGCCGCGTCGCGCCGGCCTCCACCCGAGCCGAGCGCCTCGCCAAGCCCCCTCAAAGCTGACAGCGCTTTTACCGCGCTGTCAGCCGAGCATCTTTCAATGCTCTCACACGAAGCGATCGCCGCCCATCGCTTCGAGCACGAACAATACGCCACCGCGGTCCTTCGTCAGGGCCGCCATCACCTCTGCAAACTGCTCCATCGGCACGATGCAGCCGTCGCTCCCGTGCGGCCCGCGGCCGTGGATGTAGAAGCCGTCGCGCCCCAGCATGTGCTTGGCCTGCTCGGCGTCGTAGGGATCGAGCCGAGCCGCGAGGCCGAGGTGAGGATTGCGACTCGGCGTGAGCACCTTGTAACGCCCCGTCGGGATCGGCCCGCCGTGGACGTGGTTCTTGCCTTCCACCGTCTTCACGCCCTGCGAATGGGGGTTGTTGGTGTCGTTGTTCCCCCCGTGGAGCTTGCTCCCTCCCCCACCGCCGCTCACCGCGGAGACGTGGATCATGTGCCCATTGGCGGTGCCCGTGAGCACGCCTTCGAAGATGTAATAGGTCAGATTGGCGGGCATGAGCTCCTCCGGATCGAACGCGTCAGCGATCAGGCCATGGGCCAGAAGAAGGTGTGATCGGGCAGGAGCATCGTGCTCTCGGCGCCGTGGATCGCCGCGTGATCGCCCTCGACCTTCCACGCCTCGACGCCGCCTTTGACGTTGAAGAAATTGAACTCGAGCTCCCAGCCGTGCTCCCCCTCGGCGCGGAGGACGGGCCCGAAGCACGCAGAGATGAAGAGCTGGCGATCGTAGGCGTCGTCCTTCTTCAACCACACGTCGAGCGAGTCCCCGATCCGCTCGAGCAGCTCGGGGCTGGCGAGGAGGCCTCGAGGATCGTAGCCGAGCTGGCGAATCGCGTGCGCGAGATCGGCCGCCGTGAGGCTGTCGGGCAGCGAGCCCACGTTGGTGGCCAAGAGCCTGGACAGGGCGGCGAGCCGGTCGTCCCCGTTGAGCACCACCGGCTCGAGGTCTTCCTTCACCCAGAACATGGCATGCTTGAAATCCCGCGTCCGCACCCAGACGATCGCTCCCTCGCGGAGCCAGTGGAATTTCGTGCTGATGTTGGCCGTGATCAGATCCGCGCGCGAGCCGCCGAGGATCGAGCTCGCCTTGATGACGGCGGGGCGAATGTACTTGTCTTCGTTCATGGTCCCATCCTCCCGATCAGTGCGGCAACGCCAGGACCCAGCCTGGATCGTCGGGATTGGCGACGCGACGATTCCACTCTTCGCCGCCGACGTCGATCGAGCGACATCCCTTCTTGCCCGGCAGCGCCGGGTCCCGGATCAGCAGCGTCTTCGTCCCGTCCTTCTTGGTCTCGATGCCGTCGAGGACGACGAAATGGCCCGGGTCCCGCAGCAGCACCATCGCCGGAGTGCCCTTCTTCACGGCGCCCTCCATATCGTCGATGCTGGCCGGCGTCTTCCACTTCCCTGCGTGCTTGACGCCGTGGTCGCCCAGCATCGAGGGGACGTCGGCGGTATAAGTGCCGTTGAGCTCGTCGTAGCCAAACTTTCGCTTGGACGACTCCTCGCGGAGGGTCGCCTCTGGAACGTCCTTGTCGGTGCGCGAGTAGATGACCATCCGGCTGGCCGCCTGGCCGCAGGACATCGACTCTTCCTGCTGGACGAGCATCTTCCCGCGGCAGTTCGTCGCGGCCTGAGGCAGCTTGTGCGGCGCCGCCGGCTTCTTCTTCTTGAACAGATCGAGGATGCCGCCGCCCGCGCCCATGGGGTCGATGAGCTTGGCCAGGGCCTTCTCCGGCTCTTCGCCCGGCTCCTCCCCGCCCTCGCTGTCGTCGTAAGGGGTCTTGATCTTGGCCTCGAGCGGATCGTCCGGCAGCACAGGCTTCGAGCCTTTGCCGTCCCCCGCCGAGCCGCTGACGTTGATCTCCACCCGAGTGCCCACGATGGTTATGCCAGCACCGTTCATGCGGATGAAGCCGCCGGGGGCCCGCAAGGTCACGTCGTTGCCCTGGGCGACCAGCGCCTCGATCGCGGCGAGGTGAATCTCTTTGCCGGCCGTGAGCGCGTGGTTGCCAGTGACCTCCTCGAACTGATCGACGATCACCGTCAACGACTGCGTGAGATCCACCCGCTCGTTGCGCTTGCCGTCGACGTGGACGTGGACGCCGTCCCCGACGCGCTCGTGCTTCTTGCCTTTGACGATGATGTCGAAATCCTTGCCGACGTTGAGCTTGCGGTCGCTCTCGGTGATCTCGATCTCGTTCTTCTTGATCAGCTTGGCGCGCTTGCCGACGATGTACGTCATCCGGTTTTCACCGGTCGTCTCGGTGCGGTCTTTGCCGGTCACCTCGGTGCGGTCGACGTTGGTGGTGTCGGTCTCGTCGACGGCGACGTCCTTCGATCGATCGTGCCCGACGGTGATGACCTCGTCGTGCTTCACCAGCTTGCGCAGCTTCTTCTGCGCCTGGACATAGAAGAGCTCGTCTTCCTTCTTGTCCTCGTACTTGATCTCGTTGAAGCCGTCCGAGCCGAGGGAAGAGTCGCTCTTCCAGGTGCTTATCGTCTTGTTCTCGGGGAGCTTGTAGGGCACCGGCTGCGTCTGGTTGTAGACCCGCGCCACCACGGTGGGCCGATCCGGATCGCCCTCCAGGAAGGCGACCAGGACCTCCTGGCCGATGCGCGGGAGGGTGATCATGCCATAGCCACGACCGCCCCAGCCCTGGCTCACGTGCATCCAGCAAGAGCTCTTCTCGTCGAGCTCGCCCTCGCGATCCCACGGGAACTGCACGCGCACGCGGCCGAACTCGTCGGTGTGGATCTCTTCGCCCTCGGGCCCGACCACGGTGGCCGACTGGACGCCGACGACGTCGGGGCGCTTCGTCTTGAGCTGAGGGTAATAGGCCACGTCGGTGAAGACAGCCTGTCCGGACATGATCCACTCGCCCTCGGGCGAGCCCTGGAGGTTGAACCCGGTGACCAGCAGCGCCTGACCATCGACCTCGTGGTGGGAGTGGCCGTCGATCGAGAAGACCGTCCCCGGCCGGAGATCGGTCACGTTGGCGTCGAACGTCACCGCGCGTCGGCCGAGGCGATCGGCGAGGAGGCCCCTCTCGGCGCGACCGTCGCCAAAGGGCTTGTCGTGGCGGGCGATCCCGCGGTCATCGGCGGTGGGGGTGTCTCCGCCCTTGCCGGGCTCGATCAAGAGCGCGCCGGGCTGATAGTGATACTGCTCGTAGGACGCCTCGGCTCCAATAGCCTTGGGAGCGTCGCCCGTGAGCGCGAAGGCGGGGTTGCGGAAGTCGACGTCCCGGATCACGTGGGCGCCGGGGCGCACCTCGTGGGCGAGCTGAACGTGGGTGACGAACTCCTTCTCGGACGCTTTGCTCGGGTTGTCGACGTAGCGGATCGCGCCGCCCTCCCGCGCCTTCCCCTTCTGGGGCGCGTCGGAGAAGACGAGCTTCGCCTCTTCGCCGCCCTGATCGTCGAAGAACAGCGTGATCCCGGCCTCTTCGATCAGGCGGCTCAGGAAGACATAGTCTGTCTCTTCGTACTGGATCTTGTACTCGAGCGTCGGATACTTCCCCGCGTCGATCCGGAATGAAGCCTCGACGCCCCACTCGGTGAGGAGCTGCGTGACGATATCGGGGATCGTCAGGTGCTGGTAGATCCGGTAATTGATCCGCTGGGTGAGGAGCCAGACCCGGGGGACGATGGTGAGGTGGTAGGTCGAGAGCCCCTTGTCGGACACCTCGGGACGCGACTGCTCCATGTAGCTGACGACGCCGGTCCAGAGGCGCGCAGTGCTCTGGCTGTTGGCGTAGGCGGCCTCGATCCGCAGCGCCGCGGGCTGGCCGACCAGGGCGTCGAGCGCGAGGCTCGAGTCTGGCGAGCGGGCCCAGACCGATACGGAGAAGAGCGTGGAGAGCCCTTCGTGGACGGCGAACCGCCGCACCGAGAGGGAGGACTCGCCGGAAGCGAAGGACAGTTCGAGAGCAGGCATGATGGGCGTTTCCTCTCCTCAGGCTTCCTGCGGCTCGCCGGAGCGGGCAGACGTAGCCGCGGTCAATCGCGTGAAAAGCTCGACGTGCAGAGAGCTCACGCGGTGCTCACGGAGAGCTCGGCGGGCCGCGTGTACCGGATCAGAGCGGCGCCCTCCCCTTCCAGGAAGAAGGCGTCGGCGCTCCCGAAGAACTCTTGTGCTTGCCGCGCGCTGCACGAAGGGATGAAGGTAGCGAGCGTGCGGGGATCGTAGAAGCGAAAATACATGCGATCGCCCGACTCCTCCAGCTCGACCATCAGGAAGCGGCGCAGGTGCCGCCGGACCTCGTTGAAGGGGAGCGGGCTGGTCAGGTAAACGCCCCAGCGCCTCCCCCAGCCCTCGCGTACGAGCAAGGACAGGAGCCGTGAGCCCTGGGGCAAACGGACCAGGTACGGGGCGACATGGGCCATCGTCTCGCCCTCGACGCCGTCGTAAAGAGAGCGATGCTCCTCGACAGACTCGCGGCAGAGCTCGAGGATCCGGCGGTCTCTGGCCCCGTCGACGATGGCATAGAGCGGCGCCCTCGCGGCCTCTTGTCCCAGCGTTCGCAGGGCGACCTCGGCGATCTCGGCCTGGGCCCTTCGCTGGGCGCGGGCGGGCTCGTCGTCGTCGGCTGGATCGCGCGCCGGCGTCGCCTCTTCGAGGTGAACCGTGAGCACGGTCTCACCGACCTTGAGCCAATCGCCGCTGACGACCTCCCCCTCGGTCAGGCCTTCTTCACCGTTTCGCGAGGTGCCCGCCGCGCTCTTCAGGTCGCGGAAGCGACAGCGGGCGCCGTCCCACGAGAGCTCCAGGTGCAGCGCCGACATCTGCCGGTCGTGCGGCACGACCAGGCTGGCGCGCTCACCGCGGCCCACGCGCAGCACGTCGCCCGGGGCGAGCACGGCCCTGCGGCCGTCGAGCGGACCCCATTTGACGGCGACGATCACCCGCGGAGCGTGCATGGACTACGCGCTCCTCTCTTGCCGGCGCTGCTCCCGAGCCTCGCGCTCCTTGCGCTTCCGCTCGCACTCTTCGCAGAAGGGCTTGTCGGTCTTCAGCGTCTCTGCCTGGTTGGAAGAGCCGATGATCACCGAGGGACAGCCGGTCACGAGCTTGCCGCCGTGCACGGTCGGATCGCCGTACCGCGCCGAGTCCTTGCTGCCAATCACGACCGAGGGCTCGCCCTGGGAGATCGTGTCGGGCGGCCCGCAACACACGAGCGAGTCCCCGACCCGCGCCGCGAACTGAAAGCCGATGATCACCGACGATTCCCCGGTGATCGTCGGGCCGCCCACGTGGGGAACCGGGCCCGGCTCGACCTTGGGGCAGGTGTGCATGTCCGTGATCCGCGCCGCAGGAGGCATCGCTTACTCCTCTCTTTCTTCTTCGCGACTACTGCGCCAGGCCGTTGATCGCCACGTTGTCGACCTCGGGCTTCTTGGGCTCCTCGATCTTCGCCTCTTCGGCCTTCTCGGGCTCCTCGGGGTGGGAGCCGGAGCCGGAGCCCGGCGAGCCGCCGCTGTTGATCCACACCTTGGTGCCCTTGATGGTGACCCCGCCGGCGTCGATGCGAATGAAGCCGCCCGGCCCCTTGATGGTGAGGTCCTTCGCCTCGAATACCATCATGGTGCCGGCCGTGAGGTGGATCTCTTTGCCGGCCGTGAGCGCGTGGTTGCGCCCGACCGTCTCTTGCTGATCTTGCCCGACGCTCAGGGATTGCACCCCGTCGATCCGCTGATTGCGCTTGCCCTCGACGCGGAGGTGGCTGTCGCCGACGACGTGCTCGCGCTTGTTCTGCCGGAGGGTGATGTCCTGATCCTGCCCGATGAGGATCGTCTGCTTGCCGTCCGTCTTCTCGACCTCGTTGCCCCGGATCAGCTTCTCGCGGTTACCGCCGATCATCGTCATCCGGTTCCCGTCGGTGATCTCCGTACGGTCGTTGCCGGTGACCTCGGTCCGGTTCACCCCGGTGGTCTCGGTCTCGTTGTTGATTACCAGCTTCTGGCGGTTGTTGCCGACAGTGATGGTCTCATCGTTCTTGACCAGCTTGCGCAGGTTCTTCTGCGCCTGGACGTAGACGAGCTCGGTGTCCTTGAGATCCTCGAACATGATCTCGTTGAAGCCGCCCGAGCCGAGGGAAGAGTCGCTCTTCCAGGTGGAGCGCGTCTTGTGGTCAGGGAGCTTGTAGGGCACGCGCTCGGTCGCGTTGAAGACGCGACCGACGATGATCGGCGCGTCCGGGTTGCCGTTGAGGAAGCCGATCAGGACCTCGTGGCCGATGCGCGGGATCACCATCATGCCATAGCCGGTACCGGCCCAGCCCTGGCTGACGCGGATCCAGCACGAGGAGCCGTCGTCGTTCTTGCCCTCGCGATCCCACGGGAACTGCACGCGCACGCGCCCGAACTCGTCGGTGTGGATCTCCTGCCCGCCGGGCCCGACCACCGTCGCCGACTGGACGCTCTGGATCTTGGGCTTCGGCGTCTGGACCAGCGGGCGATACGGCACCTCGCTGAACACCGCGGTCGCCGCCATCTGCCACTCTCCGCCCGGGGTCGCCTCGAGCGAGAACTCCGTGATCAGGAGCTTCTTCGACGAGTCGAGCTCGGCGTGCGGGTGGTGATCCATCGAGAAGCGGCGGCCAGGCCAGAGGTCGACCACGTTGGTCTCGAACGAGACGATGACCTTGCCAGTCCGGGTGCCGGCGAGGGTGCGGTCAGCGCGCTCCTGGCCTGCCTTCTGCTCGTGCCTCGCCGTGCCTTTGTCGTCGGCGACCGGGGTGTCGCCGCCCTTGGCCGGCTCGACCAGCAGGCCGTGCGGCTGATAGTGATACTGCTCGTACTTCGCCTCGAGCCCCCTGGCCTTGGGCGCCTCGCCGAAGAGCGGGAAGGCCGGCCTCCGGAAGTCGTAGTCCCGGATCGTGTGCGCGCCGGGCCGCACCTCGTGGGCGAGGCGCACCTTGCTCACGAACTCTTTTTCGGAGGCCTCGCTCGGGTTGTCCACGTAGGGGATCGGCTCGCCGTCGCGCATCGGCCCTTCCTGGAGCTTGTCGCCGAGGATCACCGTCTTTCCCTCCTCTTCGTCGGGGAAGGTGAAGGCGATGCCGGCCTCCTCCCAGAGGCGGCAGAGGAAGGCAAAGTCGCTCTCCCCGTACTGCACTTTGTACTCGAGCTTGGGATACGAGCCCTTGTCGATCTGGAAGCTCGCTTTGAGGCCCCACTCGGAGAGGAGCTTCTCGCTGATGTCGGGGATCGAGAGGTGCTGGTAGATGCGGTAGTTCTGCCGCTGGGTGAGCAGCCAAAGCCGCGGCATGATCCGCAGGTAGTAGGTGGAGAGCGGCTTTTCACCCGAGCCGCCCGACTCCCCCTGGACCTGCTCGATCAGGCTGACCACGCCCGACCAGCGCCGGCCGCCCTGGTTGGCGACGAGCTTTGTCCCGTGGACGACCTGGAACGCGGCGGGCTGCCCGACCAGCGCCTCGAGGTCCAGATCGAAGTTGGGTGAGCGCGCCCAGACCGAGATGCTGAACAGCGTCGATACGGCCTCGTGGATCTGGACACGCCGGACCGAGAGGGTGTTTTCGCCGGATGCGAAGGAGAGATCAAGCACTGACATCGAGGGCACCTTCCGATAGAGCCGAACGATAAAGAGCGAGCCGCCTCGCGCGGAAAACCGCGCGGCGAGTCTACGGGGGAGACCGTCCCTCGGGACACAACTTCACACCCGATACGGTGGAGCAAAACGTGTACCGCCGGGGACGAAGCTTCCGCCACCGCGAAATCTCGGTCTGAATCGCGGTAATTTTGCCTCTCGACGCGCTGGGGGCTGGTGGTGGTCCCCACCCTGGTGGTAAAAAGATCCATCCCCTGGACCTACGCGACGCCTCGCGGAGGCCGGCGTTCTCCAAACGATCACCGGTATAGTCGCGCCATGGTCGAGCTGTCGTTCGCGTCCGGCGAGTCCCGCGGCGTCGTGCGCGCGATGGAGCAGATCCGCGTCGAGGCGAGCGGCCTCTCGACGTACGCGATCCGCCTCGTGCCCGCGCTCTGGCTGCTGACGCAGCGCGAGGGCTACCGGGTGTTCCAGCACCGGACCACCCCGGAGATCGTGAAATAGATCCTCGGCGAGTGGGGGATCGAGGCTTCATTTCAGCTTGATCTGTCGAAGCAGTCGCGCCTCGAGTACCGCGTGCAGTACGGCGAGAGCGACTTCGATTTCGTGTGCCGCTTGCTCGAAGACGCCGGGCTCTCGTTCCTCTTCGTCGACAGCGAGGACGGCCCTCCGCTGCTCGTCGCCGACGATCTGCGATCGGGCGAAGAGCGTCGCTCCGGACCGATCCCCTGGCTCGACGACGCGAGCGCGGCGGCCGGGAAATCGTTCGTGACCGACGTGCGCCTCGCCCACGAGGTGCGCGCCGGCAAGCTCACGATCCGCGACGTGGATTTCCGGAAGAGCCCCAATTTTCAGATGATCGGCGCGGCAGAGGCCGCGGCGCCCGAGCGCCGCTACGAGCGCTACCGCTATCTCCCCGGCTCGTTCCTGATCGAGACCGGCGCCCGCGGCGAGGAGATGCCGGTGGCCGACGGCGCGGGCGCGGCGCGCCACGATCCGCGCGTGGGCCAGGCCCTGGCGCAGCGCGAGCAGCCGTCGAAGCGCGCGGTCTCGTTCCGCACCAACACCCACCTCGCCCCGGGGATGCTCTTCGCGATCGCGCTGCACCCGCGGCCGGACCTCGCGTCGGATCGCCGCCTCCTCGTGACCGAGAGCGCCCTCGAAGGCACGCACGAAGGCGAGCACCGCTGCACCGGCAAGGCGGCGTTCATCACCACGGATCAAGTCTATTTGCCGAAGCGGAGCGCGCCGCGTCCGCGGATCCACGGCGTGCAGAGCGCGGTGGTGGTGGGCCCCGCGGGGCACGAGATCCACACCGACGAGCTCGACCGCGTGCGCGTGCAGTTCCCGTGGGATCGCGAGGGGCGCTTCGACGAGCACAGCTCGTGCTGGATCCGCGTGAGCCAGGGCTGGGCCGGCGGCGCCTTCGGGATGATGGCCCTGCCGCGCGTGGGGCAAGAGGTCCTGGTCGGCTTCATCGAGGGCGATCCGAGGGCGGCGACGTGGTGATTCAAGGCGGGCCGATCGTGCGGATCAACCCCGCGACGGGCGGCAACCCAGTGCTCACCGCCGAGGGATCGCCGCTGCCGGTGGAGATCCCCCGGGCGTCGATCTCGACGACGAGATGGCGACCGCCGAAGCGCGCGCGAGGCCGCGCTCCAGGAGATCCTGGCGATCTACGCGGAGCAAATGCCCGAGCTGCGCGGCGGCGTCGTCTTCGCGATCGACAGCGCCGCGAGCGCAGGCGACGACGAGGACGACCGCGATGACGATGCCTGACGACACCGCCAAGAGGAGCCGCTGATGCCTTCCGCTGCCCGCGTCGGAGACAAGCACTGCTGCCATGAGGCCGGCCCCGTTCCCCACGTGGGCGGGGAGATCCTCGACGGCTGCGCGACCGTCCTCATCGGCGAAGAGAGCGCGGCGCGCGTCGGCGATCATGCGCATTGCAGCGGCGGCGCGCCCGACGTGATCGCCGTGGGCGAGCGGACCGTGCTGATCGGAGGGCGCCCCGCGGCGCGGCTCGGGGACGCCACCGCGGGCGGGCGCGTCACGAGCGGCTTCACCACCGTGCAGATCGGCGCGCACCCCGAGGCGGAGTTGCTGCGCGCGGCGGCGCGGGACGGCCTCCCGTTCTGCGAGAAGCCCGTCCGCGCGGGGTCCGCTGCACGCCGTGGCTAGAGCACCGAACAGGTTGAAATCCGGCTCTTTTCGGTCCATTTCAACCCGTTCGGTGCTCTAGCGCCTTCGCGGAGGCCCGAATCGAGCTCGTGGATCGCGCGACGACGATCCGCGCCGCGGGCCCGCTCTTCGCGATCCTCGACGCCGCGCGCGAGCCCGCCGTCCTCGATCATCTGCGCGACGGCGAGTGCGAGCACCGCTCGCTCTACGCCGGGCGACGCGGCGAGCACCTCGCCTCGGTCGCGCCGTACCTCGCGCAGATCCTCCCTGAATCAAAGCTCGAACGCGCTCTCCTCGGCGAAGGCTGGGGCCGGAGCTGGGGTTACCGCGGATCCGCGACGCGCAGATGCAGGTCTTCTCGCGCGAGCTCATCGCTCGCTTCATCGACCGCATGGCCGACCGCATCGGCGCCGCGATCGGAGGCAGCGGCTCGACCCGCGCCGACGTCCTCGCAGCGATCGGCGCGGGCATCGCGCGCGCCGCTCACCACGGCATCACCACCACCCCCGACGCGAACGGGACCACGAGCGCCATCGTCGCCTTCAACGTCTCGAGCTCGTTCCGCGGCGCGAACGCCTTGCCGACGAGGATGACGTCGGCGAGGGGCTTCCACGGCACCAGATCGCTCGGCACGTAGAGGCTGCGCGCCGGATCGTCGTTCCAGTGGTTGTCGTGGTCGCTGGGATCCTCCTGCTCTTCGGCGAGCAGCGCGACGCCGGGCGCCAGCGTGAACGTGGCCTTGCAGACCACCGTCTGCACCCACTCACCCCGAGCGCGGCGCCAGAGGATCGAGGCGGTACGGAGCGGGCAGAGCGAGACGACATCCATGCGGGCGGCTTCCTCGGCCCGCGAGCCTACACCACCAAGAGCTCTATTCACGAACGACGCGAATCGGCCTAACCTGCCCCATGGCCCTGGCAACGACGCTCGGCTCCCCCATCGCGACGGCCGCCTCGAAGAAGAAGGTGCCGACGGCCCACGCCGCCGCGAGCGCCTATCCATGTCACTGCGACATGCAGCCTGCGCACGGCGCCGCCAAGCACGGCGGCTGGCTCAATACCGCGCTCCTCGGCGACAAGAGCACGATCACCAACGCGCGGCGCGTCAGGAACCTGACCGGCGGCGCCCTCTTCGCGGTCGACACGCTGACACCGATGCTCGCCGGCAACGGCACCGGCGCGGTCCGCGGCTGGGCGCTGGGCACCGTCAAGACCAAGGGCATCGGCGCGAGCGCGAAGCGGGTCTCCTATCGCCACAAGATCCAGATCGATTGGGGCCAGCAGAAGTACATGCCGCCGCCCACCCTCGGCGGCTCCGCCCCGACGTCGGGCAAGCGCGTCCTCTACTACTATGCCTTCTCCGTCACCCTCCAGAGGACGCCGAGCCCGGTCCCCGCAAAGGGGCTCCCGAAGTCCAAGTATCCTCCCAAGGGCCAGCCGATCCACGGCGTCGGCGCCTCGGGGTGGATCCCGGCCTCGTGCCTCGTCCGCAAGGGCGCCTCGAAGAAGAAGCTGGAAGCCTTGATGAAGTGCTCGGGCGAGTGCATGTCCCGCTTCGACAAGCTCCCCCGGCGCGCGCGCTTCACCCGCGCGCGCCCGCCTCACCCGACGCACACGATCGTGGCCACGCCGAAGGCGATAAGCGCCCTCTTCGAGCATCGGTATTATACCCACGTTTACCAGGGGAACGGGGCGCATTACCTCAGCCGCTCCGCCGACAAGGTGAGCCCCCAGGGCTACGTCAACCTCTGCTACAACCTGCCGGATCTGAACGAAAACCACATCAACGTCGGCGGGGTCTCTTGCGACACCATCGCCGTGGGCACGCCTTTTTACCGCGTCAACAAGGCTGGCCAGGTCGACGTCAAGCTGTGCAACTTCAAGAATGAGTACAAGTACAAGCAGCGCTTCGTCTACGGGGCGGTGCCGTACATCGAGAGCACGACGCCCCCGAAGATAGCGTATCGCTTCGGGTGGATCGCCAAGCGGTCCATCCGCGTGGTGCCTTGAGCTCAACCCCTCGCAAGATCACCCGGGCAGAGCGCTCACAGCTTTCGAGGCGGCGCTGTCGGTAGTCTCACCGTGAAGGTCGAGCCTTTGCCTTCCTCGCTCTCGACCGAGATGGTGCCACCATGCTGCTCGACGATGTCCCGCGCGCCGGCGAGGCCGATGCCGGTCCCCTGGATCGTCGTTCGCAGCGCGTTGTCGCCCCGAGAATACCACTGGAACACCCGGACCTGGTCGTCCGCGCCAATACCGATCCCCTCGTCCGTGATCCGCAACAACGCCCACAACGTGTCTCCGTCATGAGCGTTCGCCAGCTCCACCTGCACACTTCCGCCGCCGGGGCTGTACTTGACCGCATTGGAAAGAAGGTTGTTGACGACGCGATCGAGCCGCTTCGGATCCCACGTGCCAACGAGCGACTCCGTGGCCGCCCGGATCTCGATGCGGTGGTCGGGGGCAGTGTACAGATATTCTTCCGCCACGGAGCGGGTGAGCTGGACGAGGTCAGTCTCCTGCAGCGCGAGCGCGAGCGGCATCCCCGCGTGGAGCTGGGCCGCGTCGATGAGCTCGTCGATCATCTTGTTCATTCGCTGGCCCTGGCGCGCCATCCTCTTCAGGATCACTAGGCCTTCCTCGCCGACCTCGTCTTCCAGCAGAGCCGCACCCAGCATCATGGCGTTGAGCGGATTCTTGAGATCGTGCGAGACCAGGGACGCCAGCTCGTCGCGAGAGCGAACCGCCCGCTGCGCCTGGTCCAGCGCCGCTCGCAGCCGGGCGTCGCTCGCCCGCAGCTCCTGGGCCATCACCCATCGGTCCACCGCGTTTTCGACCGCCCGGGTCAGGCTCTCCACCGTCATCCACGCTTTGCCGATGAAGTCCTGAGCCCCGGCCCGAAGCACCGGCTTCCACGGGAGCGACCGCCAAAGGACCGACTCGACGAATATCTCGAAGCTCTTGCGGGGAGTCAGCCGCGGGCCGTGCGGCCCCGGGACAGTCGGCTTCTCGTGCGGGTTGCCGCCCCAGTTGACGGTCTGAATCGTCTCCGGGCGAAACCAGAGCAGGACGCTCCTGTGCGTGAGAGAAAGCAACACCGCGAGTAACCCGCTCCCCACGTCGGCGAAGGCTTCGGCCGACGGGTAATCACGGGCGAGCGCGTCGGTCGCATACACGGAGCTGGCCTTGGAGGCGAGCTCTCTTCGGCTGTACAGCCACTCGACCAGCGCCTCCAGCTGCGGCTCGGACGGGGTTTTCCCCACTCGCCACCAGCTCCTCCGGTAATAGATGGCCGCCCCGCCTGCATCCATCGCGTCGAGGAGCGTGGGGATCCCGTCGGTCATGGCCTCGAATCCACGCTCCCGGGCGGCGGCGGCGGCGACGAGCTGCTGGTGGACGCCCTCCAGCTGGAGTCGATAGAGCAGCTGCTCGCGGTCCTCGATCGCGTTGTGCTGGAGGGACACTACCTGGGCGAAGAACTCGCACGCCGCCCGCACGTTGTAGGGGACGGAGGACGGCGCCGCGTAGTGGTGGCAGGCGATGAGCCCCCACAGCTCGCCATCACGCTGGATGGGCATCGTGAGGGCGGCTTTCACGCCCATGTTCTGGAGATACTCGGTGTACATGATCGATGGCCCGCGGAGCGCGCCGTGGGTCATCGAGAGGGGCTTGCCCACCGCGACTCCGCCGGTGGTGTGAACAATCACGTCGAGTGGCGGAGTGGCGCCCCGGGCCTCGAGGGTGAACAGATAGACTGGGTTGTGCTCCGTCGGCTCGGTGCGAAGGAGCTCGCGGAGTCGCGCCTGGCCGTTCTCTCCGACGGCCGCGGCGACCGGTTGCCCGAGGAGGGCCAGAGGGGAACAGCCGAGCCAGCGGCCCGAGTTTTCGCTCACCTGGAGAATGACGAGGTCCGAGGGCCTCAGGACGAGGAGCATCCCGTGGGACTGGATGCAACCGGGCGTCTGAACCGGCTCGGAGTCACAATTCGTGATCGTGGTCCCGTGCCGCTTGATGCTGTACGGTTGCCCCTCCCAGGGGAGGAGTACGGGCTTGCTTTTCGCGACTGGCCAGATCGACGCCGGTCCCGGAGAGCCCGACGGTCTGTTGAAATCGCTGCTCGAGAGGGCGCCAGAAACCGTAGAACCGCTCCAGCGTCCGCCGGTACGCCTGGCGAGTCAGGGTCTCGCTCATGAGCCCGAGCGATCGCTCGATAGCGTCGTGCTCGACTCGGGTCTGCTCCCGCAGAAGAGTCAGTACGCTTCTATCGTCTTCGCTGTTGAGCTTCGTGTGGCGCACGGTGGCATGATGACGGGTACGCGCCCCGGGGCTTCGCGTCAACGAAAGTCTGCCGCGCGCGCCTCGACGGGCTCGGCACGATCGCGTACAGCCGGCGCTACCGAGCTCGGTAGGCCGACGTACGGCGCCTTTTACTTCGTCGCGATGAACCCGAAGCTCGCCGACGCCCCGGGATCGAGGGTCGCGTTGTACTCTTTCCCGGTGAACGTCGTTTTCGTCCCGGCGGGCGCCGCGATCGCGTTCCAGACATCGGTGATCTTCCCATCGACCGGGAGCGTCACGCTCCAGGTAATCGGCGCCGTGCCCTGGTTCACGAGCTTGACCGACATCTGAGAGCCAGTCGCCCACTGGCTGTCGGTCGTCGTCGTGACCAGGAGATCAGACGACACCGGTCCACCGCCGCCGCCCGCGGCGCTCGAGCTCCCGGCGCCGCCGCTCGTCCCGCCGCTCATTCCACCGCCGGCGCCGCTGCCGGTACCGCTACCCTCGCTCCCATCGATCGTCCGCTGCGCGAAGCGGGGCGTGAGGGTGAGCGCGACGATCAGGTCCTCGACCTTGAGGCCGTCTTTCTCGAAGTCTTGCCCGAGCTTGTCGACCAGACACGCTGTCTCGGCGCCCTCCTGGATGCCATAGGCAAACCGCATCCACTGCGTCGCAAAGCACGCGTGGACATCGGGGCTCGCCGCGAGCTTCGCGGCGAGGGCCGCGGTGCCGTCGAAGGCGCCGTCGCTGCCCGGCGTCGCCACGATCTGCCCGGTGGCGTCGATCGGCCGCCCGGCCTCGGCGTCGCGCTCGCGGCCGATCCCGTCGAAGCGCTCGAAGCCGAACCCGATCGGATCGGTGAGCCGATGACAGCTCGCGCAAGGCTCCATCGTCGCGTGGACGGAGTAGCGCTCGCGGGTCGTCAACGCCGGATCGACCGGCGGCGGCTGCACCATCAAGCCTGCAGGCGGCGGCGGCAGCGGCTGGCAGAAGAGGCGCTCGCGCACCAGCTTGCCGCGATGAATCGGCGACGACGAGCTCGGCTTGGAGTGGGTGGTGATCACGCTCCCTTGGGTGAGGATCCCGACGCGCGCCGTCCCCGCAAACGAGGCTTCGGCGAAGCCCTCTGGGTCCTTGGGGCCAGTCGGCACAGGGAGGTTGTAGAGCTTGGCCAGCTCCGGGCTCAGGTACGAGGTGGTGGAGGTGAGCAGCTCGGGCAGCGTGCCAGTCCCCTCCTCCATCACGTGCGCCACGAAGCGCCGCGTCTCTTCCCGTTGTGCCACGCGGGCCGCCGGATCGAGCTCCGGGTACGTCGCCGCGTCCTTGGGGATGGTGGGCAGTCGATCGATCTCCAGCCAGGCCTCGACGAAGCGCTGAATCGTCGCCCGGCTCCGCGGATCGGCGAGGAGGCGGCGCGCTTGCTTCTCGATCTGCGCGGGCGTGCCGAGCTCGCCCGCGTCGGCCGCGGCGAAGAGGGCGGCGTCAGGCATCGTCCCCCAGAGGAAATACGAGAGCTCGGAGGCGACCTCGTAGGGAGTCAGCTTGATCGCGTCCGTGCCGGCGGGCTGCGCGCTGTCGCCGAGCTCGGCGCGGTAGAGAAAGCTCGGCGATTGCAGCATCGCCGCGATCACCGCCTCGGCGCCGCCGGCAAACCCCTCGTCCTTGGCGACGAGCTCGTAGAGCGCGAGGTAGCGCGCATGGTCATCACTGGTGAGAGGCCGCCGGAAGGCGCGCTTGCCCACCGCGTCGATGAGCTTGCCCGCGCAGACCGCGTCCCCGGTCGCCACGTCACAGGGGACGTTCTGGCCCGGATTGAGGATCACCGCCTTGGCGATCGCCTCGGCCGCCTTGCGCGTCTGGTCGGCCAGGAGCGGAGTGACCCGCAGCGCCGCGGCGTTGTTGTCGAAGCCGTTGACGACGATGTCGGTGGTGAACGACGCGCCCCACACCGAGGTGATCGAGAACAGATCCTGGACGGTGGCGTCATACTCGCTCCGCGAGAGGCGCCGGAGGAGCCTTGGCCCCGGCGCGGGCGCGGCGCAGCTCGCCACCACGGAGTCACACTCTTTGCCCTCGGTCACGCGCGCGACGAAGGTCTGGAGCGTGTGATAATCGGGGCCGTCGAAGGGCACCACCTTGCCGCCGGTGTGCCCTCCGGCCGCCTTGTTCGAGGGCTTGAGGAGGAGCAGCGAAGTGTCTTCCTCCTGCACGGCCGCGAGCTTCTTCACCATCTCGAAGTTCTTCGCGAGATAGCCCTCCTCGCTCGCGGGCCGGAGCACCATGCGCGTCCCCTTGGCCAGGCCGCCGTCGCCGTGGCACACAGCGCACTTCTGGGCGAGGATCGGCTTGTAGACGTTGGCCTCGAAGAACTGGAGATCATCGGCGCAGCCGACGCTCTTCCCGCCGCCGGCGTTCGAGTCGCCGCTACCGCCCTTGCCGCCGCACGCTCCGGCGGAGGCCGCGAGGGCCGCCGCGCCCGCGAGGAGAGCGCCGAGGTTACGATTGAACCGCTTGATCGTGCGCATGGGGACTCCATCCATCGAAGGGACGCGCGGGCTCATGACAGCTCCGCGAGCGGGCCGACACCCTTGGACGGGTCGCCGAAGGTCTGGTTATCGAGGCCCATGGCCTGACAGATCGAGACGAGGAGCTTCTGGTGGGGCGCGCCGTTGAGCTTCAGGTAGCGACCGGTCTTGAAGTAGCCGCCGCCCGTGAGCACGAACGGGACCGATTTGCAGTCGTGGAGCCGGGCGTCGCCGAGCTCTTTGCACCAGACCACCACCGTGCTGTCGAGCAGCGTCCCGCCCTTGGGATCCGGCGTCAGCGCCAGCTGATCGAGCAGGTACGAGAACTGCTGCGCATACCACCGCTCCGCCGCCACGAAGTCGGCCACGCCCTGGGCGTTGCCGTCGTCGCTGTGGGAGAGCGAGTGGTGCCCTTCGCCGATACCGAGCCAGCTGAACACCGCCGGGCCGACGGTGTGATTCCACTGCACCGAGGCGACCTTGGTCATCCCGCAGGCCAGCGCCAGCACCAGCAGATCCATCTGGGCCTTGCCGATGGTGGGGAACGCATTGTTGTCATAAGGCCCCCCCGTGGCCGGCACCGGCGGGACGGCGCAGCCCAGGGCGCCTTGAAAGCCGCTCTCCACCGACTTGAGCGCTTCGAGGTGCGCGTCGAGCTTGTCTTTCTCGGCCTTCCCCACGCGCGAGCGGAGGTCGGTGACCTCGCCCCGGACGAGCGCGAGGATGTTCTTCCGACGCGCGAGGGCCTTGTCGACCATCGCCGGATCACCGAGGCTATCGCCGAACATCCGCGAGAAGACGCTCTTGGGATCGTCGTCCGGCGGCACGTATTGCCCGGGGCCCGCGTACGACATCCGCGTCTGCACGTTGCCGCCCCAAGCGCTCGTCTGGACCCCGATCTCCAGCGATCGGAGCTTGTCGCCGTCACCGATCCTCGCGGCCACGAACTGGTCGAGCGACATCCCGGCGCTCGCGGTGGTGGCGTCGCCGCCGCCGGTGAGCATCGCGGCCATCCCGGCCTCGTGGTTATCGACGCCGTGAAAGTCGACGCCGTCACAGACGATGAGATCGCTCTTGTGCTTCTCGAGCGGCTCCAGGATCGATCCGGTCGGGAACGAGAAGCTCGTCTCCGTGCCGCTCGGGCGCCAGTGCTTGTGGATGGTCCCGTTGGGGCTGAAGAAGACCACGAGGCGGCGCGCTGTCTTGCCGGTGTCGGCCCGCGACGTGCCGCGGAGGAGGCCGAGGAGCGGCGCGGCTGCGAGAAGGCCGCCGCCGAGCCCGAGAGCGAACCTGCGTCGTGAGAGCGTGTTCATCGGGAGGCAGCAAGAGCAGGCCGCATGCCAGGCGATCCGGGGCGCCTGATTCGGCGAAATCGCCCTGCGCCGCGCCCTGCGACAGCGGCGGGGGTGATCGGCGCGATCACGGGGTGATCGGCTGGATCGCACCCGGCGGGCCCGCCGCGCCCCCGCGCGCCGAAATTCTTGATACGTTCCTGCGAATGCGCTCGCTGCACCGCCTCGCTCTCTGCTCACCGCTCCTCTTGATCGCCTTCGCCTGCTCCGCCACGGGGGATCCGAACGTCATCTCGGCCGGCAGCGGCGCGGCCAGCCCCGCGACGACCAGCACCGGAGCCGGCGGCGGCCTCGACTGCAATAGCTGCTTCGGCCAGACCTTCACGCCGTGCAACCCCGACGGGACGCCGGGCGCTGCGGTGTCGTGCCCGGCCGCGTGCTCGAGCACCCTCGGCTGCGTGCAATGCATCCCCAACGGGACGGTGTGCATCGGCAACGAGGTCCATAAATGCGCGGACGACGGGCAGAGCATGACCGAGCTCGTCGAGGTCTGTGACGTTGGCGCTGGCTTGGTCTGCTCGGAAGGGAAATGCAGCACGGCGTGCGAGATCGCCGCCGACCAAGCCTCGAACGTGGGGTGCGAGTTCTGGGCGGTCGATCTCGATCAACAAGACGGCTTCAACGATCCGGCGAGCGCCCCCTGGGGCGTCGCCCTCTCGAACGCGAGCCAGATGGTGGCCAACGTGACCATCGAGATCAACGCGGCCCCGGTCGGGCAGCCGGTGAAGACCCTGGTCATCAAGCAGGTGACGGTCATGCCCGGCGGGCTCGAGCAGATCACGCTGCCGACGCGCGAGCTCGACTGCGGCGTCAAGCCGAACGACTACGCCTCTCCAGGAACGTGCCTGTCGTCCAACGCCTACCGCATCACGGCCTCGGCCCCGATCGTCGTCTATCAATTCAACGTCTTCGCCAACGCCTTCTCCAACGACGCCTCGCTCCTGCTCCCGACCAACGCGCTCGGCAAGCTCTACCGGGTCATCGGCTGGCCGGCGGGGCACCCCATCCCCATCATGTTCCCGGGGCTCGGCACCATCATCGATCGCTCGTACGTCACCATCGTCGGCTCGAAGCCCAACACCCAGGTGAAGGTCAAGGCCGGCTGGCGGGTCAAGGGAAACCCGCCGATCGCGGCGACGCCGACGGGCGGGGAGATCACCGCGACGATCGGCCCGTTCGACGTGCTCAACCTCGAGACCGACGACGCCACGTTCCAGGACGATCCCAAGACGATGGCTGATCTCAGCGGCACCATCGTCCAGGCGTCGGAGCCGGTCGCGGTGTTCTCGGGGGTCGAGACCACGGCGGCGCCGGGCGGCGTCCTCGAGGTGCCGACGCCTTCAGGGTGGATGACCGGGGACACTTGCTGCCTCGATCACCTCGAAGACCAGATGTTCCCGGTCGAGGCGATTGGCTCGCACTACGTCATCGCCCGCAGCCCGGTGCGCTCCACCGGCGGCTTCCGCGAGCCCGACGTCCTCCGCTTCCTCGGCGTCGCCGAGCCCGCGACGGTGACGACCAACCTCGCTCCTCCGTTCGACTCGTTCACCCTCGAGCCGGGCGAGGTGAAGACCACCTGGACCCAGGACAACATCGTGGTCATCTCGACCAAGCCCGTCATGGTGGGGCAGATCCTGGTGAGCGGTGAATACGTCGAGGGGGCGACGATCGGCGATCCGTCGCTCACGGTGTTCCCCCCTGTCGAGCAGTACCGCACCGAGTATGTCTTCCTCGCCCCCGGCTCGTGGACGCAGAGCTGGGTGGTGATCACCACCCCTGTGAGCGGCAAGGTCACCATCGACGGCGTCCCCGCGACCGGCTGCATCTTCGAGCCGGCGGGCACGGTCGAGGGCGTCACTTACGAATCCCGCCGTTGCACGGTCAAGCCCGGCGCCCACCAGCTCTCGGGCGACAAGCCGTTTGGCATCGTCGCCTATGGCTACGGCAGCGCCGGCTCGTACGCTGTCGCGGGCGGCGCCGACGTGAAGCATGTCTATGATCCGCCGCCGCTGAAGTGAGGCCCGCAAGGTGATGTCCGAACAGACCTCCGTGATCATCCTCGGCGCCGGCCCCTCCGGCCTCGCCGCGGCCGCCTGCCTCCGCGAAAAAGGCGTCCCGTTCATCGTCCTCGAGCGCGCGGGCGCGGTCGGGTCCACCTGGCGCGACCACTACGAGCGGCTCCACCTCCACACCATCAAGCAGTTCTCGGCGCTGCCGGGCCTCCCCTGGCCCAGCACCGTACCCCTGTATCCCTCCCGCGCCGAGGTGGTCGCCTACCTGGAGCGCTACGCCGCGAAGCTCCAGATCGAGCCGCGCTTCGGCTGCGAGGTCAAGAATGCCCGACACGATGGCTCGCAGTGGATCGTGCGCGCCGGAGAGGCCGAGATCCGCGCCCGAGGCCTCATCGTCGCCACGGGGTACAACCGCGTCCCCAAGCAACCTTCCTGGCCAGGACAGGAACGCTTCCGCGGCGAGATCATCCACAGCTCGGCGTACAGAAACGGCGCGGCCTGGAAGGGCAAGCGCGCGCTCGTCGTCGGACTCGGCAACTCCGGCGGGGAGATCGCCCTCGACCTCTGGGAGCACGGGGCCAGGACGGCGATCTCCGTTCGCAGCCCGATTCACGTCGTCCCGCGCGATCTGCTCGGGATCCTCCCCGCGCAGATCAACTCGCTCTTCCTCCTCGGGCGCCTCCCGCCGAAGGTCGCCGACAGCATCGCTGTCCCGCTCCTCCGCCGCGTCGTCGGCGATCTCGCCCGCTTTGGCCTGCGCCGCCCGGCGCTCGGCCCGGTCTCGCAGGTCCTCGAGCACGGGCGTATTCCCCTCATCGACATTGGCACGGTGGAGCTGATCAAGCAGGGCCTTATCCAGGTCTTCCCCGGCCCGCGCGAGCTGACGGAAGAGGGCGTGATCTTCACCGACGGGCGCGAGCTCCCCGTCGACGTGATCGTCCTGGCGACGGGCTACCGGGCCGCCCTCGAAGGCGTCCTCGAGCACGCCGAGCGCTACGTCGACGAGCGCGGCTACCCGCGCCGTCATGGAGTGGAGGCCGAGACTCCGGGGCTCTATTTCATCGGCTACCGCAACCCGCTCACTGGCCAGCTCCACGATATCTCCCTCGAATCACGGCGCGTCGCCGCCGCCCTCGCCCGGAGCTGATCATGCCCGAGATCGATCACTATCACCCGGTCCTCAAGAGCGAAGAGCTCGGCAAGAAGCCTGTCCTCGTGCGCGTCGCGGAGCGGGAGATCGTCGTCTTTCGCGCCGAGAGCGGCGCGCTCGGCGCCCTCGACGAGCGCTGCCCTCACCGGGGGATGCGCCTCAGCCTTGGCACGGTCGAGGGAGAAGAGCTGGTCTGTCGCTACCACGCCTGGGGCTTTGGTAACGACGGGACCCGCCGGGTCCCCGCGACGTCCGCGACGCGCCACTGCGCCCAGCACTACGACATCGTCGAGCGGCTGGGGGCGATCTGGATCAAGCACCCCGGATCCACCGCCACGTTCCCGCGCTTCGACGTGGCCGGCCACAGCCCCGTTGGACGCTTCCGCCACACCGCCGCGGCGCCGCTCGAGCTCGTCCTCGACAACTTCATCGAGGTCGAGCACACGCCGACCACCCACGCGCTCCTCGGCTACCCGCTCGATCGGATGCACGAGGTCGAGACGAAGACCACTGTCACGGACGACACCGTCCGCGTCTACAACATCGGTCCGCAGCGGAGCCTCCCCGCCCCGGTCTATCCGCTCTTCGGCATCTCCCGGGATAGCTGGTTCGTGGACGACTGGACGACCTATTTCTCCCCGCTCTACACGGTTTATGACCAGTACTGGGTCGATCCGAGCACGCGTGAGCAGGTGAGCGCGGGGCTGCGAATCGCCGTCTTCTTCAACCCCGTAGGCCCGAGCGAGACCGAGATCTTCACCTTTGTCTACACCCAGGCTTCGCTCTGGGAGCGCTTCGGCCTCAACCTGCTCTTGTTCCCGCTGACGCGGGCCTTCGTCGATCTCGAGGTGAAGCGCGACTGCGCCATGCTGCTCGGCCTCGCCGACGGGCGCACCGAGCTCACGGGGGCGTCGCTCGGCCGCTTCGACAAGGCCCTCGGCGCTTGCCGCAAGCGAATCTCCAGGATTTACCGCGGCAAACCCGATGGCGCGCTCCCGATCGCGACCCCTGATTGACATCGCAGCGCGGCCATTTTACCCGACGTGGGAAAGGATCAAGCGATGACCGAGACCGCGCGCCGCACCTTCTATCCCGAGATCGAGCCTCACCGGAGCGGCCGGCTCAAGGTCTCCGATCTCCACGAGATCTACTGGGAAGAGTCGGGGAACCCCCAAGGGAAGCCCGCCGTCTTCGTCCACGGCGGGCCCGGCGGCGGGACGGAGCCGAAGCAGCGGCGCTTCTTCGATCCCGCGACCTATCGCATCGTGCTCTTCGATCAGCGCGGCTCGGGCCAGAGCACCCCGTACGCGTCGCTGGTCGACAACACGACTCAGCACCTGATCGCCGACATGGAGAAGCTCCGCGTCCACCTCGAGATCGACACCTGGCAGGTGTTCGGCGGCTCATGGGGGAGCACGCTCGCCCTGGCCTACGCCGAGGCGCACCCGACCCGCGTGACCGAGCTCGTCCTCCGCGGGATCTTTCTCCTCCGCAAGATCGAGATCGATTGGTTTTACCAGCGCGGGGCTGACGCCATCTTCCCTGACGCCTGGGAAGACTACCTCGCGCCGATCCCGCTGGAGGAGCGCGGCGACATGATCCAAGCCTATCACCGTCGCCTCACCAGCGACGATCCTGTCGTGCGCGTCGAGGCCGCTAAAGCCTGGAGCATCTGGGAAGGGCGGACGAGCTGCCTCCACTCCAATGCCGATCTCATCGCCAGGACCGAAGGCGGCGAGTTCGCCCTCGCGTTTGCCCGGATCGAGTGCCACTACTTCGTCAACAACGGCTTCTTCGAGAAGGACACCCAGCTCCTCGACGAGGTCGAGAAGATTCGCCACATCCCCACGGTCATCGTCCAGGGCCGCTACGACGTGGTCTGTCCGATGGAGAGCGCCTGGGCCCTCCACCGCGCCTTCCCCGAGGCGGATCTCCGGATCACGCCCGACGCGGGGCACTCGGCGTTCGAGCCGGGGAACGTTCACGAGCTGATCCTCGCGACCGACCGCTTCCGTTGATCGCGGCGCTGGCGCGCAGCCACCCTATCGGGGTAGCCTGCGCGCCATGCTCCGATCTGCGCGCTTGCCGCTCCTGTTCACGCTGATCGCTACGCTCGCTGGCTGCCCTCCGCCGGAGGTCGCGCCTCCGCCGGAGGTGCCTGCGCGGCCCTTGCCCACGGCTCCCCTCCCCTCGGCGTCGCCCGCCGCGAGCAAAAGCGGTGTTCCAGTGACGCGTAAAGACGATGTGAAGGACACCCTCCACGGCACCGTGGTCGAGGACCCGTATCGCTGGCTCGAGGACGGGAAGGCCCCCGCCGTCCAGGAGTGGATGAAGGCGGAGGACACGGTCGCCCGCGCCGAGCTCGCCGGGCTGCCGGAGCGCGCGGCCATCGCGGCCCGGCTCAAGGAGCTCTTTTACGTCGACTCGCTTGGAGCGCCGCGGCACCGGGGGGATCGCTACTTCTACCGGCGCCGCCTCGCGACCAAGGAGAAGGCGATCATCCACTGGAAAGAGGGGAAGGACGGTAAAGAGCAGGTGCTCTTCGATCCCAACACCTGGTCCACGGACGGCAGCTCCTCGCTCGGCTCGTGGTCGGTGTCGTGGGACGGGAAGACGGTGGCCTACGCCGTCCATCAGAACAACTCCGACGAGGCGACCCTCGAGATCATGGATGTCGCCACCGGGAAGAAGCGTGAGGCCGAGGCCATCCCCGGCGCCAAGTACGCCGAGGCCTCGTGGACACCGGCCAACGACGGCTTCTACTACACCTGGCTGCCGACCGATCCGGCGATCAAGCCCGCCGACCTCCCCGGCTTCGCCGAGGTGCGCTTTCACAAGCTCGGCGAGGATCCGAAGAAGGACGCCGTCATCCACGAGCGGCTCAACGATCCTTCGAGCTTCATCGGCGCCGAGATCTCCCGCGACGGCCACTGGCTGATGCTCACCGTGCAGCACGGGTGGACCTCGAACGACGTCTATTTCAAGGATCTCCGCGCCAAGGGCAAGAACGACTTCAAGCCCCTCGTCGTGGGCAAGAGCGCGCACTTCTGGGTCGAGGCCTACAAGGATCAGTTCTACATCACCACCGATGAAGGGGCGCCGCGCTGGCGCGTGGTCCGGGCCGATTCCAGGAAGCCCGATCAGGCCTCCTGGAAGGAGATCGTCCCCGAGCAGCCCAGCGCCACCATCGACGCTGGCAGCGGCGTCGCGATCCTGGGCGGGCGCCTGGCGATAGCCTATCTGGAGAACGCCCAGAGCAAGCTCTCGATCTTCGAGCTCGACGGGAAGAAGGTGCGCGACGTGGCCCTCCCCGGCGTCGGGACCCTGGGCGGCCCCATCGGCCGGAACGACGACGACGAGGCTTATTTCTCGTTCGAATCGTTCATCCAGCCGAGCCAGATCCTCTCGATGTCGATGAGATCGGGGGTAACGGCGCCTTACAGCAAGGTCACCGTCCCGGTGGACACCAGCCCTTACCTGGTCGAGCAGGTGTTCTATCCGTCGAAGGACGGGACGAAGGTGTCGATGTTCATCGTCAGGCGGAAGGACCTGAAGAAGGACGGGAGCACCCGGGCGCTGCTCTACGGCTACGGAGGGTTCCAGTCGTCGGAGACGAGCGTCTTCACGGCCTCGATCTACCCCTGGCTGGAGCGCGGCGGCCTCTACGCCGTGCCCAACCTCCGCGGAGGCGCGGAGTACGGCGAGGAGTGGCACAAGAACGGGATGGGGCTCAAGAAGCAGAACGTCTTCGACGACTTCGTCGCCGCCGCCGAGCACCTCGTCAAGGACGGGTATACCAGGAGCGACCGACTGGCGATCTCCGGCGGCTCCAACGGCGGCCTCCTCGTCGGCGCCGCGGTGACCCAGCGCCCCGATCTCTTCTCCGCGGTGCTCTGCGCCGTGCCGCTGCTCGACATGGTGCGCTATCACCTCTTCGGCTCCGGCAAGACCTGGATCAGCGAGTATGGCTCGGCCGACGAGCCCGCTCAGTTCAAGGCCCTCTTCGCCTACTCGCCCTATCACCACATCACGGCGGGGACGAAGTACCCTCCCGTCCTCATGCTCTCGGCCGACAGCGATGACCGGGTCGATCCGATGCACGCGCGCAAGTTCGTGGCCGGCCTCCAGGCGGCGACGACGGGCGGCCCAGTGCTGCTGCGGATCGAGCGGCACAGCGGCCACGGCGGCGCCGATCTGATCAAGGCCGAGGTGGAAAAAGGCGCCGATCGCTATGCGTTCGCGCTCGCCCACACCGCCTCGGGCCCGCCGCAGGCCCGCTGAGCGCATCGCGCGTAATCCAAAACACATCGTGTTATCCGACACCGGAATCGGTTGCTCGGGTTATTCCTGAACTTCGGGGGGGGGGGGGCTCGTTTTGAACGTGCATCCCGCCCCGGTCCTGCTGCATCCTCCCTCTTCGTACTCCGCGGCCAACGCCTGGTGGGGACGAGGAGAAGTCATGGGTCAGCACTCCCTCATCGTGGATCCCGATACGGAGCGCGCCGCGCTCTACGGGGCGATCCTCAAGCAAGAAGGCTTCTCCCCGATCGTGGTCAAGGACGCCGACGCCGCCGTCGCGTCGCTGCGCGATCGCGGCCCGCCGGCGCTGGCGGTCGTCGATCTTTCGGTCGGCCTCGAGCTGGTCTATCAACTGCGCCGCGCGGCCCCGATCACCGCTCTCCCGATCATCGTCGTGTCCGCGCTCCGGACAGAGCGTGATCTGGCGACCGCGCACCGGGCTCGCCTCGGGCTCGGCGCCATCCTGGCCAAGGCCGCCTCGGACGAGTCATTCCGTCGCGTCGCTCGCCGCCTGCTCGGCATCGTATCGAGCGACGAGGCCGAGGGCACGGCGTCCGGTGGGAAAGTCGTGATGCCCCCCGCGAGCGTCGAGCCGCTCGCCCGCGGCGACTCCGGCATGCGTCGCCGCGACGACGCGCCGCCTGTCGAAGAGCGCGCGGCGCCCCCGGCGGGTTGGATCAAATCCAGACGGTAGTTGCTCTCGCAAACGGGCTTCTGTAAGCGCGACAGAAGACCATGAGCCTCAGCGAATCCGGATCCGACGCCGCGCCGCCCGCGCCGAAGACGCCCTCGTCTGCGCCGGCCGCAGCGGAGACCACGCGCGCCGCGGGCCGCGGCGGGCTGGCGATCGCGGTCGCCAAGGTCTCGTTCATCCTCTTCGGCTTTGCCCAGCAAGCCATCCTCCCGCGCCTCCTCGGCGTCGACGGCTACGGGGAAATCTCGCTGGTGATCAGCGCCGTCTCGGTGATCAACAACGTCATCGTCGCGACCTCGATCCAGGGCGTCTCCCGCGCGGTCTCGCAGGTGCCGGAGGCCCACGCCGACCAGGCCTTTCGCCGCGCCCTCGGCGTCCACGCTGTCCTGGCGATGGTGCTCTCGGCCGCCTTCGCCGCGTTCGCCGGGCCCATCGCCGCGTTCGCGAGCATCCCGCACCTGACGACGCACCTCCGCCTCCTCGCGGTGATCATCCTGCTCTACGGCCTCTACGCGCCGCTCGTCGGCTCGCTCAACGGCAAGCGCCGCTTCCTCGATCAGGCCGGGCTCGACATCGGCTACGGCGCGCTGCGCCTCGTCGCGATCATCAGCGGCGCGATGTTCTTCCTCCACAGCGGGCGCGGCGGCGTGCTCGGCGGCGTCATCGGATTCATCACCGCCGCGGCGATCATCGTCCCTGTCGCCCTCCTTCGCACCGGCACCGGCAAGCCCGGCGGAGCGTCTCCGGAGCTCGGGCCGTACCTACGCTTCCTGCTCCCGCTCGCGGTGAGCCAGTACTTCTTGAACCAGCTCATGCAGACCGATCTGCTCTTCCTGAGCCGGTTCGTCGGCCAGGCCGCGGGCGCGACCGAGGCGGGGATCAAGGCCGCCAACAGCCTGCGCGGCGTTTACCGCGGCGTGCAGCTCTTCGCGTTCCTCCCCTTCCAGCTCCTGATGTCCGTGACCTTCGTGCTCTTCCCTCTGCTCGCGCGCGCCAGCGCCGAGGGCGATCGCGCGGCCGTTCGCGGCTTCACGATGACGGGCGTGCGCCTCGGCTTCGTGCTCACCGGGCTGATGTGCGGCGCCGTCTCTGCGCTCGCGCCGCACGTGCTCCACCTGGTCTTTCCCGAAGAGATCTGGACGCAGGGCGGCGACGCGCTGCGGATCCTCAGCCTCGGCATGGGCGCGTTCAGCATTCTCGGCATCACCTGCGCGGCGCTCTCGGCCCTCGGCCGCCCCCTCGCCGCGGCGCTGCTCACCGCGCTCGGCGTCGGCCTGATCGCCGCGGGCTGCATCGTCCTCATCCCCGGCGCAGCGCTGGGCCCCGCGATGCTCGTCCAGGCCGCGACGGCCACCTCGGCGGCGCTGGCGATCACCGCCGCCGCCGCGGGCGTCGTGCTTCATCGTGTCGCCGGCGGGTTTGTCTCCGCGGCCACCGTCGTCCGCGTCCTCGGCGCGGTCGCTGTCGCCGTCGCTCTCGGCTCACGTCTCCCCTGGCTCGGCAGGGTCTTCGTCCCGATCGAGGCCGCCGCCGTCGCCGCGCTCTACCTCGCCGTCCTGGTGATCACGCGCGAGCTCGGAAAGGCCGACCTCGCGCGCGTGCTCACGGTGTTCCGCCGCAAGGCTCCAGGCGCGTAGCGCGCGGCAATGCCCCCACCCGTGGGGGCTTGACCGTAGCCCAGTTCAATCGCATGACCGCCGCCGCGCTCGCCGTATGGGGGCGGGCGATCGCGGCCGAGCGCCGGCGAAGAGGCAGGGAACCGTGGCTCATCAATTCATTTTCACGATGCAGGACGTCCGCAAGGTCCACCCTCCGAACAAGGAGGTGCTGAAGGGCCTATGGCTCTCGTTCTATCCCGGCGCCAAGATCGGCGTCCTCGGCCACAACGGCTGCGGCAAGAGCACGCTGCTCCGGATCATGGCCGGCCTCGACACCGAGCACGGCGGCGAGGCGCGCCCGGCCGACGGCACGCGCATCGGGTTCCTCCAGCAAGAGCCGAAGCTCACCGCGGGCAACACCGTGCAAGCCGAGGTCGATCTCGCGGTGGCCACGACGCGCACCCTCCTCGCGCGCTTCGAAGAGATCGGGGTCAAGCTCGGCGAAGACCCGCCGGACATGGACAAGCTGCTCGAGGAGTACGCCGAGCTTCAGGACAAGATCGAAGCTTGCGGCGGCTGGGAGGTCGATCGCGTGATCGAGCGCGCCATGGATGCGCTCCGCCTCCCGCCCGCGGACGCCCTCGTCGACACCCTCTCCGGCGGCGAGCGTCGCCGCGTCGCCCTCGCGCGCTTGCTCCTCGAGAAGCCGGACCTGCTCCTGCTCGACGAGCCCACCAACCATCTCGACGCCGAGAGCGTGGCCTGGCTGGAGCGCTTCCTCCACGACTACCCGGGCACCGTCGTCGCCGTCACCCACGATCGCTACTTCCTCGACAACGTCGCCGGCTGGATCCTCGAGCTCGATCGCGGCGCCGGCTACCCGTACGAGGGCAACTACACCGGCTGGCTCGAACAGAAGAAGAAGCGGATCGAGCTCGAGACCAAGCAAGACTCCTCGCGCAAGCGCACCCTCGAGCGCGAGCTCGAGTGGGTGCAGATGGCCCCGCGCGCCCGCCAGGCCAAGAGCAAGGCCCGCCTCGCGGCCTACGAGACCCTGCTCGCCGAGGACAAGGACAAGCAGGTCGACCTCACCCAGATCACCATCCCTGCCGGCGAGCGCCTCGGCCAGGTGGTGATCGAGGCCGACAAGCTCAAGAAGAGCTTCGGCGATCGCCTGCTCTTCGACAACCTCTCCTTCTCGCTCCCGCGCGGCGGGATCGTCGGCATCATCGGCCCCAACGGCGCCGGCAAGACCACGCTGTTCAAGATGATCATGGGCCTCGAGACGCCCGACAGCGGCACCATGCGAATCGGCGAGACAGTGCAGCTCGCCTACGTCGATCAATCACGCGACGCGCTCGATGGAACCAAGAACGTCTGGCAAGAGATCACCGGCGGCGAAGACAAGATCATGGTGGGCAAGCGCGAGGTCCCCTCCCGCGCCTACGTGTCCTCGTTCAACTTCGCCGGGAGCGATCAGCAGAAGAAGGTCGGTGACCTCTCGGGCGGCGAGCGCAACCGCCTCCACCTGGCCAAGCTCCTCCGCCGTGGCGGCAACGTGCTGTTGCTCGACGAGCCCACCAACGATCTCGACGTCGACACCCTGCGCTCGCTCGAAGACGCTCTCCTGAGCTTCGCTGGCTGCGCCGTCGTCATCAGCCACGATCGCTGGTTCCTCGACCGGATTGCCACCCACATCCTCGCCTTTGAAGGCGACAGCAAGGTGGTCTGGTTCGAGGGGAACTACCAGGACTACGAGGCGGATCTCAAGCGGCGGATCGGCGCGGCGGCGGATGAGCCGAAGCGGATCAAGTACCGCAAGCTCAGCGCCTGAGCGGAGATCGGCTGCGCTGGGGAGAGAGCCCCGCTTCCTTGAAGGAGGCGGGGCTTTTGCTTGAAAGGGGTGCCAAACGCAAGGCCAGACTTCACTTGGGCTGCAATTCGGGCATGACGGAGCCTGTCGCGCCCCTGCACTCGCGAGCACCGGCGACAGACGAGCTAGCACGGCACGTCACCTTGGA
>Ga0105048_10001506_pt1 | contig 37805 bp, 30 predicted proteins | sample MAT05_FD_78382 | JGI IMG/M metagenome (GOLD analysis project Ga0105048, IMG submission 78382) | Freshwater microbial communities from Lake Fryxell liftoff mats and glacier meltwater in Antarctica - MAT-05 | ecosystem: Environmental > Aquatic > Freshwater > Ice > Liftoff microbial mat | place... | reverse complement strand
TTTAGCCGCGGCGCTCCGCCGCGAGTATCCTATTAATACCGTCCGTGTGCCTCCGGTCAGTGTTACACGGCGCAGTCGTGCATTGTCTGCACACGCACCTGGTTCATGCTGATGACCGATACCGGCAGTGTTTCCGTCTTGAATGTGCCCAGTGTGGCAAGCGCCGGATTGCTGAGTTTTACGCCGGCGACCACCGGCCATTCGTTATTGCCATCGGCGAAATACGCCTGTGCCGCCGGGCTGGCGAGGTATTCCAGAAAGAGTCGCGCGGCCTGTGCGTTCTTCGCGTGGCGGGCGATCGCGCCGCCGGCGATGTTCATGTGCGTGCCGTGGTCCTGCTGGTTGGGCATGACGAAACCGATGCGCTCGATCACCGCGCGGTCAGCCGGCGCCGTTGAGCGCAACAGGCGCGCCAGGTAGTAGCTGTTGGTCAGCGCTACCGCGCATTCGCCGCTGGCCACCGCGCGAATCTGGTCGGTGTCGCCGCCCTTGGGTGCCCGCGCCATATTGGCCACCAGTCCGGCCAACCAGCCTTCGGCCTTTGCCGGACCCAGGTGTTCAAGCATCGCCCCGAACAGCGACAGGTTGTAAGGGTGAGAGCCCGAGCGCGTGCAAAGTCGGCCCTTGTTGATCGGGTCGGCCAGCTTTTCGTAGGTATCGACATCGGTTTTCATCACCCGCTGGCGGTCATACACCACCATGCGCGCACGGGTCGAGAATCCGAACCATTGCGAACCCTGCCCGCTGTCCTTGCCGCGCCACTGTGCCGGAATCGCCGATTCCATCACCTTGCTGCGCAGCGGCTGAAACAGGCCGTCGATCTCGCCGCGCCACAGGCGGGCGGCGTCGACCAGCAGGATCACATCGGCCGGGCTGGCCGCGCCCTCGCTCTGCAAGCGCGCCAGCAACCCGGCGTCATCGGCGTCGATGCGATTGATGCGGATGCCGGTGGCCTTGGTGAAATTGTCGTACAGCGCCTCGTCGGTCTGGTAATGACGGGCCGAGTACAGGTTGAGCACCGTGCCTTGAGCCCAGCCGGCCGCAGGTATCAGGGCGGCCAGCGTGCCCAGCAGGGCGCCGAACAGCGCCCCGAGCAAGGGTCTGTGCAGACGTTTCGATCTCATGGCAGTTTCCGGTGGAGTGGATGCACCAGAGTCTACATGCGAACGCGAATGCGTCTCAAATAGATTTTCTCGACGTCACTCGTTGGGTGGGACGTAGCCCATAGGCTTGTCGGCCCCTTCGCCGAAAAAGAACTGCTCCATCTGCCGTGCCAGGTACTGGCGGGCGCGCGCGTCGGCCAGGTTCAGCCGGTTCTCGTTGACGAGCATCGTCTGGTGCTTCTTCCACAGGTCGAAGGCTTCCTTGCTCACGTTGTCGTAGATGCGCCGGCCGAGCTCGCCCGGGTACGGTGGGTAGACCAGGCCTTCGCCCTCTTTCTTCAGGTGGATGCACTGCACCATGCGGGCCATCACGACTCTCCTTGTTCAGACGATCTTCTTGACCAGCACCTGCGATCGCCGGTCCCAGTTGTATTTGCGTTTGCGCGCTTCGGGCAGCCGGTCGGGGTCGACCTGGGCGAAGCCGCGCTTGATGAACCAGTGCATCGTGCGCGTGGTCAGCACGAAGATGCTGTCCAGCCCCAGCGCCTTGGCGCGCTGTTCGATGCGCTTGAGCATTCGTTCGCCGTCGCCCTGGCCCTGCGACAGCGGCGAGACGGTCAGCGCGGCCATCTCGCCGGTCTTCGCCTCGGGGTAGGGGTACAGCGCGACGCAGCCGAAGATGACGCCGTCGTGCTCGATCACGGTGTAGTTGGCCACATCGCGCTCGATCTCGGTGCGTTCGCGGCGCACCAGTGTGCCGTCGCGCTCGAAAGGCTCGATCAGTTGCAGGATGCCGCCGACATCGTCGCTGGTGGCCTCACGCAGGCTCTCGAGCTTCTCGTCGACCACCATCGTGCCGATGCCGTCGTGGGTGAACACTTCCTGCAGGATCGCGCCGTCCACCGCAAAGGGCAGGATGTGCGAGCGCTCGACGCCGCCTTCGCAGGCCTTGACGCAGTGTTGAAGGTAGAACGCGGGGTCGCTTGGCTGCTCGGGCCGCGGCAGCGCGGCCAGCAAGCGTTTTGCGTCGGCCAGCGCGAGCTCGGTGTCGATGGCGCTGTCGGCATCGTCCTGGCGCTCGCGCACGCCGGGCACCTCGGTCAGGAACAGCAGCTTGTCGGCCTGCAGCGCGATGGCGGTGGCGGTGGCCACGTCTTCCATCGTCAGGTTGAAGGCCTCTCCGGTGGGTGAGAAGCCGAATGGGCTGAGCAGGACCACCGCACCGATATCGATGGCGCGCCGGATGGCCGCGCCGTCGACGCGGCGCACCAGTCCGCTGTGGATGAAGTCGATGCCGTCGACGATGCCCACCGGCCGCGCGATGAGAAAGTTGCCGGAGACCAGGCGCACCGTGGCATTGGCCATCGGCGTGTTGGGCAGCCCCTGCGAGAAGGCGGCCTCGATCTCGAAGCGCAACTGGCCGGCCGCCTCTTGCGCGGCGTCCAGCGCCACCGGATCGGTGATGCGCACACCGTGGCTGTAGAGCGAGACGTGTCCCTTGGCCGCCAGCTGCTCGGTCACCTGCGGCCGAAAGCCGTGCACCAGCACCAGCTTGATGCCCATCGCATGCAGGATCGACAGGTCCTGCACGAACACGCTGAGCTTGCCCGCGGCGATGGCCTCGCCGGCCAGCGCGACGACGAAGGTCTTGCCGCGGTAGGCGTGGATGTACGGCGCCACGGCGCGGAACCAGGGGACGAAGGTGTGCGGGAAAACCAGACTCATGCTGCCGAAGATTGTGCCGCAGGGCCTTTGTCACCGAGGTGTCGTTGACGGGCTCGCACCGACGGCGCACGATGCAAGCCCCTTCAACCTGGACAGGAGCGCAGGAGATGGATGCTTACAAGACCCACGGTGCCTTCAGCTGGTCAGAGCTGATGACCAGCGACCCCGCAGCGGCGACCGAGTTCTACGGCGGGCTGTTCGGCTGGACCTCGAAGGACGTGGACATGGGCACCGGCCCGTACCACGTTGTCAATGTCGGCGAGACTGCCGTCGGTGGCGTGATGGGCCTGCCGCCGGGCGCGCCGCCGATGCCGCCGCACTGGGGCGTGTACATCACGGTGAACAACGTCGACGAGACGCTGGCCAAGGCCGTTTCCCTCGGTGGCAAGGTGTCGGTGCCGGCGATGGACGTGCCGGGCGTCGGCCGCATGGCCGGCCTGCAGGACCCGCAGGGCGCGCACTTCATGGTGATGACCTACAGCACGCCCTGATGCAGTGCCGGGGCGCGCCCATAATCCGCGCCCCGTGAGCCACCCCGGCCGGCTTCGCCCGGCGAACCCCATTCCCCCGATCGAGTACCCCGAGGCGCTACCCGTCTCGGCCAGGCGCGAGGAGATCGCGCGCCTGCTGGCGGCGCACCCGGTGCTCATCGTCTGCGGCGAGACCGGCTCGGGCAAGACCACCCAGCTGCCGAAGATCGCGCTCGAGATCGGCCGCGGCCGCCACGGGCTGATCGGCCACACGCAGCCGCGGCGCATCGCCGCCAGCAGCGTGGCCAAGCGCATCGCCGAAGAGCTGCACTCGCCGCTGGGCGAGGTGGTGGGCTTCAAGGTGCGCTTCCAGGACCGGCTGCATCCGGGGGCCACGGTCAAGCTGATGACCGACGGCATCCTGCTCGCCGAAGCGCAGGGCGACCCGCTGCTGCGTGGCTACGACACGCTGATCGTCGACGAGGCGCACGAGCGCAGCCTGAACATCGACTTCCTGCTCGGCCACCTGCGCCAGCTGATGCAGGGGCCGCGGCCGCGGCGGCCTGACCTGAAGCTGATCGTCACCTCGGCCACCATCGACGCCGAGCGTTTCGCCCAGCACTTTGCCGGCGAGCACGGTCCGGCGCCGGTGATCCAGGTCTCCGGGCGGCTGTTCCCGGTGGAGCTGCGCTGGCGCCCGTACGAAGAGTCGCGTGAGCATGACCTCAACGAGGCCATCGCCGACGCGGTGGACGAACTGTGGCAGAAGGCGCCCGGCGACATCCTCGTCTTCCTGCCCGGCGAGCGCGAGATCCGCGAAGCCGCCGACCACCTGCGCCGCCACATCGCGCAGACGCAGCGGGGCGGGCCGCCGGCCGAGATCCTGCCGCTGTTCGCGCGCCTTTCGCAGGCCGAGCAGGACCGCGTGTTCGTCGCCGGCAATGGCCGGCGCATCGTGCTGGCGACCAACGTGGCCGAGACCTCGCTCACCGTGCCCGGCATCCGCTACGTGATCGACAGCGGGCTGGCGCGCGTCAAGCGCTACAGCTGGCGTAACAAGGTCGAGCAGCTACAGATCGAGCCGATCAGCCAGGCGGCGGCGCAGCAGCGCGCCGGGCGCTGCGGCCGCGTGGCCGACGGCATCTGCATCCGGCTTTACGACGAAGCCGGCTTCGCCGAGCGGCCGCGCTTCACTGACCCGGAGATCCTGCGCTCATCGCTGGCCGGGGTGATCCTGCGCATGAAGTCGCTGGGCCTGGGCGCGGTGGAGGACTTTCCCTTCCTCGAGGCGCCACCCAAGCGGGCCATCTCGGACGGCTACGCCTTGCTGGCTGAGCTGGGCGCGGTGGACGAGGCCAACGAGCTGACCGATACCGGCCGCGATCTGGCGCGGCTGCCGCTGGACCCGCGCATCGCTCGCATGATCCTGGCCGCGCGCAGCCAGCAGGCCCTGTCGGAGGTGCTGGTGATCGCCTCGGCGCTGTCGGGCCAGGACGTGCGCGACCGCCCGCTCGAGCACGCCCAGGCGGCCGACGACAAGCACCGGATCTTCGACGACGAGCGCTCCGAGTTCAACGGCATCCTGAAGCTGTGGAGCTGGATCGAGGCCGGCCGCGGTGTGCACGGCCATGCGGCCAGCGCCGTCGAGCGTGTCGACAGCCACAAGCTGACCCACCGCCAGCAGGAGCAACGCCTGCGCGAACAGTTCGTCAGCCCGCGCCGGGTGCGCGAGTGGCGCGACATCCACTCGCAGTTGCACACCGTGGTGGGCGAGCAGGGCTGGCGGCTGAACGCCTCGCCCGCCACCTACGAGCAGGTGCATTGCGCGATGCTTGCCGGTCTTCTGGGCAACATCGGCCTGAAGTCCGACGAGGACGAGTGGTACCTGGGTGCACGCGGTATTCGCTACTGGCGCCATCCGGGTGTGCACCTGAGCAAGAAGCCCGGGCGCTGGATCGTTGCCGCAGAACTGGTGGAGACCACCCGGCTGTACGGACGCGGCATCGCGGCGATCGACCCGCAGTGGATTCCGCCGCTGGCCGGCCATCTTCTGAAGACGCAGCTGCTCGAGCCGCACTGGGAGAAGAAGGCGGCGCAGGTGGTGGCGATGGAACGTGCCACGCTGTACGGCCTGGTGATCTACGCCAACCGCCGCGTCGACTACGGGCGCATCGATGCGGTTGCGGCACGCGAGATCTTCATCCGCGAAGCGCTGGTGGCCGGCCTGAGCGAGGACACCTGGGACACCAGGCTGCCCTTCCTGGCGCATAACCGGCGCACGGTGGCGCAGGTGCAGGAGCTCGAGCACAAGACGCGGCGGCAGGACGTGCTGGTCGACGACGACCTGATCTACGCGTTCTACGACCGGCTGCTGCCGGCCGACGTGCACAGTGGCGCAGCGCTCGAACGCTGGTTGCGCGATGAGTCGAAGCGCCAGCCACGGTTGCTGCAGCTCACGCGCGAAGAGCTGATGCGCCACGAGGCGGCCGGCGTCACCAGCGCGGCATTCCCGAAGACCGTGCGCCTGGGCGGCGTGGACTGCGCGGCTGGCTACCTGCACGAACCCGGCGACGCCAAGGACGGCCTCACCGTCACGCTGCCGATCTACGCGCTGAACCAGGTGGCCGAGGACCGCTGCGACTGGCTGGTGCCGGGCATGTTGCGCGACAAGGTGCTGGCGCTGCTGAAGAGCCTGCCGCAGCGGCCGCGCTCGCGGCTGGTGCCGCTGCCGGAGTTTGCGGCCACCTTCTGCGCCGAGGCGCCGTTCGCGCACGGTGCCCTGCTCGACGCCTTGCTGGCGGCGGTGCGCCTGCGCACCGACTTGCCGGTGCCGCGCGCGGAGTTCAAGACCGACCAGCTGCCGCCGCACCTGCTGATGAATTTCCGCGTCGTCGACCAGCATGGCCGCCAACTGGCCAGTGGCCGCCACCTGGCCGCGCTGAAGGCCGAGTGGGGCGCGCAGGCGCGCGGCGCTTTCCAGGCGCTGGCGGTGTTGAAGCTGGCGGGCGACCCGGCGGTTGCCGCGCCGATACCGACCGCATCGCCAGTGGCAGGCCGCGGCATCGTGGCGACGCTGGTCGAAGCGCCGCCCGCGCCAGTCGCCGTGTCGGTGGCCGAGCAGCGCTACACCAGCTGGAGCTTCGGTGAACTGCCCGAGCTGATGGAGATCCGCCGCGGCGGCCAGTCGCTGGTCGGATTCCCGGCCCTGGTGGATGACGGCACGCAGGTGGCGATCGAGGTCTTCGACGAGCCGCTGACGGCCGCCACACGCCACCGCGCCGGGCTGCGTCGCCTGTTTGCGCTGCAACTGCGCGACAGCCTGAAGGCGCTGGAGAAGAACCTGCCGGGCCTGGTGCAGATGGCCACTGCCTACATGCCCCTGGGCAGCGCTGACGAGTTGCGCGCGCAGATCATCGAGCTGGCGCTGGACCGCGCCTTCCTCAACCTGCCGCTGCCGGCCGACGCCGCCGCGTTCCAGGCCCGGCTGGAGGAAGGCCGCGCGCGGCTGGTGCTGATCGCGCAGGAGGTGACGCGCCAGGCCGGCGTCGTGCTGGCGGACTGGCTGGCGGCGCAGCGCAAGCTCAAGGACAGCCGGCCGCCCAAGGAGGTGGCCGAGGACATCGCCGCCCAGTTGCAGCGGCTGGTGGGCAAGCGCTTCGTCACCGACACGCCGTGGGCCGCGCTACAGCAGCTGCCGCGCTACCTGAAGGCGGTGACGATGCGGCTCGACAAGCTGCGCGCCGACCCCGCCCGCGACGCCACCCGGCTGGCCGAGTTGCGGCCGCTGGAGCATCGGTGGCAGCGCCGGCTGGCCGAGATGAAGGGCGCGCACGACGCCCGGCTCGACGAGTACCGCTGGCTGCTGGAAGAACTGCGCGTGAGCCTGTTTGCGCAAGAGCTGCGCACCCCGCAGCCGGTCAGCGCCAAGCGGCTGGACCGCGCCTGGGCGCAGATCAGCGGTTAAGGATTCGAGCGGCCTCAGCCGTCGATCAGCAGCGCCACGCTGCGTGCCCGCAGCGCGAAGCCGGCGTCGCCCACGCGTTGCCAGCCGCTGCGGCCGTCGGGCTCGGCGCTGTCGAGCAGTGCCCGCCAGCGGCCCGCCGGCAGCGTGAAGTCGACATCGGTCTCGCCGGCGTTGAACAGCAGCAGCAGCGGGGCGCTGCCCCGGCCCGGCGCGCCGATCGCGGCACCGATCACGCGGGCGCCGCGCTGGCCCCAATCTGCGGGCGTCAGCGCGTCGCCATGCGCGGCCAGCCACGCCAGGTCGTGGCGGCCGCGTGCGTCGGCCAGGCCGGTGTACCAGTGCGAGTCGAGCGGCAGTAGTCGTTTTCGCAGCGCGATCACATGGGCCGTGAAGTCGCACAGCGCCTCGTCGGCATTCGCCCAGTCGATCCAGCTGATGGGGTTGTCCTGACAGTAGGCGTTGTTGTTGCCGCCCTGCGTGTGGCCCAGTTCGCTGCCTGCTGCGAACATCGGTGTGCCCTGGGCCAGCAACGTGGTGGCCAGCAGGGCGCGCTGCAGCCGCTGGCGACGCGCGATCACTTCGCGGTCGGCGCTGGGCCCTTCGACGCTACAGTTCCAGCTCAGGTTGTGCCCGTGGCCGTCGTGGTTGTGCTCGAGGTTGAGTTCGTTGTGCCGGCCGTTGTAGCTGACCAGGTCGGCCAGCGTGAAACCGTCGTGCGCGGTGACGAAGTTGACCGACTCGCCGGGCGAACGCCTGCGCGGCTGGAAGATGTCGGACGAGGCGCACAGCCGCTGCGCGAACTCGCCGCGTGTGCAGGCCTCGGCGCTGCCGTGGCCACCCAGCCAGAAGGCGCGGGTGGTGTCGCGAAATCGATCATTCCACTCCAGCCAGCCGCGCGGGAACTCTCCCAGCCGGTAGCCGCCGGGGCCCACGTCCCAGGGTTCGGCGATCAGCTTCACACCCGCCAGCAGCGGGTCTTGTGTCAACGCCTGGAACAGCGGTGCGTGGCCGGCAAAGCCGTGATCGCCGCGGCCCAGCACCGGGGCGAGGTCGAAGCGAAAGCCGTCCACGTGCATCTCGCGCACCCAGTAGCGCAGGCTGTCCATCACCATCTGCAGCACGCGCGGGTGGCGGATGTCCAGCGTGTTGCCGCAGCCGGTCCAGTTCTCGTACAGCGCCTTGTTCGATGCGTCGAGCCAATACCAACTGGCGTTGTCGAAGCCGCGCAGGCTGATCGTCGGGCCGCGCTCGTCGCCTTCGGCGGTGTGGTTGTAGACCACGTCCAGCAGCACCTCGAGACCGGCCGCGTGCAGCCGTCGCACCATCTCGCGGAACTCGTCGCGCGCCGCCCGCCCGGGGGCCGAGGCATAGCGCGGCTCAGGGCAGAAGTAGCCGACCGTGTTGTAGCCCCAGTGGTTGCGCAGCCCCTGCGCCACCAGCCGCTCTTCGTCGATGAACTGATGCACCGGCAGCAGGCTGACGGCGGTGACGCCCAGACGCTGCAGATGGGCGATGGCGGCGTCGCTGCCCAGCCCCGTGTACCGCCCGCGCTGAGCCACTGGCACGCCCGGGTGCTGCATCGTGAAGCCGCGCACATGCAGCTCGCAGATCACGCTGTCGGCCAGCGCCGTGCGCGGCGGGCGGTCGCCCTGCCAGTCGTAGTCGTCGTGCACCACGCGGGCCTTCAAGGCCATGTGAGCGTTGTCGCGCATGTCCATGTGCTGCGGGTGTTCGCGGTCGGCGCCGAACTGCGCCGGCTGCCACTCGAAACGGCCGACGATCTCGCGCGCGCAGGGGTCGAGCAGCAGCTTGTGCGGGTTGAATCGGTGGCCGCGGTCGGGTCGCCACGGGCCGTGCACACGAAAGCCGTAGACCAGCCCCGGCCGTGCGCCGGCCAGGTGGCCGTGCCAGACATCGCCGCTGAGTGCGCGCAGCGGCAGGCGCTGAAGTTCCTCGGCGCCTGCGTCGTCGAACAGGCACAGCTCGACCTTGCTCGCGTGCGCCGAGAAGACCGCGAAGTTCACGCCGTCGGCGTCGACGGTGGCGCCCATCGGCCAGGCCCGGCCGTGGTGCAGCGTGGGCAGCCCGCCGCTGCCGAAGCGGCCCAGTTCGCGGTGCAGTGCATCCATCTCAGTGGCCCCCTGCAGCGATATCGGCCGCGTTGGCCGCCGGCTGAAGCCACGTCTCCCGCGCCCGGCAGGCAGAGGTTTCGCGGTTCGGCGTCATGGTCGAAGGGTCGACATCAACTCGCACGATGGCGCACACAAAGCAAAATGGCTCGGCTGCCCAATGTAAACCGGGCCCGACCCCACACCGAAGGAGACGGCATGAACCCGACCGATCTGGCGCGCAACCTGGATCTGCCCAAGCGCACCGTGGCGCTGGTGCTGGCCGGGGGCCGCGGCAGCCGCTTGAAGAACCTGACCGACAGCCGCGCCAAGCCGGCGGTGTACTTCGGCGGCAAGTTCCGCATCGTCGACTTCGCGTTGTCGAACTGCCTGAACTCGGGCATCCGGCGCATCGGCGTGATCACGCAGTACAAGAGCCACAGCCTGCTGCGTCACCTGCAGCGCGGCTGGGCCTTCATGAAGACCGAGATGAACGAGTTCGTCGACCTGCTGCCGGCTCAGCAGCGGGTGGACGAAGAGTCGTGGTATCGCGGCACCGCCGACGCCGTCTACCAGAACCAGGACATCCTGGCCGCTTACGGCGCCGACTACATCGTCGTGCTGGCTGGCGATCACGTCTACAAGATGAACTACGCGCTGATGCTGGCCGACCATGTGGCGCTGGGCCACGAGTGCACGGTGGGTTGCATCGAGGTGCCGCGCCTCGAAGCCAAGGCCTTTGGCGTCATGCACGTGGACGAGCAGCGAAAGATTCTCGACTTCGTCGAGAAACCCGCAGACCCGCCCGCGGTGCCCGGCAAACCCGGGTTAGCGCTGGCCAGCATGGGCATCTACATCTTCAACGCCCGCTACCTGTACAAGCAGCTCGAGCGCGACATGTCCGACCCCGGGTCGACGCATGACTTCGGCAAGGACATCATTCCCAACGTGGTGCGCGCCGGCCAGGCGGTGGCCCACCCCTTCGAGCTGTCGTGCGTGGGCATGCGCTCCGGGCAGCCGCCCTACTGGCGAGACGTCGGCACCATCGACGCCTACTGGGACGCCAACATCGACCTCACCGCGACCGACCCGCAGCTCAACCTGTACGACACGCGCTGGCCGATCTGGACCTACCAGCCGCAGCTGCCGCCGGCCAAGTTCGTGCACAACGAGCCCGATCGCCGCGGGGCGGCCATCGAGTCCTTGTGCTCTGGCGGCTGCATCGTCTCGGGCGCGGTCTTCCGCTCGGTGCTGTTCTCGCAGGTGCGGGTGCATTCCTACGCCAGCGTCAGCTGGTCGGTGCTGCTGCCCGGCGTGCAGGTGGGGCGACGCGCGCGGCTCAACCGCGTCATCGCCGACCGCGATTGCCTGATTCCTGACGGCATGGTGATCGGCGAGGACCCGGTGCTGGACGCGCAGCGCTTCCACCGCACCGAGTCGGGCATCACGCTGGTCACCCGCGACATGCTGGACGCACTGACCCGATGAGGGTGCTGCAGGTTGCCGCGGAAGTCTTTCCGCTGGTCAAGACGGGTGGCCTGGCCGACGTGGTGGCGGCGCTGCCGCCGGCGCTGGCGCGCCAGGGCGCCGACGTGCGACTGCTGCTGCCGGGCTACCCGGCCGTGCTGGACGCCGTCAAGCATGCCCGAATGGTGCTCGAGCTGGGCCCGCTGTTCGGCGCCGCGCGGCTGCGCCTGCTGCTGGGGCGCATGCCGGGCTCCGAATTGTCGGTCTACGTGATCGACGCGCCCTACCTGTACCGCCGCGGCGGCGGCCCGTACCAGCAGCCCGATGGCATCGAGTGGCCGGACAACATGCAGCGCTTCGCCATGCTGGGCTGGGTGGCGGCGCATCTGGCGGCAGGAGAACTGGACGGCCGCTGGACGCCTGAGCTGGTTCACGCGCACGACTGGCACGCCGCGATGTGCTGCGCCTACATCGCTGAGCACGCCCCCACTACCGCTGGCAGCGTCTACACGGTGCACAACCTGGCCTACCAGGGTGTCTTCGCGCACGAGGACTCTCAGCAGCTCGGGCTGCCGGCGCGTTACATGGTGCCCTCGGGCCTGGAGTACCACGGCCAGCTGTCCTTCATGAAGGCCGGACTGAAGTTTGCCGACGTGGTGAGCACGGTCAGCCCGACCTATGCGCGCGAGATCACCACGCTCGAGTTCGGCTGTGGCCTGGACGGCGTGATCCGCGCGCGCAATGGCCTGGTGCGCGGCATCCTCAACGGCATCGACGATGTGGTCTGGAACCCGGCCACCGATGCGGCGCTGAGCTCGCGCTACGACACGCAGCAGTTGCAGGGCAAGGTGCTGGCCAAGGCCGCGTTGCAGCAAGAGTCAGGGCTGGTGGTGGACGCGCAAGCGCCGCTGCTGGCGGTGGTGAGCCGGCTGACGGCGCAAAAGGGCCTCGACCTGCTGCTGGAGGCGCTGCCGCAGATGCTGCGCGAGGGTGCGCAGCTGGTGGTGCAGGGCAGCGGCGAGCCCGCGCTGGAAGCGGAGCTGCGCATGGCCGCCAGCGCCTACCCCGGCGCGGTGGGGCTGCACCTGGGCTATGACGAGGCGCGTGCGCACCGCATCATCGGCGGCGCGGACATCATGCTGGTGCCGTCGCGCTTCGAGCCCTGCGGGCTGACCCAGCTCTACGGCCTGCGCTATGGCAGCGTGCCGCTGGTGCACCGCGTCGGCGGGCTGGCCGACACGGTGGTCGATGCCGACCCGGCTGCGCTGGCGGCCGACCGCGCCACCGGCTTCAGCTTCGACGAGGCCACGCCGAGTGCGCTCCAGGCGGCCTTCGAACGCGCGCTGGTGCTCTTCCGGCAGCCTGCGCTGTGGCAGCAGCTGATGCGCCGGGGCATGGCGCAGCCGCTGTCATGGGACGGCCCGGCGCGCGAGTACCTGGCACTGTACGAAGACGCCTGCGCCGCCCGGCTGCGCGCACCACGCGGCGTGCCTGCGGGCTGAACAAACCATGGCCCGGAGGGTCAGGACTCGGCCTTGATGCCGTTGGCCAGAAGCACCGGCTGCCAATAGCGCTGCTCAGCCGCGATGCGTGCAGACAGCGACGCTGGGGAAGACGACACCGCAGTCATGCCGGCCTGCGCGAACGTGGCGGCCAACTCGGGGCGGGCAATCGCATCTTGCAATGCGGTGGACAGGGCCGCGACGGTGTCCTTGGTCGTCGAACCGGGTGCGAAGAATGCAAACCATTCCTTGACCACCAGCTTGGCGTGACCCTGCTCGACGAACGACGGCACATCCGGCAGGTAGGTGCTGCGGCCTGGCCCCGAGGTCGCCAGCACCCGAATCCGCTTTGACGCTTGGTGTTGACGCAGCAGCCCTTCGGGCAACACCAGGGCGGCAATCTGCCCTCCCAGCAAAGCGTTCACCCCGGGTGGCCCGCCCGAGTAGGCGATGTGTTGCCACGCCACGCCTGCGTCGCGAAACAGCATGGCCGCGAGCAGATGGGGCAGCGTCCCGGTGCCCGGTGAGCCGACGTTCGCGCTGGCCGGATTCCGCCGCGCCCAGCCGATGAAGTCGCCTAGGTTTGCCACGTCCGCAGGCACCGCCGGGCCGACTGCGATGCCCAGCGACATCTCGCTGGCCAGCGATACGGGCTGCAGATCCAGGACCGGGTCGTAGCCAAGCTTGGTGTAGAGGTACGGATAGACCGTCGCGATCGCGCCTTGTGCCAGCAACAACGTCGAGCCATCCCCTGGCGAGGCTTTCAACGCATTGACGCTGAGCAGGCCGGCAGCGCCTGGCCGGTTGTCGACCAGCGCACGCTGCCCGCGCAGGGGCAGCAGTTGCTCGCCGACGGCGCGGGCCACCAGGTCAGGAATGCTGCCGGCCGGTCCGCTGCACAGAATGCGCAGCGCATCGTCGCGTGCGGCATGCGACAGGCGCCCGAACGACATCCCGGCCACGGCTGCGAAGACGGTGGCGCCGGCGCGCAGCAGGCGGCGCCGCTGCATCGTATGTTCCAGATCGATCAAACGGGTCATGGTGTGCTCTCAGGGTCGGCGGGCTGCCGTGATCAGAAGTTCGTTCGGGCCAGCCCAGCCCGACGGTGTGTCGAAGACTTGCAGTTGCTGCCGGATGTCGTGCCATGCCGCCTCGGCGGCGGCATCGCTCAGGCCGGCCAGGATCTGCAGAATCGGGCTGGCCGAACTGCGCACGAAGGCCAGGTAGTCGTCGACCGACGGCAGCTGAAAGACCGCATCCATCGCCGTCGTCGCCACGTCGCGAAACCCGGCTTCACGACACAGCGCGTCCATGTGGCCGGGGCGACCCAGGCTGAACAGGCTGCCGGGGGCCGGTGGAGCGGAAGGGTCGCGTGGCGGCAGCCCGGCGTGCCGCAGTGCGGTGGCCATCAGGATCGTGATGCAGGGGTTGTTCTGCGGGCCCGAGAAGACCACGCTGCACAGGCCTCCACCGGGCCGCAGCGCGCGGTGCATCTCGCGCAGGGCTCGCAACGGGTTTGGAAAGAACATCAGTCCGAGCCGGCAGACCACTGCATCGAAGCGGCCCGGCTCGACCTGAAGGTCCTCGCCGTCCGCCACGCGGCACTGCACATGCTTCATGCCGGCGCGCTGCGCGCGGGCCTGCGCCAGCGCCACGATGGCTGGCGAAAGATCGGTCGCCACGACTGCCCCTGAAGCACCGACCCTCTCGGCGAGATCCATGGTCTGGTCGCCCGCACCCGCCGCCACATCGAGCACGCGCGAACCCGCCACCACACCGGCCATGTCCATCATGGCGTCGGTCGGCGCGCGCAACCAGGCGCGGATGTCCGGCGAATGCGCGTCCCAGCCGCCGGCGGCCGCGTCCCAGTGCGTGCGCACAGCGGACTTGAAGGCCTGCGCTTCTGTTTCGATGAGGTCCATTTCTTGAGCGTACGCTCGGGGGCCCTGAGCGGCCAGCCGCAAAACTGCACTGCAGGAGCCGCAATGGCGCATAGCCCGCAAGACTTCGACTGGGACGATCTGAAGCATCTGCTCGCCGTGGCGCGCCACGGCAGCACCTTGGCCGCCGGCCGTGCGCTCGGCCTCGACCAGTCCACCGTGCAGCGGCGTTTGACGGAACTCGAGCGGCGCTTCGGGCAGCCCCTGGTGCAGCGCCATCCCAGCGGATACCGGTTGACCGAGTTCGGGCTGGCCTTGCTACCCCACGCCGAGCGTGTCGAGGCGGCCGTCACGGTGTTCAAGCAACAGTTGGCGAGCGCCGCGGCCGAGGTGGCCGGCGTCATCCGCGTGACCTGTCCTGAGCCGATCGTCTATCGGATCACGCAGTCGACATTGCTCGAGCGATTCAGCCAGCGCAACCCCGGGTTGCAGGTGCACTTCGTCATGAGTGACAAGACGATCGATCTGGCCCAAGGTGAAGCTGACGTGGCCCTGCGCTCCGGCCACAGCAACGCTGGCGACGATGGTGGTCTTGTCGGACGCAAGATCGGCGATTCCCTCTGGGCGGTCTACGCGAGCAAGACCTACATCGAGCGCCACGGCCGCCCGCACCGCATCGAGGACCTGGCGCAACACGCCCTGGTCGGATTCGACGACAGCATGGCCAAGCACCGCATCACGGCGTGGCTGCGGCAGATCGCACCGGACGCGGTACTGGCTGCGCGCTGCAACAGCGTGCTCGGCCTCGTCTATTCAGCCAAGGCCAGCATCGGCATCGCCCCGCTGCCCATGGCGCTGGGCGATGCAGAGCCGGATCTCGTACGAGTGATCGAGCCCGTCGCCGAGTTGACGCGGATCTGGCGTCTGCTGACGACGCCCGAGTTGCGACACACACCCCGTGTGGCCGCGTTCTTCGACTTCATCGTGAGCGAGATCGACACATTGCGCCCGATCATCACCGGCTGAAATCGGAGGCACGGATCTCTGGCGCCTGATCGCCTCCAACCCTCACAGCCCCAGCGTCGCCTCCAGCTTCCCGGCAGGAAGCCCACCAGACCCTGCGCCAGACGGCGCGCCGCCCCCCGGCGCCGACCAGCGAGTACGTCAGCCGCTGCCGCGCAGCGTCTGTTGGCGGAGGCAGTAGGATTCGAACCCACGATGCCCCTGCGGGCATGCCTGATTTCAAGTCAGGTGCAATCGACCACTCTGCCATGCCTCCGCGGCGCCGTCGTGCCGGCGCTTGCGCGCCATCGCTACGCCGTCCCGACAGTTTAGGCGGATCGCCGCGGCGGCCGTCAAGAGCCCGGCGCCTGCGCCGACGCGCACGGCACCTGCACGATCTGCTGCCTGCCACCATCGACCCTCGCTGCGCTGAGCGCGCCACCCCACACGCAACCGGTGTCGAGCGCGAGCAGGTCGGGCCGCACGAGCAGCCCCAGTGTGCTCCAGTGCCCGAAGGCCATCGGCGTGCCGGCCGTGACACGGCCAGGCGCATCGAACCAGGGATAGAAGCCGGGAGGCGGTGCTTGCGCGCCGTTCTTGGCCGCGAACTCCATCGTGCCGTCGGCGGCGCAAAAACGCATTCGCGTCAGCGCGTTGACGACGAAGCGCCATCGATCGTGCTCGCCGAGCGTCTCGCTCCAGCGCTGCGGGCGGTCGCCGTACATCACCTTCAAATAGTCCGTCAGGTCGGGGCCGCGCAGCAGCGCCGAAACCTCGTCGGCCAGCGCCAGCGTGCGTGCCGCGCTCCATTGCGGCACCACGCCGGCATGCACACATAACCAGCCGAAGGCGCTGACGGCCAGCGGCCGCATGCGCAGCCACTCCAGCCAGGCATCGCGCTCGGGTGACTGCAGGATGTCCTGCAGCGTGTCGCCACGACTGGCCGTGCGCACGCCCTGCGCCACGGCCAGCAGGTGCAGGTCATGGTTGCCCAGCAGACACGTGGCGCTGTCGCCCAGGCCGCGCAGGCGCTGCAGCACGGCAAGGGATCCGGGGCCGCGGTTCACCAGATCACCCAACACCACCAGCCGATCGCGCGAGGGCGAAAAGCCGATTTCCGCCAGCAGCCGCTCCAGCGCATCGGCGCAGCCCTGCAGGTCGCCCACGAGATAGTCCATCGATCGATTCTGCTACGCTCGTATTCCCTTCTTCATTCGTCCCCGCTGGCGCGGGCGGCGCGCATGGACGTTTCGCTGCTCGCCTTCCTGATTCTTCTCAACGGTGTATTCGCGATGTCCGAGCTGGCGCTGACCGCCAGCCGCAAGGCCCGCTTGCAGGTGATGGTCGAGAGTGGCGAGCCCGGCGCCCAGGCGGCGATGGACCTGCACGAGAACCCGACCAAGTTTCTCTCCACGGTACAGATCGGCATCACTTCGATCGGCGTTCTCAACGGCATCGTCGGCGAATCGGCCTTTGCCGAGCCTCTGTCGCATTGGTTGCAGCAGGAGATGCAGGTCAGCCAGCGCGCCGCAGCCATCACCGCCACCGCGCTGGTGGTGATGATCATCACCATCCTGACCATCATCTTCGGCGAACTGGTGCCCAAGCGGGTCGGGCAGCTCTACCCCGAGACGGTGGCGCGCCTGGTCGCGCGGCCGATGAACCTGCTGTCGGCCGCCACGCGCCCGCTGGTGATGCTGCTCAGCGCCGCCACCAACGCGGTGCTGCGGCTGCTTGGCATGCACAACGCCACCGCGCGCGCGGTGACTGAAGAAGAGATCGCCGCCAGCCTGGAAGAAGGCGTGGACGCCGGCGTCATCGAGGCGCAGGAGCACCAGATGGTGCGTAACGTGTTCCGCCTCGACGACCGCCAGATCGGCTCGATGATGATTCCGCGCGCCGAGATCGTCTGGCTCGACGTCGACGCGCCGATCGAGCGCGCGCTGGCGCTCATGTCCGAGCAGGGCCACGCACGCTACCCGGTGTGCCGCGAGGGGCTGGACGATGTGATCGGCGTGATCGGGGCGCACAGCCTGCTGCAGCCGCTGGCGGCCGGACTGCAGCCCTCGCTGGCCGACCACCTGGCTGCCCCGGTGTTCGTGCCCGAGACGCTCTCGGGCATGGAACTGCTGGCGCACTTCCGGCAATCCGGCACTGACATCGTGTTCGTCGTCGACGAGTACGGCGCGGTGCAGGGCATCATCACCGAGCACGACGTGCTGGAGGCCATCGCCGGGGAGTTCTCGGCGCCGGCCGACGACGACGCCTGGGCGGTGCAGCGCGAGGACGGCAGCTGGCTGATGGATGGCCTGATTCCGGTTCACGAGTTGAAAGACCGCCTGGGGTTCAAGGAGTTGCCCGAGGAAGACCGCGGGCGCTACAACACACTGGCTGGCATGGTGATGCTGCTGCTGGGCCGCCTTCCGCGAACCACCGACCACGTGGATTGGGAAGGCTGGCGCTTCGAGGTCGTCGACCTCGACGGCAAGCGGGTCGACAAGCTGTTGGCCAGCCGCCTACCTGACTTCGGAGACACCTCATGATGAACGCGCACCTCCACCGCCAGCCGGTGGCCATCGACCGTGAACGCCACCGCCAGGCCTGCGTGCGCTGGCCGGTCACCGACTGGGCAGTCGCCTCACGGCTGAATTCGATCCCGGTGACCGGTGCCGAGTTCGGCCCCGCCTGCCGCGAGTACCCGGTGGTCTTCATCGCCGGCGGCAACGACGATGCCGGCCAGCCGCAGGTGCTGCCGGTGGCGCTGTTGGGCCTGGCGCCGGACGAGAACCTGTTCATCGGCGAAGGCGGAGCCTGGCGTGCGCAGTACCTGCCGGGGCTGCTGAGGACCTATCCATTCGGTATCTCGCGCATGGACGCCCAGCGCTTTGCCGTCTGTGTGGACGCCGGCTGGGCGGGCGTGCAGCTTGCCGGCGGTGACGGCGAGGCGCTGTTCGGCGCCGACGGCGAGCCCACCGAGTTCCTGCAGCGCACGCAAAAGCTGCTCGAGCAGATCGAGGTCGAGGTCCAGCGCACACGGGTGTTCTGCCGCAAGCTGCAAGACTTGGGCTTGCTGCGCGAGGTGCGACTGGACGCCACGCTGGCCGATGGCCAGAAGATCGCCGTCGAGGGCTTCATGACGGTGGATGAGGCCAAGGTCAAGGCGATGGCCGATGCCGACGTGCTGGAGATGCACCGCAACGGCATGATGAGTCTGGTGCACGGCCACTTCCTGTCGATGGGCCATATGCAGCGGCTGCTGGACTGGCGCAGCGCGCGGGTGCAGGCCGCAGCTGCAGCTGCATCTGCGTCGGCGGTGACGCAAGCGGCATGACGGTCCAGCTGAAGAAGCCCGTTGCTTCGGCGGTACCGATCAGGCTGGTTGATGCCTCGGGCTTTGCCGCTGCCGCGTCCGCCGCGCCCGAGGCCACGCGCCGCTGGCTGGCGGCGGTGGGCTTCCAGGGCGCTGCCGACACCTTCGTCGTGGTGCCGGGGGCCGAGGGCGCGCTGCAGTCGGTGTGGGCCGGCGTGCGCGAGCCGGGCCATGCCTGGGCGCTGGCGGCCTTGCCCAAGGGCCTGCCCGAAGGCCGCTATCGGCTGGCCGACGACGGCCTGCAGATCGATGCGCAGGCGGCAGCATTCTCTTGGGCGATGGGCGGCTACCGCTTCGGCCTTTACAAGCCGGCGCGGCGACCACCCGCGCAGCTGATGCTGGCGCCCTCTGCGGCGGCCACGCGCGGGCTGCAACTGGCCTCGGCCAGCGCGATGGCGCGAGATCTGGTCAACACGCCGGCCGAAGATCTCGGGCCTGCACAGCTGGCCGCAGCCGTGCAGCGCGCGGCCAAGGCCCACGGCGGCAAGTTCCGCCAGGTGGTCGGCGCGGCCTTGCTGAAGGAAGGCTTCCCTGCGATCCACGCCGTCGGCCGCGCGGCCGACAGCAGCCGCGCGCCGCGCCTGATCGAGCTCACCTGGGGCGACCCGAAAGCGCCGCGACTGGTGCTGGTCGGCAAGGGTGTGTGCTTCGACAGCGGCGGCCTGGATATCAAGGGCGCCGACGGCATGCGCCTGATGAAAAAGGACATGGGCGGCGCCGCCAACGCGCTGGCGCTGGCCGAACTGGTGATGACGCTGGCGCTGCCGGTGCGGCTGCAGTTGCTGATCCCCGCGGTGGAGAACGCCATCTCGGGCAATGCCTTCCGCCCGGGCGATGTGTTCAAGACGCGCAAGGGCCTGCACATCGAGATCGGCAATACCGACGCCGAGGGCCGCGTGATCCTGTGCGACGCGCTGGCTTACGGCGCCGAGGGCCGGCCCGACCTGATGATCGACATGGCCACGCTCACCGGCGCCGCGCGGGTGGCACTCGGGCCGCAACTGCCGGCGCTGTTCTGCCGCCGCACCGAGCTGGCGCGCGAAGTCGTCGACCTGGGCCTCATGCTGCACGACCCGCTGTGGCACATGCCGCTGTGGCGCGACTATCACGCCAGCATCGAGAGCGATATCGCCGACATCGTCAACACCGGCCGGGGCGCGATGGCCGGCGCGATCACGGCCGCGCTGTTCCTCGACGACTTCGTGCCCGAAGGTGTGGACTGGATGCACATCGACCTCTTCGCATGGAACGACGGCCCGCGCCCCGGGCGACCGGTGGGCGGCGAGGCGCAGACCATCCGCACGCTTCTGGCATGGCTCGAGCGGCGATACAGTCGCCGCTGAACGCCGCAGCGCAGGAGACGCCATGAGTGATGCCATGAGTGATGCCACGAGTGATGCCACGAGTGAAGCCACCGTCCTGGTCGAGAGCCGCGGCGCCGTGCGCCTGCTGACGCTGAACCGCCGGCAGGCGCTGAACAGCTTCACCGCCGCGATGCACGCCGAACTGCTGCCCGCCCTGCAGGCGGCCGCCGACGACCCCGAGGTGCGCGTGGTGGTGCTCACCGGCGCCGGCCGCGGTTTTTGCGCCGGGCAGGATCTGAACGACCCGGCAATGCGGTCGGCCGACGGAGGCGCGCCGGACGTGGGCGCGGTGATCGAGCGCCACTACCGGCCACTGGCCCTGCGCGTGCGCACGATGCCGGTGCCGGTGATCGCTGCCGTCAACGGCGTGGCGGCCGGGGCCGGAGCGAACCTCGCGCTGTGCTGCGACTTCGTGATCGCCGCGCGCGGCGCCAGCTTCATCCAGGCCTTCAGCAAGATCGGTCTGGTGCCCGACTGTGGCGGCACCTGGCTGCTGCCGCGGCTGGTCGGCCGCGCGCGTGCGCTCGGCCTCGCGATGACCGGCGACAAGCTGCCGGCCGAGGAGGCCCAGCGCATCGGCCTGATCTGGCAATGTGTGGACGACGCCGCGCTGATGGACTCGACGATGGCGCTGGCGGCGCGGCTGGCCGCGATGCCTTCGCGTGCCCTGGCCGAGACCCGCCGCGCGCTCGACGCGGCGATGGTGATGGACTTCGGCGATGCGTTGGCGCTGGAGGCCGAAACCCAGGGCGAACTGGGCCGCGCGCATGACTTTGCCGAAGGCGTGGCCGCGTTCCTGGCCAGGCGCGCACCGCGCTTCAGCGATCGCTGAGCGAGCTTCGGCTCGACGCTGACGCAGGGGTTCGGTCCGGCGGTCGGCTTGCTCTACGCACGAGGCGGACAGGTACTGCGGCGATCCCGACGCCCTCCAACCCAGCGGCACTCTCAGCAGCCTGGCGGCAGGAGCTTGGTGCGCGCCTGCGGCTCGAGCCCCTCGCAGAGCTTGCGCAAAAGGGCCTGGAGCTGCTCGCGTTCGTCGCCGCCCAGCGGCGCCATCAGCCGCTCGGTGACGCTCGCCGCGAGCTCCCGTCCCCGGGCCAGCGTGGCGGCACCATCGTCGGTCAGCGTGAGATGCACACGGCGGCCGTCGGCAGTGGAGGGCTCGCGCGCCATCATCCCCCGCGTCTGCAGCCCGCGCACGATGCGCAGCGTGGTCACGCGGTCGAAGCCGAGCGCGCGTGCCACGGTGGCCTGGTCGCACCCGCCCGCATGCGCGACGATCGTCAGCACGCCGTACTGCGGGGGCGTCAGGCCGAGCTCCCTGCATCCCTCCTCGAACAAGCCGACCGAGAGCTGGTGCGCGCGCCTCAGCAAGAAGCCGGGGCGCAAGTAAAGCAGTTGCAGCAGTTCGGAGGGCGAGCCGGGCATGTCACTCCGGCTGGATGTTGTTGGCCTTGGCCACGCCCATCCACAGCGGAATCTCGGTGGCGATGACGCGGGCGAACTCCTCGGGTGTGCTGCCCTCGGGTTCGATGCCCAGTTGCAGCATGCGCTCGCGCACGTCGGGAAGCTTCACGATGCGCGCGACTTCGGTCTGCAGTTTGTGAATGATGGCAGGCGGCGTGCCGGCCGGCGCCAACAGGCCGCTCCACAAGGTGACTTGCAGGTCCACGCCCTGCTCGGCCATGGTCGGGATGTCCGGCAGCAGCGGCATGCGCCTGGCCGAAGTCACCGCCAGCCCGCGCAGCAGCCCGCCCTTGATGCCGCCGGCGGCGGGCCCGGAGTCGACCAAGGTCATCAGCACCTCGCCCGAGGCCACCGCCTGCACGGCCGGGGCGCTGCCCCTGTACGGGATGTGATCGGCAATGATGCCGGCCTTCTGCTTGAGCAGTTCGGTCGCGAGGCGGAACGACGCGGCGCTGGCGCCATAGTTCGACTTCGTCGGGTTGGCCTTGCTGTACGCGGCGAGTTCCTTCACGCTGCGAAGCGGGCCGCTGGCCTGCACCACCAGGATCAGCGGGAACGACCCGACCATCGACACCGGTGCCAGGTCGCGCACGGCGTCGTATGGCAGCTTGGCGTAGAGCGCGGGGTTGAACACGATCGGGCCGCTTGCACCCATCGTCAGCGTGTAGCCGTCCGGGGCCGCCTTGGCCACGGCATCGGTGCCGATGATGGCGCCGGTGCTCGGTCGGTTCTCGACGATCACCTGCTGCCCGAAGGTCTCGCTCATCTTCTGGCCGACCAGGCGGGCCAGGATGTCGTTGGCGCCACCGGGCGTGTAGCCGACGATGATGCGGATCGGCTTGTTCGGGTAGCCGGCGGCCGGATTCTGCGCGAGGGCCGTGGACATGGCGCAGCCGAGTACGCCAGCGCTCAGGGCCTGCAGGAAAGTGTGTCGATTCATGATGTCGTTGTCTCCGTCTTGGTTGGCATGGAATGGCGCAGGCGCGCCGCGAACTCGAGTCCCTTCGCCAGGCGGAACACCGCGCGGCAGGCGGGCACCGGCAGGCCGAGGCGGTCGGCCTCGCGAACGATGTAGCCGGTGAGTTCCTCGATCTCGGTGTCGGCGCCGCGCGCGATGTCAAGCGCCATCGAGCCGGCATGGGCCGAGACCGGCATCAGGCCCTCGCGCACCTGGTGCACGTACTCCATGGGGTCGAAGGCGAACCGCCCGCCCACGGCGAGCACCACAGCGCGGCACTCTGCGGCCATGTCGTCGACCAGGGCGCGCACCTCGGGCACCGCATAGCGGGCGGCGTTGACGCCCAGAAGCAGCGCTCCGATCGGGTTCATCACGGCGTTGAAGACAAACTTGGACCACACCGCGTCCATCGGGTCGGCCAGGGCCTCGCAGGGCAGTCCCGCCGCCTGCAGCAGCGCGGCGAAGGGCCGCACCTCGTCCAGCGTGCCGCGCACCGGCCCCAGCCAGGTGCAGCGGCCGCGGATCAGGTGCGCCGCGCGGCCCGGGCCCAGATGGCGGGCGGCATCCATCGACACGCCGCGCGCCACCGGCAACGCCGGCACCGTCAGCAAGACCTCGGCGTTGCCCATGCCGTTCTGCAGCGTCACCAGCACGGGCCGGGCGCCGGGTTCGGCCAATACCGGGGCCAGGGTGCGCAGGGCGGCGGCGGTGGCGCCGGACTTGACGAGAAAGACGATGGCGTCGAAGCGGCAACCCGCCAGCGTCTCCACCCGGTCGGTGGCGCGCACCCGCGCCTGCAGCGTGCTGACGCCCTCCACCCGCAGGCCATCGGCCTGGATGGCCTGCACCTGTGCGGCGTCGATGTCGAAAACGCAGACCTCCGCCACGGCGGCCAGGTGCGCGGCCAGCAGCGTACCCATGGCGCCGCAGCCCACCACCAGGACTTGCGGTCGACTCATAGCGGCGCCACCGACACGGTCATCACCGCGGCCTGCCCACGATCGACGGCCGCCAGGCAACGAGCGATGGCGCCGGGCACCTCGGCCGGATCGGCCACGGCCTCGCCATGCGCGCCGAAGGCGGCTGCCACCTGCTCGAAGTGCCGATGCTCGCCCCCCAGGCGCGCCTGGAACTGCTGCGCCTGCTCGGCCTCGCCACCGGGGTGCACGCGCAACACGGCTTCCTTGACGGCCTGCCAGCCCCCGTTGTCCAACACCACCGTGAAGATGGGCAGGCCGTAGCTCTGTGCGACGGCATATACAGACGTGGGCGTGGAGAAGTGAAAGCCGCCGTCGCCCACCACCTGCAGGACGCGGGCCGCGGGCCGGGCCAGCCGTGCGCCGAGCGCCATGCCGCCGCTGTAGCCCAGGCCACCGCCGGCGCAGCCGATCAGCGTGCCGGGTTCGGTGCGCATGATGTGGCCCAGCACCGCGGGCGAGTTGCGGATGGCTTCGTTGACGACGATGTCTTGCGGCGTCAGCGCCGCGCCCAACTGCGCGCACAGCCAGGCGGGCGAGATGGCACCCACCGTACCGGCGTCCGCCGCGGCAGCGTCGCGCGCGCTCAGGCGGGCCTGCCGGGCCGCCTGCAGCGTGGCCATCCGTGCCGCTACCCTGGCGCGCCAGGCATCGTCGGCGCGTGCCAGCACGGCCGCCAGCACGTGTGCCAGCGCCGTGCCGCAGTCGGCCCGCAGCCGCAGGTCAGTCGGGAAGCCCCACATCGGAAAGTCCTGCTTCAGCGGGTCGACGTCGATGTGGATGAAGGCCGCGTCGGCATCGGGCGTGACGAACTTCGGCAGCCAGGGCACGTCGATGTCGAGCAGAAGCCCCAGGTCCGCACCCGGCACCACCTTGGCGGGGTCGAAACCGGCAAAGCACGGTGAATCGCGCGAGATGCTCAAGACGGTGGGCATGAACTCCACCACGCGCATGCCGCAGGCCAGGGCCAGCGCTTCCAGCACCGGCACGGCGGCGGGCTTGCGGCCCAGGTAACTGGTGATGACGACCGGGTTCTCGGCGGCCATCAGCCGTTCGGCGATGTGCGCCGCCTGCTCGGGTGCGATGCCACCCGCCGAAACCGGCCCAAAGCGCGCGGCGGGAAAGCTGGCCACGCGATCCGCCGCCCAGGTCTCTGCCAGCGTCTCTCGGGGCAGCGTCAGGTAGACGGGCCCGGGCGGGTCGCTCTGCATCATCGTGTGGGCGCGGCGCAGCACCTCTTTCGCGATGACGCCGGTGGGCAGCGAGTATTCCCACTTCACGTACGGGCGCACCAGGCTGCCGATGTCGAACGGGTCCTGGACGAAGTGGATGTAGTTGTCGCGCGAACCGGGCAACTCGCCGCGCAGCGTAAAAGGCGAACGCCCGGCCATCAGCAGCACCGGCAGCCGCGAGCGGAACAGGTTGTGCAGTCCCATCGCCGCATTGGCGGTACCTGCATCGACGTGCACCAGCACCCCCTGCCCGCGCCCCGTGACCGCGGCAAATCCCGCAGCCATATGCACGGCCACGTTCTCATGCGGGCAAAGCAGCGCCTGGGGTTGCGGGCGGCCCTGGCGCCTGAAGGCCGCCATGGCCTCGATCAGCGACACGTGGTCGGTGCCCAGGTTGCAGAACAGGTGTTCGATCCCGCAATCCTGCAGGCCGTCGAGGAAGTGCTCGGCGGTTGTGGGGGCGGTCACGCAGGCCGTGACGGGTGCGGTCTTTGGGGCGGTCTTTGGAGCGGTCATGGGGGCAGGTCCAGAGGCAGGCGGGTCACGTCGTGCTCAAAGATCCAGTCGTGGCGCTGGCGCACGCGGGTCGGCTCCCACTCGCGTTCGATGTAGGCCGCGGCGGTGGCGGGGTCGGCCAGGAGCGAATTGTGAAAGCGATTGGTGTTGTCGGCCGCGCCCTGCACGATGCGCGTGGTGCGCGGCAGGCGCAGCGCGACGAAGCGCGCGATTGCAGCGAGGGCAGCGAGGGCAGCCGGGGCAGCGGGGGCAGCGGGGGCAGTTTGGGCGCCATCGGCGTCGTCCAGTTCGGTCAGGCAGCGCGCGAGCAGCAGCGCATCCTCGAGCGCCATGTTGGCGCCCTGGGCCAGGAAGGGCAGTGTCGGGTGCGCCGCGTCGCCGATGAGCACGCTGCGGCCGTCCTGCCAGCCGGCGAGCGGCGGGCGGCTCAGCAAGGCCCAGCGGAACGGCGTGTCCATGGCGTCGATCAGGCGGTGAATATCGGGGTGCCAGCCGGGCAGATCGCGGTGCACCTCTTCGTGCGTGCCGGCGTCGGACCACGATTCACCGCGCCACTCGGGCTGCTCGACGATGGCGACCACGTTGAGCAGTTCGCCCCGGCGCAGCGGGTAGGTGATGACGTGGCCGCCGGGGCCGACCCAGTTGACGCCCACGGGCTCGCGCAGCTCAGGGGCCAGGCGCGCCGTGGGAACGACACCGCGCCACGCCATCAGACCGGTGAAGTGGGCCGAACCCTCGTTGAAGACCGACCGGCGGTGAGCCGAGTGCACGCCGTCGGCGGCCACCATCACGTCAGCCTCGAACTCCCGGCCATCGGCGGCTGTGACCCGCACGGCATCGCCGAGCGTCTCGGCGCGCGCCACGCGCACACCGGTGTGCAGCGCGCCCGGCGCCGCCCGCTCGAAGGCCGTGCGCAGCAACTGGTAAAGGTCGCCTCGGTGAATCATCCAGTACGGTGCGCCGAAACGCGCCCGCGCATCGGCGCCCAGGTCGAACAGCGGCCAGCGTCGCCCGGTGTTCCAAAGCCGCACCTGCTTGGCTGTGGCCTCACAGGCCACGGCCTCGATGGCGGCTTCGAGGCCAAGCGCCTGCAGCACCCGGCTGCCGTTGGGCGCGATCTGCAACCCGGCGCCTAGCTCGCCCAGCTGGGTGGCCTGCTCCAGAACCGTCACTGCCACGCCACGCTGGCGCAGCGCCAACGCAGAGGCCAGACCAGCGATGCCCGCACCGGAAATGATGACCTTGCGAACGGAAGACATCGTGATGGGCGCCACGCGTCAGGCGCGTGGAAGCAGGTGAGCCGACCTGGTCGTTAGCATGCTAATTTCACGCGGTTTCATGACCGCGCGCAAACCGGGTTAGCCCCGATGCGGCGGGCGTTCTGATCGAAGCAACTGCACGAGGATCCTCGAGCGCTACCCCGGAAAGTCCTATCACAACGTGCTGCAGCCGCTGTCAACGAACGCCCCGAACGTCCGCGAAGAAAAAAGCCCCGGCTGACGGGGCTTCAGGTGAGTTTGGCGGATGTCGGCGGTACTTGGCGGATGCCTTTTGGCGGAGGGGGCGGGATTCGAACCCGCGGTGGGCTGTTAACCCACACATGCTTTCCAGGCATGCGACTTAAGCCGCTCATCCACCCCTCCGCAGGGAAAGCCGACAAAGTTTAGCCGACGGCGCTGACGGCCTTCTGCCGCAACCAGTCCAGCAGCAGGTACTCCAGCGCCTTCAAGTGCGTGCTTTCCAGCACCACCGGTGGTGCGCAGCCGGCGTCCCAGGCCTCTTTCCAGCGCAGCGCGCAGACGCACCAGCGATCGCCGGGCTTCAGGCCGCGAAAGCGGTACTCGGGGCGCGGGGTGATGAGGTCGTTGCCTCGCTCCATCTGGAAGTTCAGGAACTCCACCGACATGCGCGCGCAGACCACGTGGCTGCCCTGGTCGTCGTCGTCGGTGTTGCAGCAGCCGTCGCGCCGCCAGCCGGTCAGGGGGTCGTAGCTGCACGCCACCAGTTCGCCGCCCAGCACGTTGTGCGCCGGATCCACCACTTTGGCGCTCAACTGCGCGGTGCCACGCTGCCGGGCTTGAGCAGCGTCATGGCTGTGCCGATCAGGGCCGCGACCTCGCTCATGTTGCCGGGCACGATCATCGTGTTGTTCTTCTGCGCCAGCTGTCCGTAAGCCTCGACCGCCTTCTCGGCCACCTTCAGTTGCACCGCCTGCTGGCCGCCTGGCTCGTTGATGGCCGCCGCGATCTTGCGGATGGCGTCGGCGGTGGCGTCGGCGACGGCGGTGATCGCCGCGGCTTCGCCCTGCGCGTTGTTGATCTCGGCCTGCTTCTCACCCTCGCTGCGGGCGATGAAGGCCTCCCGTTCGCCGGTGGCAATGTTGATCTGCTCTTGCCGGCGGCCTTCGGAGGCCGCGATCAGCGCGCGCTTCTCGCGTTCGGCGGTGATCTGCGCCTGCATGCTGCGCAGGATCTCGGCTGGCGGCGTCAGGTCCTTGATCTCGTAGCGCAGCACCTTCACGCCCCAGGTCAGCGCGGCTTCGTCGAGCGAGTTGACGATGCTCGCGTTGATCATGTCGCGCTCCTCGAAGGTCTTGTCCAGCTCCATGCGGCCGATCACGCTGCGCAGCGTGGTCTGTGCCAGCTGCGTGATGGCGACCAGGTAGTTGCTGCTGCCGTAGCTGGCGCGCATCGGATCGGTGACCTGGAAGAACAGGATGCCGTCGACCTGCAGCTGCGTGTTGTCGCGCGTGATGCAGACCTGGCTGGGCACGTCCAGCGGCACCTCCTTGAGCGAATGCTTGTAGGCCACGCGGTCGATGAAGGGGACGACGAACTTCAGCCCCGGCGTCAGCGTGCGGTCGTACTTGCCCAGCCGCTCGACCACCCAGGCGTTCTGCTGCGGCACGATCTTGAAGGTGCGCACGACGAAGATGACCGCGATGACCGCGATGATGAAGGCGACTTCCATGGTGGGGCTCCGGTTCAGCGGGCCGCGGGCGGTGTGGCGGATGCCACGACCAACTCGCTGCCCTGCAAGGCGACGATCGTGTGAGGGCCGGGCGCGGGTGTGCCCGGGCCGGCGTAGCGCACCGCCCACTGCGCACCGCGATAACGCACGGCCGCGGTGCCGTCGACGGCCCAGGCCGCCACCTGCACCGACTGGCCGATGTCGATGTTGACATCGCGGTTGGACGCCGCCGGTGCCGAGCGCGGCACGCGGCTGCGCTTGAGATACCAGCCCATGGTGGCGCCGCCACCCAGCGCCGCGGCGGACACCAGTTGCATGCTGCCGGCCAGGCCGGCGTGGGCGGCCAGGGCGCCGGCGGCGCAGCCCAGGGCCAGCATCAGCAGGTAGAAAGTGCCGCTGGCCAGCTCGGCCGCCACCAGCACGCCGGCCGCCAGCCACCACAAGGTCGATGCGCTCCAGTCCATCTCGGCCCTCCGCTTGTTGGCTGCCCCGGGGCCGGCGCTGCGCCGACCTCTGAGATCGAGTGTAGGCCGTCACGCATGACCCCTACACTGCGCGCTCCTTTGCCGACGCCCGAGGCTCCGAGCATGCAGCGCTTCCACTTTCCGATCGTCATCATCGACGAGGACTACCGTTCGGAGAACACCTCGGGCCTGGGCATCCGCGCACTGGCGCAGGCCATCGAAAAAGAGGGCTTCGAGGTGCTGGGCGCCACCAGCTACGGTGACCTGAGCCAGTTCGCGCAGCAGCAAAGCCGCGCCAGCGCCTTCATCCTGAGCATCGACGACGAAGAGTTCACGCCCGGCCCCGAACTCGACCCGGCGGTGCTGAACCTGCGCAAGTTCATCCAGGAGATCCGCTTCAAGAACGCCGACATCCCGATCTACATCTACGGCGAGACACGCACCAGCCAGCACATCCCCAACGACGTGCTGCGCGAACTGCACGGCTTCATCCACATGTTCGAGGACACGCCGGAGTTCGTCGCGCGCCACATCATCCGCGAGGCCAAGAGCTACCTCGACGGCCTGGCTCCCCCCTTCTTCAAGGCGCTGATGGAGTACGCGCAGGACGGCAGTTACTCATGGCATTGCCCGGGGCACAGCGGCGGCGTGGCCTTCCTGAAGAGCCCGGTGGGCCAGATGTTCCACCAGTTCTTCGGCGAGAACATGCTGCGCGCCGACGTCTGCAATGCGGTGGAAGAACTCGGCCAGCTACTCGACCACACCGGCCCGGTGCTGCAAAGCGAACGCAACGCCGCGCGCATCTTCAACGCCGACCACTGCTTCTTCGTCACCAACGGCACCAGCACCAGCAACAAGATGGTCTGGCACCACACGGTGGCGCCGGGCGATGTGGTGGTGGTAGACCGCAACTGCCACAAGAGCATCCTGCACAGCATCATCATGACCGGCGCGGTGCCGGTGTTCCTGACGCCCACGCGCAACCACTACGGGATCATCGGACCGATCCCGCAAAGCGAGTTCTCGCCCGACGCGATCCGGCGCAAGATCGCTGCCAACCCGCTGCTGGCGGGGGTGGACGCAGAGAAGGTCAAGCCGCGCATCCTGACGCTGACGCAGAGCACCTACGACGGGGTGCTCTACAACACCGAGACCATCAAGCACGCGCTGGACGGCTACGTCGACGCGCTGCACTTCGACGAGGCCTGGCTGCCGCACGCGGCTTTCCACCCGTTCTACGGGCAGTTCCACGCCATGGGCAAGAAGCGCCCGCGCCCACGCGACCAACTGGTGTTTGCCACGCAAAGCACGCACAAGCTGCTGGCCGGCCTGAGCCAGGCGAGCCAGGTGCTGGTGCAGGACGCGCGCGAACGCAAGCTCGACCGCCACCTCTTCAACGAGGCCTACCTGATGCACACCAGCACCAGCCCGCAGTACGCCATCATCGCCAGTTGCGACGTGGCAGCGGCGATGATGGAGGCGCCTGGGGGCACCGCACTGGTCGAGGAGAGCCTGTTCGAGGCGCTGGACTTCCGCCGCGCGATGCGCAAGGTCGATCAGGAATATGGCCATGACTGGTGGTTCCAGGTCTGGGGCCCAGAGCACCTGGCGGCTGAAGGCATTGGCCGCGCACAGGACTGGATACTCCAGACCGGCGCCCTTTGGCATGGCTTCGGCGATCTGGCCGAGGGCTTCAACCTGCTCGACCCGATCAAGAGCACCATCATCACGCCGGGGCTGGACATGGCGGGCCGCTTTGCGCCCACCGGCATTCCGGCGTCCATCGTCACCAAGTTTCTCGCCGAGCATGGCGTGGTGGTCGAGAAGACCGGTCTCTACTCGTTCTTCATCATGTTCACCATCGGCATCACGAAGGGCCGCTGGAACACGTTGCTGACGGCGCTTCAGCAGTTCAAGGACGATTACGACCGCAACCAGCCGATGTGGCGCGTGCTGCCCGAGTTCAGCGCAGCGCACCCGCGCTATGAGCGCATGGGCCTGCGCGACCTCAGCCAGGCCATCCACGAAACCTACGGCCGTGGCGACATCGCCCGCCTGACCACCGAGATGTACCTGTCCGATCTGCAGCCGGCGATGAAGCCCAGTGACGCTTACGCGCGCATCGCCCACCGCGAGACCGAACGGGTGCCGATCGATGAGCTGGAAGGGCGCATCACGACCTCGCTGCTGACGCCTTATCCGCCGGGCATTCCACTGCTGATCCCCGGCGAGCGCTTCAACCGCCGCATCGTCGACTATCTGCGCTTCACGCGCGAGTTCAACACGGCGTTTCCCGGCTTCGACACCGACGTGCACGGTCTGGTGGAAATCGAGGCCGAAGGTGGCGTACCGCGCGGCTACTTCGTGGACTGCGTGCGAGGGTAGCCCGGCGCCCGCGCCCGACGCGCGGGCTTCAGCCCGCCGTTTCGTCGGCGAAGCCCGACACCACCTGGCTGAAGCCGGCGTCCACGTGCGTGATCTCGGCGGTCACGCCGGCAGCCAGGTCGGACAGCAGGAAGGCGGCCACGTTGCCGACGTCGTCGATGGTCACGTTGCGCCGCAGCGGCGCCTCGCGTTCGACCACGCCGAGGATTTTGCCGAAACCCTTGATGCCGCTGGCCGCCAGCGTCCTGATCGGCCCCGCCGAGATGCCGTTGACGCGCACACCGCGCGGGCCCAGGCTGGCCGCCAGGTAGCGCACGCTGGCCTCGAGCGAGGCCTTGGCCAGCCCCATAGTGTTGTAGTTGGGCACCACGCGCTCGGCGCCCAGGTAAGTCAGCGTCAAGAGCGCACTGCCCGGGCGCAGCCTTGGCAGCGCGGCCTTGGCCAGAGCCGGAAAGCTGTACGCCGAGATGTCTTGCGCGATGCGGAAGGCCTCGCGGCTGAGGCCGTCCAGAAAGTCGCCGGCGATCGCCTCGCGCGGGGCGAAGCCGATCGAGTGCACCAGGCCGTCGAACTGCGGCCACACCGCGCCCAGGCCGTCGAACATGGCGGCAATCTGCGCGTCGTCGCCGACGTCGCAGTCGAAGATCAGCGCACTGCCGAACTCGGCCGCAAACTCGGTCGTGCGGCCCTTGAAACGCTCGCCGACGTAGCTGAAGGCCAGCTCGGCGCCCTCGCGGTGGCAGGCTCGCGCGATGCCGTAGGCGATCGAGCGGTTGGACAGCACTCCGGTGATCAGCAGCCGCTTGCCGGCGAGAAAGCCCATGGTGTCTCCGATGAGGTGGCTGGCGATTCTCCCATCGCGGGCGACACCTGGCTCGCCGCGGCGGCGCGGCATTGCCCGGGCGTTGGGCCGCGTCTATAATCCGTGGTTTTCCGGATGTCTTTCAAGTGGGCGGAATCTTCCAGCCCATTTTTTTTGTCTGCGCAACTCTAGGCGGCGCAGACGGACAGAACCGGCACGGCAGAACCGTCACGACATAACCGTCACGACAGAACCAGACCGACAGGGCCAGATCTACAGGTGCAGACGCAGTCATTGCCCTCTTTGGGCGCCATCAGAAGCTTCGACGCAGTGGCGAAAACCACCGTCGAAGGGCTTGGCTATGAGCTGGTCATGGCCGAGCGCGCGGGGGTTCGCGGCGCTCTGCTGCGCCTCTTCATCGACCGGATACCCGGCCGCGTGTACGAACGCGATCATGGGGTGCCCGCGCACTTCGTGACAGTGGAAGACTGTGAACTCGTCACGCGCCAATTGCAGTATGTGCTGGACGTCGAGGGTGTGGACTACGCGCGGCTGGAAGTCTCCTCCCCCGGGCTGGATCGTCCGCTGGTGCGCGAGGCCGACTACCTGCGCTTTGCCGGGCAGGCGGTGGAGCTCACGCTGAAAGAGGCGTTCAAGGGGCGCAAGCACTGGCGCGGCCTGCTGGAAGCGGGGGGCGATGGTGCTTTCAGTCTGCGCATCGCGGACGCAAAGGAAGAACACGTGCTGGGTTTCCGGCTGGATGAAGTGCGCAGCGCGCGGCTGGTGCCGGTGCTGGACTTCAAGGGGCGCCGCGGCAAGGCGGCTGGCCGGGTGGCGCCCGACGAGGCGGCCGGGATGCAAGGAGGTCAGGGGCGATGAACCGCGAAATGCTCACATTGGTCGAGGCGATCTCGCGCGAGAAGAATGTCGAACGCGAGACCGTCTTCGGCGCTGTCGAGGCTGCGCTGGCGTCGGCGTCGAAGAAGTTGCACGGTGGCGAGGTGGACATCCGTGTCTCGGTCGATCGTGACACCGGGATCTACGAGACCTTTCGCCGCTGGCACGTCGTGCCCAACGACGCCGGGCTGCAGATTCCCGACGCCGAGATGCTGCTGTTCGAGGCGCAAGAGCAGATTTCCGACATCGAAGAGGGCGACTACATCGAGGAGACCGTCGATTCGGTACCCATCGGTCGCATCGGTGCGCAGGCCGCCAAGCAGGTGATCCTGCAGAAGATTCGCGACGCCGAGCGGGAGCAGTTGCTCAACGACTTCCTGTCGCGCGGCGACAAACTTTTCGTCGGCACCGTCAAGCGCCTTGACAAGGGCGACATCATCGTCGAGAGCGGTCGCGTCGAAGGGCGCCTGAAGCGCACCGAGATGATCCCGAAGGAAAACCTGCGCATCGGCGACCGCGTGCGTTCCTTCATCCTCGGTGTGGATCCCACGATGCGCGGCCCGCAGATCATGCTGTCGCGGTCCAGCCCCACTTTCATGATGGAGCTGTTCGCGCAAGAGGTGCCCGAGATCGAGCAGGGGCTGCTGGAGATCAAGAGTTGCGCGCGTGATTCCGGCTCACGCGCCAAGATCGCCGTCGTCAGCCATGACCGCCGCGTCGACCCCATCGGCACCTGCGTCGGCGTGCGTGGTTCGCGCGTCAATGCCGTGACCACCGAACTGGTCGGCGAGCGGGTGGACATCGTGCTGTGGTCTGAAGACCCGGCGCAGTTCGTCATCGGCGCGCTCGCACCGGCCAACGTGGTGTCGATCGTCGTCGACGAAGAGCGCCACGCGATGGACGTGGTGGTCGACGAAGAGAATTTGGCCATCGCCATCGGCCGTGGCGGGCAAAACGTGCGCCTGGCCAGCGAACTCACCGGCTGGCGCATCAACATCATGACCGCCGAAGAGTCCAAGGCCAAGAAGACCGAGGAGTCCGACTCGGTGCGCAAGATTTTCGTCGACAAGCTCGATGTGGATGAAGAGGTGGCCGACATCCTGATCGCCGAGGGCTTCACCAGCCTGGAGGAAGTGGCCTACGTGCCGCTGCAGGAGATGCTGGAGATCGGGGCCTTCGACGAGGACACCGTGCAAGAGTTGCGCACGCGGGCCAAGGATGCCTTGCTGACGATGGAGATCGCGCGCGAGGAAGGTGTCGGTTCGGTTTCGCAGGATCTGCGCGACCTTGAAGGCATGTCCGCCGATCTGATGGTCTTGCTGGTTGCGGCCGAGGTGCATACCCGTGACGACCTGGCCGATCTGGCGGTCGACGAGCTGACCGAAATGACCGGCGTCGATGAGGCACGTGCCCGCGAGCTGATCATGAAGGCCCGCGAACATTGGTTTACCGCCTGAGCCCAGGCTGCAAGCGGATCCCCGAAGGAAAACCCACCCATGGCCGTCACTACCGTCGCTCAGTTCGCCGCGCAGCTCAACCGCCCGACGGCGGCGCTGCTCGAACAACTGCAATCGGCCGGCGTGACCAAACGTTCGCCCGAAGACGCGCTCACCGAATCCGACAAGGAGCGGCTGCTCGAGTTCCTGCGCAACGCGCACGGCACCGTCGCCGCCGAGCGCAAGAAGATCACGCTCACGCGCAAGTCGACCAGCGAGATTCGTCAGGCCGATGCCTCGGGCAAGGCGCGAACGATCCAGGTCGAGGTGCGCAAGAAGCGCGTCTTCGTCAAGCGTGACGACGTCGCGCCCGGTGCCGACGCTGCCGGCGTGAGCGAGGAAGACCTCGAACTGCAGCGCCGCGAGGAAGCAGCCAGCGCGCAGGCCGAGGCCATCCGCCTGCAGGAGGAAGAACTGGTGCGCGAACGCGCCCGGCGCGAGGAAGACGAACGCATCGCGCGCGAAGCCGCCGCCGCACGTGAGGCCGCCGAACGCGCTGCTTCCGAGGCGGCAGCGCAGGTGGCAGCAGCAGCAGCAACTGCCGCAGCGGCTGCTGCTGCAGCCGCCGCCCCGGCTGGCGCTGGCGCGCCGCAGGCGCCGGTCGGCGCCGCCGAGCCAGAGGTACGTGCGCCGGCAGCCGAGCCTGCGAAGCCCGCCGAACCGCCCAAGCCGACGCTGCGCGTGGTCAAGGCCGCCGAGGTGGCGGCTGAGGACACGCAGCGCCAGGCCGATCTGGAGCGCCGGCGCAAGGCCGCCGAGGCCGAAGCCGCCGCCATCCGCGAGATGATGGCTGGCAAGCGCAAGGTCATGGTGGCCAAGAAGCCCGAAGAGCCGCCCAAGCCGGTCGAGGCGCCCAAGGAAGCGATCAAGGGCACGATCCACAAGCCCAAGGCAGTCGCGGGTGCGCCCGCCGCAACGACGGCCAAGCCCGGCGACAAGAAGCAGGTCAAGAGCGAGAAGCTGTCGTCCAGCTGGGCCGACGACGTGGCCAAGAAGCGCGCGTTGAAGACCCGCGGTGACGGCGGCGGCGCGCGTGCCGGCTGGCGTGCCCCGCGCGGCGGGCGCCGCGGCGAACGCGAAGATGGCGCCGTCGGCTTTTCCGCGCCCTCTGAGCCTCAGGTGCAGGAAGTGCACATCCCCGAGACCATCAGCGTGGCCGACCTGGCGCACAAGATGTCGGTCAAGGCCACCGAGGTCATCAAGCAGATGATGAAGCTGGGCCAGATGGTGACCATCAACCAGCAGCTCGACCAGGAGACGGCGATGATCGTCGTCGAGGAGATGGGCCACAAGGCCCTGGCGGCCAAGCTTGACGACCCCGAGGCCTTCACCGAGGAAGAGACCGCAGCGCAGGACGCCGAGGCGCAGCCGCGGGCCCCGGTGGTCACGGTGATGGGCCACGTCGACCACGGCAAGACCTCGCTGCTGGACTACATCCGCCGTGCCCGCGTGGCTGCAGGCGAGGCGGGCGGCATCACGCAGCATATCGGCGCCTATCACGTCGAGACGCCGCGCGGCATGATCACCTTCCTCGACACCCCGGGCCATGAGGCTTTCACGGCGATGCGCGCGCGCGGCGCCAAGGCGACCGACATCGTGATCCTGGTGGTCGCCGCCGATGACGGCGTGATGCCGCAGACCAGGGAAGCCATCTCGCACGCCAAGGCCGCCGGCGTGCCGCTGGTGGTGGCGATGAACAAGATCGACAAGGCTGACGCCAACATCGAGCGCGTGAAAAGCGAGCTGGTGGCCGAGGGCGTGGTGCCCGAAGACTTCGGCGGCGATTCGCCCTTCATCTCGGTCTCGGCCCGCACCGGGCAGGGCGTGGACGCGCTGCTCGAACAGGTGCTGCTGCAGGCCGAGGTGCTGGAGCTGAAGGCGCCGTCCGAGGCGGCCGCCAAGGGCCTGGTCATCGAGGCCAAGCTGGACAAGGGCCGCGGCCCGGTGGCCACGGTGCTGGTGCAAAGCGGCACCTTGCGCCGCGGCGACATCGTGCTCGCCGGGGCCAGCTACGGCCGCGTGCGCGCGATGCTCGACGAAGACGGCAAGGCGACCAACGAGGCCGGGCCTTCGCTGCCGGTCGAGATCCAGGGCCTGACCGAGGTGCCGGCGGCTGGCGACGAGTTCATGGTGCTCAGCGACGAGCGCCGGGCGCGTGAGATCGCCACGTTCCGCCAGGGCAAGTACCGCGACGTCAAGCTGGCGCGCCTGCAGGCCTCCAAGCTGGAGAACATGTTCGACCAGCTCGGTGAAGGCGCCAAGACGCTGTCGCTGATCGTCAAGGCCGACGTGCAGGGTTCGCAGGAAGCGCTGGCGCAGAGCCTGGTCAAGCTGTCCACCCCCGAGGTTCGCGTGCAGATCGTGCATGCCGGCGTCGGCGGCATCTCCGAGAGCGACATCAACCTGGCGATTGCGTCCAAGGCGGTGGTCATCGGCTTCAACACCCGGGCCGATCTGGGCGCGCGCAGGCTGGCCGAGGGCAACGGCGTCGACCTGCGTTACTACAACATCATCTACGACGCGGTCGATGAAGTGAAGGCGGCGATGTCGGGCATGCTGACGCCCGAGCAGAAGGAAGAGGTCATCGGCACCGCCGAGATCCGCAGCGTCTTCGTGGCCACGAAGATCGGCACCGTCGCCGGTTGCATGGTCACCGCGGGCCAGGTCACGCGCAACGCCCGCTTCCGCCTGCTGCGCGAGAACGTGGTCATCTACACCGGCGAGCTGGATTCGCTCAAGCGCTTCAAGGACGATGTGCGCGAGGTCAAGGAAGGCTTCGAGTGCGGCATCAAGCTGAAGAACTACAACGACATCAAGGAAGGCGACCAGCTCGAGTTCTTCGAAGTCAAGGAAGTGGCACGCACCTTGTAGTGCGGCGTTCGTCTCACCCGAGCCAACCCCGCCCTCCAAAAGACGGCGGGGTTCGCGTTTAGGGGCACCCCATGCGACACAAGAAGGTCATCCCCAACCGCAGCTTCCGCGTCGCCGACCAGATCCAGCGCGACGTGGCGCTGCTGATCCGCGAGTTGAAGGATCCGCGCATCGGCATGGTCACCGTCAATGCGGTCGAGGTGTCGCCCGACTACGCGCATGCCAAGGTCTACTTTTCATTGCTCATCGGCGACGCCGAAGCCTGTGCCGAGGCGCTCAACGAGGCCGCCGGCTGGCTGCGCAACGGCCTGTTCAAGAAGCTCTCCATTCACACCGTGCCGACTCTGCACTTCCACTTCGATCGCACCACCGAACGCGCCGCCGACCTGTCGGCGCTGATCACGCGCGCCAACGCCACGCGCGCCAGGGAAGACTGATGTCTCTATCGCGTGTTCCATCGACAACCCGTCTGCCCCGGCGCGCGCTGCACGGCGTGCTGCTGCTGGACAAGGCCGTCGGCTGGACCAGCAACGACGCGCTGCAGAAGGCCAAGGGGTTGCTGCGCGCGCTCAAGGGCGGCCACACCGGCACGCTGGACCCGCTGGCTACCGGCCTGTTGCCGCTGTGCTTCGGCGCCGCGACCAAGTTCTCGCAGGTCAGCCTGGACGCCGACAAGGCCTATCGCGCCACGCTTCACCTGGGCCAGACTACTGCCAGCGGCGACGCCGAGACGCCGGTGCTGCAAAGCCGGCCACTGGACTTCGACCGCGCCGCGCTGGACGCAGCCTGCGCGGCGCTGACCGGCGCCATGCTGC
>Ga0105048_10001501_pt1 | contig 37867 bp, 29 predicted proteins | sample MAT05_FD_78382 | JGI IMG/M metagenome (GOLD analysis project Ga0105048, IMG submission 78382) | Freshwater microbial communities from Lake Fryxell liftoff mats and glacier meltwater in Antarctica - MAT-05 | ecosystem: Environmental > Aquatic > Freshwater > Ice > Liftoff microbial mat | place... | reverse complement strand
GATGCCAATGATCGGAGCTTCTGAAATTCATTTATGGAGAAATGCCTGGAGGATAGAAAAAGGCAACGATCCAAAACTCTGGGGCAAATAAATTAGTTTTGGCTCTTTGCTTTGATCTTAAGCATTCTGCCTGTATGGCCAATGCCGACGATTATACATTTAAATTTTCGGGCCACAAATAACATAATTTAAACAATAATTTTCTTTTTAAAAAAGTGCTAGGCATTGGCTGTACCAGCGGTTAGGGGGCAGTACTTTAATTGTGCTTCAATTTATTAGGATTCTGGCGATTATCGGTTGCAATTCCTCGCAACATACCCAGGCAATCGAAGGTCTTGAATAAGCAATGGAGAAAATATTGACAAAATGCTCCCCATTTCCTCTACCAAAGAAATGGTTTGTTACGTTAAATTTTATGAAATTTGGACTAAAATCTTAAATAGTGAAGATTTTAAACAAAAGTACCTCAAGCTGTGTTGAATATTAACTTTAATTGAGATTAACTGAGCTCATGTTCAACTTCCTGAAAAACATAGACAATAAAGACTACAAAGCAAAATACGGCGCTTTGGATATTCTCCGGTTTATTGGTCCCGGATTAATTGTAACCATTGGATTCATTGACCCTGGAAACTGGGCTTCCAATCTGGCAGCCGGGGCAGATTATGGATATGCCTTATTGTGGATGGTTACTCTATCTACCATTATGCTGATAATTCTGCAACATAATGTAGCCCATTTGGGGATTGCAACCGGACTTTGTCTTTCCGAAGCCGCCACTATACATATCAAACCAAAATATTCACGGGTTATTCTTTCCTCGGCTATGCTGGCATCAATTTCCACATCTCTGGCCGAAATTTTAGGTGGAGCTATTGCTTTGAATATGCTTTTTGATATACCCATCAGGGCAGGGGCATTGCTTGTTACGATTTTTGTGCTTATCATGCTGGTTACCAACTCTTACCGGATGATTGAGAAGTGGATCATTGCTTTTGTTTCGGTAATTGGCCTGTCGTTCCTATATGAGCTTTCTCTTGTAAATATTGATTGGAATTCCGCTATAATTGGCTGGGTAAAGCCTTCATTTCCAAAAGGATCCATGATTGTTATCATGAGCGTACTGGGTGCTGTGGTAATGCCTCATAACCTGTTTCTACATTCTGAGATTATTCAAAGCCGACAATGGAACCGGGAAGAGGAAAAAGTGATAAAACGTCAGCTGAATTATGAGTTTTTCGATACTTTAATTTCAATGCTTATTGGCTGGGCAATTAACAGCGCCATGATTTTGCTGGCGGCAGCAACATTCTTTAAAACCAGTACCCCCGTTTCAGAATTACAGCAGGCAAAGCAACTATTAGCTCCCTTACTTGGAAATCATGCTGCTATTGTATTTGCCATTGCACTTCTTTTTGCAGGCATCGCTTCCACTATTACTTCAGGAATGGCGGCAGGAAGTATTTTTGCCGGGATGTATAAAGAGCCATACGACATCAAGGATAACCATAGCCGACTAGGAGTCATTATTTCACTTTTTGTTGCTTTTGGAATTATTTTTCTCATTTCTAACCCATTTAAGGGGCTCATTATTAGTCAGATGATTCTTAGCATTCAGTTGCCAATCACTATCTTTTTGCAGGTTTATCTGACATCTTCAGAGAAGGTTATGGGTAAATATAAGAACTCAAGACTTGCAAAAACTACGCTGTATATTATTGGATCTATTGTCACTTTATTAAATATTGCGCTGTTTATCAGTCTTTTCAGATAGCGCAATATATTTTTTAACATTAATGGCCGGTAAATTATATTTCGTCCCGGACGTGACTTTGTTCAATTTTGCATCTTGTTTTCTACCAAGATATTGTCCCTAGCGGGATAGTCCCATGGAACGTAATAGAATAATGAGCTATATCGCATTTTCATTGCATTTATTGGAAGCCAGTGATTTTTTAACTTGAATTCGCACTTTTGCCGGGACAGAATATTCGATATTTTGAGTAATTTTGTTGCCCTGAAAATCAGCAACAATCTCCCATTAATAAAACTTTTCCATGGAACAAGCAAAACCAACCCTTCTCTCAGAAATTGGCGAATTTGGGTTAATTGACCGGCTTACAGCAAATCGCAAAATGGTTCAGTCATCTAGTTTAATGGGAGTTGGAGATGATGCGGCGGTCATTGATGCAGGAGATCATTGCATTTTGGTTACCACGGATCTTTTAGTAGAGGGGATTCATTTTAATCTTATTTACACTCCCCTGAAACATCTTGGATACAAGGCAGTTGCCGTTAATCTGTCCGACATTTACGCTATGAATGCAGAGCCACGTCAGATAACAGTTTCCATTGCAGTATCCGGTAAATTTTCCCTCGAAGCTTTGGAAGAGTTATATTCAGGGATTTATATGGCGTGCGATAAATATAAGGTTGATTTGATAGGGGGAGATACTTCCTCGTCTGTAACCGGGCTTACCATCAGCATCACTGCACTTGGAACGGCTAAGAGGGATGAAATTGTTTACAGGAATGGTGCACAAACCAATGATCTGATATGCGTTAGCGGTGATCTTGGTGCGGCTTATATCGGTTTGCAGTTACTCGAAAGAGAAAAGGAATTATTCGAGAAGGATCATTCTCTTCAACCCGATCTGGATGGAAATGACTATATCATTGGAAGGCAGTTGAAACCTGAGCCAAGAGCAGATATCATCCAACTTTTAAAGGACAACGGAATTAAACCAACATCGATGATTGATATTTCTGATGGTTTGTCGTCTGAAATATTACATATCTGCAAAAATTCCGACAAAGGTTGCAGGATTTACCAGGAGAAAATCCCCATTGATGCCAGTACTGCGATGATGGCTGCTGAGTTTAATATTGAACCTCTGATTTGTGCCCTGCATGGGGGTGAGGATTATGAACTTCTTTTCACGGTTCCTCTGGAATCATTTGAAAAACTGAGGAATATGAAGGAAATACATATTATCGGTAAAGTTGTTGACAAAGAAGACAATGCCCTGATGCTTACCGCTGAGGGTAATAGCATTCAATTGAGGGCACAGGGCTGGGATGGCCTTTTAGAAAGGGAATGACGGATTTGTATTTTTAGGGTAATGTTGCCAAAAATAGTTGGCGATTTTCAAAAAAAAGCTATTTGACACGCTGATTTTTCGTTTTTCGCGACATTAAACATGAGAGGTTTAAACCCCGTATGTTTTTTACATTTCCAACAATACGGCAATGGTCAATAGAAAATAACGAGTTAGGTGTTTATTCTTCTGTACCACGGGCGTCAAGGACACTGCGGATAATTCCTCTTTTCGAACCTTTCACGAAGTTTACAATCACATCTCTTTCATTGGAAGTGGCAATGTTAGCTTCAATAAAATCAATTGCCTGAGATACGTTTAATCCCCTTTGATAGATAATACGGTAAATTTCAAGGATCTGATTTATTGCATCATTTGAAAATCCGCGTCTTCTGAGTCCTACGGAATTTACGCCTGTGTAGGCAAGCGGGTCTCTGCCTGCCATACAATATGGAGGTACATCTTTTGTAACCTTACTTCCACCCTGAATCATAGTATGGGTTCCAATTCTACAGAACTGATGTACCAGACTTCCGGGGCTCAGGATTGCGAAATCGTCCATTTCAACCTCACCAGCAACACCAGCATAACTGCCAACAATGCAGCCATTCCCGATAATCGAGTCGTGGGCTACGTGTCCGTACGACATGATCAGGCAATTGCTTCCGATAACAGTTTTTTCCTTTGCTTTGGTTCCTCTGTTAATCGTGGCAAACTCACGTATTATGGTATTATCCCCGATAATAGCGGTAGTATATTCGCCATCGAATTTTTTATCCTGAGGAGTTCCGGAAATCACGGCTCCGGAGTGAATCTGGCAATTATTCCCAATGCGTGAACCATTCATGATTACTGCATTCGGGCCGATCCATGTACCTTCTCCGATAATTACATCTTCCTGAATGGTAACAAATGATTCAATGGTGACGTTTTCACCAATTTTAGCATTCGGATTAATGGCTGAAAGTGGGTGGTGATTCATTTATTTTGCTTTTGATATCTGTGCCATCATTTCTCCTTCGATTGCCAGGCTGTCACCCACATATCCTTCGCCATACATAAGAGCAATACCTCTTCTCATTGGTTCGAGGAGAGTCATTTTTAGGATAAGTGTATCTCCGGGTACAACTTTTCTTTTGAACCGGAGTTTATCAATTTTGAGGAAAAAAGTAAGATAGTTTTCAGGATCGGGGACTGTGTTAAGAACAAGAACGCCACCCACCTGTGCAAGAGCTTCAACCTGCAGAACGCCCGGCATAATAGGTTCTCCCGGAAAATGGCCAACAAAAAATGGCTCATTCATAGTTACGTTTTTGATACCGATCACAGTCTTTTCATCTCTGAAAATAATCTTATCGACTAATAAAAACGGCGGACGGTGTGGCAATATATCCTGAATACCAACAACATTAATAAGTGCCTCATCATTAGGGTTGTATTTCGGGATATGCTTTTTTGCTTTCTCTTTTTTTGCCATTTGCCTGAGAATGCGCGCAAATTCTGTATTTGCATGATGGCCGGGGCGGGTAGCAATAATTTTTCCTTTAAATGGCATGCCAATAAGCGACAGGTCACCAATTAAATCGAGCAATTTGTGACGGGCAGGTTCATTGGGGAAATGAAGATCAAGGTTGTTCAGTACGCCTTCAGGTTTGACGTTAATGCTGGGTTTATTGAATAGTTTGGCCAGCCGGTCGAGTTCTTCCTGAGACACCTGACGATCCATAATTACAATAGCGTTGTCAAGATCTCCTCCCTTGATAAGATTATGCTTTGCAAGGAGTTCAAGCTCATGTAAAAAAACAAATGTACGGCAGGGAGCAATCTCATGTTTGAATTTCTTCAGATCGTCGAGAGTAGCATATTGATTTCCTAGTACTTTTGAGTTATAGTCGATCAAAACATTCATTGAAAGCTCTGCATCCGGATAAGCGATAATATGGATTCCCTTTGCTTCATCATAGTATTCAACACGTTCGCTGGGAGTAAAATACACTTTTTCCGCATCCTGTTCTTCAACGCCAACGCTTTCAATAGCTTCAACGTAAATTTTCGAACTTCCGTCGAGAATAGGCGCTTCAGGGCCATTAAGCTGAATCAGCAGGTTATCGATTTCCATTCCAACACATGCAGCGAGGCAATGCTCGATGGTCATTACTTTACCGCCGTTTTCTTCAAGTGTAGTACCGCGGGATGTTTCAGTAACATATTCGGCCAAAGCTCTGATCAGGGGTTGATTTGGGAGGTCGGTACGTTGAAAAACGAAACCATGATTGGCCGGTGCGGGATTAAATGTGAGTTCAACTTCCACGCCGGAGTGTAATCCTTTTCCTTTTACAGTTACGGCTTTCCGGATGGTTTTTTGTTTATCAGACATAAAAAGGTTTTGGATAAATGGTTTTTAAAAAACGCCGCAATATACAAAAAATCAATGAATCGAAAATAAATTATCAAAAAGGTATTCGAGGCCGAAAGCTTGTATAATCAAGTGTAAGCGGCTTATAATTTTTCCCCGGTCGAATTATTCTTTTCCTTTATTTCCTTAATATCTCTCTCATGCTGCATAACCTGATAGCGTAAATCGGGTAGTTTATTGAATATTGCTGTTGCTTTCCAGAAATCTTTAAAATTGATTGCGGGGGAGCCTTGTAAAAGCTCTCCGTCTTTAACATCCCGCATGATTCCTGACTGTCCACCAACTTTAACATCATTGCCAATAGTTATATGTCCTACCACAGCTGCCTGTCCTGCAAAAACGTTATTTTTTCCAATTTTAGCCGAACCCGAAATACCCACCTGAGCTGCAATTGCAGTGTTGGCACCAATTTCAACATTATGGGCTACCTGAATGAGGTTATCCAGTTTTACTCCGGTTGCAATTACCGTAGCTCCCATGGTAGCCCTGTCTATACAGGTGTTTGCACCAATTTCAACATTATCGCCAATGGTTACAATCCCGATTTGGGGAATCTTTTTGTAGGTTTTATCCGGCTGAGGAGCAAATCCAAATCCATCAGCACCAATGACAGCGCCTGAATGGATAATGCAGTTATTACCAATCTTACAGCCTTCATAAATTTTCACTCCAGGGTAAATAAGTGAATTTTCACCAATTTCAACTCCCTCGCCAACATAAACCTGTGGATAAATCTTCGAATTATTTCCAATTTTAGCGCTTGATTCAACAACAGTAAAATCCCCGATATATACGTTCTCACCAATTACTGCACCTTCATGAACGCTGGCCAGCTTATGTATCCCGTTTTTCTGTGGTTTAGCCTGCTGATATAGTTCGAGGAGGGATGCAAAAGCGTCATAGGCATTCTCTACCCGGATAAGTGTAGCCGAAACTGGTTTTTCGGGTTTAAAACCTTTGTTAACCAGCACAATAGAAGCCTGCGTTTCGTAAATATACTTCTCATATTTGGGGTTGGACAGAAAGGACAAAGTTCCTGGTTTTCCCTCCTCAATTTTTGAGATATTCACAATTTCAACATCCGGGTTTCCTTCGATTTCTCCTTTGAGAAATGCAGCGATCATCTGAGCTTTGAATTTCATTTGGATTAGGCTATTGTGTTAAATTCTGATTAATTCACGAGTTCAAAAGTACAAGAATCTGAATAATATCCGAAGAATTCCGGTAAAATGCTTTCAAATCCCTCGGAAAATAATAGGTTTCAGTTAAAATGGAATCTCTATTTCTTTGGGATAACAGAGAAAATGTTTCTTTATTGTACGGGATAGCACCGTAACATTCAGCATATCAGAGACTTCAGAAATATCTTTGCACTCGCCGGTTTTAAGCATTATTTTGATATTATCATCGAGGGAGTTGTAGGCATAATTGCTGGAACTTCCTTCGGTAACCAGATATCGTGCATCTTCAGCTGACAGCTTATAATACAGAACCAGATAATCCCTTATTTTCTGAACTCTTTCTGCTTCAAACGCTTTGGTTTTTAATTCGATCCTGAAGAGCTTGCGGTTTATCATCATAGTACAAAGCATGGATAAAACTTTGTCGGGATGGCTCATCCAGACTTTAGCAGAAACCATAATATCGTTATCGTCGAGGCGGCTATAGAGCTCGAGAAGATCAACCGGATGATGCTGATCGAAATTTTTCGCTTTAATTTTATTTTTAAGAAAATAAGACAGGGCGGGGGATGCAAAGAGTACTTCCCCTTTTTCCGAAAGGTACTTGGCTCTTCTGAGAATCTGAACAAGAAGATTTTCAGAGGATATGACGGTTTTATGAAAATAAACCTGCCAATACATAAGTCTTCTTGCTACCAGGAACTTTTCGATGGAATAAATTCCTTTGATATCAATAACCAGCTGGTCGTCTTTAACATTAAGCATCTTGATAATGCGGTCGGAGCCCACAACTCCCTCGGTAACACCTGTGAAATAGCTGTCGCGCCTGAGGTAATCGAGGCGATCCATATCCAACTGACTGGAAACGAGCTGGTGCAAAAAGTTTTTATGATATTTGTTCTGGAAAATGCTGATTGCGAGATCCAATCGACCCTTAAACAGCTCATTCAGCCTGTTCATGAAAAGCAGGGAAAGATTCTCATGGTTTGTACCTTCAATAATACTATGTTCTAGCGCATGCGAAAAAGGGCCATGACCAATATCGTGCAAAAGAATGGCAATACTTACGGCTTCGGCTTCCTCATCGTTAATTTCATGTCCTTTTGAACGGATAATTTCAATAGCTAAGCTCATAAGATAGGTTGCGCCCAAAGCGTGCTGAAAACGCGTATGATTTGCTCCGGGATAAACATAATGTGTAAGTCCCAATTGCCTTATCCGACGAAGACGTTGAAAATAAGGATGCTCGAAAAGATCAAACAGAATTTCAAAAGGCAGACCAATAAAGCCATATACAGGATCGTTTATTATCTTTTGCTTGTTAATAGGTGTACTGGTCATTATTATTTATAATAGTTGTATTCAGTGTTCCCCTTTTTGAGGTTGAGGTAAAGGTTGAGGTTGAGGTAAAGGTCGAGGTAAAGGTCGAGTTCTCTTAACCTCAACCTCAGCCTCAACCTCAACCTAATCCTTAACCTAATCCTTACCCTTTACATGTATTTCCTTAAATATCAGATTCTGCTTATGCTTTATTTTTTTAAAAGGTCACGGATTTCCGTAAGCAAGATCTCTTCATTTGAAGGTTTGGCAGGTATTGTTGGAGCAGTTTCCTCTTTTTTCTTCATCCGGTTTATGGCTTTGATAATCATAAAAACCGCAAAAGCGATGATCAGAAAATCTATGGTGGTCTGAACAAAATTGCCATAGTTAAGAGTCACAGCCGAAATTGCTTTGCCTGCATCATCAATCGAAGCGCTCTTAATAATTACTTTAAGATCGGTAAAATCCACACCACCTATGAGTGCGCCGATAGGAGGCATGATAATATCGTTTACAATACTGGAAACAATTTTCCCGAAAGCAGCGCCAATTATAATACCGACGGCTAAATCAACAACATTGCCTTTCATGGCAAATTCTTTGAATTCTTTCATCAACGACATAGTCTAAAGGCTTTTGTTATAGATCAAATTTATACAAATTCCAGTATGTAAATTTATAAAAGTTTACAATTTCTTTATGATCCGACTTATCTGGTTTATAATCAGGGCTCTATTGTTGAGTGATCAATGCTTCCATAAGCATCCAGTTTCCCGGATCGGCGATAATTTCAATAGGATTATTGTTATAATTCAGAGTAAAGCTTTCTTCAGGGGATGTTATATCTACCTTAATAAGCGTCGAAACTGAATTTTTATTAATCACTTTTAATTCCAGTGGAAACTGATAAATTGTATTTTTCTGAGTTTGTTTTAGCTTCAGCACAAGCGAATGCTCCTGAAATGTCCATGAAATGTCGAGTACAGGATGACCACTTTTATAAAGCCACTGTTCAAAGAATTTGCCAAAGTCCCTACCTGATAATTTTTCTACCACAACTTTGAAATCATCCGTGTCAGCATTCTTATATTGAAAGTTAAAATAAAAGGTTTGCAAACATTTGTTAAACAATGTGTCGCCCAGTTCTTTACGCAGCATATGCAATACCCATGAGGCTTTCTGATAGGTATTTGGGCTAAGCAGTTCGGCGGAAATAGTTAAAGATGTGTCGATAATCGGTCCCAGGTGAAGTTTTTCAAAATCGAAAACCTCTTGCCTCTCAGCGTTGATATGCTTAATGAAAGCGGCACGTCCGTAGGTTTGTTCGATATACATACCTGTCAGGTAGGTTGCAAATCCTTCGCTTAACCAGATATGATACCAGTCGTTTTCAGAAAGTGCATCCCCAAACCATTGATGGGCTATTTCATGAGCCATGAGTCTTTCGGTACGGCCTTTTCCATTCACAGAATTTTCAGCATAAAATATACAGCTTGCATTCTCCATCCCTCCATATAAGGTGGTTGACTGTACATTAGCCAACTTATTAAAAGGGAATGGTGCGATAAGGTTTGAAAAGTAGACCAACGGCTTAATGGCTGCAGAATAATCGATGAACCCCTGTGTTTCATTCTGGGGATATACCCAAGTTGAAACAGGTATTCTGGAAACCAAAGCCAGGTTTTGTTTCGCAAAATTTGCAACTCCTATAACCATTAATTTTGTTGGCAACGGAACGGCTGTTTCCCAGATAGATGTTAAATACCCTGCATTTATTGATTCGCCTGTGCATAATCCATTTGAAATGACCTGATAATGGGAAGGTGCCGTAACGGTAAACTTTAATTTTGATTTATCCGAGGGATGATCGATGCATGGAAGCCAGTTATGCGTCCTGTTAGGCCAATTATCTCCGAAAAATGTCCGATCACCAAATTTGTTTTTTGAAATGATGAGCCCGTCGGCAGGGATCCCATGATATTTAATAGAAAGAATAGTATTGCCTTCAGAGTTTATGGAGGTTGTTGGAATATAGATTTTATCTGACTTATGCTGAAACGCAACAGGTCCATTTTTATCAGATATTTCCGTTATTACCATTCCTTTTCCTGATGATTTTATACTTGCGAGATCGAGAATCAGGGTATCTTTTTTCTGGATAAATGAAATAGAAAGTTGGGCTTCACCATAAATAATATCGGTGCTATCATTCAATTGAATACTGAATGAATAGTTGGTAACATCGAAATATTTATAGCGGGATTCGTGATCCTGAGCGGTAAGTACTGCAAGCCCCAGAAAGCTTATAAACAATGAAAACAATATCTTTTTAGAGTTCATTTTAAAGGGATGTTGTTTTTACGCTAAAGGAGGAGGCTCAAACTATTTTTTCTTTTTCTTTTTGCGATTATCATAAGCTTCCTGTTGCTTCATAAGTCCCTGCCAGTCTGATTTTGCATCTGCAGAGAAATCAATTGTTGCGGAGTAATCAGTCTTGTCAATTTCCAGAACTTTGATAGGTTTTTCCAGATAGCTTTCAATTTCCTCAAGTATTGGTCTTTCTTCCGTGCTGCAAAAAGAAACTGCATTACCCTTCTGTGTTCCTCTGCCTGTGCGACCTACGCGATGAACGTAATTTTCAGCTTTTTCGGGCAAGTCGTAATTAATCACATAATCGACCATCGGAATATCTATTCCTCTGGCAGTGACATCGGAAGCAATCAGTACTTTAACGGTACCCTGTCTGAATTCCTCGAGTGCAATAAGCCTGTCTTTCTGATCTTTATCACCATGAATGGTAGTAGCTTTAATTCCGACCCTTTCCATGGCAGCACATACCCGCTCTGCTCTGACTTTGGTGCGCACAAACACAAGAATTTTACTTGCAGGGTTTTCGGTAATCACACGTTCAAGGAAAAACCGCTTGTCGTCCATTTCCACGAATGCCATGGAATGATTGATATTTTTGGCAACGGGATCTTTTGGGGATACCTGAATACGAATTGGATTCCTTACAAGTGAATAGGCAAGGTCTTTTATTTTTTCATTGATAGTTGCTGAAAAGAACATGGTTTGCCTGTTTCGGGGGAGAAATTTGATAAGATCCTGAATATCCCTGATAAACCCAAGGTCGAGCATGTGATCCGCTTCATCAAGTACCAGAAATTCGATTCGGTTAAGTTTCAGGTGACCCTGACTTACCAGGTCGAATAAGCGGCCAGGTGTTGCAACCACCACATCTACCCCGTTCTCAAGCTTTTCAATCTGCGGCATTTGTTCCACTCCTCCGAAAATAGCAAAGGAATTAACCCTTGTATAGCGCGAAAGTTGCTGAAACACTTCATTGATCTGAATGGCAAGCTCATGGGTAGGTACCATCACAACACATTTGATTCCATCTGCAGTCTTTGATCTCTTTTGCTCATGGAGCATATTAATAATGGGAATGGCGAAAGCTGCGGTTTTCCCCGTGCCTGTCTGAGCTATAGCCAGTACATCTTCACCTTTGAGGATAGGAGGGATGGCCTTGAACTGGATGTCGGTAGGTTTTATAAAACCAAGGGTTTCGAGGTTTCGTTTGATTTCGGGGGAGATGATGTATTCGGAGAATTTCATTTTTGTTAATTCGGAATAGGTTCGTTGTGTTCAACCAGACTTTCAATATACAAAGAAATAGCTTCTTTTGCCATTAAGATCACTTCATCAACTGTCTCTCCATAGCTTATACAGCCTGATAATATAGGAACGGAAACAGTATAGCCACGCTCGGACTCAGGGTTTAATAAAATCCTGTAGGTCAATTGTTTCATAAAATTTCCTTTTAATATGCAAAAATAGTTTATTTTTGGAATAGATTGGAGCGCGGTAGAGTTTTTTCGGGTGGATTGACTTTTGCCTTCGCTTTTATTTTGAACATTTTGGGAATTTCGTGAAAATGGTTGAAAAGACATTTATTCGAATTAAAAATCTATAAATATGAAAAGGAAACTACATTTAGTATTATTAATTCTTATTACCATACTGTTCTTTTGGTCAATTAATTCCTGTAAAAAGGATGAGTCTGCAGTTGGAACGGATAAAGAATTATTTGATATGGCAAAATCTGCAACAGGTTTCAGCTGGTACAAGAATTCCGATGGACTATTGGATAAGAGTTCCGGAAGCGGCCATTCCCAGCCATTTCTGAGAGTCCGGTATAACTCAGTTGCTGCAGCAAAACTTGGATCAGACGGTAGGGTTATCGCGGGTACGGTTTTCCCCGAAGGTTCTCTTATAGTAAAAGAATTGTATGATAATTCAACAAGTATTGGTCTGTATGCTATTCTGTCCAAACAATCAAAAAATGCAAATGCAGACGCAAAAGGCTGGGTATGGGGTTATATTAATTCTGATGGAACAACAGCTGAACCCTCCTCCAATAAAGGTACTGCGTGTATATTATGTCATGAGCAGCAGGGAAATATAGATTATACACTGATGAATAAGTTTTTTCCTTAATCATTGTTCGTTCAGAATTACGCAACCTTAATTTAGGAAAACTCATCTTACTTTAGAGATTCAGATAATCATGAAGTTAGTTGGCAAAGGGATTATTTTTTTATTGCTTTTTACAGCCAGATGTGAAAAGGATGGTAATGCGGTATTATCGGGACGATGGCAATGGTATGAAACCTGTAACCTGAATTTATATATCGGTTGTCAAATAATAAAAAGACGTATAAGAAATTTTTCGCCTGAATTTTGTTAATTAAATGATTATTTGTACTTTTGCGCCATCAAAGTAAGAAGAATCAATGCGAAGGGGACAAAAGTCCCCTATTTTTTTAGTTAAAACTATGATAACGCAGGAGCAGGTTGAACAAATCATTCATGAGAAAATAGACGGATCAGAGATCTTTCTTGTGGCAGTGGTGATGAATCCGGGGAATAATATCCATGTTCATCTCGATACAGCAAAAGGTATTCTGATTGATGAATGTGTTGAAGTGAGTCGTTACATTGTGAGCAAAATGGATAAGGAAGTTGAAGATTACAATCTTGAAGTTTCCTCACCCGGACTAGATGCTTCTTTCAGAGTTAAACAGCAATATGAAAAAAACCTCGGGAAGCAGGTTGAAATCATTAAAGTTGATGGTGCAAAAATTAAAGGCATACTTGTAACATATCTGGACGACAAAATTGAAGTCGAGGCAATGGTTAAACCCATATCCCCCGACAAATCAAAGAAATTAGTACCGCAGGTTCTTACAATTGAACTTGAAGAAATAAAAACAATTAAATCAGTCATTTCTTTTAAATAAGAAATTTTTATAGAAAAATGGAAAATGTAAATTTAATCGACACCTTTTCAGAGTTTAAGGAGTTAAAAAACATCGACCGGGTTACCATGATGAGCGTTCTGGAGGACGTATTCCGCAGTATGCTTATTAAAACCTATGGTTCAGACGAGAAATTCGATATCATTATCAATATCGACAAGGGCGATTTTGAGATTTGGAGAAACCGTGAAGTTGTTGAAGACGGCAAGGTTGAAGACCCGAACCTGCAGATAGCTCTTTCAAAAGCTAAGCTAATCGATGATGATTATGAAGTGGGTGAAGACGTTACCGACGAAGTAAAATTTCTTGATTTCGGACGGCGTTCAATATTATCCCTTCGTCAAAACCTTACTGCCAGAATTCTAGAGTTAGAGAAAAACAATATTTACAACAAATACAAAGATCGCATTGGTGAAATTGTAACCGGTGAGATCTATCAGGTTTGGAAACGTGAAATTCTTGTACTGGACGATGAAGGCAATGAGCTGATTCTCCCCAAAAATGAGCAGATTCCATCCGATTACTTCCGCAAAGGCGATTCTATCCGCGCGGTAGTTGTGAAAGTTGATATGAGGAATAATAATCCACTTATCATTTTATCACGTACCTCTCCTGTATTTCTTGAGAGATTATTTGAACTTGAAGTACCTGAAATTTTCGACGGGCTTATTACTATCAAAAAAATCGTACGTGTTCCTGGTGAGCGCGCCAAGGTTGCTGTTGAATCGTATGATGAGCGTATCGATCCTGTTGGTGCTTGTGTGGGGATGAAAGGTTCCAGAATCCACGGAATCGTTCGTGAGCTTAAAAATGAAAACATCGATGTTATCAACTTTACAAATAACACTCAGCTGTTTATTCAAAGGTCATTAAGCCCTGCAAAAATCAGTAATATTAAAATTGTTGAAGACGACAAGCGTGCGGAAGTTTATCTTCAACCCCGTGAAGTTTCCCTTGCTATTGGTAAAGGGGGATTAAATATCCGTCTTGCCAGCCAGCTTACCGGTTATGAAATTGATGTTTACAGAGAAAGTGGAACAGAGGATGATGAAGATGTAACACTCGACGAATTCTCCGATGAAATTGATGCTTGGATCATCCAAGAGTTTAAATCGATTGGATGCGATACTGCAAAATCTGTTCTTGAGCTGAGCATTCAGGATCTGATTACACGTACCGATCTTGAAGAGGAAACTATTAAAGAAGTGATGAAAATTTTAAGAGCTGAATTTGAATAATTCAATGCATATAGTATAAATTCGCATATCAGCATAAATAAAGGAATTATAGTTCAAAGTATGACGGAAATTAAAGCAACAAGACTAAGTAAGATCGCCCGTGAGCTTAACGTGGGTATTACCACTATTGTGGAGTATCTTCATAAAAAAGGGCATCATATTGAGTCGGATCCTAATACCAAAATTTCTCCCGAGCAATACAATCTGCTCGCACAGGAGTATAGCTCAGATTTAAATGAGAAAAAGAAGTCAGAGAACTTTAGTCTGAAGAATCTTCGTGAGAAGAAGGAATCTATTACTATTGAAGATATTCAGGACACTTCAGAGCCCGAAGAAGAAGAGGAATCTCTGCTTATAAAAGACTCATCGGCACAAAGCGCTCCTAAGCATGAGAAGAAACATGAGGAAAAGCCTGCTGAAAAAATTATTGAAAAACCAGCTGAAAAGGCAATAGACATAAAAGTTGTTGGAAAAGTTGACCTTGATTTACTAAAAGCAAAGAAAGATAAACCAGAAGAAACCAAGGTTCCTGAGAAGCAGGTTGAAAAAGAAGTTGAGGAAATACCTGTAGTTGTTATAGAAAAGGAAGAAATCAAAGAAGAAATCAAAGAAGAAAAGGTTGAGAAACCTAAAAAAGGTCCGGGAGTTACTATTGTTGGTAAGATTGATCTTGAAGCTCCCAGGAAAAAGACAAAAGTAAAATCCAAAGCTGTTGAAGAACCTGAACCTAAAATTGCTAAACCTATTGAAGATTCAGTTCCTGAGAAAGAGATAGTTGAAGAAGTTGTTAGTCCTGCAGTTGCGGAGGTAAAGGATGAAGTTGTTCCTGTTACTCCTGTAGTAGACGAAAACATGATCATTACCCGTTTTGAGAAACTTACCGGCCCTACTGTTGTTGGCCGCATTGTTTTACCTGTTCGGGAATTGAAAAAGAAGCCAGTTGCTTCCAGCACTGTTAATCCTCAGTCAGATAATAATAAGAAGAAAAAAAGAAAGCGTATTCATAAGGAAAACGAGGGTGGGGAGAATAAAGACCGGCATGTTTCTGCTGGTTCAAATACTGCTCCTGCTCAGGGAAGTACTGCAGCACAAAACGCTCAGCGCGCAGGAAAGAAGAAAAAGAAACTTCACAGACCCGAAGTTAATGAGGTGGATGTGCAAAAGCAAATCAAGGATACTCTTGCAAAGCTTACTACCAAAGGAAAATCAAAAGGATCACGACACAGAAGAGATAAGCGTGATGCTTACCAACAGCGTCTTGTAACTGAGCACGAAAGGTCTGAAGAGGATAAGAACACACTTAAAGTAACCGAATTTGTATCTGCAAGTGAACTTGCCAGCCTGATGGATGTTTCGGTTAGCGATGTCATACAAACCTGTATGAATCTGGGATTGTTTGTTTCTATCAATCAGCGTCTGGATGCAGAAACCCTGTCAATAGTTGCCGATGAATTCAATTTTAAAGTTGAGTTTGTTTCTGCGGATCTACAAGATAGCATTTCAACAGAAGTAGATAAACCAGAAGATCTGGTTCACCGTCCGCCGATTGTGACTGTAATGGGTCACGTCGATCATGGAAAAACAAAGTTGCTCGATTATATCCGAAGCGCTAACGTTATTGCCGGTGAAGCCGGAGGTATTACTCAGCACATTGGCGCATACAGCGTGATTCTGGACGACGGAAGAAAAATAACTTTCCTCGATACTCCCGGTCATGAGGCATTTACTGCCATGCGTGCCAGAGGTGCTCAGGTTACTGATATTGCCATTATTGTGGTAGCTGCTGACGATGGAATAATGCCCCAGACAATTGAGGCAATTAACCACGCAAGTGCTGCGAATGTTCCTATTATTTTTGCAATCAATAAAATAGACAAACCTTCTGCAAACCCTGAGAAAATCAAGGAATCTCTGGCCAATATGAACTATCTGGTTGAAGATTGGGGAGGTAAATACCAGTCACAGGAAATTTCAGCGAAAACCGGACTTCATATCGAAGATTTACTTGAAAAAGTTCTGCTTGAAGCTGAACTTCTGGATCTGAAGGCAAATCCAAACCGTCACGCTCTGGGTACTGTAATTGAGTCAGCACTCGATAAAGGCCGTGGTTATGTTGCTACAATCCTTATTGAAAACGGAACCCTGAATATTGGAGATGTATTACTCGCCGGAAGCAATTTTGGTCACATCAAAGCGATGTATAACGAAAGGGGAGGTAAGGTAACATCAGCGGGACCAGCAAGTCCTGTTCTGATCCTTGGACTCAACGGAGCTCCTCAGGCAGGTGACCGCTTTAATGTTATGGATTCAGACCGTGAGGCCAAGGAAATTGCAACCAAACGTGAGCAATTGCAGAGAGAGCAGGAGCTGCGTACTATGAAGCATATTACTCTTGATGAAATCGGTCGCCGTATTGCAATTGGAAACTTCAAAGAGCTTAATGTTATTATAAAGGGTGACGTTGACGGGTCCGTTGAGGCTCTCAGCGATTCATTGCTTAAACTTTCCACTGAGGAAATTCAGGTTAACATCATTCACAAAGCGGTTGGGCAGATCTCTGAATCTGATATTTTACTTGCTGCTGCATCGAATGCTGTAATCATTGGTTTCCAGGTCAGACCATCATTGAGTGCAAGAAAACTGGCTGAAAAGGAACAGATCGATATCCGCATGTACAGTATCATTTACGATGCTATTGAGGAGCTCAGAGCTGCTATGGAAGGTATGCTTTCCCCTGAAATCCGTGAAGAAGTTACTGCTACACTTGAAATCAGGGAAGTATTTAAAATTACCAAGACGGGTACCATTGCCGGTTGTATGGTTAAAGAAGGTAAGATCAACCGACAGAGTAAGGTTCGTGTAATCCGTGATGGTATTGTAGTTTTCACCGGAACACTTGGGTCGTTGAAACGATTTAAGGATGATGCCAAAGAAGTTGTAAGTGGACTTGAGTGCGGTTTGAATATCAATAATTTCAATGATATCAAGGTAGGCGACCTTGTGGAAGCCTTCACCGAAACGGAAATAAAGAAGAAGTTATAATAAAAAAAAGGGGGCGACAGTTACGACGCCCCTTTTTTTTATCCTACCAGATTTTTGTAATCTGTTGCAGTTAGTAGATTATTCAATTCAGCTGCATCTTTCACTGATATCTTAATAATCCATCCTTTACCGTATGGATCCTGATTTACCAACTCAGGAGTGCTTTCAAGAACTGGGTTAACTTCCAGAATATCCCCCGAAACAGGCATAAATAGGTCGGATACCGTTTTCACTGCTTCTACAGTTCCAAAAGTATCGCCTGTAGATAAGGATTCACCTAAAGTTTCAATTTCAAGAAATACAACATCGCCAAGTTCGCTGGTTGCAAATTCTGTAATACCAATAGTTGCCTGATTACCATTAACACTGATCCATTCGTGCTCTTTGGTGTACTTCAGATTGTCGGGAAAGTTCATTTTGTGATGGTTTATTTTATAATTAGGTTGTTGAATTCGATTGGTAAAATTAATATAATTCAAACAATTAAGCGAGCAAGAAATGAAAAGCTTTGCTATTTTAAAACACCTTATAGAATGGTTTGTGATAAGAATGATTTTATTCGAATAGAGCCGGAATAATTCAATTTGGGATAATATAATAGTCGCAATTAATCTCAAAGGATAAAAATCCAGCTAATCCAGTTAATCCATTAAATCCCGGTCTTTATTGAGAAAGAGTAAATCTCACACTAAATCCAATATTAGTATTTGAATTTGGATAGGATAAGGATATCAGGGGATTATTTACACGCCGGTCGATGAAAAACCTAAGATTAAACCGATCAGACATTACATAATCGAAGGTAAGTTTTAAGGTAATTATTCGCTGTCCTGCAGTTATCTGGTCGGAGTCTTCAGCAAGTTTTCTGATGACGGTCCTATTGTCGCGAATAGAAATATCTCCCCTGACATTCAGATCGCTCTTGAATTCCTGCTGATTTATGATAAGCTGCACTTCATTAAAGCGGTAACCTGCCCCGAAAACCACTTCCTTACTGTTTACTTCGTTGATCTGGTTATTGGAGGTACTTAGTGAAAGATTACGGGATCTCTTAAATTCGAGTTTGGTAGTAAGACTGTTGTTCCAATCCATATTGATATCGAGAAGCGGGCTAAACTGTTCTGCAATACTGACAACAGATATATCATATTTCGGAATCAGATTTCCCTGATTATCGAGGGTTTCAAAAATATCATCGGGATTTGTGATATAATTTCCAATGGTGTATGAAGAGCGATAAGCATGACTCAGACTGATACTCTTAAAGTAACGCTTTACGAATTCCAGGTTGCTTAAACCGTCAAAAGTAATTCGCCAGTTAGGCATCATCTGTAATATAGAAGGTATAGTATTAAGTCCTACTTTATTAGGATCTCTACCTCCATAAGCTGCAAGGAACGCAGGAATCAGTACGTCTTGTGAATTTGAGCCATAACCCGGATAGAATCCGTTATTGTCAGCGGTATCAGTAGGATTGGCAAGCCGGGATGAGATGATCTGCCGATAATCTTTTTTTAGATCGTCGAAAGCCGCAGAGCTAAAATCCTTGTCTTTATTGTAAATTCTTTCGAAGGCGGTTCCCCAGGAAAGGTATGACATTGAAAAATTCCCGGTGATTCTTTTCCCTCTGTCGGCCTGAACCGGAAGATTTCCAAACTTATCTGCAATATAAAATTCACTTTTATTTTCACCAATACTTCTATTTGCAGTGAGGTCTACTCTGAGTCCGTCAAATGGCTCAAATGTTGCTTTCAGAATAAGCTTATCACCGGTGTTCATTAAGTAAGGTTGGTTTATCAATGAATCCTTTGAAAGCCATCCATTGTCAAATGCGCTTTGTGCAAATGAGTTATCCTGCCATCCACTTATAAATTTCCAGCCGGGAGCCTGAAGGCCGTTATAATTCTGCATACCCATGATACGTGTTGCAGGTTTATACCCCGGCAGAACGGTACCACCGTCTGTGTTATAGGTGATGCCGATACTTTTGAAGCCAGTCAGGATGCGAACCGAATTATCAGCGATAAAAATCAGTGGATTTTGGCCTAAATTTTTTGTTCCGATTATTTCGACCTTACAACCTCTGGCTTCTTCCGAAGAAGTAAGAGTTATGCGGTTTTCATTAATAATATCCACCTTAACGGTTATCTCTTTGCCGCTAGCGTCAGTAACTTTCACTTTAATGTCTTCAGTTTTCAACTTATGCTGGAATGAACGAGGGTAATTCGCTCTCAAAAGCTGATTTTCCTTAACAAAATTTACTGTTTTGGTTCGTGCATCAGCAGGTTTTGTTCCTGGTTTTGCGCCGGTTTTCGAACTGGGTTTTCCTTTTCCCCCTTTAGACCGGTATTTCTCACTGATGCTTTTGAAATACGGAACTTTATTATAAAGATTACTCAAATTCAACTGTCCAGTGTGTTGCCATGAATTTGAATTCTTCAGAGTATTACCGAGGTCAATGTTCGGGTTACTTAGAATAGGCCCGGTATCCCAGCCGTATGAAACATTATAGCGGGTCGTCAGAGTCATCCAATTCAGGAATGGGATTTTGTTCAGGGGGAGATTATATTGGACATTGAACTGATGCATATAGCTTGTTGTACGTCCAAATGAATAAATCTCCTGAAGTATGGAGTCGCGTTTAATCTCATAATCAGCGTCGCCACGGTTCATCCTGCCTTCAGGTTCATCAATCCTTGCGATATTTGTAGCGTTAAAATCGAATTTCAGGGAGCGTGTGATATCATATTTCAGATCGTAATACCGATTCCATGTGAAATCTTTTTTAAAGGTAGGCTCAATCTCTAGATATGGATTATTGAGGTTCCTTAACTTTCTTTCGGTGTAATACCTGCTCATGTCGGTTCTGAAAGAAATCAGGGAAGGAGCATAATAGAAGTTGAAATCTTTTATCAGCTTAAAATACTGAGATTTCATTGCTTTTGATTTTGCAAAGGGACTTACATTCTTTGGCCGGGCATTATAGGTATAGTTCAGTGAACCACGGTATTTTCTCTGATTATAATATTCGGTTCCAATGTTCCGGCTGAAAATTTCGTTATAAGAATATGAGGTCGACCAGTTAGCAAGATCATAAAAACGAGGTTTGCCTTCCTTTTTCACAACCCTTACGTTGGTAAAGTTGATACTTCTTCTCTGGGTATAATCTTGGTATTTTTCTTTTATTTTATTACGATCGTCTTTTGTTTTTGCATTTTTCATTGCTACTTCAACGAGAATGTCGGGATCAAGAGGGTTATATTCGGGATTGATAAATTCTTCGGAGAGGCCCATATAAATTGGAATCGACACTCCCGATTTAACAGGGAAAAATTTACCAAGTTCAAAATTACTGGAAAGGTCATATTGGTAAACTCTTTCTTTATCTCTTTCCTGTACTTTCTTGTCGATGCTTCCGAATCCCGGAGTGCTTGTATTTCCTGCGAAAGTAATAGTACCTACATCCGCAAGTTTTGTAGTAACCCTGCCGTTGGCGGCCCATCCACCTTTTTCATTAAAATCACTCATCCGGAGTTCGTTGAGCCAGACTTCTGCAGATTTGGGAAGGCCATCATCGGTTCCGGGGTTGTTTGAGGCTTTAGGATTCCTGATACCGATCATGATAGTTCTTACATTTGACATATTTGGGTTTCCGGAAACACTTACTTTATTTCCATATTTATCAACGATGGTAAAAATAGTTGAAAGGCTCACATCAGAGTTTGCAAGCCCCATGGCATCATTTCTGGCTTGTTTGGCCTGTTGGAAAACTGCGAGTTCAATATCAAAGCGGTTATCGCGGGGCCATACCAGAAGCTTGTCGGTACTTTTGTCGTCGTTATATTTTCCAGAAGGAGTTACTTTCAAAGGCACCTCATACTCATAGAAATTGCTCTTATAATCGGATCCGATACGGATGAAAGCAGTTATTTCATAATCGCGCAAAGGCACGTCAGTAATAGCTTCCATGTGGGCTTCCATCTCAATTCTCTTGTACTGCCTTACATCCAGACTCACGTTTTTGTAAGCTGCACGGGCATCGCCATCTTCAAGGCCATTTACCTTCAGAACAATTGATTGTTCGTTTAATTGCCTCAATTGCGGATTTGTTGGGTCAATTACTCTGGTGATTCCCGGAGGTAAAACATAGTTCACGGGTTGTTTACCGGCGTTTTCTTCAATATTAACAGCCGAAATATCAAATGTGCCATCAACAGGTTCGTAGCCGGTCCAGTCTTCTCCACCTTCATTAAACTCCAGATTGTACCGTCGCCATTCTCCCCTTACAAGGTCGAGTTTAGCAAATCGCATTATAACGGTATCAGAAAAGTTGGTAAGAAACATTCTCATGAACCGGATGGATTTAAAATCTTGGATTCCACCAACGACATTTTCGTAATTACTAATAGGAACGCGGAATTGATACCAGTTTACAGAGGAGACTTTATCATTTGGAAATTTGGTATCATCTGTAACTTTATCGATAATATAGTTCTTGCCGATTTCAAGATCTCCAGGCCTTATGCTAACCCTGTATGAATAGAAGCCTTCCGATTCACTAAGGGTGTTATCTCTGTTTATATCTTCAACATTAGGAAGGGTTGTTCCGGTTGTTGGATAGGATTCTTTCGTCTGTTCAGAAGTAGGTGAATTGGCTTCCAGACCGTTATATCTTTTGTAGCGAGAAAGGATATCAAGTTTATCCCTGTCGTAATCAGATCCCCTGAAGTAATGGAAATTGTCTGATGATGGGTCTTCCTGAAGTTTTGCAAGTGCATCGGGATCAGTTATTTTCCCCTGAGCAGCAGTAAGAAATTTCGCGAAGAAGGTCGATTCATCTTCGTTGGAAAGTCCATCTAATCCAACATCCTGATAAACTCTGGCAGCATTTTCATTGCTGAAGGCGTTTACAAGTGACTGGACTTTCGGAATCCTTCCCCATACTGTTGTATCAACCTGAATCACATCGGCAGTTGAGGGCAAGCCATTTTCAAATGATTTCCGGCTGTCTTTTAATACATCTTCAGAAATATTCCCAAGGTTAAAATACAAGTCACCACCGAGTTTACCCGGCATTTCAACAAAAGGATCCATCAGCCAGAATTCGATAAACTGGATATTCGAAGTTTCGAAATCGGTTGATTGCAATTCCCTCATGATACCTCCCCAGCGATCCTCAGGATTTGTGAGGGTTCCATCAGTGTTAATATTTGTTGTGTCATAATTGTATGACCCGCGTTCATTCGGATAATATGCCAGATTAAGCACAGAAATATTTGTTGGAATACCGCTTGGGTTATCTTTGTTGGGGAAGATATCCTCTTCGAAAACCTCCTTGACATAATGACTCGACTGAAGACTTTCTGTCTGAGCAATATGGTCGGGAGTGAGAGAATTATTGCCTGAAAATAGAGGGTCAATCACATACCAGGCAAGCAGGGCGCGGTTATAGCCATATCGAAGATCGTTGGAGAATTCCGAGTCAGTTTTAAATTTTCCGTAACTCGGTGTACTTGCCAGAGACCATGCCGAGAATGATTTCATATCAATTGAAGTTTCGCTTCCTTCGAAATCATCGATATAGGCATTCCCTTTTTTCTCAATGGCTTTCGAATGTCCGGGCACAAGCTGTGCAAATTCACCAATCATCGTAATTGAGGAAGGTTCTTTTGTTTCAAGAAGAGGAAGCTTATCAATCATATTTGTAAGCCACTGAGATTCAGTTCGATAAGAACCATTTAATCCCCAGATAGTATTTGAAATAGGCTCGTCTCCAATATTAACTTTTTGTGTTAGAGGAATTTCTGTGAGGTTCATAACAGTGCCTCCCAGATTAAAGTTATCAGAGATTTTATATTCAAGATGGGTCCCTACCAGGGTTTTGGTCTGGATGCTAAACAATGAGTTGCTTTCCAGTGAAATTTTCAGGGGAGTACCGGATTCCAGAAGTCCCTGGTTAATAATGGTAACACGTCCAAGTGTGTAATCAACAGTAAAGTCAACATTTTCAGCCAGTTCGCGACCTCCTGCACTAACTTTTACAGATCCCTGAGGAACGTTCATGGCATTCAGCATAATTTCAGAACTGGAGGATGACTGGTATTCACCTGCCAGTTTGAATTTATTTTTCTCGGCCATCTGCTGTGCCTTGGTTTTTGTGGAATCGTACAGTGCCTGAAAAACGTATTTGTCGATAACAGTTTCAGGGTTATCTACGTTTGCACGAATAACTTTCGCAAGATCTTCACCGAAAGGTTCAAGAACGGGGAAGAAAACACGGCCATTGGATGGGTTTATGGTAACGCCGCTGATAAAGTCAAACAAACCATCTGAATAAGGATCGTTTTGAGAGTTTAGATTGTCAAGGTTCAGAAGTTTAAGTAGTATTTTTTTATTCAGATTTCCTTCGGGGATGTAGTTAATGGCGTTACCGGTTTTATCATCCTGATACAAAACTTCAAGCGTAAAATCTGCGGGATCTACCTGATAGGCCCCAATAGCATAAACGTTCTTCATCATCAGTTTCCAGGAAGGGCTATACGGCGTGAAATTCGTGCCTTTCAGCATTTTTAGGTAGAGAGCGTCAGGGGCACTCACACCCGCAGAAGACGACAATTCACCAACACGATAATTCTTTCCGTTGTAAGTGTATTCGTATGCTACTGCCAGAACTTCATCGGCGTTCAGGGCTCCGTTTAGAGAGATATAACCGAGTTGGGAATTTAAGGAATATTCGCGTTCTGAGAGCAATCGGGCGTTTTCGATTTTCTCAAAATCACGGCTTAAAATAAAATTAGGATCTCCGGAAAGAATTTTAGTTACATCGTTTATTTTGCGGGCTCCTGAGAGGGCTCCGGTTGTAATTACATCGAAAAGATTATTAACTTCATTTCGGGGGAAATCACCGGCCTCAGTACGATTATAACTTGGACTAAACGGGTTTGCTTCACCAAGATCGTTAAAGGCTACTATGTTACGGGACTCTTCGAAATTGCTGTTTTTATTGGTTATCCAGACCTCGATTCGCGTGATGGTTATCCCTGAATTTATTACAGGAAGATTTGCAAGAGCACTATTGTAATTATTCCTGAAATAATTCGAAAGAAAGAAGTGCTTGTTCGCGTCGTAGTCATCTACAGTTATTGAAAAGTCCTGTTTTTGAGCCCCACCCTGTACTTCAATTACAGAAGTTTCACCTTTTTGCTGCGAGAGTATCGTAGTCATGGTCATTTTACCAAACTGCATTTCCGTTTTGATACCAAAAAGGCTCTGGCTACCAGTAATCAGCGAGCCGGATAGAGGAAGAGATACATTACCAGCTTCAATTTTTTTAATGATTTCATCTTCTTTACCAGCATATTCCAACTTGGTTTTGTTTTCGAAATCGAAAGTGGCTTCGGTATTGTAATTCACATCCAGTTTCATCTTGTCGCCTATGGATCCGGCAACATTCATCTGAATTTTCTCCTCGAAGGTAAAACTTGGGGTTTTCCTGAGTTTTTCTGTTAAGGTTGGATTATCAACTTTCGAAAGGTTAAAGCCAAAAATAAGCTCTGCACTTCCTGAAGGAACTATATTGATTGTGTTACTACCAAATACGCGATCGAAAGCCTCTCCCCCGACACTAATCTGGGGCATGAATGAAGCTTGTTTTGAGAGATTTTCACCGCTGGATTTTGAGCGCCAGTAGTCTTGTTTTGATTTTTTGAATTCGTAGTTGCGGTACTGATCGTACGTCATCACAGAAGGATTGCGGTAGCTGAGGCTTCCCACCTTCTCTGTGAATGAATAAGTGCCTGTAACGGGATCGTATTCAACAACTCTGGTAATATTTGAAGGATCTTTAAGGTAAAGAGGGGATGTGCTGCCGCTGTTAGAAAACGGATAGTTGTTTTTTTGAGAGAAAGGGTATTTCAATCCGGTTGAATCAGGGGGAGAAGTTTCAATGGCTCCAGGATTTTCACGCAGGAAAAATAACTCGTTCCCGTTTCTGTTAATTGCATTTGAAAATGCAGACAACATGGGCAGGAACAAGGTGATGACCAGTGCGGGTATGTATGAGTTTAGCCTTCTCAAAAAAAGTAAGTTACAACATTTTTAATGCCTGTTTCACAGCCTCTTCAACAGTACAACCCGGATTTTTTATTATGATGGTGCCAAGAACTTTTTCAGCTTGCTTCTTGACAAATCCAAGGGCGACTAATGCAGATAACGATTCTTCGAGGATAGTATTGCGTTCCGAAATAAATAAATCAGAGGGAGTACCTCCTTTACCAACTTTATCTTTAAGGTCGACAATGATACGCTGTGCGGTTTTCAGACCAATCCCCTTAACATCCTGGAATGCTTTTACATTTCCTTCAAGAATAAATAGCTCTACTTCGGAGGAGGAAATTGAGGATAAAATTACACGGGCAGTATTAGGACCAATTCCATTAACCGAAATCAGCAATCGAAACATGTTTCTTTCTTCCCTGTCGAGAAATCCGAAAAGTATGTGAGCATCTTCGCGAACGACCTGATGAACATAGATTTTTGCTTCTGAAAGATTCTGCAATCCGGAATAGGTAAATACCGAGATATTAATGAAATATCCTATACCTCCGGCCTGCAGAACCAGATGAGCAGGTGTTTTTTCAATAAGCTTCCCCTCTATGAATTCAAACATAGTTTGTATTTTGGTCTAAAAATACGCAAAAATAAAATGGAATTTAGAATTTTTCGCATTCAGCTTGTCGAAATGAGAGCTTAATTCTGCCTTCTACCTTTCCCTATGTTCATCCTCATAACTCTGCGCATCCAAAGCCGCAATGGTTGCCATATTTACAATTTCCCTTACAGAACTTTCAAGTTGCAGAACGTGGATTGGTTTACCAAGACCAAGTACTATCGGTCCGATAACCTCTGCGCCACCAATTTCCTGCATCATTTTATAGGCAATATTTCCGGAGCTAAGATTTGGGAAGATAATGGTGTTTACATCCATATCCTGAAGCTTTGTAAATGGGAATTTCTTCTGCCTGAGTTCTTTGTTAAATGCGAAGTTTGCCTGCATCTCCCCATCAACAATGATTTCAGGATAATCGCGGTGGAGAATTTCGACTGCGTCGTGAACTCTTGAAGGACTTCCCACCCGAAGTGAACCAAAATTTGTGTAAGAAACCATGGCTATGCGCGGAGTGATATTAAAGCGTTCAACAGCTTTGGCAGTCAGCAGGGTTGTATCTACCAGTGTTTGAGCTGAGGGCTGCACGTTTACGGTTGTATCGGCAAAGAAATAGGGTCCTTTTTTTGTCTGAATAAGGTACATTCCCGCAATATGTTTCTGGGGATTATTTGTGCCCGCTATTTGTATCGCCGGTCTTATTACATCCGCGTATTTGCTGGAGAATCCAGACAGAAATGCATCGGCCTCGCCAGTTTCAACCATCAGAACGCCAAAATAATTATTATTGTAAACGAGTTCCTGAGCTTCTTGGAAATTCAGACCCTTGCGTTTTCTTTTATCATATAACAAACGGGCAAAAGCATTTCTACGGATTTCTTCTTCCTTGCATTTAGGGTCGATAATATTTACGCTACCCAGATCTAAATGATTTTCAGCTATTGCCTTTTCAATTTCCTCGCGGTTGCCCAGTAAAATTGGTACGCAAATGTTATCATGAATGAGCTCCTGAGCAGCTTTCAGAACTTTATAATCGCCAGCTTCAGCAAATACAACACGTTTAGACCTTTGGCGGGCTTTGAAGCGGATGTCCTGAATGATCTGATTGTCGAGACCAAGTCGTTTGCTAAGCTCAGTCTTGTATTTATCCCAATCGGTAATAATATTTCCGGCAATACCCGATTCAATGGCAGCCTTGGCTACAGCGGGAGCAACTCTGGTAATAAGCCTTGGATCAACGGGTTTAGGGATGATATATTCTCTTCCAAAAACAAGATTTTTTGATTTGTAAGCAGCATTAACTGATTCTGGAACATCTTCCTTAGCAAGTTCAGCAAGGGCTTTAACGGCTGCAATTTTCATGGCTTCGTTAATGGTACTGGCTCGTACGTCTAGAGCGCCACGGAAAATGTAGGGAAATCCTAGTACATTATTGATCTGGTTTGGATAATCAGAACGACCTGTTGCGAAGATAAGATCCTTCCTTGTTGCCATAGCTATTTCATAAGAAATCTCAGGTGTTGGATTGGCCATTGCAAAAACAATTGGATTTTTTGCCATGGAAGCCAGCATTTCTGCAGACATCACATTACCCTTTGAAAGACCCAGGAATACATCAGCTCCTTTTAATGCTTCAGCTAAGGTTTTCAGGGGAGTATCAATGGCGAATTCTTTTTTATAACGGTTCAGGTCAGTGCGGCTGGTTTGTAAAACACCTACACTATCAACCATTAGCAGGTTTTCCTTTTTTGCACCCAGGGAGATGTACAATCTTGAACAGGAAATTGCCGATGCGCCTGCGCCATTGACAACTATTTTTATGTCTTCAATTTTTTTCCCGATTAGTTCAAGTGAATTTATCAAGCCGGCAGCTGAAATGATTGCGGTGCCATGCTGATCATCATGAAATACAGGAATTGGCAGTTCTTTTTTTAATCTTTCCTCAATTTCGAAACACTCCGGAGCTTTTATATCTTCGAGATTTATTCCTCCAAAAGTTGGAGCTATCCCTTTTACAACCTGGATAAAGGCTTCAATTTCTTTACAATCCACTTCAATATCAAAAACATCGATATCGGCAAATATTTTAAACAATAATCCCTTTCCTTCCATAACAGGTTTACCAGCAAGAGCACCAATATCGCCAAGACCAAGTACGGCTGTTCCATTTGATATTACTGCCACAAGGTTACCCTTTATGGTATATTTGTATGCATCTTCAGGGTGTTTTTCAATTTCGAGACAAGGTTCAGCAACCCCAGGCGAATAGGCAAGTGAGAGATCAAGTTGCGAGCTGTGGGGCTTGGTTGGTATTACTTCGAGTTTCCCTGGACGTCCCTGGGAATGGTAATTCAATGCATCTTCGCGGGTAAATTTGGCCATAACATAGAGTTTATAAACAAGATTTAAAACCTTCAGTGACTTATGACCCTAAAAATAGGTATTATGGATTACTTATTCTATGCTTGAGAGCATTGTTAAAGGAAAACCGATGAAGTGACTTATATTAAGGCAATTCGATTTTCAAAAAATTCTTTAAAATATTTTGGATAACCACTTTTTATTGTCTGGTTTCTGAATCTTCAATCTTTTCTACTGTTTCCAATTGTAAATTAACTTATTGATTATGCGATAATGAACATAAGTTCAAAATAAATTGAGAATTTATGTTGAAATATTTGGATAATGAACGTAGGTTCATTACTTTTCAGGAAAATTGTGAAAATGGAAACTTCATTTTAAATATGCCACGTCCACAGAAAAGTAGAAAAATTTGCGAACCCCCTAAAATGAAAGGCTTCAAACCTTTTGGAATTTCTTTGTGCACAAAGGAAATAGTTACACTAAAATTTGAAGAATATGAATGTATAAAATTGATTGATTATGATTTGCAATCGCAAGATCAAGCTGCAAAACAGATGAATGTTTCACGCCCAACAATTACACGAATTTATAACAAAGCATTAAAAACCATTGCAAAGGCATTTGTTGAATGTAAAGCAATAGAAATTGAAGGCGGGAACTATGAATTTGAGCAAGATTGGTATAGGTGTTCAAAATGTTATAAATTAATACAAGGCATTGAAAATCACATAAAATGCAAAAATTGCAAAGTATTTGGAACAGACGAATTAATCAATTTGAATCAGTTAAAAAATGAAAAATAAGTTACAATAAATGTAAGTTTTATAAAATGTCAAACTTAAATCACAAAGGACCCGAAGGTCAAGGATCGAAAACAGGCAGAAAACTTGGAAAGTGTCATAAAACGGAAGAAGAATTAAAACAAGTCGGTGAACTAGGGCAAGGGCAAGGGAAACAACATCATTCAAAAAATTCTAACGGTAAAGGCAAGGGAAAACGATTAAAATATTTTCAAACAAACTTAAATAAAGGAGAGTAACATCATGAAAATTGCAGTTCCAGTAACAAAGAGTAACCAAATAGACGACCATTTTGGTCATTGTGAATTTTATAATATTTATTCAATTTCGGACAACAAAGAAATTGAAGCGATGCAAACTATTAAATCCGAACAAGGGTGTGGGTGCAAATCAAATATTGCAAGCATATTAGCACAAAACGGAGTATCAATTATGCTTGCGGGCGGTATTGGTGGTGGCGCAATTAATGTTCTGAATAATGCAGGAATTGAGGTAGTGCGCGGTTGTTCGGGCGATGCTGCCGATGTTATAAAACAATTTATTGCTGGTTTGATAGAAGACAGTGGTTCAAGTTGCCAACAACATGAAAAGCATCATGGGCAAGGACACGACCATGATCACGTATGTAATCACAATAATTAATTTTTTTTTAAACAGATTAAAAGAATATCGCAGAAAAGAAATCCAGGTTTTACGAAACTCACGCATCTTTTGCCCCCAGAAGTTCTTCTGGAAGGCCTGTAGGTAGTGGGTTTTTATTAATTGTTTTGTAGAGCTCTCTGTTTTTATGAACATCACAGGCCAGATATAGTGCATTAAGGAAAGAACCAAAATGAGCTTCATCCTTACCGGTGATATCATAGGCTGTTCCATGAGCGGGTGAGGTTCGTATAACAGGCAGTCCGGCAGTAAAATTTACGCCTTCATCGACTACGATGGTTTTGAATGGGATAAGGCCCTGGTCGTGATACATCGCGAGTATGGCATCAAATTTTGTAAAATTGCCCGATCCGAAAAACCCATCTGCGGCGTAAGGTCCCATTGCAAGTATATTCTCAGTTTTCGCCTGATCCAGAGCAGGGATTATGGTGTCGATTTCCTCAGTACCAATAACACCTCCATCTCCCGCATGAGGATTTAAAGAAAGAACAGCGATTCTTGGTTTACGTATTCCGAAATCTTCCTTAAGCGATTGGTTTAGTATCCGGAGTTTGGAAAGAATCTTATCTTTTGTAATATATGTAGCAAGCTGACTCATTGGAATATGTCCCGCTACAACTCCCACTTTAAGAAGACTTCCAACCATTAACATAAGAACCTCATCGGCATCAAAATATGCCTGAAAATATTCTGTGTGTCCGCTGAAAGGGAAGCGCTCAGATTGAATATTGTGCTTGTTTATTGGTGCAGTAACGACAGCCTGGATTTTACCATCGCGCAGATCTTTTACTGCTGCTTCGAGAGCAAGGTATGATGATTCACCCGCAGCTTGAGTACTTCTGCCAAGTTCCACTCGTATATCTTCATCGATACAATTGATGATACTGGCACGTTTCTCGTTGGCTTCTTCAACAGTATTAATTGTATTAAAACTGAAATTATCAATATTCAGAGCCTTGCGATGATATGCAGCTACCTTAGGCGATCCATATACTATTGGGATACAAAGCTCCAGAATTCTGGTATCCATCAGTGTTTTAATAATCACTTCGTAACCAATGCCGTTGATATCACCGTGGGTTATGCCTATTTTTATTTTCTCGTCGCTCATTTTTATTTCTGACTTTGTTCAAAGATCTATATCTTATAAATACTTCTATGATGTGTTTTTAAAAAATGTAAAACTGTTTTACTGATGTTTGTATTGTAAGGATTACTTCCCAATCTTGTTGCCCCTCTCAACCTCCTGTGCCCGGCTCTTTCAGTATATTTTTTGACTATAAATTTTTCAGGAAATTATAAAGTAACCTTACACCAACGCCTGTGCCACCGGCTGTTCTGTACGCATCGGCTTTTTTAATAAATGCAGGACCGGCAATGTCAAAATGAACAAATGGATAATCGGTAAAATGCTCCAGAAATTTTCCTGCTGTTATGGCGCCGGCCGATTTTCCGCCTATATTTTTAAGGTCGGCAATATCAGATTTTATAAGATCTGCATATTCATCCCAGAATGGAAATTCTGCAAGTCGTTCGTATACTTTATTTCCACTTGTTTTGAGTTTGTTCATCACCTCACTGTCAGCATTTCCCATACACACGATTCCATAGCTGCCAATGGCTGCTGATGCAGCTCCGGTAAGGGTTGCAATATCAATTACAAGACTTGGTTTGTATTTTTTTGCATAGGAAAGTGCATCGGCAAGAATCATTCTTCCTTCAGCGTCTGTATTCAGCACTTCAACTGTAGTTCCATCGAACATATGGATAATGTCTCCCGGTGCATAAGCGTTTCCATCCGGACGGTTATCTGTTGAGGGGATAAGACCTATAATATGAACAGGGATTTGCGCCTTTGCAATAGCATAAAATGTGCCGGCAACAGCAGCGGCTCCCGACATGTCGCATTTCATGTAATCCATAGAATCGGTAGTAGGCTTAAGACTTAGGCCTCCAGTATCGAAAATTATCCCTTTTCCAACAAGAACAATTGGTTTTTTATTCTTAGCACCGGCCGGTTTGTATTCCAGAATCGAAAATGTAGGCGGATCAATACTTCCAAGGTTGACGGCCAAAAGTCCTCCCATTTTCAAAGATTCTATCTTTTTCTTATTAAGGACTTCCACATTAAATCCGGCTTCTTTTCCCATTGCCTCTATTTCCTTTGCCAGTCTGACGGCGGTTAATACAGATGCAGGTTCGTTAATCAGGTCGCGGGTTTTATAAACTGCCTCAATCAAATGCTCAAGGTTTTCAATGCATTTGTCTTCCACCAGCGGACAGGCTAAACGTATTTCTTTTAAGGAAGATTTCTTTTTATCGGGATCTTTAAAATATTTCAGAAACTGATAGTTTGCCAGCGCAAGTCCTTCGGCAAAAGCCAAAACCGCATCGCAGGAACCGTCGATATGAACAATAGTTATTTTTTTGATCTCATGGAACTTAATCTCAGTCAACAACTTAGCCGCAGCAATCCTTAAACTTTCAGAAACCTGATAATCGGTTTTCTTTTCAGTTTCCAGGACTTGAATAAAAACCTGTCGGGAAAACTGATTAATAGTAATTTGCGTCTTATTTGCAGCTAGTTTTTCCTTTAGGTATTTTCTTTCATCATCGGATGATAAAAATTCAGTGAAATGACTGTTTTTAGATCCAATTAGAACAACATTGTCCTTCATTGGAAATTCTTCAACTTTTCGGATTTTCATAGAGTTTATTTTTTGATGAAGAAAGTCGTTAGACAAAGATAATGTAAAATTTCAATCTCCGATTATTATGTTGCAATGTGGGCTGAGCATGTGGGATATATTTAATCAATCAAACCTGTTAGGTTCAAGACCCGACAGGTTTGACAGCGGACGAGAAGGAAGTGGTTTAATTTCCTCCAAAGTCGGAGAGCTCGTAAACTCGGTTCCCCGACCCAGAGGGTCGGAAAATAAGAATTCCATTTGATACCTTGATGGCTCTGCCTCGGCGTAATTCATTAAACAAACATAAATACCTGAGAGCGACAAGCACCTGTCGGTTAGGTTATATAACCGGCCAAGATTGTTTAAATCATAGGCTTATAAAGAGATATTATCGGTGATAACAGGTATTTAAAATAAGCAAATACTTACATTTGTAAAAAAAGAGGGATGAAGAAAACCGATGCGATTATCACTAAGGTGCTGAATCAGAAATTTCTTTCAAAAGCTGAGGCTACACTTATATATCAGGAGCTTTCAACATCAGAGCTTATGTGGCTCGCAAATGAAATCAGGAAAGTTAAGGTTCCGGGAAATGAAGTTGGATGGATCATCGACCGAAACATTAACATTACCAATGTTTGCAGCGCCCGTTGCCGATTCTGCAATTTTCATCGTTTACCTAATCAGATTGATGCGTTTATAACATCCCCTGAAGAATATAATCAAAAAATAGAGGAACTGTTTAAAATTGGTGGCGATCAGGTATTATTGCAAGGTGGACTGCATCCTGATTTGGGTTTGGCTGATTATGCAGAATTATTCAGGAGTCTGAAGAAATCTTTTCCTAAGCTGAAACTCCATGCCTTAGGTCCGCCTGAAATTCATTATCTGGCGAGGAAAGAAAAGAAATCATACCGCGAAATACTTCTGTCGCTTATGGATGCGGGTCTGGATAGTCTGCCCGGAGCCGGTGCTGAAATTTTATGCGATGAAGTGAGGAAAAAGATATCTGGAGGGAAGTGCGGAAGTGCGGAATGGCTGGATGTAATGAGAACGGCACATAAATTGAATCTGCCAAGCTCTGCAACAATGATGTACGGACACATTGAAAGCAAAGAACAAAGAATAGAACATCTATTAAAAATACGTGACCTGCAGGCTGAAAAACCTGAAGGAACATTTGGCTTTGTTACCTTTGTACCCTGGCCTTTTCAGGCAGATGATACTCGTTTGATTGAGCTTTTCCCGGGAGATTACAGTCTTAAAATTGTAGAATACCTGCGACTATTGGCAATCAGCCGGATAGTTTTAATAAATGTTGATCATATTCAGGCATCATGGCTAACGGTTGGCTTGCATGCCGCACAACTCTGTCTTCACGGAGGAGCTGATGATCTGGGTTCAATAATGATTGAAGAAAACGTGGTATCGCAGGCAGGAGCAACTTTTAGAACTGATGCTGAAGGGATTACCGAAGCCATCCGGCAGGCGGGATTTGTTCCGAGGTTTAGGAATCAGAAGTACGAAACGGTAGTAAATGAGAATTTTGTACCTTGAGCTTGTCGAAATGAGACTCTAGTCCTTCGTCTATAGTCTTTTACTAAAATAATGTCTTGTCAGAACCTTCAAAAACTCCCTCTCAAGTACCATCTCACTGATAAATTCAGATTCTGCGAAGAGAGGTGGTTCATTTCGTAATTTCGATTCATCCAGATCAATCTGGTAAAGCAATGCGGAGAGTTTTTCAGGTTCGCGTTCGAGCAAATCGGCAATTATTAACTTAAGCTGCTGGAACAGTGACTCATATGCGTAATTTAAATCCCCCGGAAAAGAAACATCCATACCAAAACTGGCGAAATCTTTGATAACCTGCAAAGCGGTGTCACGGATGATGTGTTCATTCAGCCTGAACTTTTCGATTTCTGAAGTCGGAAGGAGGTTGAATTTCATCATCAAAGCAACTTAAAGGAATAAACAATAGCTTCCATTTGCCTCATCAAACTTCTTTTTTTATTATTGGGATAGTAAACATAAGCTTCGACGGTAACAATCTTGTTTTGAATAGTATCGAGTGTGCTATGACTTAAAAACGGGCCACCCATATAGCCTTTATTTAGCTCCCATAAGCCACGTAATTCCACAAAATCGCGACCAAAAAGTTTCATGTCGAATGCCATCGGAGGAAAGATAGTTGCGGTAGTCATATGCGAACCCGCTCTTGAACCAACAGTATATTTTTTTAAGAATTCATTTCGCTTTGCGATTAGTCTTTCTGTGGTAAAATCGTTTTTATCGAAATACGGATAACGGTAAATAAATATTACCTGACTTGTTTCGCTTGTTTCAATTGAAAGTGAAGCAAATTCATCGGTGTTAATGTCGATATTGTACCCTCTGGGAATAGAAATATCCACCCCGAATTTCGACATTAATGCCTTAGTAGTGACATCCTTTGTAGAGGCATAAACCTCTCCAAGCCTCTTTCTATCATATTGCAGAAGTGTTCGACTAAGTTTTTCCTTATTTTCGGAAATCAGCTTATTCATCGATTCAGGATCCGAGGCAAAAAGTCGGATTACGATCTGTGGTTTCGCCCAGTTGTTTTCCGAAATTAGCATTTCAGGGGATTTGTGAGTTGAAGAAACATCAACTATTACAATCGATCTGTGCATTTTAAATAAATCATCAAATGCTCCGGAAGGAATATGAATTACATCGAAAAGTGGTTCGGGTTGAGGCAGAGCAGGATACTCTTTTTCAAGTTCTTCAAGTAGAACACTTCCGGATTCGCTTTTCCGAAGATTGTTGTCCATTACAATGAGCACTTCCCCTGAAGGTCCAGTAATATTTGGAAGAGATGATCCTTTCCCTGTTCCACCTGAACCGGGGTTCTTCAAACATGAAGCTGATATAAAAGCTAAGAGAATAACAATCAGAAATGATTTGCCTATACTTAAATAATTGAAATTCAGACACATGATAAAATATTTATATTGAATACAGTTATTTCTTGAAGACTCTGAAGAAACACCGCAAAATTTGTGCCTTATATTCAAAAAATGGGTTAAATATGTTTTTTATAATTATTCAGCACATACATCATTGCGATATAGGATGGCAAATATCTTTGTGTGGGAACAGGCAGATATTCAGAAATTGAATTGAAACTTGTTTTTCCGCCAGCTTTTTTAATTGCGTTTTTTACGGTGCCAGGTCCTGCATGATAGGCCAGAAGACTCAACTGCCAATCGCCGAAAATCCCATATAAATATTTAAGATAATCACAGGCAGCCTTGGTGCTTTTTGTGGGGTCAGTTCGCTCATCCAAGCTTTCATTTACAATTAATCCGAATGAACGACCGGTTTCTGCTTTGAATTGCCATAATCCATAAGCTCCAGTGGGTGAAAGAGCTTTTGGATTCAGCCCTGATTCAATCACAGGTATATATTTCAATTCCTCAGGAAGACCAAGGGTTTCCAGTTTAGTTTCAAAGAGTGGGAAATAGGTACCTGAAAGCTGACTCAATGTGGGGATTTGTTTTTTTCTCCCTACAAGAAAGATTTCGATATATTCTCTTACTAGGGAATTGTAAAACAGGGGAATAGTTGATTCTGTTGACATTTGTGCAATCTGACATTCGAAATAGAGGTCAGGAATGTTTTTAATATCGGTTAGATCAACATCGGGTTCGATTGGCAAAGTATTTTCTACCTTAATAGGTTTCACATATACTTCTTGTAATCCGGAAGACAGAAGCATCGGAAAACTAAGCATTATAAGGAATACTTTGAACTGTAATTTCATACCTGGTTTTATGAAAGCGAATTTAGCAGGAATGATGGCTTGTTGGGAGGGGAGAGCGTGAAAGTAATTAACAAAATGGGCATTTACAGGAAAATATTACCGAAAAAGCTTATTAATGAGAGTTTTCCAGATTTATACCGCACAAAATGAAAGCAAAAAAGCACCCGGATAAGGTGCTTTTAAAACATCAATGAAGAATGTTATTTTTTATCTGTTTCAGGAGCGGCTTCATTTTTTTCCGGCAAATCGCCCTCTCTGCTAGCTTTTTTGAACTCTTTCATACCCTGTCCAATCCCTTTCATCAATTCAGGAATTTTACGACCTCCAAACAGGAGAATAACAACAAGTGCAATAAGAATGAGTTCTGTTGGCCCTAACGCTCCAAGAATTATCAGGTATTCCATAATTTTATTTTTTTAGATGTGGCAAAGTTAATAAAAAAACTAAAAGCGAATACAAGTTCGCCTATTTTTTAAAGAGTTGTATGATATCGTTTCCATTTGCATAAACGAGTAGGGTAAGTATTATCACCATTCCTGTAATTTGTGCGTACTCCATAAATTTATCCCCTGGCTTTCGTCCGGTAATCATTTCGAATAAAAGAAATGCAACATGGCCTCCATCGAGAGCAGGAATTGGGAGAATATTCATCACAGCAAGAATAATTGATAGAAAAGCAGTCATTGACCAGAACGATTGCCAATCCCAAACCGGTGAAAATATGCTTCCGATTTTCAGGAACCCGCCAATAGATTCATATGCTTTAGTTTCGGGTTTGAATAGAAGTTTCAACTGTTTGAGATAGGAACTTACTGTACGGAAACCTTTATTTATTCCGGCAGGAATAGATTGCAGGAATGTATAGTGTACAATTTTCTCATCATAAAAACGAGCAAAATTCAGATCAATCATTACTCCGATTTTCGCATCAGAAGTTACAGCTACATTCAGATTTAGTGTGTCTTTTTCATTCCTGAGAACTGTAATTACAGCAGTCTGGTCTTTATAATTTGGAACGATATCTTTAAATTGATCCCAATATTGAATGGAAGTCCCGTTTACTCCTATTATCCGATCGTTAATTTCCATTCCTGCTTTTTTAGCGGGAGAATCCTTGCCGAAATCCTGAATATAGAATGGAAGACGAGGAAGGATCGGATAGGTTACTTTCAGGAGAGGAGCAATTATTCTTTCAGGAACATCAATTTCCATAAGGTTTCCGTCTCTTTCGATCTGAATCGTCTGAGCATCATTAACCACAATATCGTGG
>Ga0105048_10001499_pt1 | contig 37905 bp, 33 predicted proteins | sample MAT05_FD_78382 | JGI IMG/M metagenome (GOLD analysis project Ga0105048, IMG submission 78382) | Freshwater microbial communities from Lake Fryxell liftoff mats and glacier meltwater in Antarctica - MAT-05 | ecosystem: Environmental > Aquatic > Freshwater > Ice > Liftoff microbial mat | place... | reverse complement strand
GCCCGCGCCTGCGGACGCGGCGGAACGGTGGGATGCGTTGTGCAAAGAGTTTTTCAGCGAACGGCCGGGTATGTCGCTTCCGGAGCTGAGCGAGGCCTGCCGCGTGGTGGTGAAAAAGGATCACGCATTGGCGCGACAGGCCGGGATTCAATTTCCGGAAGTCGATTGGCCGCATGTGTTACGACGCGCCCTGGAACCCGCCAGTCGGCTGGAGAGCGAGCAACTCTCGGAGTTCATCTTTCGACATGTGGCGTTGCTGCGGACTTCACATTTGATGCCCGGAGCGGCTGAAGTTTTGCGGCATTGTCGCGACTTGGGAATCCTCTGCGGCATCGTCTCCAACGCTCAGGCCTATACGCTTCGTGAGTTGTCGTCCGCGCTTGAAGCCGAAGCCCTGGACTTCTCGCTGTTTGATCCAAACCTTGTTTTCTGGTCTTTCGAAAACGGATTCAGCAAACCCGATCCCCACGTCTTCCGGTTGCTCTCCGCACGAGTTGCCCAAGCGGGAATCGCGATCCAGGACACGCTGATTATTGGCGACCGTGAGGACAACGACATCGTCCCCGCAGCAGCGTGGGGTTTCCAGACTTACCGCTTTGTGCCGTTGCCCACGGGTGACAGTTGGCCAGAGATCGTTCCTAAAATCTGAACGTCCAGGCTGAAGTCCCGTATCGCGTTTCCACAAGGGCGCGGGCTTGTTCGACGAGAGGCTCGGGCAACTCAAACGGTTCCAGCGATTCCGCAAACCAAAGCCCGAAATCCATGGGAACGCTCACGCCCTGAATGCTCCCCTGATGAAGCACTGCGTCGCGTGTCCGGCGTTGTGCGGCACCCGCAATTTTTTTGCCATCGCGCATCACATCGGCGGTAACCGGTTTTGTAAAACACGCACCGCCTAGCCCTGCGTCGCCTGCGGTTGCCAGGGAAGCTCCGAAACCCGCTGTCATGGTCCGGTGAATCGCGCAATATGAATCCGCCGCGCTCATCCTTCCCAACTTCGAGTTGCGTGGAAAAATGAGCGAGTAGGTAAAGTCCTCGCCATGCAACACCGTGCCGCCGCCGGTCCACCGCCGAACGACCTCCCGGCCTGCACTCAGCGGTTCGATTTCTGCGTACGGCTGAAAACAACCAAACGAAAGCGCAGGACGCGACCAACCGTAGATACGAAGCAGAGGAACGTGCATGGAGCGAACCAGCGCTTCGTCCACAGCCATATTCCAGGCCGCGTCGTGGCCCGCAGAATCTTGGAATAAAAGCAGCCGCTCGAACAGCGACCCGCAACTTCCCAAATTGTGCCAGGCGGTGAGTCCCTGCGGCGTTCCGGTTTCTTTATGATATGCGTTCATCAAATTAGTTTCTTTTGTCGATTGGCAACGGCATCGGGGCAATGGTAAAAGTCTCGTTCCACATGGCAAAGGCAGCTCTCGGTAAAGGATTGGTCGCACTCATTAATGCACGAGTGGCATCCCCCACACCCGCGACCGAGGTCGGCGAACGTGTTCAGCAGGTTCCGCTCGACCAGATCATCGCCAGTCCGCTCCAACCGCGCTCCGAATTTCGCAGCGATGAACTTTCCGAACTCGTCGATAGCATACGGCAGCACGGGATCATTCAGCCGCTCATCACGCGCAAACGCGGCGATAAATACGAACTCATTGCCGGGGAACGCCGGTGGCGCGCCGCCCGCGAGGTGGGACTTAAGGAAGCGCCGGTCATCGTCCGCGAAGCCTCGGATCAGGAAGTCCTCGAACTCGCGCTCATTGAAAACCTCCAGCGTTCGGATCTGAACCCGATCGAAGAAGCGCTGGCATTTGCGCGGCTTGCGAAGGAATTTTCTCTCCGACAGGAAGACATCGCGACCAAGGTTGGAAAAAGCCGGGCCGCCGTCGCCAACAGCATGCGCCTGCTGGATTTGCATCCGCAGATTCAGAGCTGGCTTTCGCATGATCATCTCACCGTCGGGCACGCCAAGGTGTTGCTCAGTCTCAAGGCGCAGGATGAACAACTGCTGATCGCCGAGGCGATTCTCCGGCATAAACACACGGTGCGCGCCACGGAACGCCTCGTGCAGCAGCATCTCGCAGGAAACGGAGGGACGCGCAATGGGCGCTCCAAATCGTCTTCCTCCGCCACGACGCCCGCCGTTTTGAATCTTCAGAACCGTTTGCAACAGCATCTCGCAACGCACGTCATGGTGCAGCACGCGGACAAAAAAGGCCGGATTGAAATCGAGTACTACGGCCTCGACGACCTGAATCGACTGCTGGGCCTGCTTGGTCTGCCGCAGGACGAATAGCTGCGAATATTTCCCGCAAAGGGGCAAAGGGGCAAAGGGGCAAAGGGGCTACTAGTTGCAGGAACTTGGTCGTATTTTAAAAGTCACAACCGGTGACCGTGTGGGCATCGTTTTCGCTCGCTCTTTTCTCTGAGTCTTTGCGCCTGCGTTAGAAACTCACTCGATACTTGCTCCGGTGACGTTGCTCGTTATGTTTCGTCCCTATTCATTTTTCCGACGTGGCGGTTTCCAAACACATTCTTTTTGTCTGCACCGGCAACATCTGCCGCAGTCCGATGGCGGAGGGGCTTTTTCGTAAGCTGACAGAAAAACGTGCCGATTTTGAGATCAGTTCAGCCGGGGTGAGCACGACCTACGGTCAACCGCCGAGCGCACACGCCGTGGAAGCGATGCGTGCGATGCATGTCGATATTTCGGATCAACGCAGCCAGCCGATCACACTCGAACTGCTCCTGTCTGCGAGGCACGTCTTCGTCATGACGCGTGGCCATCTCGACATCGTGACGATGCAGTATCCCGAGGTTGCGGATAAAGTGTTCCTGCTGCGCGAGTTTGAAAAAACTCCCGGCGACATCCCGGACCCCATCGGCATGGGCCTGCACGCCTATTTTCACACACGCGACGCCATGAAGGCCGCGCTCCCGAGCGTTCTCCAATTTATTGATACACATTCACCCATGCAAACGACCACAGACTCCTCCACGCTTACGCAACGCATTGCCATTGGAACCGACCACGGCGGCGTAGAACTCAAACAGCGGCTCGCCGATCAGCTCCGCAAAAAGGGACATCCCGTGCTGGACGAAGGCGTCGATACGACGGAGTCGGTGGATTATGCGGATTACGCGGCCAAAGTGTGTCGCGACGTGATCGCGGGCAGGGCCGACATGGGCATTCTCATCTGCCGGAGCGGCATCGGCATGAGCATGGCGGCCAACCGTTTTTCGCAGATCCGTGCGGCATTGGTGGATTCCGTCGAGGACGCGGAACTCACCCGGCGGCACAACAATGCGAATGTGCTTTGTCTCGCGGCTGACGGCTTGGACGCAGCGCTTGCGGGCCGCATCACGGAGGCGTTTTTGACCACGGCTTTCGAGGGCGGACGGCATGAGCGCCGGTTGGAAAAACTGTGTGCGCTCGGCGGCGACAATCTCGCAGCGCTTTCCACCGTGGATCCGGAGGTTTTTGAGGCCATCCAGGCGGAGGAAAAACGTCAGCGGGACGGCATCGAGCTGATCGCCAGCGAAAACTTCGCCAGCCGGGCCGTGATGGAAGCGCAGGGCAGTTGCCTCACTAACAAATACGCCGAGGGCTATCCCGGACGTCGCTGGTATGGCGGTTGCGAGAACGTCGATGTCGTCGAACAACTCGCCATTGACCGTGTGAAAGCGCTTTTTCCGGGAGCTGAACACGTGAACGTTCAGCCGCATTCAGGCAGCCAGGCTAATACGGCGGTGTATTTTTCCGTGCTGCAACCGGGCGACAAGATTCTCACGATGGACCTCGCGCATGGCGGGCACCTGACGCACGGGCACAAGGCGAATTTCTCGGGCCGGTTTTACAATGTTACACACTACGGGGTGTCGCCGGAAAACGAGCTGATCGATTACGAAGTGCTGGCGAAACTGGCTCTGGAGGTTCAGCCAAAAATGATTACCGCCGGTGCGAGCGCCTATTCGCGGACCATTGATTTTGAGCGGATGCGCCAGATTGCCGACAGCGTCGGGGCGTATCTCTTTGTGGACATGGCGCACATCTCGGGGCTTGTTGCGGGCGGGGCGCATCCGAGCCCGATGGCCTTGGCGGATTTTGTCACGACGACCACGCACAAGAGCCTGCGCGGACCGCGCGGAGGTATCATCATTTGCAAAGAGCAGTTTGCCAAAGGCATCGATTCGCAGGTGTTCCCCGGCATCCAGGGCGGCCCGCTGGAGCATGTCATCGCCGCCAAGGCGGTGTGTTTTCATGAGGCGTTGCAACCGGAATTCAAGGCGTACGCGCATCAGGTGGTCACCAATGCGAAAGCGCTGGCGGCGCGTCTTGCGCACAACGGCTACCGCATCGTGAGCGGCGGCACGGATAATCATCTAATGCTGGTGGATCTGCGTCCGCGCGGATTGAACGGCAAGGTCGGATCCGACACACTCGATCACGCGGGAATCACGGTAAACAAAAACGGCATCCCGTTTGATACCGAACCGATCAGCAAGGGCGGGGGAATCCGCGTGGGAACGCCGGCCGTCACCACGCGTGGCATGCGCGAAGAGGAAATGATGGAAATCGCGGACTTCATCCACGAAGCGCTGGAGAACCGGGAGAACCCGGAAAAGCTCGAAGCAATCCGTGGACGGGTGCGGACATTTATGGCGCGTTTTCCATTGCCGTAAATCCGGACTGGATTCGCGACAGCGCGTAAAGTGCTCACCGAAGAAAGTGGCTGGTTGCTGGCTACACCTCGCCGTTAAGCCATTTGCAGAACCGCTCGTCCAAGCGGGTGAACATGGCGGCGTTGTCGTGAGCGAGATCGGAAAATTGCGACCAATTGGTCACATCATGGTTTTTGCCTGATCCTTCAATCTCGCGGATGTAATCCTCCACCAGAACCGCTTGCGCAGCGAACGTGGTTCGAAGGTGTTCCTTGCACGCCTCAGCGGTCTGCTGCAGGCGGTTTTTAGTTCCAAGTCCCATAAGGAACGCAGCCTATCCCGCTCGACCCGCGGTGTCCAGAAGCGAGGCCACCGGCTACGACCTGCGCAAAAATATTTCTTTGTACCTTCGATCTATGACCGTCGCAAATTTCGGCAATCATCGACCGACGGTCACAGACTGACGCTACAGCACGACCCCGACCCGGCGGCGGCCCGCAAGAGACCGCCGCCTTTTTTGCAAGTTCACCAAGACGAAAGAACTTAATATTTCCAATGCACTTGCCATCGGTCGCTTCCCGCCATGGGGGTGTAAACGATTCTGGTAAAAGAACAAAGGGACTGGCGTGTAGTTCGTACGGTTAATGTGAAATGTCGACGCCTTCTTCGTTCCAATAACCTGCACGCTGGTAATGTCGATGAAGACCCGTCTCGTAATCCCGCGTCAGCAGAGATTCCTCCGTGTATTCGGGGGACTGTTTGACATCTTCACGGGAAAGATTGACGAAAACTTTCGATTCGCTCCAGCTCACGCTCTCGATCCAGTGAGGTGAAATTAGAACCTTTTTCCCTGGCCACCAGTTCCGCGTCGAGACGATCAGGTAACGAATCGCCCATGTCTCATCATCAATGATGAAATCCTCGACATGACCAATCTCACCGTCGGTGGCTTCGATTTCATAACCGCTCACAGCGTCCGTGCTGCGGAGATGGGGATCCCACGCCTTCTCACCCTGATTGAGAGTATTGTAGCTTTCCCGGTTTCGCACGATGGTGGGGAACACGCCCCACATGTAGGGGCCGGTCCAATACATCGGCCAGCCATAATACACGTAGTAGGAATCCTCGAACTGGCGAGAGATGGGCCTGTCACTGTTTAGCGAGGGACTGTCCTCGATCTGCTTTTTCGTTAAGTCAACGGCGATGTGCTCCTCGGCTCTGATCGCGGCGACCAGCGCATGGGGGGAAATCAGCACCTGCCGACCCGTAAGCCAGCTTCCGGTGTTGGCGATCAGATAGCGGATGGTCCAATAGCGGTCATCAAAGTAGAATTCTTTAACCTCCCCGAATTCCCCGTCGAGACTGTCAAGTTTGTAACCTTTAAGTGTTTTAGCTTTATTTAGCATGGCGATTCCTTTCTTTTTGGTGTGCGGTTTCTGCGTTGTCTGCGACCGGTCAACGGCTGGTTTGAAAACCAGTGGCACGCGTCGTTGTCGCTCGAGTTGGAGATAGGTTATGTCCGCAACATCGGTTGCGCTATGGGGTCTTGACCCCACGGTGGATCCGGCATGGCGGATCACTGTGGCGCTGTTCATCGGGTGATGCTCATCGCGCCATTCCCCGGCGGTTGGGAGGAAAGGATTGCGGAGCGGGACATCGTGGCGTATGGACGGGGTTATGCGTTCCTGCTTTTCACCCCGCTGTCTTTCGCTCGTTGTTTCCCTGCTTTGCTCGGTCGGTCTGAGTCATGCGGAAAATATTCTCGTTGTTAAAAAGGGCGATGCTTTTCCTGCGGCGGGTGTGGATGCGGTGTTTGATGATTTTACGCCGATGGCCTTAGGTACGGGTGGGGCGGTGCTTTTTCATGCCTCACTCACAGGAACCAGCGTGGATGGTGCGGACGAGGTGATCGTGATTTTCCAATCGGGTTCGTATCAGATCGTGGCGCAAAAGGGGCAGGCGGCACCGGGGTTCGGTGCGGGCGAGGTGATTAGCGAACTTTCGGAGTACGGCAATTTGCGTGGCAATAATCTCATGGTGTTTGCCGGAGAGATCAGTGGCACGACGGTGGCGACGGGAACGAACAGTCAGGTGGTCTGGACGGGCACGGTGGGTGGGATCAGCGTGCTGGCGCGTCAGGGAACTTTTGTGAGTGGAACGGCGGGGGACGTTTATTCGGAGACGGATTTTGTGACGAACAGTCCGTTCGAGAATCTGGCATTGAGCAATTCGGGGTCGGTGATTTTTTACACGGCGTTGAAAGCGTCGGGCACGACGCCGCCCGCAGCGCAGCAGGATGACGCGCTGCTTTTGCGGTCCGGCACGGCGACGACGGTGATTTTGCAGGAGTTCTACAGTTCGCTGGGCGGGGGCGATATCGTGAGCGGCACTTCGGCGAGTAATCTGTTATTTTCGTCGCTCGGATTTACGGGCACGGCGTATTCATTTATCACGCAGACCTCGCCGGTGGCCCCGTTCAGCACGAATGAATCGACGTATTTGATTTCAAGCACGGGCGGGTTTTTCAGCGTCATTGCAAACACGGGGGACGGATCGTCCAAGACGGGCGACGGATCGATCATCCGGACGGTGAAAGGTGGTGCGGGCAATGCGCGGGGCGATTTCTTTTTCACCGCGAACATGGGAACTTCGAATGGAGATTCTGCGCTTAAGGAGAAGGCGTTGTGGTATTTCAAGACGGGCGCGGGGCAGCAGTTGCTTGCGCGTCGCGGTGACGCCGTGGCGGGGTTGACTGCGGGCGTGAACTACAAGGATTTTGGCGATCCGCTGGTGGGCGAGGCTACGACGATAGCGGTGTACGCGGAGCTGAGCGGCACTGCGGTCACGGGTACGAATGACGCGGCGCTGATCTGCGGCTCGACGGGCGGGGTGTATTCCATCCTGCGCACGGGGGACGCGTGGCCGGCGAACGGCGTGCAGACGGTGGATCAGATCGAGGAGATCTACGCTTCCGGCACCCGGCGGGTGGTTGTGGGCGCGCAGAGCAATACCGGAGCCCTGGCAGTGCTGAAGGTCGAAGGCGGCGGCACGATTTCCAATCTGCACACGGAAGGTGATGCGCTGACGACGGACCAGGGTTCTCTCGGCAATTCTGTGGAGCTGTATTTTTCCGAATCTTCGAGCAGCCAGAGCGGGCAGCGTGCGTTTTTCAATGACAACGGGCAGTTGGCGATCGGGGTGAAAACCAATACGACGGAAAAGGCGCTGGTGTTGCTGGATGTTCCGGCTTCGGCGGTTCCTGCGCCGCAGTCTGAGATCCAGGTGAAAACGGGTGGGGCATTTTCCTCGGGCACTGGCAATCAGAACATTAAGCGCGGGAAAACCAAATCCTCGACGCTGCGGATTACGAATGGCGGAGCAACGGCGGGGCGTTTTGTGCTGAAGGGGCCGACGAAGAGCAACGGAGTTAAATTCCGGTATTTCGACGGGGCAGTGGAGATCACGACTGCGGTGACGGCGGGCCAGTATATCGTGGAAACGCTGGCTCCTGCGGCGAGCAAAGATATCCGTGTGGATTCCAAGGTGGGCGGGGGTGCGAGGCCCAACCTGCTGGTGACCGTAAAATTTGTCAGCACCGCGATGCTGGACGGCTCGGTTTCTTCGACTCAAAAATTACGGATCAATATTAAGTAGCGTCTGGCACATCCGATGCTTGAGTGAAGGGAAGATAATCTTTTCCCCATGAACTTCCTGATCGTTGATGACAACCGGCTTCTAAACCACTTTCTGGTCAGCTATCTGCGCGGGCAGGGGCATGACTGCCATTCGCTGACCGATTCGACCAAAGTGGAGGCGTGGCTCATGCTTTATCCGTGCGACGCGATGGTGCTTGATATCGGGATGCCGAAGATCGACGGATTGTCGCTGATCTCGCTGGTGCGGCAGTCGCATCCGGATTTGCCGATCGTAATTTTTACCGGAATGGGCTACGACGAGGAGTTGATGAACACGGCGCGTGCTGCGGGAGCGAATGGCTATGTCAGCAAGGGACTTGGTCCGAACGAAATCTACTGCGCATTGATGCGGGCATTGAAATCGGCGAGTCCGGCGGCGGCCTAAACGCGCAATCGTTCTTTTTCCAGTACCTTGCCGGATGGACTTAGGTGATGCGTCGGCACGATGCTGGCGCTTCCCGCTGCAAAGACCCGACAAGAACTCACGCTTCGGATTTAATCAGCGTTTTCCTAAAGCTTGATGAGGCTGCCGTCGGTTTCGCAGGCGACCCATATATTGACGCCGTCGAAGCAGACGCCTAGCGGCCCGCTTTCCACTTCGTAGGTGCCGACGATGGTTTCTGTTCGGGCATCCAATTTAGTGACGATGCTGGCCCTGTTGTTTGAGATCCATAGGTTCGCGCCGTCGAAGCAGAGGCCGTTCGGGCTGGATCCCCCGGATGTTGCGCTGGTGAGGTGGCTGGTGGCGGGATCTATTTTGCTCAGGCTGTCGCTGTTGGAGTTGGCGACCCATATGCCTGTGCCAGCAAAGCAATTACCTGCGGGTTGGCTTCCGCCGGTGGCGGTGCCGGTAACCGTGCAGGTGGCGGGGTTGATTTTCATCACGGTGTCGGCTTTGAACTTCGTCTGCGCACTGGCTGCGGTGGAAAATGCGACGAGGGCAAGGATGCGTGTAGTCAGTGTTTTCATTGCGATTGGTTTGGTTTTGTTCTGGGGCTAGAATTTGCTCACGTTGCCGGTGAATTGGTTCGCCACCCAGATATTCGCGCCGTCGAAGCAGATGCCTTCGGGGCTACTCCCCACGGTGAAGCTCTGGCTGGCATTGCCCCACTTGAGCAGGGCGATTTGCGCCGGGTTGTAGCCGAGGCCTGCGGGACCGGTCGCTCCATTGGTGCCATTGGTGCCCGGCGAGCCATTGGTGCCCGGCATGCCTTGCGCTCCGGTCGTGCCTGTAAGGCCGATCGGACCTTGCGGGCCAGTGGGCTCCATTCGTCCCGTTGGTGCCCGGTGTGCCTTGCGTGCCCGTGGAACCGGTGATGCCGATGTCGCCTTGGTCGCCTTGGTCGCCTTGGTCGCCTTTGGGAATGGTGAAATTAAACTTCACCGTCGTGGGCGTCTTGGTGATTTTTAGGCTCGCGGGCGTGCCTGCGGTGCCAGTAGTGGTCGTCCCTGCTTTAAACTTCGGGATCGTTTGTGCGAGGCCGGTCGTTGATAAGGTCGCCAGCACGAGCGCGATGGCGATGAGTGTGTTACTGATGCTGTTTGTTTTCATGGCGTTTGCTGTGATGGGGCTACTTTTTTTGCGGCTTTTCAAACAAACGCACCACACGAACGGGCTATCCTAGACGCATAGACTATGCACCCGGTCTTTCTACCTCCTTTTCTCAATGATGTCGATGGGCGTTTCGGGAAGGATTACACTTAGCTGCGTCCGTAAAATCTTCTTGCAGAGGAGCGGAGGTTGGGCTACGAAATCGGCATGAAAATTACTCCGGTCGCCTTCGCGCTGATTGTTCTCATGACGCTCTCCAACTTGGCTTTTGCCGGTGGAAAAATAATTGTAAACGGCTTTTATGCTGCAAAAGTCACCGGGTTTTACGAGGAGCAGGGGCCGAATGAAACGACGGTTATCCGTCCGCTCACCAAAGCCAAACTGTGCCAACTTTTTTTTGTGAAGGATCCGAGCAAGGTCGAGGTGGTGGTTGGTACGGACGGGGCTTATCTGGCCGACAAAGTGGGTGGGGCTCCGCTTGGTGAAATCATGAAGTTCGATACCGCCAGTGGTTTTTCGCTGGATTTACCGAAAATCGAAAAGTTCGCTTTTGCCACGACTTTTTTTGGCGATGTCACCTCGAAGGGAATCGCCCGGGGAACATCGAAAATTGACAAAAAGAATTACCTGCGAATTTCAGCGAGTGCTGTGGGTTTCTCCAATAACGGAGCTCCCCGCACTGTTGCGCCGCGCGCCTTTAAGACCCCGCAAAATTACATCATCAAAATCAAGTTCACGCCGTATAAGCGCTTCGTTGTCACCACTTAGGCTGCGGTAGGGACACCTTTTGAAAATGCAGAGCGCCTTTTCTTACCACGGAGGCACTGAGAAAACAGAGACGCATGAGGAGTCCACTACGTGCTCTCCGTGTCTCCGTGGTGAAACTTAACCACTACCTATTGGCGGAGAGCGTCCCGAATTACCTCAGGAATCTCGCGAGGTTCTCTTTTTCCCATTTCTGGGCGCGGTTGAACCAGTGGTAGCTGCGTTCCCTTTTGAGAAAAGCATCGTGATGCACGACGCGGCGACCCGTTTCGGTGTAGCGATCGGGGACTACGGCGTGGAGCATCTCGTGGTACACAACATATTCGAGAAACCATCCGGGCACCCAGCGTTGGTCGAGCAGCGGATGGATCCGGATCACACGGTCTTCCTCTTGGATGGTGCCGAAGACAAAGTAGGTTTTTGGTGCCTGCCTGCGTTTTTTACCCCAGAGAATGGTGTAGTTGGCTAAACGTTTCGGGAAATAGCGGGCCTGGACTTTATCGAACACCTCTTGGAGATCGAAAAACTGTCCCTCGGCTCCGAAGCTGAACTGCCTCTGTAAAGGGAGATTGGCGCATGCTATTTTACGTTTCTTTACTGAAGCAGCCCTGCGAATTGGCGTTTTTTTGCCAGTTTGTGTTGTCCTTGCCTTCGCCCTTTGTTGTTTGCCCCGGTTTTGCATGGCGGAAGCTAGGACGAAATGCGGCTCCTGCAAGTGATGATTTTGGCGAAGTGAACTTTTTTACGTGTGGACCGGGAAATGCTGAACCTATGCGGCTCAGGAGGCGATTTTTACATCTGCGGGCTTGACTTTCCCGCCAGATTTTTTTCCATAATTTGGACGGGCGACGCGGGTAATTTATCGAGGACAGGAATGCCGTTGCCGTTGAGATGTCCGAACGCGAGAACTCCCGTCGGGCATTGCTGAACACACGCGCTGCATCGCACACATTCCGGATCTTCCATCGGCATGCCTTTGTTTGCAAAATTCATCACGTCGATGCCTTGATGGCAGACGCTGGTGCAGACGTTGCACGAGATGCATTTCTTTTTCTCCGCAAAAATCCTGTAGCGCGAAAACCGCGCGTAGATGTGCATGAGCGCGGCGAGCGGACACGCGAAGCGGCACCAGACGCGTCCGCTGAAATGCCAGTAGAGTGCAACGCCGATGATGCCGGCCCAGATGAGATCGACGAAGTAGATGTAGTTGATGACCGGCGCTTTTTTGAGCACCCAATCGTAGGCAATGCCCGCGAAGGATTCCGGCCACGCCCACGAAATGCAGCGCGTGATGAGGAGAAAAAATGCGGCAGCGAGGAAAACCTGTCCGATCATGTTGAGGCGGTTCCACACGGGGCCGTGCGGCATTTTCTGGCGTTGCGTATCGCCGAGGGTTTCTGCGAGCGCGCCGCAGGAGCAGATCCAACCGCAGTACGCACCTTTTCCCCAGCGCCACACGATCAACGGGATGATCACGAAGGTCTGGATGAAAGAAAGCACGAGCCAACCCCAGAGCGGTTGATCATTGAAAACGTTCCAGATGAAAAGTGGCCATGCGAGGATAAGTCCGAACGCGCGCCAGTATTCGCGGTCGCCGCCGTAGGAGGGGATGGGAAAAAATTGATCGGCGGCCCATTGGAGCGGGCCGTGATCGAACCAGCCGTTGTGTCCGGCCCACGGGAGCAGAAGGTAAGGGAGCAGAAACAGCGGGATGATCTGGATAGCAGCAAGCGTGACGGTTTGCCGGGTGACGTAGGGCGTGCGGCGGCGCTGGATGCGTTGCCAACCGAACACGACGATGAGAAGGCAGTAGAGCAGCGAGTAGTAGAAACCGGGCGAGCCGAGGCATCCAATGAGGACCGAGGTAAAACTGGCGGGATCGGCGGCTGATGCGGCGAAGGAACCGCCGAGGTCTTTGAGCAGTGGCGGGATGTTGAAGGGGAACCAGTGATGGGATTTAAAAAATTCGTTCACCGGCAGCAGCATGCCGCCTTTTTTCCAATGGTAAATCAGCGTGCAGAGAACGACGGAAAAAATGAGTCCGATCCAGGTGCGCTTGGTCCATTCACCGCGGATGCGCACGCCGCTGCGGCGGAAAAAATCGAGCGGTGCTTCGCGTCCGAGCATCGGAAACACGAAATCGTTGGGGAGTGTCGCTGAGGTGCCGTCGGCTTCGCGCAGCGTGATGCTGTCGGGTGCGATGGTATCCACTTCCGTGCCGAGGCGGAGATCGATGGAGCCCTGCGGCGTGCTGCGGATCATGGACTCGGTGGCGGCGCTGGTAATGCGTTCGCTTTTGGGGTGTTCGATGGGGACGATGGCGGCGGGATTGGCGCGGAGGGTGTTGAGGCGCTCAATGTTTTCGGGTTTTGGACGTGCGAACTCTTTTTTGCGATAGCTCATCGTCACTGCGGCTCCGCAACCGGCTAGGGCGACGGCGGTCTCGATGGCGGTATCGCCACCGCCCACGACAAGCACGTTTTTGCCAGAGAATTCGCGTGGGTCGTGGAGGCGGTTGGAGACTTTATCGAGGTCTTCGCCGGGAACGCCGAGTTTGCGGAAGTTCCCGCTGCGCCCGATGCAGACGATCACGCGTTGCGCGATGAGCGGTTCGTTTTTGCCCGCCACATGGACGAGCATCAGTTTCCCTTGGCGTTCCACGCGCTCTGCACGCAACGGGGTGATTTCCACCTGATGTTCGCGGCGCTGCCCATCGAGTTCTACGAGCAGCGCCTCCTTGGTTTCGGCGTGGAATTGCAGTCCGCCCGACGGAGTCATATCGGTGGGATAGGTGAAAATGAATTTGCCGCGCGGAAAATTGGCGACGGTCGAGAAGGTCTGTGAGGCTTCGAGCACTTGAAAATCGAGTCCGGCTTTGCGCGCTTCGATCCCGGCGGAAATCCCGGCGACGCCACCACCGATGATCAGCAGGTCGTGAACGCCTGTGGCGGCTGCGCTCTTTTGAAAATCGGGCTCCGCCAAAATGCCGCGCACGGCTTGTGTGGCGGTTTCCGAAGAAAACTTAAGGAGCGGAATGCCGGAAAGATCGCCGACGATGCGAAGGCCTGGGACGTTCGTGAGGCCGCCTTCTCCGCATTCAGGAAGTTTTTCGACGCCGCCCGCCGGCCAGCGGGTGTGGAGCCAGTGCATGTATTTGGCGAGCGGGTTCAGCATGGTGTTGAGGGTAATGGCGCGGTTTCACCACGGAGACACGGAGGACACGGAGAGAATTTGTCGCCCATTTCTGTGTTCTCCGTGCCTCCGTGGTAAGAAAGGCGCTCTGCATTTTTAAAATGTGCCATTACCGTGTTGAGTCGTAACCTCACTCTAAGCCACGCGCCATCGGTTTTATGAGGTCTTTTGAAACAACGCGGCGATGCGCTGTTGCGAGCGTTCGGCTTCGGCGCGCGGATCTTCGGCTTTACGGATGGGGCGGCCCACGACGATGTAATCCGCGCCGCTCTGGAACGCTTCCTCGATATCGACGGTGCGTTTTTGGTCGTCGCTCGTTTTGTTTTCCACGGGGCGGATACCGGGACTGATGATCAGCAGTTTGTCGCCGATCTCCTTGCGAAGGTTGGCCGCTTCGAGGCCGGAGGAAATCACGCCGTCGCATCCGGCTTCGAGCGTGCGACGGGCGCGTGAGAGCACGAGCGCCGGGATGTCGCATTGAAAACCGAGATCGGCGAGGTCGCCCTGATCGAGGCTCGTCAGCACCGTCACGCCGAGGATTTTCACATCGCCCTTCGCTTCACCGGCGGCGCGCAGGATGGATTCGTTACCGTGCACTGTGGCAAACGTGACGCCGCGCCCGCGCAATTGTGCGACGGCGGATTTCACCGTCTCGGGAACGTCGAAAAACTTGAGATCGGCGAACACCTTTTTTCCGCGCGCATTGAGCCAGTCGATGAGTTCGTAGTAGCCGCCCGCCATGAAAAGCTGGAGGCCGATTTTGTAAAAAGTCACCGAGTCGCCGAGCTTATCCACCCAGGCTTTGGCCTCGTCCACGGTGGGAACGTCGAGGGCGAAGATGAGGCGGTCACGGACGGGGATCGATTTATTGGAAAGCATGGTGCGTAGTCCACGAAAAACGGGGGCTGCGCGAAAGGATAATTTTTGATGGGCCTCGGCGAAAGTCAGGGGCGATTGGATTTGAGCACCTGATTGAGAATTGTCGTGGCGATTTCGCTAATTTCGGAATCGTGCGTTTGATGTGGCAGGTACAGCAGGATCTCCTCGTTGACTTGTCGCAACGGCGTTTGCCAAAGCGTGAGGAGTCGCCGTTTTCGATCCGGAATATTCGACGGATCCACGACGTTCGGCTCGGAGAGTCCGGCGGCAAAAAGGGCTTGGAGGACCGTCACGCGATGTTCCACCTGACCAAACTCATAGACCACGAAGGCCCAGTCCTTTCCCTCCAGCGGGATCACCATGCGGCGGGGGGATGCGAGCATGTTCCATCCGGTCCAAGGAAGGCACATCGCTGGAGTATGGTAAAAAGCTTCGCTGGGCATGTTTTCACCCGGCAACCAGAACAGGTGAACAAGGTGTGCCGCCTGACCTTTGGGATCGCGGAAAATCCATCCGTCCCGCTGGCTGTATCGCAGCATTGTCCATTCGCGAGATGCGGCAGGCCACGGCGTTTTTTGCCATCCTTCCGGGAGGTTTTCAACATGTACGCTCCAAAGAGGTTTGCGCAGCGATGCCTGAGGAATTGCCGCTTCGCAAAACTTGAAGGCTGTGAGCAACGGCACGGCGAGAAACAGGCAAAGTGCGGTGCAAGCCGTCAGCGGGGAGTTTGCGCGGGGAATCCCGCCTGATTGTGGCGACGGCTGTGGTTGCTGCGATTTTTCCAGCCAGCGCGCGATGCCGATGAGTGATGCGAAGATCACGACCGTTGCTATTCCGCCGACCAGCGGGTGCCATCGGTCCACAGCGGCGGTGCCGGATGAGGCGGCGAGCAACGACAGACAGAGCACGCGAAGCAGGTTGGTGAGCAGGGCGACGCCCCATCCGGCTGCCACCAGGCCGATGCGATGTTTGATGGCGAAACGAAAAAATTCGCCGAGGAAGAGTGCTGCCATGAGGCTGGACTGGAGCGACTGCACGCCACTGCAGGCGGTCTCGATTCCCACGGTGCAGTTTGCCAACTCGATCAGGTTTCCGCGCTGCAGTGCGGCGAACCCCAGGATATTGAGGATACCCACGGTCACCTCGGTGAGGAAGCGCAGGGAGTTTTGCGTGACAAAAAGTTCGGCATTCGTCGGCCACGGAAGCGCTGTCCATGCGAAGGCCAGGGGAAAGAGTTGGCGTTTGAGCAGAGACCATCCGCCCATCTGGATGCAGGCGGCGGCGCTTAGGAACGTTGCTCCAAGAACGAGCAATCCTCCGGTCAGCCTCCAGATCGGATCGTGCCAGCGCAGCAACTCACCCAACCAGAACGCCGCGCCACCGAGGACGAGAAATATCCAAACCAACCAGCGGTTGGAGGGAGAAAAAACGCCGTGCCAGCGGCGGATCGCGCAGAGCGCAAAAAGTGCGGGCACTCCCCAGCCGTATTGATACTGCTCGTTGGCGATCCATTCGAGGGAGAGATGGTGCCAGGCCCAGAACCACGCGAACGCACACGCTAAAGCCCATGCAAAAAAGTTCATGGGGATATCAGGGCGTCAGTCACAAGTTTCGCCTCACCGGGCAGCAGGGTTCCGGATTGGTCCGCCAACTCCAGGTAGCGCTTCGCCTCGTCCTTTTCGCCTGCGGCAGCAAGGATTATTCCGTAATAGGCGGCGCAGGAAGGTTGTTGCAGCGCCGTGGCCGGCAGCTTGCGCAACAGGGCTCTGGCATTGCTGATGTCGCCCTGCTGGAACAACGAGAAAGCCTGCGTGGTGATGCAAGCGGGTTCAGCGCTGAAGACGGTGAAGTTTTCCAGAGCCATTCGTCTCGCCTTGGGCAGATCTTGTTGCGTGAGCAACAGCAGCATGGCCACGTTGTTTTTAGCGATGGGATCCTTGGGTTCAATCTCCAGGATCCGGGTCGCCACGCGCAGCATGCCGCCGGTGTCCTTGGTATCGGAGTAGATCTTGTTCAACTGCCGGAGCGCACCGCGCTGGCCGGAGGATTGCGATGCCAGAATCCACCAGAGTTCGGCGGACTGATCCTTCCAACCCCAGGAAGCGACGGTTTTAGCAAGAGCGGTTACCTGACGGAATTCGGATTTGGTTTCATAAACCGCGCGGTCCCATTCGTGAGTAAACCCGGCATTCTGGGGCGAAGCGACGCCGTTGGTGGTGGCGTGAGCGCGATAGGCCCTGCGGAGAAATTCCATGGAACCCCAGTTTCCCTGGAAAACCAAACGCCGGAGTTCCTCCCATGATTGCGTGGTGGCCAGCGCCTCGGCTATGGCCATGGCGACGGGCATTTGATCGCAGACTTTCTTGGGAAGCTCCCCGGCCCAGGACAACGTTTCCAACGCCATGCCCTGTTTGTTCATCCAGCACATCACGTCAAAAACGGTGTTGCTCGATTCGGCAGCCTTTTGTTTCAAGAGTGAAAATGCCTTGGGAAAAGTCTGCGGATTTTCGGTTCGCAAGATTTCAAAAAAGCGAAACTGATCCTGGAGCGTTGCCCATCGCATGAGGCTCAGTTGTTCGGCCCATTTTCTTGCTTCGGCAGGCTGCTTACGATGTTGGGCGTCTGCAAACAGGCTGCGCAACGCGTCGGCGCGGCAGACTGGAAATTCGCTGAGCTTTTGGAGCGTGAGGCGCGCGGTTTCGGCAACCTTTGGATCGCTCGCATTCAATTCCAGGGTGGCGAGGTTCATCTGGAGGACGGCATTGTCGGGCTCCAGAGCGAGAGCGTTTTTTGCCTCGTCAAAAGCTGGTTGCGGCTGGCCTTTGGCGATGGCGAGCGAGGATTTGAGCAGGTGAAAATCGACTGTATTTTGCTGCCCGGCTGGAATCGACGCCAAGGTGTTTGAGGCGAGCCCGGTTTCTTCAAATTTCAAGGCGAGACGGGCGAGTTTCAGTTGCTCATTCGCTTGATCGGGAAGTGCGCGGCTGACGCGTTCCTGCCAACCGATGGCTGCTGGATTTTCGAGATTTGAATACAGCCCCACCATGATCTTCAGAGCGGCGGGGTTTTCAGGATTCAGGCTCAAGGCCTGGTTGGCGAGCAACCAGGCGCTGCGATAGTCGTGGGAAGCGAGAACAGAGTCGGCTGTGGTGAGCACTTTGCGCAGTTGCCATGAGCGAAAAGCGCGGAGACCCCAAAAGCTCAGGCAGCCGACTGCTAAAACACCAAACAGGAACCACAGCGTGGCTGCTTTTTTTGAACGCTTGCCAGGATCGCGTGTTGGTGTTGAGTTTTGTTGCGGATCGGGGGGCTTAATCACGAACAATGCGACGAGGACGCCTGCGCATCAGGACGGCGGCACAAGCGGCAAGCGCTCCGAACCCGCTCAACACTTCGGGGGTATCGGAAAAGTTGATGTCAGCCAGCGAAATACGTTGGAGGGTGTTGTTGGTGGGGATAGAGACGCCGGAGAAACTACCCGTGCCCGACCAGTATTCGAACCGCACGGAGGTGACGCCTGCGCCATTGTAATTGACATTCACGTCGCCGGAATTGAAGGCGTCGTCTTCATTTCCCAAGCTGGTTGTGCTGCCGAGAGTGGAGATGCCGTAAACCACCTGATTGGTGCCCGTTCCCTGAATGGAGACATCGACATCGTTCTCTCCGAAGCCATCCAGCGTGCCGCTTCCAAGAGCCGTGATAACAGGGGCCGCGCCTCCCGTGGCGGTGAAGTTGCGAATGACATCCTGATACGTGCTGCCCCCGGAGTTGCCCAAGTCGATATCCCAGAGATCGAAGTTCACGTTGTACACCGTCTGGGAAAAAGTGATCGTAAAACGGACGAAATCGTTTGTTGCGCTGGTGTAGTCAACATCCACCATCAGGGCTTCCTGAGTGGGTTCCCAATTGTGGGTGATGTTTGAGGTGGTGTCGTTCGGCAGGTTGGCGGTGTTCTGAGGTTCGGTTGCCCCGGTGTTCGGACCGCGTTCGATCTGGATGGTGATGTTTACCCCGCTGGCATTCACGTTGTTGAAGGTCTGTGACATGGTGCCTGAAGGATTGGCACTCCAGGTTTGCGTCCAGTCCACGGCGTTCCAATCCAGCACGAAGGCCTGGGCTGCTCTCGGTATAAAACAGAGAATCACCAAGGCGATTGACAAGAAAAAGCGGGAGAACACTGACACCAAGCTGCGGCATTTTGGCACTAACATGTGCGCTGCGTTTACCTGTGTTTGCATGCCCACGCAAGGACTAAATCCCTCCATGCGAAACGCTCCGCTCAAACATGGCCTGCAAATCAACCAGCCATTACCTTGTAGATATCTTTTTCGCCTTCCGATACGAGCCGGGATCACTGTTCGACGGTGAGAATGTGGGCGGTGGCAGTTGCGGCAATCAGGCCATCCATTGTTGGGAGAACCTTCCCATGCTTTAAAAGTGAAGCCTCAGTGTCCGCCCAACTTCACGAGGCGTTGGTTCGATAACAATCAGTCGGTCGGAGCAATCTGCGACTTGATCTGCGCGAGGGTTTCTTCGGCGAATTGTTTTTGGTTTTCGCTGAGATCGCCTTCCGCGAGCGAGGCTTCCAGTTGGCGGACCGCTTCGCGGCCATCGCCGGGTTCGCTGCGTTTTGCGAGGGCTTGCGCGAGGTAAATGCGGTAGGCGCTCGTGGGGGCCTGGGCTTTCTCCGCCACGGTGAGGAGTTTTTGCAGCGCGTCGATTTCGTGCCAGTAGGCATGGGCTTCGTGGGCGATGCGTGCGTGGAGAAACAGGGCCTGCGGTTCGTCTGCGGCTGGTGTTTTCATGAGAAGACTTGAGGCATTGAAGGCTTCCTCGAATTTGCCCAACGCGAGGAAGGCCTGCGCCTGAACGGTGAGGGCGGCGGGAAGATTCTTCGAGAGCGCCAGGGCTTTGCGCGCATGATCGAGGGCCTCATTCCACTGGGCAGTTTGCGCAAACCATGAGGCGAGTTGTGCGCGGACTTCCGCGGAATCCGGCGCAACCTGGAGGGCGTCGTCAATGAGAGTTCGCGCTGATTTCATTTCACCGAGCGTGCCGAGGCGGTTGGCCAGCAGCACAAGCATGGCCGGTTGGGAGTCGGTGGGCAGCGTGGCGATTTGAGATCGGACGATGCGGAGTGAGTCGGGAGTCCAAACGACCTGCGGCGAGCGGATGAGCACGATGGCGACGGGATCAACGTGGACGGGTTGCCAGTCTTTGCTCTCGCGGAAATGGCGAAGCAACTCGCGGTATCGTGCGGGTTCACCATCCAGATAAAGTGCATCGAAACGGTACACGCGGTCCAACGAGCGGAACATGGCGGGAGATTGTGCTGCGCGCAAAAACCCGGGAGATTTACCGGGCTCGAACACCGTTTTCGCGTGGGCGACTGCGGTCCGGGAAACCACCGAGGGGTAGGGCTCCACTTGGGCAGGATTTTTTTTCCACATGAACGCCGCAGCAATGAGGACGTTGACCAGCACGAGGAACGCGAAGGCCAGAGCGACCGGGCCTTTGCGAATCACGAGCTTCTGCTCCGGAGCGGGTTGGATCATTTGGCCGCTGTGAAAAAGGCGCGTTGCTTTTCGCTGATCGGACGTCCGAGTTTTTCGAGCACCATGAGCATGTCTTCCCAGACCTTGCGCTTTTCGGAAAGCGACTGATTCCGCAGCAGGTAAGCCGGATGATAGGTGGCCATGAGCGGGATGCCTTCGAATTCGTGCCAGCGCCCGCGCAAGGTGCCCATCGGTTCATCGGCTCCGATCAGGCCTTGCATGGCTGTGGCACCGAGACCGACCAGCACGCGGGGGCGGATGATTTCGATCTGCTCCTTGAGATAAGGAAGGCAGGTGGCCATCTCGGCGGGTTTCGGTTTGCGGTTGCCGGATTCGCCGGGCGGCATGTCGGGGCGGCATTTGAGTACATTGCCGATGTAGATGTCGCTGCGCTCATAATCCATCGCCTTGATGATTTTCGTGAGGAGTTCGCCCGCGCGACCGACGAAGGGTTCGCCCTGTTCATCCTCATCAGCGCCGGGAGCTTCGCCGACGAACATCAATTCGGTGTCGATGTTGCCGACTCCGAAGACGACCTGGGTGCGCGAGGCGGCGAGGTGCGGACAAAGCGTGCAGGCCAGGGCGCGGGTTCGAAGGGCGTTCATGCGGGCAGCTTTGTCGGGTGATTTAGGCATGGGTGTTGGCGAGGAAACGGGGGCGATGGATTCGGTAAGCGGAGTCTCCACGAGTTGTTGCAAGGCCTGGAGCGAAGCGCCGTGACGGATTTGGCCTGTGGCTTTTAATCCGAGCAAGGCATCGTAAACGTGTGCTGCGGCCTGATGAAAATCGGTTGGTGAAGAATCGGACATTTAGACTTTGGGTTCCTGTTGGGTGAGGCAATGGAAAGCCCCCAAGCCCCAGATTAACTCGCGGCAATCGATAGGAACAATGCGGCGGGTGGGGAAAGCTTTTTCCAAAACTGCGACTGCCCATTTATCGTTGCAATCAGCGAAGGTCGGCAGCAGCAGGACGGTGTTTCCGATGTAAAAATTGGCGTAGCTCGCGGGCAGGCGCTGGCCTTGGCGCATGATGCGCGACGGCATGGGAAGCGTGAGCACGTCCAAGCGGCGACCGTTCTCGGCCTTCATTTCGCGGAGCTTGGCGAGGTTCTCAGCGAGCGGAAGATGATTTGGATCCTTCTCGTCCTCCTCCACGACGGTGACGACGGTGGTCTGATCAATGAAGCGCGTGAGGTCATCGACATGGCCGTCCGTGTCGTCGCCTTCGATGCCGTCACCGAGCCAGAGGATGTGTCGTACGCCGAGAAAATCCTTCATGCGTAGCTCGATTTCTTTTTGGGAAAGGGACGGGTTGCGGTTTTCGTTGAGCAAACAGGATTTTGTGGTGATCAACGAACCGGAGCCGTTCACGTCGATGGAACCGCCCTCGAGGATCATGCCCGGGTGGTAAACGGGCAGGTCGAGCATTTCACCGACGCGCGCGGGAACGATGTCGTCGAGGTCGCACGGCGGATATTTCCAACCCCAGGCGTTGTAACCCCAATCGACGATGACCTTGCGCGGCGCTTCATCGCGAACGAGGAAGATCGGGCCGTGATCGCGGCACCACGGCTCGTTGGTGGGGATGTGAAAAAAGGTGACGTGCGCGGAGGGCGCGTTGTTTTTTTGAAAATGTCCGCGCACGATTTGCTCTTCGTCGGCGTCGCGGACGTTGATACAGACGCGCTCCGAGTCGGCCAGTGCGGCCACCATTTTGCACAGCACGGGTGGGATGGCATCGTAGCTCTCGGGAAAGCTGATGCCTTCCGGCTTGGGCCACGAGAGCCAGGTGGCTTCGTGCGGCTCCCACTCGGCGGGCATGCGGTAGCCGAGTGCTGTCGGTGTTTTTGGGGAATCCATGCAAGGTGAAAAATTAGTCGCGGAAACGTTTGGTGATGTCGCCGTAGGCATCAATACGGCGGTCGCGGAGAAAAGGCCAGTGGGTGCGCTGTGTCTCGATGCTCGCGAGATCGATTTCCACGAGGAGCGTCTCCTCCTTGTCGGGACTGGCTTTGGCAAGGATGCGTCCAGCGGGATCCGCGAGAAAACTCTGGCCCCAGAATTCGAGGCCATCGCCGCCGATGGGAAGTTCATGGCCGACCCGGTTGGCGACCGCGACAAAGCAGCCGTTGGCGATGCCGTGGCTGCGTTGAATCGTTTCCCATGAGCTGTGCTGACGTTCGCCGTATTCGGATTTTTCCGACGGATGCCAGCCGATGGCGGTGGGGTAAAAAAGAATCTCCGCGCCGCTGAGCGCGGTGAGGCGTGCGGCTTCGGGATACCATTGATCCCAGCAAATGCAGACGCCGATGTGGGCGTGTTTCGTGCGCCATGAGCGGAATCCGAGGTCGCCCGGAGTGAAGTAAAATTTTTCGTAAAAGAGCGGGTCATCCGGGATGTGCATTTTCCGGTATATCCCCATGAGCTCGCCGCCCGCGTCGAGAATCGCTGCGGTATTGTGATACAGACCGGCGGCACGTTTTTCAAAAAGCGAAGCGACGATGACCACGTTGTGCTCCCGGGCCACGGCCGTGAGCGCTTCGGTGGATGGACCGGGGATGGTTTCGGCGAGCGCGAAGTTGCCATGGTCTTCGTTCTGGCAAAAGTACTGCGAACGGAAGAGTTCCGGCAGGCAGATGATCCTCGCGCCATTTTGCGCGGCATCGCGCGTGAGAGCGACGGCGTGGGCGAGGTTCTCGTCGGGGTTTTCCGTGCATCGCATTTGCACGATGCCGATGGTGGTGCGTTGGGAACTCATGATGCGAAAAAGGTAGGTGCCGCGACGCGGCGGCGGAAGGGTTTTTTTGTGGGGAACAGTTTGTACTGAGGAAGATCAACCGCCAAAAAGCTTGCGCATTTTATCTATGAAGTTCGGACCTTTTTTCGGTGAACCGCCAGGGGACGTTTTGCCCTTGGCCGCGCGATCACGTCCTTCAAAGGGCGAGGCGGGATATTTATCCTGATCTGCCGCATTCATAAAATCGCACCAGACGGGAAGTGCGAGCGTGGATCCGTAGCCTTTATCCATGATGCTTTGCGGTTTATCGAAACCAATCCACACACCGGCGACGAGCGACTTGGTGTAACCAATGAACCAGGCGTCGCGGAAATCGTTCGTCGTTCCGGTCTTGCCTGCGGCGGGGCGTTTGAAGCCGTATTCTTCTGCGTTGGCTGCCGTGCCGTGTTCGAAAACCTCCTGGAGCATGGCGTTGATGCTGGTGGTCACGGACTTGGAAAGCGCGGGCAGGGTTTGTTTTTTTGCTCGATAAATGACGGCGCCGTCGCTGTCTTCGATGCGTTCGATCAAATACGGTGTGCGGCGCTGCCCGCCTGTTGGAAATACGGAATAAGCGGAAACCATTTGCATGAGCGTGGCTTCGAATGCGCCGAGATAAATGGCGGGTTGGCGTGGGAGATCAACGAGGCCACATTGAGCGGCCACGCGCTGCACTTCCTGAATGCCGGCGATTTGTCCGACGCGCACGGTCATCGTATTGCGCGACTGGATGAGCCCTTCGGCTGCGGGCATGGCTGCGCGATAACTGCCGTCGGAATTGCCGGGCCGCCAGTCGGGTGACTGCGGGATTTCACCAGCTCTGATCGGACCATCATCAATGCGGCGCTCCGGATCCATGCCTTGAAAAATGGCAGCAGCGTAGACGAAAGGTTTGAAAGTGGACCCTACCTGACGGCTGGTAAGCAGGGCGCGGTTGTAGCGACTCTGGTGGTAATCGCGTCCGCCGATCACTGCGCGAATACCGCCGGAGCGCGGATCGATGGCGAGGAGTGAAGCCTGCAAATACGGGGTGGGAGAACCGTCCTGAGGGGAAACCCATGCGGCTTTGGTGGGATGGGTAAATGCGGTGCGCGATTCAATTTCCGTGAGGCGCGATTCGACTGCCTTCTGCGCTGCATCCTGAAGGCGTGGATCGATGGTGGTGTGGATGCGCAGACCGCCCTCGTCCATTTGTGCGTCGGTGAGTACTTCGTCGAGCGCATTGCGGACGGCGTCCATGGCATAGCTTTCCTGCGAGGCCAGCGGCCTGCGGTGGGTGATGTCGGGGGTGCCCTCCCGGGCGTGGTCGCACTGCGCCTGCGTAATCATTCCGAGTTCCGCCATGCGGTTGAGCACGCTGTTGCGTTGTTTTACAGAACCTTCCAGGTTTTTAAACGGGCTGAAACGATTGGGCGACCGGATCATCCCGGCGAGAAGAGCGGCCTGGTCGAGCGAGAGATCGGCGGCGGGGATGCCGAAATAGGCCTGGCTGGCTGTTTCGAGGCCATACACGCCGGATCCGAAATAGATGCGGTTGGCGTAGTGCGTGAGGATTTCGGCCTTGGAATAATTTTCTTCGATCCGGAAAGCGATGAACGCCTCGAGCAGTTTCCGGTAGATGCTGTGGACATGCCGTCCGCCGAGGAAGGTGTTTAGCGCGAGTTGTTGCGTGATGGTGCTGCCGCCCTCGCGAATGCCGCCGTGCATGATGTTCCGGACCAGCGCGCGGGAGATGCCGAGAGGATCGACGCCGATGTGACGGTAAAAACGGGTGTCCTCGCGTGCGAGCAGGGCGTTCAGGAAGTTGTGCGGAACCTGGTCGCTCGGAATTACGATGCGGTTTTCCCCTGCAAGACGGCTGAACAGTTTTCCATCGCAATCGTACACCGCGATGCGTTCGGGGATGTTCGCGACGTCCTTCAGATCGTAACGCGACGCGAGCGCCATGAAGTAGAGGGAGACCACCAGACCCGTTGCAATGCCGAGCCCCAGAATCCACACCAAGATCCGCACCCACCGGCGGCTCGCCCGCTTTTGATGACGCTTTTTGGGGCGGGATTTGCCGCGGGTGCGGCGGTTAGGGGGCATTTTCGGTGGGGGGCATTTTTTCACCACGGAAACGCGGACGACCCCGAGATGGGAATCCCAAACTCTGTGTCTCCGTGTCTCCGTGGTGCATCGTTGGTTCGTTCTACCTGATCGACGGAATGGGCACGTTGGGTTCGGTCTCCGCTTGGTAATCCACACCGTCGAGGCCGAAGCCGAAAAGGCGGAGGAAGCTGGATTGATAGCCTTCGAGATCAGCGAACTCTTGGAGGTTTTCCGTGGTGACGTCCTTCCACCGCTGCGCGATCAATTGCTGCACAGGCGCGGTCATTTCCCAATCGTCCACGCGGATGCGTCCGGCTGCGTCGGGTTGCGGATTGCCGTTGTAGAGGCGGTCGCGGAACAGGCGATCCATTTGTTCGATGCAGTCCTCGTGAGTGCCGTCGGCTTTCATGATTTTGTAGAGCAACGAAATATAGAGCGGCACGACCGGGATGGCGGAACTCGCCTGCGTGACGAGCGCTTTATTCACGGACACCCATGCCTTGCCCTGGAGCGGAGAGAGCTTGGCGTCGAGCACTTTCTGAGTGCGCTCCAAGTCTTCCTTCGCTTTGCCGATGGTGCCGTTTTTGTAAATGGGCCACGTGGCCTCCGGCCCGATGTAGGAGTAGGCGACGGTCTGGGCTCCCGGGGCGATCAATCCGGCAGCGAGCAGGGCGTCGATCCAGAGCTCCCAATCTCCGCCACCCATCACCGCGGTGGTCTGGGCGACGTCATCACCCTCTGCCGGTTCGATGGAAATATCGTTTACCACGCCTGTGGCGGTGTTGAGATTTTTGTTGGTGTACACCCCGCAGATCGGCTTGAGCACGGATTTGAAAACTTCGCCGGTCTTCGGGTGGGTGCGGCGCGGGGAGGCGAGGCTGTAAACGATGCAATCGACCTGTCCGAGATCCTGACGGATCGCTTCGAGGACTTCCGTTTTCATCGCATCGGAAAAAGCGTCGCCATTGAAAGAGCGGGCATAGAGTCCGGAGGCTGCGGCTTCTTTTTCAAAAGCGGCGGTGTTGTACCATCCGGCCGTCGCCGTGCGATCCTCCTCGCCTGCGCGCTCGAAAAACACACCGATGCTCGCGGCGTTCGAACCGAAAGCGGCGGCAATCCGGGAGGACAAGCCGTAGCCTGTGGAGGAGCCGATCACGAGCACTTTCTTTGGGCCGTTGGCGATGGGGGCCTGCTTTTTTACGACAGCGATTTGGTCGGCAACGTGTTTGGCGCAGCCCTCGGGGTGGGCGGTGGTGCAGATGAATCCGCGGATTTTAGGAACGACAATCATGGTCGCAGAGGGTTATCCGTCCGTGCGTGCACTGGCAAACAGAATTGAAAAGACGAGCGCCAAAGCTGGCGGGGGAACGTGAAGTGCTGTATGAAGGCGTTGTATGAAATCCAAGTTCCTCTCCATGACACTCGTGATCGGACTGGTTACGGCAGCGGCCTGGCTGTTTCCATTAACCACCATCGGTCAAAACAGCACCGCCGCAGATCCCGCAACGTTGGCTCTGATCGGCGAACTTGAAACGCAGCAAAAAGAAATTGCGGCGAACCAAACCCTGATCGAACAATCGCTGGCTGTGGTTGTTGAGGAAATTCGTGTGGCGCGGATTTATGTTTCGCGTTCTGGAAAGGCGGGGGGAAAATGAAACGGTATCCTCTCATTCTTGTGTTGATATTGGTCGTGGGTTTAGGCGGTGTGGTTTCCTTGCGTTCCCAGATTGAAACGTCCCCGGACCAGATGATTGCGAAGCTGCAAAAAATGAAGGAAGCCAACGCTGCGGTGATTGCCGGTCAGAAAAAAGCGCTGGAAGACCTCAAAGCCTTGGAAAAAGATGCCGCACAAATCAAGGTGTTTGCCAAGCGGGGATAACAGCCGCAGCAGCGCGCCGCGTTTTCTGGCGAGGACGAAGCGAAGTCTGTTATAGAGCGTTTTTTCAATTGACGCTCAGGAGAATCCCATCGACATCTATCCTTGCATCATGATTTGAGGATATGTTCGCTGCGGCGGGCTTATTCGGCTCTTCATGGCATTTTCATTCAACCCGTAACTCTTTTATACTCCACTCATTATGTCTCGTTCCTATATTTTTTCCTCTGAATCTGTCGGTGAAGGTCATCCTGACAAAGTCGCTGACACGATTTCCGACGCGATCCTCGACGCCTGTCTTGCGATTGACAAAACCAGTCGTGTGGCTTGCGAGACGTTTGTGAAAAGCAACATCGTCGTAGTTGGCGGCGAAATTACGATTCCCAAACTTCAGGACAAAAAGACTGGAACGACGAAGCCCATCGATGAAGTCATCAATATCGGCAAGGTGATCCGGGACGCCGTGCGCGGGATCGGCTACACGAACGACGACGACATTTTTCACGCGGACAAAATTTTCATCAACAACTACCTCACCGCACAGTCGCCGGACATTGCGCAGGGTGTGGACGCCAAAAAAGCCGAAGGAAAAAAGCACGCTGAACAGGGGGCGGGGGACCAAGGCATTATGTTTGGTTACGCCTGCGACGAAACGCCGGAGTTGATGCCCGCGCCGATTATGTTCGCGCACCGGCTTGGACGCGAACTCACCCGCATCCGCAAGGAAGGCAAGCTCGCCAAATGGCTGCGGCCTGATGCAAAATCGCAGGTGTCCGTCGAGTATATGGACGGAAAGCCGAAGCGCATTGTGAACGTTGTTATTTCCACCCAGCACGCAGCGACTGTGGAGCACGCCGAGATTGAAAAATTCTGCATCGAGCAGGTGATCAAAAAGGTGCTCCCTAAAGAAATGCTTGTGGGCGCAGAGTACCTCATCAACCCGACCGGCAAATTTGTCATCGGCGGACCTCAGGGCGACAGCGGCCTCACGGGACGGAAGATCATCGTCGATACGTACGGCGGCATGGGACGTCACGGCGGCGGCGCATTTTCCGGTAAAGATCCCTCGAAGGTGGATCGCAGCGCGGCTTACATGGGGCGCTGGGTGGCGAAGAATGTCGTGGCTGCGGGGCTCGCGGCGAAATGCGAAGTGCAGTTTGCCTACGCCATCGGCCATCCGCAACCAGTCAGTATACACGTCGACACCTTCGGAACGGGCACGGTTTCGGACGATAAAATTCTCGCGGCTGTTTTAAAAACATTCAGCTTCAAGCCGGCGGACATCGTCAAGCAACTCGACCTGTTGCGCCCGATCTATTCCAAGACCACGAACTACGGGCACTTCGGCAAGGAAGACAAAGCGCTGACCTGGGAAAGCACGAGCAAAGCCGCTGCGCTGAAAAAAGCGGTTCGCTAAATATTTCCAAACCCGCAATCAGAGCGGATTTTCAATTTAATCAAGGCCGCGATGGATTTTCCGTCGCGGCCTTTTTCGTGCGCATTCGGCGCGTGTCAGTTGATCGGTCTGGCGGCGGGAACGAATTCCCACTGCATGAGGAGTTCGATACCGTCCACGGTGTAGGCATCGCCATTGCGGGGAACGCCCCGGATGCACTGAGGATACCAATGCTGGAGCAATCCCGTGCCTTGGGTGAAGGTGCCTGATGTTCCGTAGTCAAACAGGGGAAGCGTGCCCGGTCCTTCAAAAGAAAGTGCCACAGCGTCGGTGACCTGCTGGCCCGGGGTAAAGGTTCGGCGGACGGGAAGATTTACGGTGAGCGTGGTGACCCGGTTAGGGCGCAAATTGAAAAGGGGCGACCTTCGCCTGACGGTCCCGTAAAGTCCCGCCGATCCCTGCATGATGACGACTCTGACGCGGGCCGGATTGCTTCCCGAGCGGATGCGCACGCGTGTGATGGTGCCGTTGGACGGCACAATGGATCCCAGCCTCAGTCTGCCTATGTAACCACCACTACGCATGGTGCAGGAGGTTTGAAACGTGGGAGCGAGAACCGGCGCCCCCGTGATCGGGTCTCTAATCGGAGCTTGATCAACGCCAATGGCTAGATTGGGAGTGTTGCGGAGGTTGCTCCCGTGAGTCTGGGTCTGGGAGAAAACAGTTCCGGCGCTGGTAGCCATGCACAGGCAAGCGAATAAAGCGGTGCGCAAACGGGATACGATAAGAGTATTCATCGGTCAGATTGGTGGTTAACCGGAAGCTTGTGGCAGGCAGGATAAAGTCAAGGCCTTTCAAATTCCGCCGTTGGACGGTCCACTGCTCGTAAAGATTTCTTTAAAAATCTCCTTGCTAATTGTTCTGAAGTGGCTTTTTCTTTCAGCACTTTTTTCAAGAAATCCAACGGGAGATTTAAAATACCGCATGTCCACCGACCTCATGACCGAACTGCTCGAAGCAGGCGTACACTTTGGCCACCAGACGAAGCGCTGGAATCCCAAGATGAAGCCTTTCATCTTCGAGAAGCGCAACGCCATTTACATCATCAACCTCGGCGAAACCGTTCGTCAGCTTGATGCAGCCACGATGTTCCTGACGGACGTGGCGCGCCGCGGCGGCAAAGTGCTCTTTGTGGGCTGCAAAAAGCAGGCTCAGGAAGCGGTCAAGGAAGCAGCGACAGCCTGCGGCCAGTTTTACGTGAACCAGCGCTGGTTGGGTGGAACGCTCACCAATCTTTTGACGATCCGCAAAAGCGTCGCTCGGATGCACTACGTCGAGGAACTTGAAAAAGAAGGCTCCACGGAAGCCAAGAAGTACACCAAGCAGGAGCTCTCGATGTTCCGTCGCGAAGGTGAAAAACTTCGTCGCAACCTCGAAGGCATCCGCGGCATGGATAAATTGCCAGATGCAATCGTGATCATCGATACCACCCGCGAAGCAATCGCTGTGGCTGAATCGCTGCGGTTGAACATCCCGACCGTGGCCATCGTGGATACGAACGCCGATCCGGAAAAAATCAGCTACCCGATCGCTGGCAATGATGACGCCATCCGCGCCATCCGCATCCTGCTCCAAAAACTGGTGGACTCCATTGTCTCCGTCCAGTCTGAGGGCTCGAAGCGCGAGCAGGCCGACCTTTCCGGCGTTTCGGAGTAATCCGGCCCTTCGCACCCTTCGCACCCTTCGTGTTTATTTCCGGGGCGATATCCATCGTCCCATCGTCACCGTATTTTTAGCATCCACCGAATCACCATTTTATGTCAGCTACTGAGATCAATCCCGCCCTCGTTAAGACGCTTCGCGAAAAAACCAATGCCGGAATGATGGACTGCAAACGCGCGTTGACCGAGACCAGCGGCGACATCGACAAGGCTGAAGAGTTGCTGCGGAAAAAGGGGATTGCCGGTGCTGAAAAACGGGCGGCCCGCGCGGCGAAGGAAGGCGTGATCGCCAGCTACATTCATTTGCAGGGTAAGGTCGGCGTTTTGGTGGAGATCAATTGCGAAACCGACTTCGTGGCGAAGAACGATAACTTCCGCGAATTCGTAAAGGACATAACGCTGCACATTGCCGCGGCGCATCCTTATTTTGTGAGCCGCGATCAGGTTCCTTCGACCAATCTCGATAAGGAGCGCGATATTTACCGCGCCCAGATGCAGAACCAGAACAAGCCCGCGAATATCTTGGAGAAAATTGTGGACGGTAAGATCGACAAATATTTCAGCACGATCTGCCTTTTGGACCAGGCGTTCATCAAGAACCCCGACCAGACGGTAGGCGACCTGGTGAAGAGCAAGATCGCAGAGCTGGGGGAAAACATCATCATCCGCCGCTTTACCCGCTACATGGTGGGCGAAGACCTCGGCGCTGAGCCTGCTGTCGAGACGAGCGAAGCCTAGCATTTTAGCGCAAAGTTCGCGGAGACAGAAATGGGGCGGAGCGGAACGTTTAGCCCGAATGGATCTGATCGTTTAAGAAAACCGATTAAATCTGAAGCGTGATTTTTTTTGCGCGTCGCAGTGGGGAGCGCGAGCATCTTGCTCGCATCAGTCGGCATCCTGCCGACGCATCGCATAAACCATCGGGCAGGACGCCGGGCGAGGCGACTTTTCCGCGTCCGCAGCGCCCACGACAGCGTAAATAGGTTACTTGTGAAACGAACTAAATGAGCGAACTGCCGACAACTACCCGGGTTTGGTTAATTACGGGCTGCTCCAGCGGCTTCGGACTGGCGCTCGCCGCGGCAGTGCTTGCCAGTGGACAACGGGTCATCGCCACCGCGCGAGAGACCTCCGCTCTGGATGCGCTCGCCGCGCGTTTTCCCGATACGTGCCGGGTTTTCCCGCTCGATGTCACGAATGCGCCGCAGGTAAAGAGCGTGGTCGCACAGGCGGCGGATGCTTTTGATCGACTGGATGTCATCGTGAACAACGCGGGGTATGGCCTCATCGGTGCTTTTGAAGAACTCGGTACGGAGCAGATCACCCGCAATTTCGAAACGAATTTTTTCGGCGCGCTGGCCGTCCTTCGTGCGGCGCTGCCCATCCTGCGCGCGCAGGGGAATGGGCACATCGTGAATATTTCCGCTGCCGCAGTGATTTCAAACTACGCTGGATTTTCCATTTACGGCGCGACGAAATGGGCGCTGGAAGGAGTTTCGGAATCGCTCGCCGCTGAATTGAAACCGCTCGGGATCAAAGTCACGATCGTGCAACCCGGCCCGTTTCGCACCGACTTCATCGGACGTTCACTCAAGCGGGCGGAAGACCACATCGCCGACTACGACCGCACGAGTGGAAAGTTTCTGCGCTTTCTAGAAACGATGGATGGCAAGCAACCCGGCGACCCGGCCAAGGCTGCGAAAGCCATCATTGATGTCGTGGAATCCGATGCGCCTCCGCTACGTCTTGTGCTCGGCAAATACGCGAATGACAAGGTGCGAAAGAAGCTCGCCGACGCAGAGCGTGAACGTGCTGCGTGGGAACACCTCGGCCTCCCAACCGATTTCACTCCCACCCCATGAAGCGGTTCAAAGTGCCCGTTTTACTCGTCATCTCCCTGCCGGTTTGCCTCGCGATTTTCTGGTTCGTCAGCACTTCCCGCGCGGCGACAGAAACGCCCGGATATAAAGTGGTCAGCACCGATGGGAAGATTGAAATCCGCGACTACCCGACGCTCACCATTGCAACCACTCCGATGGACGGGGAGGAGATGAACAGCGGGTTCGGTCAGTTGTTCCGCTTCATCACTGGAAAGAATGAAGGTTCGGTGAAAATCGAGATGACCTCGCCGGTCCTGATCGACACATCGAAGGACAAGAAAACGATGAGTTTCATCATGCCTAAAAAAGCCGTGGAAAAAGGTTTACCGAAGCCGGACGCTGAGAACATCAGCTTGAGCCAGGTCGAGGCGTCGAGGTTTGCGGTGCTGCGGTTTGAGGGCGGACGCACGGCAGCAGTTGAAAAAGCGGCCATTGAGAAACTTTTGGCGTGGCTCGATGCGCAGAAGATTGTGGGAAAAGGCGACCCGATCTTCGCCTACTACGATCCACCTTGGACGCCTGTTTTCCTGCGTCGGAACGAGGTAATGATCCGCATCGACGAGCACCACTATGAGGCCCGCCATTGATGCTGCTTCATGCCGGGCTGAAACATTAGACGTCAACCCGGCGTGCGCGGCGGACAGGGGAGAGTTCTTTGCGGATCTCGCCCACCACGGACTCGACGCGTTCGGCGGGCGCATCGATGTCTTGTAGCAGCGCCTCTGCAAGCGCGGCGGCGGATTCCACTTCATCATAACGCGTGATCGCAGCGCCCGCCTGGGAGAATGCTTCGGCTTGGCCGATGTATTCCGCGCGGGCCAGCACCCGGACCATCGGTGCAACTTCGCGGGCGGCCTGGATAATGCGCAGGCTGATCTCCGCCTGGGGAATCGTTACCACAAGATAAGCGGCTTCGGTTATACCTGCGGCCTTGAGAATATCGGGGCGGCTTGCGTCCCCGAAAATGGCCTGCTGTCCGCGCTGTTGCAACGCGAGCACGGCGTCCACGTTGGTTTCCACGATGGTGGGTTGGATTCCAAACTCCGCAAGCAGGCGCGTCACCGTCTGCCCGACAGGTCCGTGGCCCACGACGATGGCACCGGGATCGAGGCTTTGCTTCGCAGCGATTGCGTTCGCCTGGGCACCGAGTTTTTGCTCGCCCCGGGCCAGTCGTTGGGCGAGCCACGTCCAGGTCATGAGTTTCGGCTCCAGCGCAAGCATCATGCGGAAGATGAAAGGATTGAGGCTGATCGAAACGATGGCACCTGCGACCAGGACATTGTTTCCCGCCCCCGGCATGAGGCCGAGCATTTTTGCCATGTCGCCCACTATGAAGGAGAACTCGCCGATCTGCGCGAGTCCGCCTGCGACGGTAAGAGCTGTTCGCAGCGAATGCCCGCCGACGACAACGATCAGGATCGCAGCGAGCGGTTTGATCACGAGAATGATGGCCAGCACGCCGAGGATGAGCAGCGGTGAATCAAAGATCGTGGTGTAATCAAATAGCATCCCGACTGAGACGAAGAACAGCACGGCAAACGCGTTGCGCATCGGCAGAAGATCATCCGCCGCCTGATCGCTGACCTTGGATTGACCGACGACCATGCCGGCGAGAAAAGCACCGAGCGCCATTGATGCGCCAAAGGCCACGTAGGCGACGGTCGCCACGCACATGGCCATCACCAACACGGCGAGGGTGAACAGTTCCTTCGAGCGCAGACGAGCCACCCGCAGCAGCAGCCAGGGGACGAATCGCGCCCCCGCAAACAGCACGATCACCGTGAGTACGGCAAGCTTGAGCACAGCCACACTCATCGTCTGCCACAGGCTTGCTCCGTCGCCTCCGCTCGCTGCCAGCGGCGGAAGCAGGACGAGCACTAGCACGGTGATGATGTCCTCCACCACCAACCAACCCACTGCAGCGTGGCCTTCAGGTGAATCCAGGCTCCCTTGATCCATCAACGCACGCAAAAGCACCACGGTGCTTGCAACGGAAACCGCGACACCGAGTATTAACCCCGCCTGCCACGTCCATCCAGACAGCACGGCGAGCCCCATGCAGGCCAGGGTCGCGGCAGTGCTTTGGCCCAGCGCCCCGGGGATAGCGATGGAACGCACGGCCAGCAGATCTTTTAGACTGAAATGCAATCCGACGCCGAACATCAGCAGAATGACGCCGATCTCTGCAAGTTGTGCCGCCAGTTTTGCATCACCCACAAAACCTGGCGTGTGCGGACCCACGGCAATGCCCGCCAGCAAATAGCCGACGATGGGCGAGAGCCCCAGACGCTTGGCGAGCAACCCGAAGATGAGTGCCGCGGTGAGCCCGAGCGCAATGGTTTTGATTAGGGAAATGTCGTGCATACAAAGTGCTCAGCGCCGGACACGACTTCAACGTGCTATTGCCGTCCAAATGCCGTCACGCGCTAAATCGACGATCCTACGGGCGAATATGGTACATCGCAAATTTTCAATGCCTCAGGTCATGGAAAAACATGCGGTGCCGGATCAAACGACGAAGCGACAGGGGCGCACGAAAAGGAAAACTGCCCGCCGGGAGGGAAGTGGCATCCAGTAAAACGAAAAGCCCTGACGGGTCGCAGCATGGTGCGGATCCGATCAGGGCTTGGTTTCGTTTGATTCGTTCGCGCTATGCAGACTCCTGATTCTCCTTGAGATTTGCAGCACGCAGCTCGGAGGCCGCGATGTGATCTGTCGGATGCAGCGTCGAAATCCGCATGCCGTAGAAGGAGCGATGCACGAAGAACAAGCCTACAAAGAAAAAGACGATGCCGATGCCGAGCGAGAGGTGGCGTGGTGAGTTCACCGCGATTTCCACAGCGAGAATGCCGAAGAGCGTGGTGAATTTGATGATCGGATTCAGCGCCACCGACGAAGTGTCTTTGAAGGGATCGCCCACGATGTCGCCGACGACGGTGGCCGAGTGGAGCTCGCTGCCTTTCTGACGCAACTCAACTTCCACAATCTTCTTGGCGTTGTCCCAGCAACCGCCTGCATTGGCCATGTTGATCGCCATGTAGAGACCGAACATCGCGATGGAGACGAGGTAGCCAACAAAGAAGATCGGGTCGAAGCAGGCAAACGCCAGCGCCAGCGAGAAGACGACGACGAAGATGTTTACCATGCCGTACTGGGCATACTTGGTGCAGATGCGAACGACTTCGTTGCTGTCTTCCGCAGACGCTTTTTCGGTGCTGCTGAGGTGGATGTTTTGCTTGATGTAATCCACTGCGCGATAGGCACCAGTGATGACGGCCTGACGCGATGCTCCACAGAACCAAAAGACGACTGCGCCACCCATCAGCAGACCGAGAATGATGCGGGCGTCCATGATGCTCAGATTCTGGAAGATGTCATATTCCGGCCCGATGGTGGCCTTGAAATGCTTCTCCAGCATGAGCACGAGCGAAAAGATCATCGTCGTTGCACCGACCACAGCGGTGCCGATGAGCATCGGCTTTGCGGTGGCCTTGAAGGTGTTGCCCGCGCCGTCGTTGTCTTCGAGCAGGAGTTTGCCGTTTTCAAAATCAGGTGTGAATCCGAAGTCGCGTAGAACCTCAGCCTCAATGCCGGGTGTTTGCTCGATGGTCGAAAGCTCAAACACGGACTGCGCGTTGTCCGCCACTGGTCCGTAGCTGTCCACGGCGATGGTTACGGGACCCATGCCGAGCATTCCGAAGGCGACGAGGCCAAAGGCGAACACGGACGGATACGCCATGAACTCGCTAAGTGTTGCCATGCTGGTGACGTAGGCAATGAGCATGAGCGTGGCGAGCGTAAGACCTTTCCAGAAGCAGGAGAAATTTCCCGCGACAAGGCCGGAGAGAATCGTCAGGCCCGCGCCGCCCTCGGTCGTGGCGTTCACGACTTCATGGCAATGCGCGCTGCTTGTGCTCGTGAAAAGGCGGGTGAGTTCCGGAATGATGGCTGCCGCGATGGTTCCGCAACTGATGATCGTCGCAAGTTTCCACCAAAGTGTCGGGAACTGCGCGGCGAGCATCGAGTGGCTGATGAGAAAACTCACGCCAACGCAGAGCAGCGACGTGATCCACACCAGCGCGGTGAGCGGATGCTCAAAGTTGAAGCGCTTGCGTGCGCCATAGACGGCACGTGTGACGATGGCGTTTGCCTTCCAGGCAAGCAGTGAAGTGGGCACCATGACGATGCGCATCGCGAAGATCCAGATAATGAACGTCCACTGGAACTCCGGTTTCACTGCCAGCAGGATGAAGGTGATGAGCGCCACGCCCGTGACGCCGTAGGTTTCAAAACCATCCGCTGTCGGTCCGACGGAGTCGCCCGCATTGTCGCCTGCGCAATCGGCTATGACGCCCGGGTTGCGCGCGTCGTCTTCCTTGATGCCGAAGACGATCTTCATAAGGTCGCTGCCGATGTCGGCGATTTTGGTGAAAATACCGCCGCAGATGCGGAGCACGCTCGCGCCGAGGGATTCGCCGATGGCAAACCCGATGAAGCACGAACCGGCGAGTTCTGGCGGCACGAATTTCAGCACGCAGATCATGACGAACAGTTCCACGCTGATCAACAGCACGCCGATACTCATGCCTGAGCGCGTCGGGATTTCCGAGACATCGATGGATTTCCCGCGAAGCGCGGCAAAGGCCATGCGCGAGTTGGCGATGTTATTGATAAGCATGCCAAACCACGCCACGCAGAACGGACCTGCGATACCGATCAGCGACCACAGCAGGATCAGGCCCACCGTCCCGGCGCTCTGATGTTTTAAATAGCCGAAATAGTAAATCATCGTCCCACCGACGAGCACTTGCAGGAGGAGCAGCAACTTGGCCTGTTGCAGCAGGTAGGTTTTGCACGTCCCGTAGATGAGCGTAGAAACGTCGAGCATGAGTTTATGCGCCGGCAGGCGCTTCAGTTTCGCGCATTCGACGATGCCAAAAAGCACGCCGAGTGCGCAAATCATCAGTCCGGCGAAAAGAATGCCGCTGCTGGATAGTGTGAAACCCGGGAACTGGAAGATCGCGCTTCGATCCGAGGGCAGGATAAGATCAGCTTCACCGGCAAAGCAGGTGAGCGGGGTGAACATTGCCGCTAAGGCAGCCAAAGGCAACCAGGAACGGGAGGAACTTAATAACGGGGTGTGTTTCATTTACAGTGTGAATTTCTCAGGAACTCCCGATCGGCGGTGTAAACGACAGCCTTAAAGTGCTGCGAGTGCCGATCGAGAAGTCCTGTTTTACAATTAAATATAAGCAGGGATAATGAAATCGGGCAAGTCCTATTTTCTAACACTTTTATAAATTATTGTAATATTTTAGCAGTAAGGGTGATTTTGGGCCGCTTTGGTGTCGCTTTGGTTAACGGGTTTTTGTTCTTCGCACGTACCTACCGCGATCAGCCAACGATCCATGCCATGGTCTTCGAGGCGAGTTTGTCGAAGGCGGTGATGCAGAGTTCGAGGTGTTCTTCTTTCGTGTCCTCGATCTTGTTGTGGCTGATGCCGTGCAGGCTTTGCACAAACATCATGACCGTCGGCACGCCTGCGCGAGAGACTTCGGCGGCGTCGTGGAGCGGGCCCGAAGGCATGCGATGACTCGTGCCGCAGGTTTCCATGATGGCTTCGTCGCAGAAACGGATGAGCTCGTTGTGAAAAGGCACCGGCTCGATATGCCAGATGCGATCCCACGTCACGCTGACGTTGCCGATGGAAGCATAGTTTTCACTCGCTTCGCGGGCTTCCTGAAGCATAAGCACAAGGTCCGCACCGTCGAGATGGCGCTGGTCGAGCGTGATGCGGCATTCCTCGACGACGCTGGTCACAATGCCGGGCTTGGTCGTGCAGGAACCGCTGGTGCAGACGCCGCTG
>Ga0105048_10001498_pt1 | contig 37908 bp, 34 predicted proteins | sample MAT05_FD_78382 | JGI IMG/M metagenome (GOLD analysis project Ga0105048, IMG submission 78382) | Freshwater microbial communities from Lake Fryxell liftoff mats and glacier meltwater in Antarctica - MAT-05 | ecosystem: Environmental > Aquatic > Freshwater > Ice > Liftoff microbial mat | place... | reverse complement strand
TCGTCTTTATCGCCATTATCGTGCTAGGGATTGTGGGGTTGAAGATGACGTCGGGGCATTAAACCAGTGAGGTATCGTGCGACGTCTCGGCTTGTGAACAGATACGCGACATCTTGAATCGAACTTGTTCCGCAGCAGCCGTACCCAGCAGCATCCCCGCGATCATTCCAATCGTCATGCCGAAAAAACTCAGACCGAACGCGATCGTGATTGACTCAATTTGAGCGAACGCCACCAGCCAGCCGCCGGCGAACATGCCGGCAATCATGCCCATGTTGCCGCCCGTGAACATGGCGAACTTGTGGCCAGGGACATCGGGGATGGATCGCCGTCCCAGGAACATCATCGCCAGATTCGCGAAGGCGAGCATCCCAATCCACATCCAGGGCCGCAGTATCCCTTCGGTGAGCGCCGCCGCACACTCGCAACAACAGCCTTGTGGTAAGGCGCGGAAGCCATTGTCGGCCCACCAACCGAGGAGCATCCCGAAGTTGCCCAGCGTCAGCATGCCGAAGGCCATGTCCAGGGAATGCGACAAGGAGTTGGCTCGGATCCAGAGCCAGGTGAAAACGAGAGCGAGCACGAACATTGCCGCAGCGACGATCGGGGAGAACGGAACCAGGATGTATGTGAGAGCGATCTGCCCCGCGAATGCGAAAAGATGCACGAGCCCCTTGTTCCAGAGCATTCGTTCGTCTTTTAGCGATTCGGTGGTCGGTTCCGGGCAGTGGCGAATCTCCGCCGCGACGCCGACCCGCACCGATGACCAAGCGACGAGAAGGCTCGACATGACCATAAGTAGTGCCGCGGCCACGGGGTGCAGCACGCCGAACGCCGCTAGGGTGATGCCGATGACGTTGTACCCGGCCGCCCGCCACAGGTTCCGCCGCACGGTTCGCAACGCCTCTTGAGAGAGGGCGATAGCCCAGGGGATCACGCGAAGATCGCCATGATGGAGGGTTGCATCGGCGGCACTGTTCGCCAGATCCGTCCCGGAAGCCAAGGCGATGCTCGCGCGAGCCGTTGCAAGGGCGGACGCATCGTTGATGCCGTCGCCGATCATCAGCGGCTTCGCCCCGGCTTGTTTCATCTCTTCCAGCCGCCGGCATTTATCCTCGGGCCGCAGGTCGCCTTGGGAATTGGGCAATCCCAGAGCGAGCGTTCGTTCCGTCGTATCACCGGAAAGAACCGTCACGGGCAAATGCAACTTCTTCAGATCAAGAAGCGTCTCGGGAACCGATTCCCGCAATCGTTCGGTCACGATGGCGAGGGCTGCTAGTTTTCCATCAAGTTCGAAGGCGACCCGATGGCCATCATGAACGAGCAGCAATGCGTTCAATTCGGATTCTTGAGATGACTGAATCCATTCCGGTCGGCCAACACGCATCGTTCGGCCGTCGATGCATGCGGTGATGCCGCAACCGGGTACTACGTTCATCGCATCGACACGCGGCCCATTATCCGACGCGAAATGTCGCGGCAGATCGGCGAACGGCCGGGCGATCGGGTGTTGGCTTTGCTCCTCGACGAGTGACAGCCAACCGAGGATACGGGCTCTCTCGTCCCCCGTTGCAAAAGTCGCGACATCGAGCAACGCGAAGCGGTCTTCCGTCAGCGTGCCGGTTTTATCGAAGACGACGCAATCGATCTGCGCGAGACGCTCGATCGCATCACCCGAATGGATAACGATGCCGCGCTCGGCCAGTCGGTTCAGGGTCGACCAGAGGACGATAGGGGTCGCGAGCCCAAGCGCACACGGACAGGCGACCAGCAGGACCGACATCGAGTTGAACAGACCCACTGACCAGCCGGCGATCAGCGTCCAGACGAGGAAGGTCAAAACAGCCGTGCCGAGAATCAACGGCAGAAACAGCCGAGCGAGTCGTTCGGATTGTGCCTGCCACGAGAACGGCCGGAAGCGGGCTTGTTCGACGGCTGTGAGCAATTGATCGATCTGCCGGGCCGTGCCGGGTGCGGTTGCCTCGATCCGAAAGACGGCATCGTGAGCAATCGCGCCAGCGAGTACGGCGTCGCCCGGCCGGCGCACGACGGGAAACGGTTCACCGCTCACTGCCGCCTCGGAAACGAAGCCGGTCCCTTCACGAATGACGCCGTCGATGGCAATCGCTTCTCCCGGTCTCACTTCGACGAAATCGCCAGACCTGATGGATATGACCTCAACCGATTGCAAACCTTGCGGACCAATCACGCGGCAGGTTTCAAGCGAGCCCGCCCAAAGTCGGGCTGATGAAAGGGCCGCCGCACGGCTGCGAGCGCCGATTGCCTTGCCCAGCGAATAAACAACGAGTAACACGGTCACGACCTCGAAGTAGATTGGTCCGCGACCCGTGATAAACGATTGCAAGGAAGCCGCGATCGCGCCGCCCATGGTCAACAAGAAGAGGGCTTCGATCGTTAGACGACCGCGGCGCAGTTCCGTGATGGCGGTTCGAAAAAGGGGAGGCCCCAGCAGCGCGAGCACCAGCACGGTTCCCAACAGGATGACGCACTGCACGCCCCATTTGACGCTGGCAGGTGTCTGCTCTTCCAGATTGATCGCCAGCCCGAAGATCATGGACTGACTGGCCACGAGCAGGCCGATGCCAAGCCGTAGGGCGAAACCATCGAGACGAAATGAAGATGGGGCGGGTTGTCGCTCGGCCTGGCGATCCGCCTCGCCGAGACTGAGGCAGCCGAAGCAGCAATAGGTCGCCGCGACTTGATTCGGCCATGGCCGGCCGAGGACCGACGAGGTCGTGCAGGGACCACGGCAGTAGTCGCACGTGCGATTCATGGAGACCGGCTACTTCTTCGGCGTGCTGGGCGGCGTGGCGCCCGGGTCGACGTATTCGATCAGAATCGCTTCAAGCTCGGCGACGGTCATGGAAGATGATCGAGCGCCGACGACTTTGCGCGCAGCCTCAATGTCACGGGTAAATACCGGGTCAGCCTTGTTGTCCCACGACATGCGAATGTAAGTGAGCACCGCGGCGATCTGGTGATCCTTGAGGGTCGTCCCCCAGGCAGGCATCGCGCCGCTGTATTCGTTCTCACGCACGGTGATCTTGCCTTGCAGACCGTACAGGAGAATACGCGCCAGTCGCGCGGTCGAGGCCTTGTCGCCCGCCACCCACTCGGACTTGTTCAGCGGTGGAATCTCTTTCGGCTTGCCTTCGCCCGAAGGTTGATGGCAGCCCGCGCAGTTGTTGAAGATTTTTTCACCCAGCGTCTTCAACCCGGCGGCATCGGTGGGGATCGACTCGCCACGCTCTGGTAGTGCCTTGGGTTCGTGGCGATCGTAGACGTCCTTGCGGTAATCGCCGCTGTTAGACGCCATGTACATGCCCCCCCAGAACATCAGGCCGCCGAAGACGATCGCCATCCAAACCGGGATCGGTTCGGAACCGTCGCGTGGCTCGTTGTGCTCGCGGGTGACCTGGGCGTGAACACGCTGAACGTCGTATTCCTTGGCCTCGCTCGTGTCGTCCACGCGATCCGGAACTTGGCCCGGACGCTTGTCGTGTTCGTTCATTCTTTCGCCTCCGGCAGGGGCACCGTCGTGCGGTCGAGGCTGAGCAAGTAGGCGACCAGGTCCTTGGCGTCGCCGGTAGGGACGATCTCGTATCCCTCGCCGAGTTCGGCCTTCCATTTACCAGTCAGTTCCAGGGCGTCAGCCGAGGGTTGGCCGACGATCTGACGTTTCTCGTATAGAAAACGGAAGGGTTGCATGATCGATCCGGGGACCATCATGCGTGGATCGTAGAGATGTTTGTGATGCCAGTCGGCGAAGTAGCCGCGAACGCCGATGTTGGCGAGATCAGGGCCGGTCCGCATCGTGCCGAGCATGATCGGTTTGTCGAATAGGTAATCGCGCGGCACGGTTCGTCGGGTGGCCCAGCCGCGCTGGATGTCCGCGTTGTTGCCGAAGGTCTCCGCCCGAATTTGTTGGCTATGGCAATACATGCAGCCGTTCTTCTGATAGATCTTCTGGCCGCGCAGGGCCGCTCCGCTTAATGCACGAGGGTAGCTCGTGGAGGAACCGCCCTGATCGTCGTTAAACGCTTGCTGCTGATTCAACTGGATCAACGGCGCGAAAACCAACCCCAACCATGATGACGTGAAGGTCAACAGTGCGCCGAGAAAAATCACCATCCCGCGGTCCATGTCTCAACTCCCGCAAGACCTTCGTTACAGATCCACCAATTGGGCTTCCTGCCGAACCGGCTTCGGTTCTTTCGCTTCGACGAACAAAGTCGGTCCCTCACGTGCCTGGCCTTTTCCGAACAGATTCATCAGCACCAATGCCGCGAAAATGATGTGCCCGAAGGTCATCATGATCCCAGCCACGGTGCGGAGGATCAAATAGGGCGTCATGCTTTGCACGATCTTGATAAATGGAACGCTGGGGTTGATCAACGCCAGCCCTTGAAACCACCCGCCGATCGAGAGGGCCGTGAAATAAAGCGTGATGCCGATCGAGCAGAGCCAGAAGTGGGAACGAATCAGGCGGGCGCTGGCCCACTCACGGCCGGTGATCCGCGGCAGGATGTAGTAGGTCGCCCCGAACATGATCATGGTGAAGAAGCCATAAACACCCAGGTGAGCATGAGCGACTGTGTAGTGAGTGAAGTGGGCGATTTCACTGAACATTTTGAGCGATTCGAACGCGCCCTGCACGCTAACGGCGGTGTAGGAGACCGAGCCGAAGACCACGAATCGTAGCGTTGGGCTATAACGAAGCTGGCGGAATTGGCCTCGCATCGTCATGTGATGGTTAATCGCGACGGCGCCGACGGGAATCAGCATCATCATGCTGCCGACGACGGACGCGGACGCCATCCACGCGGGGATAGGCCCGCCGATGAGATGATGCATCCCCGCCCAACTGTAGAAAAGCGCGAGCGCCCAAAAGCCGATGACGCTGAGGTAGTAGCTGTAGACCGGACGGCCGATGACTTTCGGGATCAGGTAGTACGCGGTGCCGACGCCGATCGGCGTCAGCCAGAGGCCTAGGACGTTGTGGGCAAACCACCAGTTCGTCGTCGCCTGAACGACGCCCGTGGCCGGCCCGAACTTGATCTGCACGCCAAGTAGTTCGATGTCGACGCCGAAGATCAGCAGTACGGCCGTGGTGTAGAGCCAGGGCATCCAGAACACCGCGGCGAGGATGTACCACTGTGTCACGTAGACGTGGCGCTCACGGCGATTGCGGAAGACCGCGACCGTCCAGGCCGCCACCATGCCGAGCGCCGTGACGAAGAAGGGCGCGACAAAAGGGGGCATATCGAGCCATTCAACGCTCTGGCCGTAACCGGCGAGAATGCCGCCGACGCCGATGACCATGCCGGCGTTCCAGAAACCGGCCGCGACGACGAGCATCCGCGGGTACATGAGTTCGCAGCGAGACAGCCGGCACATCTGCCAGATCGCGACGCCGATCGCCATGCAGAAACTCCAACCGAGCCCGACGCTGCCGAGATGGGCCGCACGCACGCGCCCGAACGTCAACCAGTTGGTATTCGGAAAAAGAGATTCAGGGCTGTGCAACTTGAACGACGCGGTGAAGGCGAGGAGCGAACCGAGCAACAGCCAGAATACGCCGGAGACGATCCAGACGATGACCGGCAGGCGGCAGGTCGCGTCGATGCGCGCACGCTCGGCCGCGAAGTACCGCTTCTCGTCGTGATCCAGACGGCCGTTGGCCGAATCAGTCATGCTTCCTCTCCGTCATGCTCTCCTCTTGGGGAAGGTCGGGAAAGCGATCCGTGCCCGCGCCGACCGGTTCGTCGGGGTCGAAAATCGACCGGGCGCCGCGGTCGAAGTTCTGGAACTGGCCATCGCGCACGGCCCAGGCGAGAGCCAGCACTGCCGCCCCACCGAAGATCACAATCGATCCGATCAGGACCGTGTAGATGATGAAATCGTTTGTGGTCATGTTCTACTGCTTCATCTTGGCCGGCGGTTGCTTGGTGGGGAACGACTGCAACTCGCCCTTGGCTTTGCCTTCCTCGGCCAGAACACTCATGGACTGATCGATCGGGATGCGCCAGGCCTTGCTCCCCGCGTCGTAACCGTAGTTGTTCAAAATGTCCTTCTGTTGGGCGCGAAGTTCTTCCAGTCTCTTCTCCGCCGAACCGCCGTCCGGCGTCTGCACCACTTCGTTGGTAATCTTCATGACCACAACGACGAGACCGAAGAAGAAGAAGAGAATGAGCAATGCGGTAACCGCTGTGGCCCACGGAAATCCGGGGATCGGCGGCAAATCGTCGATAACGGGAGGTTCGGTGAGGTTCATCGCGTTAAGTCCTTCTATCTTCTTTTGCATTCATCTCATGTGCGGGGCGAGCCGGGAGCGTAAGCGACCGGAGCGGACTGCAATTACTCGAGGCTCTCTCCGGTCGCTTTCGCTCCCGGCTCGCCTAAGAAGCGTCACGGCGGGTCCCCGAATTCGTCGACCTCATGGTGAATCGATTCGCTAAGCCGCACATCGCGGATCGGGATGAGGGCGTGGTTGCGGAAGCCATACAGTACGGTGCAGATCATCACGCCCACGAACATCGTGATCGACGCGACGTCCATCCAGTGAATCGACACGCCCAGAGTGGGCTGATCGTGAACGCTTGCCTTCTGCGCCTCCGGCATGATCTCCCAATACAGGTGATACATCTGGAAGAAGAGCACCCAGGCGGCCACGAAGCCGATGACGCGCGGGCTTCGCTTGTTGCCGCGCGGCAAGAGCACCAAGAACGGCACCGCGAAGTAACCGATGGGCAGCACGATCGACATCAGATACCACGAACCCATTCGGCGGTCCCAGTAGAACTTGGTCTCTTCCGGGATGTTGCCGTACCAGTAGAGGAAATATTGCGCGAATGACACGTAGGTCCAGAACACGGTGAAGCCGAACATCAGCTTGCCCATGTCGTGGAAGTGTTCGCGGGTGATGGTGTGCTTCAAGTAGCCGGCCGAGTGCAGGCCGAGCACGATCAGCACGCAGGCCGACAACGACCCGCGAATCGAATCGGCCCAGAAGATCACGCCAAAAATGGTCGAGAACCAGTGATAGTTCAGGCTCATCACGAGGTCGAACATCGCGAACGTGGCAGTCAGGGCTAGCAGCAGCACGCCGGAAGGAGCGAGCCATTCCATCTTGCGCTGGATCTTTTTACGTTCTTCGAGATCTTCCGTGGCGTCGCACTGAAGCGAAAGTGACCGCATCTTGGTCGAGTAGATGATCCAGACCGTGAAATAGAGTGCGATGCGGATCAGGAAGGTATCCGGCCGCAGCCAGATCTGTTTGCCGTGGAGCAAGTCGGTCGCGTGGGACCACTTATAAAGCGAGCTAATGCCGAAGGCCAGCGGGATGAACAACGCGGCCAAGATCGGCAAGGCGCCATGGATGTTCTCGTAAAGCCGGCGTATTCCGACTGACCAGCCGGCCGCGGTCACGTGATGCATCAGGTTCCAGAAGAGGGCGCCGAGCGCAACCGAGAGCGCCCACATGTAGCCCCAGAGATACGAGAAGTAAAACTGCCGATGCCCCGGAGAACTATCGAAGATCCAGCCAACGAGAAGTGCACAGGCCGCGATGCCGGTGATTGACAACGTCTTGGAAAACAACGCGTCGCCAACCGAGGCGTCGAGCTTCGGAGCGTCGGGCAGGTGATCGATTGCGAGGGTTGTCGCGTGGCTCATTATTTGCCTCCCCCTAGCAACCGCGGGCGAATGATCGGATCAACAAACTTCTCGTCGGCGTTTTGGCTCAGTTGCAAGGCGCGAATGTAGGCGACGATCGCCCAGCGATCCTGCACCGGCACCTGATGGCCGTAAGACGACATGGTATTCTTGCCATTGGTGATGACTTCGAAGAGGTAACCATCTGGCTCCGAAGAAAGCCGGGGTTCCCGCTTGAGGTCGTGATAGTTGGCGATGCCGATCATGCCGCCTTCCAGGTCGCCTGTCTTGGGGTCGATGCGAACGCCTCGGCCGACGATCCCGTGGGCAGATTTGCCTTGACCGCCGTAGCCGGTCTCGCCATGGCACATCGAGCAATTGATGTTGTAACGCTCGCGGCCGCGGCGAAGCAGGGCGTCCCAGCCGGTGTAGCCGATGACCCCGTCAGAGAAGATCGCTTGGTCGACGGCTCGTTTCGGAATGTGTTCAATGAACTTGGCCTCATCAATTTTGAAACGGCCCAGATAGTACGCCGGGTCGGCATCGGGCAGAAAATCCGGCTCGGGTTGGTTCAGGTCGCCGGCATCCGTCCGGGTCACGCCGCCCGCATAGGGGATCGTCCCTTCGACCGGTGTGCGTGAACTTCGGCCGTCAGCAAAGAACGTCGACTGCCCCTGAGCCCCATAGCGCGGCTGGTACTTCATATCGAGGAAGATATGCCACGGCCGGCTGGTTGATGTCTGCCCGCGCAGGCCCAACACGCCGACGACAACGACGGCCGAGCCCAGCAATATTAGGATGACGCGAATCATAAATTCCGCACTCCAACCGCCTTGTTCACTTTTCCAGCGTCGCGATGTTGTAACCGCCCAGGTCTTCCAGCGCCTGGCGCGTCTTGGTCATCTGGAAATTCGGGTCGCGGGCTTCGATACTCAGGAAGAAGCCATCATCCATGGCCCGCGCCAGCGGGTTGTACTGATCGACCGGATGGAAGAATCGCGGCAGACCACACAGGCCGAGCATGCCAAAGACCGTGAAGAAGGCGCTGAAGAGCACCATCAACTCGAACATGATCGGCACAAACGCTTCCCACGAGGTGTACTGCTTGCCCTGCACGATCGTCGGGTAATACGAACCCATCAGATAGAACTGCATGAAGATGGCCAACGACAGGCCGAAGAACGAGCCGCAAACGGTGATCCACGGTTGTGGCGAACGCGTCATGCCAATCGCTTTCACCATGCCATGCACGGGGTAAGGCGTGTAGGCGTCCAGCGTCTTGCAGCCAGCATCTCGCAATTTACGGGCGGCCTGAATCAACGCGTCGGGCCCGTGGAACTCGGCAATCATGCCCCAGGTCTCGCCGGTGCCGCCATCGGCCGCCGTGACACGTTCATTTTCCGGGACCAGAATCTTCGGTCCTGCGTTCGGGTTCGTCTTGAGATCGGTCGGCCCGTGAGGGTGAGCGCCAGGCAGCACGCCTTTGATTTCCGCCAGCGAGATCATCGGCAAATATCTCATGAACAACAGGGTCAGCGTGAAGAAGAGACCGAAGTCGCCGAGCATCTGCAGCCAGTCGACCCACGATGGCGTGAAGTTGCCCCAGTTGCCCGGAAGGTAATCGCGGTGCAGCGACTGAACGATGATGACGAAGCGCTCCCACCACATGCCCGCGTTGACGAATGTGACGACGATCAAGAGCTTCCACGGCGTCGTCCGCCACGACTTGAACCAGAGAATTTGCGGGATGAACAGATTGAAAGTGATCATGCTCCAGTAGGCCCACCAGTAATCGCCGAACGCTCGATTGAGGAAGATCTGCGATTCGTAGGCGTTGCCCGAATACCAGGCCATGAAGAACTCCATGGCATAGGCGTAACCGACCAGCGTGCCGGTCGCCAGGATGAACTTGGCCATCACGTCGAGATGGCGTTCCGTGACCAAATCTTTGAGCCCCGGGTACATCGTGCGCACGGGAATCATGCACTGAAGCACCATCGCGAAGCCGCCGAAGATCGCCCCGGCGACGAAGTAGGGCGGGAAGATCGTCGTATGCCAGCCGGGGATAACAGAAGTCGCGAAATCGAACGAGACGACCGAGTGAACGGAGAGCACGAGCGGCGTCGAGAAGCCGGCCAGCAGCATGTACGCAATTTCATAGTGCCGCCAGTGCCGGGTTGAGCCGCGCCAGCCGAACGATAGCACGGCGAAGATGAATTTGCGGTACTTCGTCTTAGCCCGTTCGCGGAGCGAGGCCAGATCGGGGATCAAACCGGTGTACCAGAACAACACCGAGACCGTGAAGTAGGTCCCGACGGCAAAGAGATCCCAGCACAAAGCCGAGCGAAAGTTCTGCCAGATGTGATTCGCGTTCGGCAGCGGGAACATGAACCACGCGTACCAGAAGCGGCCGACGTGAATGCCCGGGTAAATGCCCGCGCAAACGACTGCGAAGAGCGTCATCGCTTCCGAGTAGCGGTTGATGGCCGTGCGCCACTTCTGACGGAACAGGAACAAGATGGCCGAGATCAAGGTGCCGGCATGGCCGATGCCGATCCAGAACACGAAGTTGGTGATGTCGAACGCCCAGCCAACCGGAATGTTCGATCCCCAAACACCGATGCCGGTCGAGATCAGATACGTGGCCGCGATGACGCCGCCAGACATCAGCGTCACGGACAGAATGAACGCGGGCCACCACCATTTTGGCTGCGGATTCTCGATGATTGACGCGATCGTCTCGGACACCTGATGGAAATTATGGTGCGCCGGCTCGACCCAAGGAATGCGCTCGTCGAACCGCTTTAGCTCGGGGTCGCGATCCGCTGGAGTGGATGGTGCTTCTTGATGGCTCATCAGCCGCGCCCTCCTTGCATCATCTTTGGGTTGAGGTTGCGCAGCCGAGGCAGATAACTCGTTCGCGGCTTGGTGTTCAGACTGCCCAGGACAAGATAGTCTGGTCCGCCCGCGGCATTCTTGATCGCGTGTACCTGACTCTTCTCGTCGCGGACGTTGCCGAAGACGATCGAACCGGTCGGGCACGCTTGCGAACACGCCGTCTTTACGATCCCGTCCGGCACCACGATCCGGCTGGCGCCGTCATAGACACGGATGGCGTAACCTTGCTTGTATTCCTGCTTCGCGTCGGCCGTCGGCTTCGTATCAACTTTGTCGTGCCCGGCCTTGATGGCCAGCACCTTGGAGCCGATTCTGGCCCGCTCGATTCGCTGGATGCAATAGGTGCATTTCTCCATCACGCCACGCATGCGGACGGTCACTTCCGGGTTCTTCTGCATCTTCAACGTCTCGGGCATGCCCGCTTCGGAGAACGGCGTCGGCACCCGCAATTCATCGATCCGGCGTTTGTTGAAGTCGAACCAATTGAAGCGACGAGCCTTGTAGGGGCAGTTGTTCGAACAGTAGCGTGTGCCGATGCAGCGATTGTAAACCTGCAGGTTCAACCCTTCGGGCGAGTGAACCGTGGCGTTGACGGGACAAACCGATTCGCAGGGGGCAGCCTCGCAATGCTGGCACATCATCGGTTGCGAGATAATCCGCGGGTCTTCCGCCGGCGGTGATTCCAGCCCGCCTTTCACGACGTCTTCTTTGGTCATGAAGTAGCGATGCAGGCTGATCCAGTGCATTTCCCGGTTCCGCTTCACCTCACCCTTGCCGACGATCGGAATGTTGTTTTCCGACTGACACGCCACAACGCAAGCCGAGCAGCCCGTACAGGTGTTGAGGTCAATGACCATCCCCCATTGCATGTAGCCGTCAAGCCGTTGGGGGAACGAGACATCCTCGGCCGTCGAGAGGGCGATGCGCTTGATGTCACGCATTGATGGCCCGGCATCCTTGTAGCTCGATTGGTCGTACCCCCACTGGAAGCGCGTCTTCGGGTCGTCGGCGTAGTGTTTCTTCTCACCCTCCGCGCCGTGCTCGTTCGCCGCCGAGTGGGCGGCATGGTTCTTCTCGACATCCGCGAGCGTGTAATCGCGAATGATGTCGGCGTCCTTGTCCTTGGGGATCGTTCCGTGTTCCTGAGTGGTAACGAGTTCGTAGGTCTTCTTCGTCTTCGTCACGGCCCCGGTGGTGAAGTACAACGCTCCCGAGGTACGGAGCGGATAGACGTCGAATCCACCGCCTTCGGCCACACGGCTGAGACGCAATTTGCCATAACCGAGCGGCAGGGAAATCGAATCATCGGCCTGGCCCGGAAGAATAAAGGCCGGGATTTTGAGCACCGTGTCGCCCGTCTCGATCTCGAGCATGTCGCCTTGCTTCACCTGCAAGTCTTTGGCCGTCTTCATGCTGACGAGGGCGGCATTGTCCCAGACCAATTTTGTGATCGGATCGGGGAACTCCATCATCCAGCCGTTCCACGCGTAGCGGCCGTCGAAGAGGCTGTAATCAGGGTGAAAGGAGATTTCCCGGTTCTTCGCCGAGATCGTCGCAGCCGGCTGATAAAGCCGCAGTGCGAAGGCGAGACCATCACCGTCGAGCTTGCGGTTATCCGGCTTGCGGGCACTTTCGGGGAAGAACCCTTCATGCACGAAGCGCTTGAAGGATAGATCGTCGTCCTTCTCGGTCCGTTTCGCGAAGGCGTTCTTGAGCAGCGTGTAGATCTTGATCTTGGCATCGGCGTAGTTCGTCGCTCTCTCATAGGCGCTGAACATCACCAAGAGTTCCAGCAACGACCGACCGCCATGCAGCGGAGCGATCAGCGGCTGGATCGACGAATAGGTGCCGTCGGCGGTCTCGGCATCGCCCCACGATTCCAGCGTGTGCGCCATGGGTAGATGCCAGGCCGCGGGCTCGCTGGTTTCATCGACGAAGAGGCCGAGACGGATTAAAGTCGGTACATTGCCGAGCGCCTTGGCGAAGTCCAGATCGGCCGGAGCCGTGTACGCGGCGTTGCCGCCGGCGACGATGAGCGTCTTGATCTTGCCGGCATCGATCGCCTTGACGAGATCGCCGAGGCCCGCATCGGTCGGCGCGGCCAGGGGCCGATAAGTTACCGTGTGCCCGGTATTGCCGAGGATCTCATTCATCAAATGACACAAGGCATGGACCAAAGCCGGCTGCCGGGATCCCGCGAGGATCAGGCTCTTACCTTTAAACTCGATCAGATCAGTTGCAACTTCCTTGATCCAGTGTTCCGGTAGAACAACGCCCGGCGCGGGAATTTTCTCGAGCGCCGTCTTGATCTCGGCGGGTGTGGTCACCCCGGTTCGGCCGACGATTTCTTTCGCCAAGGCCACCGAGTAGTCGACCACATGGGCCGAGGGGATCCGCAACCGATGATCGGCCAACGTGCCCGTCACGGTGTAGGTGTTCTCGAGCACGTAAAGCCGGCTCATCTCCTTGGCGGCATCGTGATGATGATCCTTGCCGTGGGCTTCATGTTCGTGCTTTTGGCCGAAAAGCGAGGTCAGGCTTGGGTCTCGCTTCAGTGTCGAGAAGCCGCGGCCGTTTTGGACCATGTTGCCGTCGAGACCGAGGAAGTCGCAATCGAGCGAGACGACGCGATGAGCATGTTCAAAGTTGTGGCTCGCGATCAACGGCGTGCCGAACGCCAACGCCGCGCCCGCGAGATTATTGGCGGTGCTGATCGGTTCGTGAACGTACCAAGTTGCCGAACTGAACTTTTTCTTGAGATGTTCGCGAAGCTCCCTCAAGGCGGGCGACGGATGATCTTCGATCAGGAACGCTAGGCCTTCGCCCTGGTTCTTTTTCAATGCCTCGAAATGATCGGAAGCGAAGACGTCGAACTCTTCCCACGACTTGGGTTGGAGCCGGCCGTCGATCCGGCGGAGCACCTGCTTCGAACGATCGGGCGAATAGAGATCAAGCACCGCTGCCTGGGCGAAGCTGTCGGTCGCCCCCATACTGGCGGGATGCTTGGGGTTCCCTTCAATCTTGGTCGGGCGTCCTTCGTGGCTCTCGACCAGGACCGGGAAACAGCCGCCCGGCCGGGGCAAGCTGGTGGCATAGTAGAGCGGGATGCCGGGAACGATGAAATCAGGCGTCTGCGAATAGGGAAGGATCTGGAGATCCGGTCGTCGACAGCCGGCGAGACCCGCGAGACCAAGTGCCGCTGCCGAGAGAGCGACGAACTGCCGGCGATTGAACTCGTGGTCTGCCGCGTCGGGCTCGGCTAGTTCCGCCTCGCCGATGCTTTCGAACACGTTGGCGAAACCGGGAAATTCCTTGGCGGTGAACTCGCGAAACTCGGGAGTTCCGGCCAGATCGTCGAGACTTCGCCACATCGGTTTCTGTTCAGTGAGTTCGCTCATCGGTGGCACCCCCCGCAATGCGCTGGCGGATTCACGCCCAACAGTTTCTTCAAGTCATCGCTCACTTGTTGCGGATCCTTGCCAGGTTCACCCTTCCAGAGAGGGTTAAACGTCTCGGTCCGCGGTCGGAGGGCACTATCGAGATGATGATGGCAATCGAGACACCAGCCCATCGTCAACGGCTTGGCGTGATAGACGACCTTCATCTCGTTGATCTGTCCGTGACAGTTGAAACAGCTCACCCCGCGGCCGACGTGCACGGAGTGATCGAAGAACGCGTATTCCGGAAGTTTGTGGATCCGTTTCCATTCAATGGGATTCTTCGATTTCCAGCTCTCTCGAACTTGAGAGAGGAGAGGGCTCGTCCCCTTGATGTTCGCCTTCCCTGAATCGGCGCTGCTGTGGCAGTTTATGCAAACTTGTGTATTCGGCACACTCGCGTGCTTCGATGACTCGACGTGTTGATGACAATAGCGGCAATCCATGCCTAATTGACCCACATGGATCTGATGCGAGAAGGGCACCGGTTGCTCAGGTTGGTAGCCAACACGCGTGTACTGCGGGTACACATAGTAGTAGAAACCGCCCACAAAGAGGAGGCTGCTCAGTCCCAAGCCAACGGCCGCGGTGCGGACGGTGGCGTCGATGCCCCGCGAGAAGATCGCTGCCAAGTTTCTCGCTCCTTGCTGCGATGAACGGCCAGGTGGACGAACCTGTCCACAACCGATGCAAATCAAGTGCCGTGAGTCCGTTCGACGGCCGGAGAAGAATCCAACGTGACTGCCACACGCGAATTGTGGAACCGAAACTATTTATAGGAGCGAGTCGCTTGCCGACATCCATATAAACCCCTGGAATTGATTTTTCCCGTGATCGGGAATTTTCGTCTCGCCCGTGGGAAGGTCGTTCACGATGTTTCGCTCTTCGCACGAATCCGGGTGCTCCGTATGATGAAAGCATTGACTGATCCTGCTCGCCGAGATGGTTGAAACACTCCCATGAAGATTACGCTCGACTACGGTCGCACCGGCCTCTCCGTGACGCTCCCGGACGATCGCACCATTCCGCCGCTCAGCATTAAAGATGCTGTTCCGCTCGCCGATCCCGAGAAGGCATTGCATGCCGCGCTCGCGAACCCGATCGGCACAAAGCCCCTGGCCGAGTTGGCGAAGGGCCGCAAGAGTGCCTGCATCGTCATCTGCGACATCACGAGGCCCGTCCCCAATAAGCTCATTCTTCCGCCAGTTCTCAAGACGTTGGAAGAAGCGGGCATCCCGCGTGAGAAGATTTGCATCCTGAACGCCACGGGGTTGCATCGGCCCAACGAAGGCGCCGAGATGATCGAGATGGTAGGCGAGGAGATCGTCAAGAACTACCGGATCGAGAACCATCACGGTAAGGAGCGTGACGAGCACACTTACCTGGGAACGACTCCCAACGGCGTGCCCGCCTGGATCGACTCGCGTTATGTGGAAGCGGATCTCAAGATCACGACCGGGCTCATCGAACCGCATTTGATGGCAGGCTACTCCGGTGGTCGCAAGGTCATCTGCCCCGGGATCGCCGCCCTCGAGACCGTGAAGATCTGGCACGGGCCGCGTTTCCTGGAACATCCCAATGCCGATTGCGGCATCGTGGAAGGGAACCCCGTTCACGAAGAGAATACACGCATCGCCCAGATGGCGGGCTGCGACTTCATCGTCAATGTCTGCATTGATGGCAAGCGGCAGATCACCTGGCTCGGCGCCGGCGACATGATCAAGGCCTGGCAATCCGGCGTCCAGTTCTGTCGCGACATCGTCCGCGTCGGTGTGCCGGAGTTGCTCGATGTCGTCGTCACCTCCTGTGCCGGCTACCCGCTCGATACGACCTGGTATCAGTCCGTAAAGGGGCTGACAGGTGCGATGCCCATCGTCAAGAAAGGCGGCACGATCGTCCTCGCTTCGAGCATGACCGAGGGACTCGGCAGTCACGAGTTCCAACAACGGCTGGTTGATAGCGTTTACATGAAACGATTCGCGGCGCCCCGCAACGGCGTTGCCAGTGCGCTGCACGACATGACGCCCGAGTTCTGCGAGATGGACGAGTGGCAACTCGTCATGCTGGCCAAGGTGCTGAGCTACTGCAAAGTGAAGGTCGTAACCGACGGGCTCCCCGCCGACGTGCTGCGTAAATGTTGCGTCGAGCCGGTATCGAGCGTCGAACAGGCGGTTGCCGACTCGTTGAAGGAATATGGCCCTTCCGCCAAACTTGCCGTCATCCCCAAAGGTCCCTATGTGTTGCCGTACGTCATGAAGGCGTGATGCCGTCTGCCGCCCGGGTTGCCCGGCTTCACAGGCCGGGCAATTACTTCGGGAATATTCCCCTTTACATTCAAGTCTCATGCTGGCATATCCCTCTCTCCGGCTTGACGGTTCGTCCGTCAACGCGCGGGGGGATCCGGTCGGGGGACCGGTAGATTCGCATCGGGGGATGCAAGGATGCGTCGAAATATCGTGTTATCGTTAGCGTTGATCGCCTGCACCGGTGGGCCATTGCTGGCCGAACCGGCAGCGGAGGCGACTACGCCCTGGTACAAGAAAATCTTCGGTAGCTCGAAGCCGAAGGTCGATCCAAAGGCCGAGCCACCCGCGCCGCCCAGCCGGCAGGATGTGGCCCGTTCGCTGGAACAAGAACAGAAGCTCTACATGGAGCGCCTGCAATATTGCACCCGTCTACGCGGCATCGCCGGCGAGACGAACAACGAGGAACTCCTCGGCAAGGCCGATAAACTGGAGCAACTCGCCACGGATGTCTATCTGGAACGGACACGGACGCTGCCGACGATCCTCAGTGAGGTGAAGACGGCTGAGACCGCGTTGAGCCAGAAAAAGCCAGACTCGCCCAAGGCAACAGCTTCGACGGAGACGACGACTTCGAACAAAGTGACCAGCCGCCTGCCGAACGGCAAACCGATCTACGCCAGGGAGTGACGGAACATGAAACTGATATGTAACGGCCTACTCTTGCTCGCGATCACCGCGGTAGGCTGTACGCCCCTGACGCGTGAACGTGTCCCTGACGCGCCGGCCAAAAAGTCGGCCGGCAAGGGAGACGCTCCGCCGCCGGTTGCCAAGCTTCTTCCGGAGAAAGAACTGACTCCGGAGAATGCCGACGCCCAGGCGAAAATCTTCTATGACACGTTGATGAAGGAAAAGGGTAAGGTCGAGAAGACCGAATCCGCCAGAAGGGAATAAGCGATCGGGCTTACCGCTGCTGATTCCGGTACTGCAAACGGGCACGGGTCATCCGTTCCCGGATGCCGCCTTCCTTGAGGAAGTCTTGTTCGAGCCGGCGGATTTGTTGGTCGAGCAAGTAGTTCGATTGATGAATGAGACAGATGGCAATGTTGGCGATGACCTCGGCGGGACGCGTTTCGCAGAACTCGCGGTAGGTCTCGTAGGTCACTTTGGTTCCATGGCCAAGTTTACGAACGAATTGCGCTTCTTTGGAATCCTTGTCCCACAGCCGCAAATCGCGTACGCGCAAGTAGTCACGGTAGTCGGCGAGTAGTTCCTCGAGGCTTGCTCGGGCCACATTGGTCAATTTGATTTCCGTTTCCTTCGACGTCCCCGAAGCTTTGCTCCCTTCAAGAATGTTCTGCTTGCCGGATCGAGCAGCTTGCACCATCTGGTCGATGGTGCGATCGCCTCGGTTCAAGAAGCGTTGGCAGAACCGAAACGTGATGTCGTAGACGACTTCAGCCTTCTGATAGGACAAGAGTTCCTGGTAGTTGCCATGCGGCGGGATGAAGCCGGGTTGGTCAGGGTTATTCATGAGGGGCTCCGATTGAAAACCATAGGACGTTATAAGTCTAATGTGACCTATTGGTCCTATGCCTTAATTTCCGCCGAAAACCAAAGGACGTTATAAGTCAAATGTGACCTATTAGTCCCATGTTTTAATTTCCCCTTACTTTCTCACGCCCAAGCGAACAGCTTCGTTTTTCCCGTCGTCGCCACGCGGCCGAGCAACTTTTCCAGTCGCTCGGTCACGCGCGGCAAGTCGTCATACGATCGCCGATCGAGATAAAGCCAGCGGATCCAGTTCGTCAGGCCAACGACTGCCCCGCAGCGGTCGAGCACCGGCACCAACTTGAGTACCTCGGCTGATACCGGATGCAACGCCGTGTAAACCGCAAGCGCGGCGTCCGTTCGTTCCGTTTGATCGGGCGCCATGCTGCCCAGCAATCTCGCGAGATCGAGAGCGACGCAATCTGGTTTGACGCCGCCGTAGTCAATCACGCCCGTCACTTCATCGCCCACATAAAGAATGTGATCGTGCCAGACATCGCAGAGGCAAACCTGCACCGGCATCGGGCGATTTTCCCATTCGTGCAGAGCGAACTCCGTCGCGAAAATGTTCGCGAAGATGGCCTCCCAAGCTTGGCGGGCGACCGCATGAATCTCGGGCGTCAACGGCAGGTCAAAATCGGGCTGCCAACCCGTCTGAACCAGCTCCCGCCAAGATCGCAACGCCTTGATGATGCGGCGAACCGCGGGGCAGGGGGCCGTCAGTGGCTGAGGCGGCAACCAACGTTCATGGATGGCCGCCAGCGCCCGCATCGCCGCGAAGAGTCGCTCATCACTTGGATTTTGGTGAAAGTCGGCCGTTCCGGGCAGCCAAGTTGTGATCTCCCAATAACGATCGTCGGCCATGACCCACGTTTCGTCGTCGCTCGTTCCCCACAATTCGGGGACGATGGGCAAGCGGCTCACCGACATGGCCCGTTGAATCTGATTCAATTTCACATCGGTCATCCGCGCGTAGGGCCAGGCCCGCAGGCAGAGTTGCTCATCGGCAAGCGTTACCCCGCGCCAAAGTCGGGCGCCGCTGAAGCCGCCGGCATTGCCAAGCGACGTCCAGGACGCTGACGATAGTTCAAGCGGATACCGCTCGAGCACACGGCGTGCGGTTCGATCAAGGGCAAGATCAACCATGCGAGTCTCAAAATAACGAGTGACATCACTTTGGCAGATGGACGCGGCGCTTGCAAGCACACTTGCGGGCATCTAGATTGAAGAGGATCGATCTACACGCGACCGGCGACCTCCGCGAGGCACTCTCATGCGTTCAACCTGGTTGTTTCTCTTTCTGTTCTTGGCATCTAATTCGTGGGGCGCCGAGCCGGCCAAAGTATTCCGGGCCGGGGCGTTCGCCATGAGCGTGACGCCGACCAAGTTCCCCATCTCCGTCAACGGCGGCATGTCCGACCGGATGGTGACTCGGGCCAACGATCCCCTGCATGCTCGATGTCTGGTGCTCGACGATGGCAAGACGAAGCTGGCGATTGTCGTCGTCGATAGTTGCATGATGCCGCGTGAACTGGTCGAGGACGCCAAAGCCCAGGCCGCCAAGAAGACCGGCATCCCGGCCGAGCATATGTTGATCGCGGCGACACACACGCACAGTGCGCCGACGGTGACGAGCGTCTTCCAAAGCGACCCCGATGCCGACTACGTGAAGTACCTGGCGGGGAAGATTGCCGAGGGAATCGACCGAGCGAACGAACGACTTGCTCCGGCCGTCATCGGCTGGGCCAGTGCCGAGAACAAGACGCAACTCTTCAACCGGCGCTGGAAGCGAGAACTCGCATCAATACCGTCCGATCCTTTTGGCCAGAACACCGACAAAGTGCAGATGAATCCGGGTGTTCAAGCGAAAGGCTTGATCGAGTCGGCCGGGCCGGTTGATCCGGAGATCTTTGTTTTGGCCGTGAAGTCGAAAGAGGGAAAACCGATCGCGCTTCTCGCCAACTATTCGCTCCACTACGTGGGCGGCAACCCAGATCTTTCAGGGGACTATTTCGCGGCCTTTGCCGATGGTGTCGCTCGTCTGCTTGGCCAGGAAGGCGGCAACGGGCCGTTCGTGGGAATCATGTCGAATGGCACCAGTGGCGATGTCAACAACGTGAATTTCGCCGGACCGCTGCCCGGCAAGCGCGAGCAGGGCGAGCAGATTCGCGTCGTCGGCGAAAGCACCGCCAAGACTGCCTTCGAGGCCTACGGGAAGATCGAGTTTCGCGATCATGTCACTCTCGGTGGCGTGGTGAAGGACATCGAACTCGGCGTTCGCAAGCCCACGGTCGCCGACCTCGAACGTGCCCGCAAGATTCTGGATGAACCGAAAGACGCCAAGAACTTGAAGGACAGGGCCGCGATCTACGCCAATGAAACAGTGAACCTGGCCAAGTATCCGGACAAGGTGACCGCCAAGATGCAGGCCCTGCGCATCGGCGATCTCGGCATCGCTGCGATCCCCTGCGAAGTCTTCACCGAGATCGGTCTCGACATCAAGAAACGCTCGCCCTTCAAGAAAACCTTCACCATCGAACTGGCCAACGGCTACAACGGTTATCTGCCGACGCCCGCGCAACACGCCCTGGGCGGCTACGAGACCTGGCGAGCCCGTTCGAGCTACCTCGAAACCGAGGCCTCGCCCAAGGTCGTCGAGACCGTGCTCGATTTGTTGAAACAGGCATCACGTTAATTCAAGGAGCCCCGCGTTGACCGAAACGCCTGACCGACCGTTGCAGATCCTCGTCATCGACGACGAGAAGCTCCACGCCGAGACGGTTGCGGAGATTCTCGAGCGCAAAGGCTACCGTTGCACCATCGCCACCAGCGGCAAGGACGGGGCCAAGAAGATCGATCTGCACGAGTACGACTTGATCCTCACCGATCTCAAGATGGGCGACATCGACGGTCTTGCCATCTTGCGCAAGGCCCGCGAAGTTCAGCAAGAGGCGGATGTGATGGTCGTCACGGGTTACGGCGATGTCAAGACGGCCGTGGCCGCGCTGCAGGAAGGCGCATCGCACTATCTCCTCAAACCGCTCGATCGCAACGAGCTTCTGGCTGTCGTCGCCAAGTCCGCGGAGAACCTCAGCCGCAACCGCGCTCTGCGTGAACTTCGCAAACAACTTGATGAGCGATTTGGCTTTGAAGGGATCATCGGTTCCGACCCCAAGATGCTCGACGTGATCAATCGCCTGAAAGCCTACGCCCCGACCAAGGCGACGGTGCTGATCCTAGGTGAGAACGGCACGGGCAAGGAACTCGTGGCCAAGGCGCTGCACACGAATAGCCCGCGCAAGAACAAACCGTTCGTCGCCATGAACTGTGCCGCTTTAAACGAGAACTTGCTCGATGATGAGATGTTCGGCCACGAGGCAGGGGCCTTCACGGGAGCCGAGAAGGCGCGCAAAGGACGTTTTGAGTTCGCGCACAACGGCACGCTCTTTCTCGACGAAATCGGCGACATGCCGCCCGCTTTGCAGGCGAAACTCCTCCGCGTTCTCGAAAATGGCGAGGTCAGCCGCATCGGTTCCAACGAGTCGATCAAGGTTGACGTGCGCCTGATCGCCGCCACCAATCGCAATCTGGAATCGTTGATTGCCGAGGGGAAGTTCCGGCAGGATCTCTACTTCCGCCTCAAGGTCGGCACCTTGCGCCTGCCGCCCCTGCGTGAACGAAAAGACGACATCCCCATGCTCGTCAACCACTTCCTCCGCGACTTTAACGAACGGTACGGGAAGAAGGTCTCGGAACTCTCAAAAGGGGTCTGGAAGGCGCTCGAGCATTACTCCTGGCCCGGCAATGTCCGTGAACTTCGCAATCAGATCGAGAGCATGATCGTCGTCGACGCCGATGGTATTCTTGGCCTTGATGATCTGCAAGAAGGCGACGCTCTCAAAAGTGCGGGACTCGCGCGCTCGGCATCGCTCGGCGCCGATGCGCTCATCGGCAAGCCGCTTCGCGAAGTCGAACGTTACTACATGGAACGGGCGCTCGACATGACCAATGGCAACCGCGTTGAAGCGGCCAAGATGCTCGGCATCGGCGAGCGAACACTCTACCGCAGCATCCGCGATTGGAAATTGCTCGATGAGCTCAAGTCCGCCATCGACAACGCGGGCGGCAACCTGGATGAGGCTGCGTTGTCGCTCAAGATGAGCCGTGTTGAGCTTGAAAGGAAGCTCGAAAAACTCGGGCAGGCTTCGGACGAAGAATAATCCCATCGCATTTTCTTTCGTCTCCTCTTGCGAAGCTCGCCCGTGAGGGCGTAAACTGCCGTTTACCCTCTCATAAGGAATCTTGACATGGCTGTCACTGAAGCGGCTGCTTCGCTCTGGTGCGAAAAGAGCACCGAGCACGATGAGTTTGGTTCCAATTTCTACACAAAACTGCTCGGCTGGGAAACGACCGACGTTGATATGGGACCGCTCGGTTCCTACACGATGTTTCAACAATCGAGCCCGGATTCAGGCGGGATCGTGCGTTTGAAGGGGTCGATCTGGGAAGGGCTGCCGCCGCAATGGGCGGTGTATGTGAAAGTGGATAACGTTGACGCTCGGGCTCACCGGGCCGAGGAACTGGGCGGCACCGTCAGCGTGCCGCCCTTCGACATCCCGCGCGTCGGCCGGGCCTGCATTATCACCGATCCGGAAGGCGCTTCGTTCTACCTATTCCAGGCATCCGCCGCGTGAGCACCTTGGCTCACACGGCATTCAGCAAATCTTCTTAAGCTTTGGCGGCCCCAAAAGCATGGGCCATCGTCGTCGCTTCAAATCCAGCGGGTGCCCGGTCGCTGGTGGCGAATTGGTAAAGGGCCGCGATGTATACCGTGTGCATCGCCGCGCTAACTACCATGTAAAGCAGCCAACAGATTCCTGCCGCGACGAGGAGTGTAATGCCCAAAGCAAACGAAGACTGCATGACAAAGAAGGCGGCCACGAAAAGAAGGATGATCGGAATCGCCAACAAGAAGAAGAACAGCCCCATGCCGACATAGCCGACAAGTGCTTCCCCCCACTGCTTACGCATGATTGAAGTTGAGCGTTTGACGGCGTCGATCGGCCCGAGCTTTTCGACAACCAAGATCGGCACGACGAAATACGTAACGATCGACCAGGCCGTGCCGAGTACGGACGCCACGATCTGGCCGACCTTCTCAGGGGCGTTCTCGATCAGCTTCAACAGCAAGCCGACGGTGGCGGAAACGAGAGCCCAGGCGAAGATCTGCGGCAGGCGGGCCATGGCCGCCCGGAAGCCGTCGCCCACGGATGCCGTGCCGCCGTTGAAGCGGATCAGGGCGCAGCTGACGAGAGCGGCGTTGCAGAAAATAATCACGAAGTACGTGCAGAAGTAAAATGCGAAGACGACCGGGTAGACCCACATCTCCGTGTTGCCTTGGTTGTCCTGGAACTGGATCTTTCCTTGGTCGTGGAGAACGCCAAGCGGCACGAAGAAGCTGGCGACGACGATGAGGAACAAGATACCGCTCACCATGGGGAAGAGCAGTAGCTTTTTGTCCGACATGATCACGCTCCAACTACTGCGCGCCATGGCGAACCCGTTCGAGATGCGCTCAAACATTTTGGTAGACCTCCTGGGGACATGATGGGAATCTCAAAAATCAGGGAGATTGCTAGAGAAGATACACGGTACGGCCGGATTCTTCACTAACAATCTTGTGTTTCCGCCGGTTGGTATGTTTGAACGTCGGTTAGATCCACAGCGTCGGAGTATGTTGCATGACACGTCTCATTTATCCTCTCCTCGCGAGTTCGCTGTTTTACCCAACACGAATAACCGCCCAGACGCCCGACGTGATCGAGGAACGCGTCGGTTTCGACATTGGTGAGGGTGCTCTGTATGAAATGGTGTTGCCGTGAGCGGGCGTCATTCGTTGGGATCGTCGAGCAGTGTTTGAAGACGTTTAGCCAGAGCGGGTTGAGAACGAGCGGGCCAAGTTTGATCGATCAAGCCTACGTGGATGAGATCAAGGAAGTGGACTTGATCTTTCCGGCGGTGGCAAGTCAATTTCATTCGTGTCAGTGCTTCCAATCCCATCACACGGAATTGATCTGTCTTAACCGATTCGGTCATTGGAGGCGCGGGGAGGAGGTCTTCCGGGCGAACTTTTTCGTCGGCGAAGAATATATGCTGACCGCTTCGTAGGGATCCTTCAGGACCATCTCGAAAAATAAGGAACGGTTGATCAGCGGCCTCCACAAACCCCATCTTCTGAAACGCGAATCGAGCTCTTTCCAGATCGATCCGATTGATTAGCAGGTCGACTTCGGGCGTGTTTCTCGCGGCGCCGGGATCGATCAAACCAATCCAATGAGCCACCGCGAGCCCACCAATGACCGCGTACGGAATTTCGTTCCCTTCGAGCACGGCTGTAGCGCGCATCAGGCGCTCTTGGACCTTCTCCATCGCGCCCAGAAATCTTTACCAAGTGAATGGCTGAAGTGGCTTGACCATGGAGGTTTGATTTTGCGAACGGTAGAAACTGACTTGAGTCCGGGGATTAGCTACTAATCCTCTGGGTTTATCCCGAGGATTCGGAGTACCTCATCCTCGGGCTTGTGGTATTCTTTACTTGACACTCAACTCGCGTACATCGCTTCCGCAGCCGCGACGCCCGAGCCCGGCGTGATGGCTACTCCCACCTCCTTCAAGCAGATTTCAAGAGCGCCTAGCACGAGCAAGACCGAGCTCGGCTTGCTATTGTAGCCCATCAGGCCGATGCGCCAGGCCTTGCCTTTCAGGTCGCCAAGGCCGCCGCCGATCTCGATGCCGAATTCCGTGAGCATCCGCTTGCGAACGACCAGATCGTCGACGCCGCTCGGGATGCGAACTGCGTTGAGTTGGGGAAGCTGATGACCTTCCGTTGCCGTATAGGTCAGCCCCAGCGCCAGCAGACCCGCCTTGAGCGCTTTGTGATTGCGGATGTGGCGTTCCCAGCGTTTCTCCAAGCCCTCTTCGAGGACGATGCGCAGGCCTTCGCGCAGGGCGTAAATCATGCTGATGGGGGCCGTGTGATGATAGGCGCGGTCGCTGCCCCAATACTGGCGGATCATCGTGAGATCAAGATACCAGCTTTGCACCTTCGTTTTGCGCTTCGCCATCGCTTCCTCGGCCCGTGGGCTGAAACTGATGGGCGACAATCCCGGCGGGCAGCCGAGCCCCTTCTGGGTACAGCTATAAACGGCGTCGATCCCCCAGGCGTCAACATTCAACGGGATGCAGCCGAGCGACGTGACGGCATCGACGAGAAGCAACACGTCAAATTCGCGGCAGATCTTGCCAAGTTCCTCGATCGGCTGCCAGGCCCCGGTCGATGTCTCGGCATGGACGATGCCCAGGACTTTGGGCCGTACTTTTTGGATGGTCTCGCGGATTTCGTTCATATCAAAGACATCGCCCCAGGCCTTCTCCAGGATGGTCAACTGGGCGCCCGTGCGGCCCGCGACGTCGATCATCCGCTGGCCGAAGAATCCCTTGAAGCAGATGACCATGCGGTCGCCCGGTTCGATGAGGTTGACGATGCACGCTTCCATGCCCGCCATGCCGGTGGCACTGATCGGGAAGGTGAGCGGGTTTTTGGTCTGGTACGCCTGGCGAGCCATCTCCTGGGTTTCGGCCATCAATTCCATGAAGTGGGGATCGAGATGCCCCAAAAGCGGCGTCGACATGGCCGCGAGCACGCGCGGATGGGCATCGCTCGGACCAGGTCCAAGCAAGAGTCGGGCGGGCGGGCACAACTGACCGGGGATAGCCATCGATATTCTCCGCGAAGAAAGGTTTCAACCGTCATGATAGGAATCGTCGACGAAACCGGCTTGCCAGAAGCTGGACGACATCGCCGCGATCGAACTCCTTGGCTATCATGAGGGAGGTGTCTTTTCCTTCGAAAGTTCTGTGGTGGACTCTTTGATGCAGTCAATCGATTTTCCAGCCGGCGCGATCATCTTTCAACCGGGTGATCCGGGAGATCGGGCTTTCTTGATTCACGAAGGCAAGGTCGAGTTGCTACGCGGACCGGCCACTTCGTTGACTCGCATGACTCGGCTCGGGCCTGGCGAGGTCTTCGGCGAGATGAGTTTGATTGAGGAACGACCGCACTCACTCACGGCTCGGGCCATCAGTGCTGTCAAAGCTTCGGCCCTCACCCGCGAGCAGTTCGAGAGCAAGTTAACCTCCGATCCGATTACGTTTCGGCTCTATCTCAAGGCTCTTTTCGAACGGCTGCGCTCCGCGCCAGTCGAGGCGGTCGTCGAGGACCTGATCGTGACGGCCGAGCCGATTGTTTCGGTCACCATTCATCCGTTGACTCGCCGAGCCGCTGAGACGCTGCCGGATGACGGCCTCCTCGTCTACAAATTCCCGTTCCGCATCGGCCGGGCTTCCGAGGTGCGCGAACCGGAGGCACTCGATCTAAACGATTTGTGGTTGATCGATCGGGAACCGTTCAGTATTTCGCGCAACCATGCGGTTATCGATCTCGAAGGGGATGCCGTGGTGATCATGGATCGTGGTTCGTCCCTCGGCATTCATGTGAACGATGTGCATTTGGGCGGCAAAGGCCACCGTCGGCAGATGTCGCTGGATGACGGCGACAACGTCGTCATCATCGGCGGGAAGTTGTCGCCCTACCAGTTCCGCGTTCGCGTATCACGCGGTTGACAACGATTGCTACGAGATTCGAGTTCATCCATGCATTTGGTTTTGCGTGAGCGTGATTCGCGAACGCGGCGTTGGGAAACGCTGATTGACGCCCCCGCGCCCATCGTGTGGGAAGAACTGACTCTCAACGAAGCCAGCGATATCGAATTGGTTTTGCACGGCGTTGCGGAAGCGACTGCGGCCCGCGTCTTCGTGGGCGATGTCGTAGTCGCTTCGAGCCGGGAACGCGACCGGCCCGATTTCTTAATAGCTCACGATACCTCCGCGAGCGGCGAAGTTCTCTACTGCCGGGGCCGGTTGCTGCGTGACTGGGTCGGTCTCGCGGATTTTCAATTGCAGATTGAAGAGCCGAACGGCTGGCAAACGGTGCTGCAGATCAGTCCCCTGAGAATCGATGCCGGCAAGATTGCTCAGGAAGAGTTCGTTGCCCTGTGTGAGGAAGTCGCACGTCATTCGGCCGGGGCGTTGCTCGACGTCTACGGCAAGACCTTCTTCGGGTTGGAACTGGAATTCAAGCCGGGGGAACAGGCTCCGGTCGCCGCCTTGTATCGCGTACGGCAAGCGCTCGATCAGATGACGGTCGCTCTCCGGGAGATCGCCACTCAACCGGCGTACCGGCTGCGCACGCGCCGGGTGCGCGAGCCCGCGATCATCGTGCAGGGCGTCAGCGACCTGACGCTGGAGGAGGCGTGCTTCGACCCGTCGCTCGCTATCCGTTATCGCGGGGGCATTGCGTTCCGAGAACATGTCCGTGAAGTGGCCGACCCGCATTTTAACCTTGCCGAGAACCGCATTCTCTCGGGCTTTCTCCGCTTTCTCGAACTGCAACTCGGCGACCTGGAAGAGCGACTGAGAAGCGAAATCGATTTGAGGGAAAAACGCCGGGCCATCCACCATCGGTCGATGCCCGAAGGCGAGAAATCGTGGTGGGAGACCGAGGACGAGCCCCGCATTGTCGAGCTACGCAAACTGCTCGATCATCTATTCGTGATGCGGCATGATGTCACGCGTCTGTCGCGTTACGAATTCCTTCCCCGCGGCGCCGTGTTGCGCGAAATGCCAACTTCCACACCGCTCTTGCGCTCGAACCGGGCATACTCGTCGGCGTACCGGACCGTGCTTTCGCACTTCAAGGCCTTCCGAGTTCGGCTTGGGGAAGATCATCTGCTGATGCGCGGGAAGTCGCTGCCGGTGCTCTACGAGTGGTGGTGCGTGCTTGAGGTTTTACGCGTCCTGCAGAGTTGTCTGACTCTATGCGAAAATCAGCCATCGGGACGCGGTTCTCCTTTCCGCCAACTTGAAGCCGAGCGCACGCGATTTGTGGTTGAGTTCGAGCCCGATCAGGCCGTCGACTTCGAGGATGATTCCGGTCGATTGGTGCGCCTGCGTTATGTGCCGAGTTACCGGCCGACTCAATCCAGTGGTGGGAGCGCCTATGGCTTGCTCGGGCTGGAAGAGGAACGCACGCCTGATCTTGCCATTGAGGTATTCTCATCGGGCGATCGCAGCGACAGCGTACCCGAGTTTATTATCGTGTTTGACGCCAAATATACGTCGCAGCCTCACGTTCGCAAGCTCGAGGAGGTGCGCTTGAAATACGGAAAGATCGGCCGTTTCGAGACCGGCCTCGTGCTCTCGCGACAAGTGTGGGCGCTCGTGCCGGCCGCGCCGTATCAACCGCACATCACGGGTCCCGAGTGGTCGGCAAATTGCACCGTCGACAATAGCGGCTTCTGGTCCGAGAACTACGACATGCAAAGCACCACGGCTGGCGTCATCCAGGCACGCCCCCGTCTCGGCCTGCATCGGCCGCCGTTGGAAGGGCTTATCCGCTTACTCTTGCGCCGGGCCGGGCTTGCGGTACGCTTGTGATCTAGGCGATTCCCGAAGGAGAGAACGATGAAAGTAAAAGTCTTTGACGGTAAAGGGCAACTCGTTGGTCCCGTCGAAGTGGCCAAAGTCGTGAAGAGCGATGCTGAATGGCAGGCCCTTTTGACGCCGATGCAAATGCACGTCGCCCGCGGCAAGGGGACCGAGCGACCCTTCTGCGGCAACCTGCTCGATAACAAGAAGGACGGCGTCTACACCTGCATTTGCTGCCGGCTGCCGCTCTTCACCTCGAGCGGGAAGTTCGATTCCGGCACCGGCTGGCCCAGTTTCTTCCAGCCGATCGCGGCGGAGAACGTCATCACCCATGTCGATGGCGACCACGGGATGGTGCGGGAAGAAATACTCTGCGCCCGTTGCGACTGCCATCTCGGCCATGTGTTTAACGATGGCCCGGCCCCTACAAGGCTGCGCTACTGCGTCAATTCGGAATCGCTCGCGTTCACCGACAAGGCCGATCTGGCGGCGCTGGCTGACCCTGCCGGCACGGCTTGATTCGGCATGCTCTCTCCCTTTCACAGGATCGGAATAACCATGCAACGTCATCTCCTTGCGACGATCGTGGCCCTCTTTAGCTTGGCGATACTTCGGGCCGAAGAGACGCCCGTCGTCATCGCGGCTTCCCCCAAAGCGGGCGGGCATATTCACCCATCCATTTGCCGCACGAAGGATGGCACGCTGGTCGTCGTCTACAAGGGACCGCAAGTGCTCCTCTGCTCGCGTTCCACCGATGGCGGTAAGACCTGGAAGGAACCGGTGGCGATCGCGACCTCGGCCAAACGGCCGGAGGTGATTCGCGAAGTGAAGATTTTCGAAATCTATCCGGGCACCGTCGACACGCTGCCCGACGACCGGATCGTGGCGACCTGGAACTACATCGCCGACGACAAGGCCAAGGACAAGTACTACGAGCGGGCGCTACTGTATTCGATCAGCAAGGATCAAGGGAAAACCTGGAGCGATCAAGGCCTGATCGGGCCGATCGACGGCAAGCACCTGGGCGCCGTTCGGCATAACGTCCTTCCCTTCAGTGAAGAACGCTGGCTGTTGTCGTTGCGCGTCGGGCCGCCGCGGTTGTTCGATCCCAAGACGAGCAAGTTATCTATTTTCCCGGTGAAGGGAGCAGACAAAAAAGAGTACGCCTTCCAGCAGATTAGCCGCACGGCGAAGGGCTCACTTCTCGCGATGGGTCCGGTGTTCCTGCGCTCCACCGATGAAGGCAAGACCTGGTCGGATATCAAGAACTTCCCCGCCGTGCCCGATGGCGATAGTGCCGAGGGCCGTTATCTGACCACGCTCACCGATGGCCGCGTGCTGGTGACCTGGGGCGTCGGCACCATGAACAAGGGGCTGCGCTACAACTTCTCGGCCGACGACGGCCAAACCTGGAACAACGACAAAACCGTCACGCTGTTGCCCGAGACGAACATCGCCGCCCGTTATTACTCCGCGCGAACAGTTCAGGTCGATGACCAGCACGTCGGCACCGTCTATCTGAGTGGATCGACCGTGTACTTCTTGAAGGTCAATCTGGATCAGGTAGCGAAGTAAATGCCCCGTCATCTCACCATTGCCGCGGCCCAGAGCGGACCGATCTCCCGTCAAACTTCACGCGCTGAGGTGGTTGCCCGGTTCGTGGAGCAGATGCGCGAAGCCCAGAGCCGCGGGTGCGATCTGATCGTCTTCACCGAGTGCGCCCTGACGGCCTTTTTTCCACATTGGTGGATCGACAACGACGCGGAACTCGATGCTTGGTACGAACGCGAGATGCCAAGCCCGATCACGCAACCTCTCTTCGATGAAGCCAAACGGCTGAAGATCGGCTTCCATCTCGGTTACGCCGAATTAGCGATCGAGAACGGCGTCAAGCATCGCTACAACACGTGCGTACTCGTCGGCCCCGACGGCCAGATCATCGGCAAGTACCGCAAGATTCATTTGCCAGGCTATGCCGAGCACCGCCCGCGGCATCCGTTTCAGAATCTCGAGAAACGGTACTTCGAAGTCGGGAACCTCGGCTTTCGCACGTGGCGGGCCTTCGGCACCGTGGTGGGGATGTGCATCTGCAACGACCGCCGCTGGGCGGAGACCTACCGCGTTCTGGCGTTGCAGGGCGCCGAGATCATTTTGCTCGGCTACAACACGCCGGACCACGTTCCCGATCATCCCGAGGTCGATCACCTCAATAACTTTCAACACCTGCTGAGCATGCAGGCAGGAGCGTATCAGAACGGCTGTTGGGTCGTGGGAGTTGCGAAAGCGGGACTGGAAGAAGGGGTGCGGCAAATTGGACAAACCGCGGTGATTGCGCCCTCGGGCGAGATCGTCGCCCGCAGTGCCACGATGGGAGATGAACTGATCGTCTACCGCTGCGATCTCGATCTGGTCAAGCCGTACAAGGATTATCTACTGAACTTTGAACGCAACCGCCGGATCGAGCATTATCAACTGATCGCAACGCGGACCGGCGCGATTCCGCCGGCCGAGTAGAGGTCATGAATGAACAAGAGTGCATCAGGTGCTCGTACACCAAAGGAGCCCGCAAATTTGTCGCATTCGATTTAATTGAGTTTAACGGTACGCCTGCAAATCGGAATGCATTCAGATTCGTCGTGCGATCTGCCGAAGTTTATTTGGATGCGAGTTGCAAAATTCTTTCATCTGAATGTCCGAACACTTATACGATCACCCCGTAGTCGCCGACGATCGTTGCGACGCCGTGCACGACTCGTCGTTTGCCTATTCGCGGTCACTTTTTTGTTCGCCTTAATTGCAGTTTGGGCGGTGGGTGACCAGCTTCATCCCTCCGCGACGGACCCGGATTATTGCACGCGGCGTGACTTGTTGCGACAACGAATGGCTGAGGCTCCGGGCTCGGCAACCGTGGTGATGTTGGGATCGTCCCGCTCCTTATACGGCTTTGCTCCCGAAGAAATTCCTGCGACAATCACTCGCCAAGGCCAGCCGCTCGTCTGGTTCAATTGCGCCCATAACGGCGCGGGACCCATCCTGCAGTTAGTGATTCTGAAGCGATTACTCGCCGATGGACTGCGTCCCGATCTGGTAAGCATTGAAATCATGCCGTCGTACGTGACTCGCGACGATTCGCGATTTCTCAGTCATTTCTTGTCGTTTGGCGAACTCGCCAGCGTTCGGCCATTTGTGCGAATACCCGAGCTAGCCTGGAATGCGTATCGGCATCGGTTTTCCAAACCAGAGCAAATGCGGCGAGTAATCTTAGGTCCCGAACCCATGCCCTCGAGAAGTCATGGCGGCCTGGCGAGAGCCGATGAGAATTATAGCAAGGACGAGAGAGCCCGACGACTTGCCGTTGAGCACCGCACTCACCTGAAAGTGATCAGCGAAGTCGTCGTATCCGCCAGCGCGGATATGGTTTTTCGTGAAATGTTAACACTCTGCCGAATGCACGGGATACAACCGGTAATGATTTTATCTCCCGAAGGTTCGAACTTTCAAAGTTGGTACGACTCGGCACGCTGGACGAGATTTCAAGAACGTATCGAACGATTCGCCGATGAGCAGGGTGTCGTTCTAATCAACGCGAGAAACTGGTTAACCGAAGAGCAGTTCGTCGATTCTCATCACCCCACGGAAGTGGGCGCCAAGGTGTTCACAACGCGATTCGTGGAAGAACTTAAAACGGTTTGGGACAATCGATCGAAATGAATATCGTGTCCACCCGTGTGCGCCTTTGCATTACTTTCTGATTGCGTTGTACTTGGCTGATTCCAAGTCCTCCCAAATCATAAACTCTCAACCGAGAACTGCCTTGATCGGCGATCCGCCGTTGACGATCGGCACCGGCTGGCCTGAAGGCGTTGTATAGGTCTTGTGCGGGTCGATGCCGAGCATCGAGTAGATCGTGCAGGCGAAGTCGGCCGGCGAGTGGCTCTTGTCGGTGACGAAGGCCCCTTCCCGATCGGTCGTGCCATAGATCAAGCCGGCCGGAGCGCCGCCGCCCGCGAGGACAATACTCATCGCCTGAGCCCAGTGATCACGGCCCGCTTGCAAATTGATCTTGGGCGTCCGGCCGAACTCGCCGAACATCATTACCAGCGTATCCTTGAGCAGGCCGCGTTCCGACAGATCGTCAAGCAGGGCGCTGACGCCTTGATCGACTTCCGGGAGGTGTTCACGCAGGCGGCGGAAGTTGTCAGCATGGGTGTCCCAGCCGACGGGCGTGTTGATGGTGACGAAACGCACGTCGGCCTCAATAAGCCGGCGGGCGAGCAGCAGCCGTTGGCCAAGTTTGTTGCGGCCGTAGCGCTCGCGAAGCTTCTCTGGTTCCTCGTTGATCTGGAAGGCCTTGTTCGTGCGCGGCGACAGGATGATCTGGTGGGCATCCTGGTAATTCTTGTCGAGGCTCTTGAGCAGGTCGGGCCGTTCCGTCAGCTTCTCGAACGAGTGTTCGGATTCTTGCAGCAAGGCCCGACGGCGGTCGAAGCGCTCGCGGTCGATGCCGTTGGGCAGCGTCATGGCCCGGACCTGAAAGCTCTTGTCGTTCGGGTCGCTTTGCAAAGCGAACGATTGATACGCTGACCCCAAGAAGCCCGCCCCCGGCCCTTCGCTCGGCTCGGTGGGGATGGCGACCGCGGTCGGCAGGCCGGGCACCTCGGGCGTTTCCTTCTTCACGACCGCCGACCAGCTCGGGTGCTTCATGGCCTGGCTGGGCGGGTTGCCGCTGCCAAGCATGAACATGCTGGCGGGGTTGTGGTCGGGGATGTGGTGATTGACGCCGCGCAGAACGCAGAGCTTGTGAATCTGCCGCGACAGCAACGGCATCAGTTCGCAGACGGTGTAACCCGGGAGGTCAGTCTGGATCGGTTTGAACTCACCGCGAATGCCATCGGGAGAGTCGGGCTTCATGTCCCACATATCCTGATGCGGCGGCCCACCCTGCTGCCAGATGAAGATAACGTTCTTGGCCTTGGGAACGACGCCCCCTTCCTGCGCGGCGCGCAGCACGGCGGGTAACGTGAGGGATGACACGCCCAGAGCGCCGAGGCGGAGAATGTCGCGGCGGGTGTAACCGGAGCAGACGGATCGTCGCATCTTTGTAATCCTCTTCGTGCGCGAAGCGATGAATCGCTTCAATGCATCACCATGAACTCTTGCCGATTCAGCAGCGACCAGAGCAGATCTTCGAACGCCTCGGTGCGTGACTTCGATTCCTTGATGAAGCTGGCGGCCCGGTCGCGTTCCGCCTGGGTCGGCATTCGGGTTAGCGTCATCAGGTACATTTCGTCCAGAATCTTCGCATCGTCGGTCACGGCCGTGAGCGTTTTGGCGAGCCACCCCTTGGGGTCCGTGATCTTCGCGATCAGGGCGCCATCGTTGTAAAAGTAGAGCGACTGGCTGAGGTTGGGCGTCTCGCCTCGTTCGCAGTCGCAGCTTTGCGTGCGTTGCGGCTTGTCGAAGATCTTGAGCAGGTAGCTATCGGCGCCGCCCGGACGGCTGAGCGGGTACTCGATCGAGCGTTCCGGCTTGCGGTTCGGGTCGCCGTTGTAGACCGGCGCGAGCGCCACCGGTGTTCCAGTTGATTGGGCGACGGCATCGAGAACCTGCTCGGCCGACATGCGCCGCAGGATGCGGTGCGAGTAGTTGCGTTCGTCGTCGATGTTGCTGGCGTTGGTCGCCCAGTCACGCTGGTACGCGACGGTGTTCATGATGCGGCGGTTCAGATGACGCAGGTCGTACTTGTGTTCGACGAAATCGCGCACCAGTTCATCGAGCACCTCGGGGTGCGACGGCGAATTGGCGGCCGCCAGCGAATCGACCGGATCGATCAGCCCACGGCCGAAGTAATTGGCCCAGACCCGATTCACGATCGAGCGAGCGAAGTAGGGATTGTTCGGACCGGTCATCCACTTGAAGATCTCGGCACGCGGATCGACACCCGGCTTCATCTCGATCGGGTCGCCGCCGAGAACGCGCGGCGCGATCGACTTGCCTTCCATCATCGTCACGAAATGAGGCAACGGCTCGGGCGTCACGTGGATGCCGACGATGCCGTTGATTTTCTTCGCGCGATGCTCGGGATCCTGGCCGCGGTTGATGTAAGCGAACGCGGCCGTGAAACCGATGAAGTCATCCTGCGACCAGCGGTCGTGCGGGTGCTTGTGGCACTCGCAACATTCCAGGCGGACGCCGAGAAACGCGGTCGCGGCATGCAACGCCATCGGCTGCGGGTCGATTCGGCCCTTGAATGGTCCCGCCTGCACGCGGAACTTGTTGTTGTCGTAATAGACGTCCATCGTGTTGCGCAGAGCGTAACCCGTTTTCCAGGGGGTTACCGAGTCAGTAGACTTCCCCTCGACAACGCCGTTCTTCTTGTCCTCGGCCAGTTTCTTGGCATAGGCGTGCAATTCTTCCGTGCTGCGGTTGTCGGCCGCGGTGGCGGTCAGCACGTTCTGCACGATCTTGTCCCACGGCCAGTTCGCCTCCAGCTTGTTGCGATACCAGTCGTGAGCGTTACAGACCGCCCGATCGTAGAGGACGCGGTTATCCATGCCGGTGATATCGCACATTTTGGTCGCCCAGACGGCGGCGTGGAGCGGACGTTGCAACAGCGTGTCAATCAACTTGGCTCGTTTATCCTTTGAGGTGTCCGCAACGAACTTGCGTAACTCGTCGGCCGTCGGCAGCTGACCGGTCGTGTCAAGCGTCGCCCGGCGGATAAACGTGTGATCGTCGCACAGCCCGGAGGGGACGATGTTCAGATTCTTCAGCTTCTCGACGATGAAGCGATCCACGGCGTCGGTGAGCGTCTCTTTGGGAAAGGTCAGGCCATCGGGCAGCTTTTGCGGCACGACGGCGATGGTGTAGCCGATCTGCCCCGCGTAGTGGGCGAGGATCTGCGAATCGCCGCTGCGTTTGCCGATCACCCGCGACGAGGCATCGACATCCGCGATGGTGGGATCGTACGGATCGAAGCGCGTCAGGTGCGTGACGTCACGATCAGCGCCATTGCTGAATTTGGCCAACACGCGCAGAGGGATCGGCGCGGCGTTGATTCCGATGATGACCGTTGCCGGCTCGACATGCACGCTCAGCACTCGCCCCTCGGCAACGGAGTCGAACGGTGCTCCGGCCTCGACCCAGCTTCGGATCAGCCGGTATTCCTCGCTGTCCTTCACGAGTTTGACGCCGCCGCCGTGGGGGATCCGGCCGGTCGGCTTGAGTAGGATCAGGCTGTCGTCGGGCGAATGTGCGTTGAGCCGACGGGCGAACCCGCCGCGGATTTCCTTGAAGTCGGCGATCGGGTCGGACGCGAAAAGCGATAGCCGAAAGTTTCCCTTGCCGGAGAACGAGCCGTGGCAAGCGCCGGCGCTGCACCCCAACTTATAGAAGAGCGGCACGATCTCGCGGCCGAAGAGCGGCGCCTCCTCCGCCCGTGCGGCTACTGGAGCAAGCAAGGTGCAGCAGAAGGTCAACAAAAGAAGATTTCGCGTTCGCATGAACGATTCTCGATGGCAGAGGGATCTACACGCGTGAGGCGGGGCAAACAGTGGAAGGAATAATTCTCAAAATGATAGGATTATTGTACCAGCCGGAGAATGTTCTGCAAGAACGTTCCCGCTTCCCGATTTGCGGGAAACGAACCGTATGAAGTGAGGATTCCGTAGAATGTTTGGAGAGACGATTCCCAAGTAGCGGGCTCTACCACCGCTGCTCTGCGAGGCGCCGCTTCCAAGCCATCGCCTCGCGCTTTCAGAAAATGGTTCTCATGCATATCAAGGTAGGCTGCGAAATCGCCCTCGACTTTCAGAATCCGTCGGCCGTTGTTTTGATGCTCTCATTGCACCCTTCGGTGGCATCAGCCATTCGAACGCCCGAACGGCTTGAAGTGGAACCTTTTGTTCCACTGACTCAATTTCTGGATCTTTATGGCAATCGCTGCGCCCGTGTCTTCGTTCCGTCCGGCCATGTCGTCTTTCGCAATTCCGCCGTCGTCGAAGATAGCGGCCTGACTGACCCCCAGGTCTGGAATGCCCGCCATCATCCCGTCAAAGACTTGCCAGACGAAACCCTGCATTTCTTGCTGCCGAGCCGATACTGCGAGGTCGATTGCGAACTCAAGGACATCGCCTGGACGATGTTCGGACACTTGCCTCCCGGCTGGCCGTTGGTGCAAGCGATTTGCAACTACGTTCACAACCACATCCGCTTCGATTACAACTTGGCCCGGGCGAATCGGACCGCCCTGGAAGTGTACCGCGAACGTGTCGGTGTCTGCCGTGACTTCATGCACCTGGCGATCACCATCTGCCGATGTCTCAATATTCCGGCCCGGTATTGCACTGGCTACCTGGGCGACATCGGCGTGCCACGCGTGCCCGCCCCGATGGATTTCAGTGCCTGGTTCGAAGTTTATTTGGATCAAAGCTGGTATGCCCTCGATGCCCGCAACAATACGCCGCGCATCGGCCGCATCCTCGTTGCCCGAGGACGCGACGCGGCGGATGTCGCGCTCACCACGTCCTTCGGGATGAATCAACTGCAATGGTTCCAGGTTGCGACTGACGAGATCTTTTTGACTTCGACCGCGAACCAGCAAGCGGTCGGGGTGTAGCATCGAAACATGAGTGACTGGTACTTTGCCTACGGCAGCAATCTCTGGATTGATCAGATGGTACGGCGCACCGGCCCGGTTGGCCAAGGCGAGGACCAACCGCGGGTCGTTCGACTTGCCGGTTATCGGCTCACGTTCAATATGCTCGCCGAGAACGGATATGTGTACGCCAACATCGAGCGCCCGGGCACCGGGGTGATCGGCGTCATCTATCGTTGTGGACCGGAGACCTTGAATCGGCTGGATGAATTCGAAGCGGGTTATGATCGACTGAAGCTCACCGTTGTCGACGATCTCGGCGCCTCCATCGAAGCAACTGCCTATATCGCGAAACCCGAGCGCATCGCGGCGGACGGCAAGCCGAGCGATGAGTACCTGAAACGGATATTGCGCGGGGCTCGAGAACACGGACTTCCGGACGACTATATCAATTCGATCATGGCAATAGCCTCGGGCGATCGTTGAAGAATCACTTCACAATCATTTTTTTCATCGCCTCGCCCATCGCCTTACCGATCAAATAGTATGTCTCCGCGTTGGTATTCCAGTGGTAGGCTTTACCGCTCGGCGGCAAGATGCATCGTCTGGTGAGTGTCGCGAGCGTTCGCTGAGTCGAGAGGACGCGTCGGTAGCCCATCTTTTGGCAAGCACGTGACCAATCGATTTCGCCAAAGTTAAAAGAAACTTCAATAATTCCGCGTAAGACCTGACGAAACTGCCGATACAATCGGTGCAATCGATACATCCCGCACACCCGAGGGGTATCGTGAAAGCCCAAAAAGGCGGGTTTGTCGTGTGCATGTTAAACTGGAGAGAATCCGTCAAGTGCGCGGCCGTGGTAGCGTGCGCTCTCTGGATGGCCGTGCTCTCCGCGTCCGCTCAGGAATTTCACCGCTCTCCGATCACTTCGGCTATCGCTCCCGCTTCCTCCGCCGAACCGATC
>Ga0105048_10001491_pt1 | contig 38007 bp, 27 predicted proteins | sample MAT05_FD_78382 | JGI IMG/M metagenome (GOLD analysis project Ga0105048, IMG submission 78382) | Freshwater microbial communities from Lake Fryxell liftoff mats and glacier meltwater in Antarctica - MAT-05 | ecosystem: Environmental > Aquatic > Freshwater > Ice > Liftoff microbial mat | place... | reverse complement strand
ATGCGATTTTGTCCCACTTCATAGCGTTTCGATGCTTCTTCAGCGATTCATTTACATTCATCTCTCATTAATTTACCTGACCTCTTTATGAAGCCTTTTCTCTGAACGTTCACCACAACCGATACATCTTTTGCAGCACAGAGCGGTTTGGTAAGTGTTCCTGAAAACCCTAACCGATACTTCGTCTCGTAGTTATTCAAGATTGTATCATCTTTATTACAACATGTTAAAGAACGGTATTCCTTAACTTCATGGCACAATCGGAGCTTTCATAACAACTAGCTTTATATTTTGCCAAATAAAATTTTACCATTCATTTAAACTTGAGATGTTTCGCTTTATAAGGCCATAGAGTTAAATTTGATTGAAGCGCTCAATCAGAATTAGTATTAAATTCGCGAACTTAAAATTCATGGAAATTTCTTCTAAATATTCACCGCTCGATATTGAAACAAAATGGTACAAAGAATGGCTTTCTCATAAGTTATTTCGAAGTATTCCTGACCATCGTGAACCTTATACAATAGTTATTCCCCCTCCTAATGTTACAGGCGTTTTGCATATGGGTCACATGCTAAACAATACTATTCAAGATGTTTTAATTCGTCGTGCTCGAATGTTAGGAAAAAATGCCTGTTGGGTACCAGGAACTGACCATGCAAGCATAGCTACAGAAGCAAAAGTTGTTAATATGCTGAAGGAAAAGGGTATTGACAAAAAAAACATCAGTCGTCAGGAATTTTTGGGTTATGCTTTAGAATGGAAGGATAAATACGGTGGCATAATTTTAGAGCAACTTAAAAAGCTAGGTTGTAGCTGCGATTGGGACCGAACAAGGTTTACCATGGAACCAAATCTAACAGAAGCAGTTATTGATGTTTTTATTGATTTACACAAAAAAGGACTTATTTATCGTGGAAGTCGAATGGTTAATTGGGACCCGGTAGGAAAAACAGCGGTGAGTGATGAAGAAGTTATTTATAAAGAAGTTGACTCTAAGCTCTATTATATTAAATATCAGGTTCCAAACTCTAACGAATATATAACAGTTGCGACAACACGTCCTGAAACATTGTTGGGTGACACTGCTGTTTGTGTTAACCCCAATGATGAACGCTATTTTTCTTTTAAAGGTAAAACCGTTATAGTTCCTATAGTTAACCGTGAAGTTCCAGTAATTTTTGATGACTATGTAGATGCTGAATTTGGCACCGGTGCATTAAAAGTAACACCTGCTCATGATATTAATGACTATAACCTAGGTATAAAGCATAAATTAGCTATTATTGATTGCTTTAACGATGATGGAAGCATGAGTGCTGAAGTTGGTTTCTACATTGGCGAAGATCGATTTAAGGTTCGAAAACTTATTGCGAAAGATTTACTTGAGGCCGGCCTTTTAGAAAAAGAAGAACCAATTAAGAATAAGGTTGGTTTTAGTGAAAGAACGGATTCAGTTATAGAACCACGCATTTCCAAGCAATGGTTTGTCGACATGAAAAAGTACATGGCTCGCAATCCTGAAGTTTTGGATAGTGTAATGAATGATGAAGTTTCTTTTTACCCTCCAAAACTCAAAAACACCTACAATCATTGGATAAGTAATATAAAAGATTGGTGCATTAGTCGACAATTATGGTGGGGCCAACAAATACCTGCTTGGTATGATGGTTTGGGAAATTTTGTAGTAGCCAAAACCCTCGAAGAAGCTTTGATAGTTTATCAAAAAGAATATAACATTCAACCTCTTGATGGACTATTAACGCAAGATGAAGATGTTTTAGATACTTGGTTCTCATCTTGGCTCTGGCCAATTTCTGTATTTGACGGATTTAATAATCCTGATAATGCAGATATAAGATATTATTACCCTACAAATGACCTTGTTACTGCGCCTGAAATTATGTTCTTTTGGGTTGCCAGAATGATTATGAGTGGTTACGAGTATAAAAACGAAAAGCCGTTTAAAAACGTTTACTATACGGGTATAGTGCGTGATAAATTGCGCAGAAAAATGTCTAAATCCCTTGGAAACAGTCCTGATCCTATTATAATGATGGATGAATATGGTGCAGATGCAGTTCGTATGGGTATGTTACTGTGTTCACCCGCTGGAAACGATATACTTTTTGACATTAGCCAGGTTGAACAAGGTCGAAATTTTTGCAATAAAATATGGAACGCCTACCGATTGGTTATGGGTTGGGAAACTACAGAAACTGCTACCGATTTTTATATCAATTATGCTCCAATTGCACAAGATTGGATGGAATTTAAACTAAATTCTGCCATAAACGATATTGATTCGTGTTTCGATAAATTTCGCTTATCCGATGCATTGATGAGTATTTACAAGTTAATTTGGGATGATTTTTGTTCCTGGTACTTAGAAATGATGAAACCACCTTACGGCGATCCAATTCATGAAATGGCATTGGAAAATGTGAAGTCGGTTTTTGAACGATTAATGCAATTACTTCATCCCTTTATGCCTTTTATTACTGAGGAAATCAGAACAGGTTTAAAGGGAAGAAAAGAAGATTTTATCAATTCAACAGAATGGCCTAAAAATACCGGTGTAATTGAACCAATTAAGGCAGATTCTGCAATTGAATTGGTTTCACTCATTAGAAATAAGCGGAATGAAAATGGCATTTCACCAAAATTGCCTTCGGTGGTTCATATTGTTGCCGCGGATCAAAGTATTTATAAAGCGTTTGATGGGATTATCCGTAAATTAGCAAATGTTGAAAGCATTAACTATGGTATAACTGACCAAGGCCTAAAAGGTTTGGTTGGAAAAGATGAAGTGTCATTAGAATACCGTGGTTGGGAAATGAAAAAGATTGACAATTCTGAACTTGAGAAGGAAATTAATTATTTAGAGGGTTTTTTACTTTCGGTTGATTCTAAACTGAGCAATGACAAGTTTATGGCCAATGCCAAACCTGAATTAATCGAAAAAGAGCAACGCAAAAAGGCAGATGCTATAAGTAAAATACATAGTTTAAAACAGCAGCTAGGTTAAAATTATTTATTATTTTTTAAATTAAGCCATTATATACTTTTAACTGGCATATTTAAGATGTTGCTCGTGGCTAAAGAACCATCTGATTAAACTATAAAGCTATCAATAATTCAGTTAAGTGGTTTTTTATTGCCGTTTCAAAAACCTAATTTCGCGACTTATAATTTAAAATGGATGTATTAACAATGGTTGGTCAGTTAATTCTGGCACTTGCAATATTAATTACTTTACACGAATTAGGTCATTTTTGGGCCGCGCGATTCTTTGGCATTCGAGTTGAAAAATTCTTTTTATTTTTTGATGCCTGGGGTTTAAAATTATTCAGTTTTAAAAAGGGTGATACCGAGTATGGAATTGGCTGGTTGCCTTTAGGTGGATATGTTAAAATAGCAGGCATGATTGATGAATCTATGGATCAGGAGCAATTAAAAACGCCTGCTCAGCCATGGGAATTTAGAAGCAAGCCAGCTTGGCAGCGATTAATTGTAATGCTTGGTGGAGTTACTGTAAATGCTATTTTAGGAATTACCATCATGGCATTTTCTCTTATGTATTACGGTGACGAGTATTTACCTAACGCAAATGCAAAATACGGTATTCATGCCTATCCACTTGGTAAAAAGGTTGGATTTATGGACGGTGATAAGTTATTATCTATTAACGGCAAACCAATTGAAAAGTTTAATGAAGCCATTGATCCTAAATTATTTGTAACGGATGGCACCACCTACTTAGTAGATAGAAACGGAGAACAAGTCTCTATTGTATTGGATAAAACTTTCGCTGACCTGTATTCAAAAGCTTATCGCGATAGTGGGTTTATTGATGCAAATATTAAATTTAAGCTTGGTGAAATAAGAAATGGAACGCCTGCCTCTAAAGCAGATTTGAAAAAAGGGGACTATATTTTAGCTGTTGATGACACAACTGTTCTTTTTTACCAGCAGCTTAAACCTTCCTTAAAAGCAGAGCAAAAGCAAGTCTTCACAATTCTAAGAGGAAATGACACCCTTCGTAAAACATTAGAAATAGGAAAAGAGCTTATAGTTGGGTTTAATACAGATTTTTATGAAATGGATTCTCTAAAAAAAGTACAATATTTTTCTTTTGGCCAATCTTTCCCTGAAGGTGCAAAGCGTTCAAAAGCTTTGATTGGTACTCAGATGATGGCTTATGGAAAGATGTTTAAAGGTGAAATGGATCCTCGAAAATCGTTAGCCGGACCAATTCAAATCGGTAAAATGTTCGGTTCTACTTGGGAATGGGAACGTTTTTGGGCCTTTACCGCAGCCATTTCAATTGTCTTAGCCTTTTTCAATCTATTGCCGATTCCTGCTTTAGATGGTGGTCATGTTTTGTTTTTAATTGTTGAAATAATTATACGCAGACCACTTCCTGAAAAATTCATGTACGTTATGCAAGTTATTGGCATGGTAATTTTATTGAGTTTGATGGTATTTATTTTCGGCAACGATATATTCCAAACCTGGTTTAATAAATAGTAGCCTGCAATCTCTTTTGTTTTAGACATTGCTTTTTGGCTGTGTTATTTAAATTAATTTATTTTAACCATGGAGAATTACTTTGATTTTTACGGAATACTGTTAAAATTCAATTTGGATGAACAAGAGCTCAAGGACAAGTACTTTAAGTTGCTTAAAACCAATCATCCAGATTTTTTTATTAACAATCCCGAAAAATACAATATGGCGCTTGAAGCGTCATCAAAAAACAATGAAGCCTATAAATGCTTATCAAACTTTTACCAAAGAGCAAATCATATTATTAATTTAAATGGAGAATTCAAAGATGGAAAGTTAGGTGTAGATTTTTTGATGGAAATGATGGATATCAATGAATCCTTAGAAGAAACAAAGCTGCTTCCTAATGCGGAAAAATTAAAATCACTACACTCTGAAGTTATTGGAATCGAAGGCGAATTAGACCTTGAACTAAAAAAATTAACCCTTCAAGCGGATGGAAATGATAAGGTATCAAGTTTGCTCATGCAAGCCATAAAAGAAATACTTTTAAAGCATAAATATATTTTGCGATTAAAAGAAACAATGGCTAATATTGCAGCCCCGAATTAGTTCTTTAAAATGCGAATGCCCAGGTGGCGGAATTGGTAGACGCGCTGGTCTCAAACACCTGTGAGGTTACACTCGTACCGGTTCGACTCCGGTCCTGGGCACTATTCGAAAACGCCACAGATTTTCAGATTTGTTTAAATTATTTTATATCTGTTTGTCTGTGGCTTTATTTTTAGAAACTATTTTGAAACAAACCCGTACTATGTTTATAAAACAAATTATGAAGATTTATTTTACTGTTTTTTTTACATTGGTATCCATTTACGCTAAAGCTCAACGTGAACATCACGTCGATTTGACTTATGGTATAGGACAAAATACGAGCAGTATTTCTGCAAATGTTGTTAAAAACTTTAAACTTCTTAAAAGTGAAAAACTACATATTGGTGTTGGTGGAAGAGCTGGGTTTACTTTTGCTTCTAACTCACAATCCTTTACTACAGCGCCTGCAAAGCATACTAAAAACAAAGCAGGCATAGATACTATCATTGTCAATAAAGCACATTTTATAACTGCAAATCTTACCTTAAATGCTTCCTATCATTTTACAAAATCTTGGGCTATTGGTGCTAATGTTGATTTGGCCGGCTTAACTTTAGGTAAAAAGAAAAAAGCAGATTTTTACCCAAGTGCGCTTTCTCAATCCGAAGGACCTAAAACAAAAGTTTTTATGGATTCTACCACGGTAAAAACAATGCGAACCAATTTTTACTTCACAGGCAATCGCAATAAAGGCACCTTATACTCAGAATTATTTATTCGCTATACCCCTACAGAACGATACAGCATTAAATTGGGTTATAATTTTATCATTTCAGAATATGCCACAACAAGTCGTGTTGGTTATAAAGACAATTACCGCTTTCGCAATACTTATGGTCAATTCTTAATAGGTTTTGGTTATAATTTTATTTAAGGCCTAACAATCACATAATAGTATTATAATCAATAAATTAATACTTAAACTGCTTCAGACAACTGCACCACTATCTTCCATGATGCTCTATAAGCCATATATTTAATTTAAAAATAATCTAATTATAGCCGGTTAATTGCTAATTATTTATTGAGTTCGGCGAATTTTTTATAATCCGCTTTTATAAGGTCTTTCAAGAATATCGTTTACTTCTATATAATGAGCAAGCATAGAGACCTGCGGTTTCTGTTCGCAGCCTCGAATCCCCCAAGGAAACAGTTTGTACTCCTTTTTGTTTAGCTAAATTAATTTCATTCAAGGAAAAATCACCTTCAGGACCAATCAAAACTGTGCTTGGTTCAGAAGTCAACAAGGTATTAATTTCAGATTTAGAATTCTCATAACAGTGAGCGATAAAAGTAGTGGATATTTTTTCTATTCTTGCAATAAATTTCTCAAAGGGCACTCCAAGTTCAATTTGCGGTAGCCAATATTGTTTACTTTGTTTTAGTGCCGAAATAGCTATTTTTTCTAATCTATCAAGACGCAAATTACTGCGTTCGCTATGTTCGCAATGCAAAAAACAAATGGATTGAATTCCTAATTCAACTGTTTTTTCAAGTAACCATTCCATTCTATCTGCATTTTTTGTTGGCGCAATTGCCAAATGAAATCCGGATTGATAATTATTTGCATCAAACAGGGTCCTCGAGTTAATCCAAACTTTGACCGGCTTATTTTTAGACACGAGTTCAACGGTTCCTTCATAAAGTCCCCCTTTTCCATCAATTACTTGTACCTTTTCACCCGTAGATTTGCGCAAAACTTTTATACAATGCCTACTTTCATCTTCTCCTAAATTAAGAAAATCGGTTTCAATTTGGTGACTATAAAAAATGTCCATTTTATTTTTTTCGTACTTAAATATTTTTGCAATTAACTATTTTAACGTTTTTTAATATCAAAATGGTGCAACGATTCTAATACTTAAGCCATTTTAACATCATAGATTGATTTATTAACAAGACTATGTTTAAAGGTTAATTATGTCAAGTAACACATTTTCCATAACCATTCCGCGACTTCCTTTTATAAAGATTGCAGTATTTTCAAGGTTTTCAAGTTTGAGTAGTTTATTAATTTGGGTTGCATTATCAAACCCAAAATCACCTTGGCTAAGTGCTTCTTTTTTAAAGTGTTCGCCGGCTACATATAATTTGTCAAAAGCCAAGCTAGAGGCATATTCATAAATCAATTTATGTTCTGTTTCGGCATGTTCACCCATTTCGAACATATCCCCTAGCACTGCAATTTTCCTTGGAAAATCAAATCTTGCAAAATTCTCCAAAGCCTTCTCCATACTGCTCGGGTTGGCATTATAAGCATCCAAAAAAATCATGGTCGAATTGCTAGTAATAATTTGCGATCGCTTGTTATTAGGTTTATAACTTTCTATACCTGCTTTTATTTGCTCCGGAGATAGTCCAAAATACGATCCAATAGAAACAGCCGCCAAAATATTCTCAAAATTGTAAGTCCCAGATAAATGGCTCTTGATAGTTATGCCTTGATAGTTGAATTCGATATTTGGAAAATCGAAATGAAGTTCGGCAAAAGATTGAGCTAAATTATCTTTAAATGAATACCATTCCACCTTACTTAGTCTCGATGCCATGCGACTCAACCATTCATCGTCTTTATTTACAAAAGCAACACCATCCGATTTCAAAAGATGATAGTATAATTCGCTTTCAGCTTTTGCAACGCCTTCCAAACTTCCAAATCCTTCCAAATGTTCTTTGCCTATATTGGTAATCATTCCAAAATTAGGTTCAGCAATATGACAAAGTTCTTTAATATCACCAATTTTATTTGCTCCAAGCTCTATCACTGCCATTTCAGTATCGGGTTTTATTCCCAAAATGGTTAAAGGTACCCCTATATGATTATTGTAATTACCCGGCGTGCTAAGCGTTTTAAATTTCTGTGACAATACAGAGTGTAATAGTTCTTTAGTAGTCGTTTTTCCATTGCTTCCACCAATGCCAATAAAAGGAATATTTAAATTTCGTCGGTGAAAATTTGCTAAATCCTGTAAACTTTTCAAAGTATCTTCAACTAAAATTGTCCCTAATACTGTTGCAAATATTGGGTTGTCAATAATGGCGCAACTTGCTCCTTTTTCTATAGCTTGTGAGGCAAATGCATTGGCATCAAAATTCTCACCTTTTAGAGCAAAAAATACACATCCGGGTTCAATTTTTCGTGTATCCGTGCTAACTTGGTAGCTGCTTTTTAAATATTGTTTATAAATTTCTTCGGTCTTTGGCATGTTCGGGCAAACATAATAAATAATTACAGAGATTAATCTTGCATTAAATTCATTTCTAACAATCAATGCATTTTATTTAATTTCACGGCATGTATAAATTTTGCTTATTGGCAACGCTATTTTTTGCTTTTAATATCACAAATGCTCAATTTTATAGTGCTGAAGCTGGCCTTTTAGATTATCAAAGTACCGAGAATTCTATTTATTGGAGAAATAGAAAACCCTTTTCAGATTATTGGCAGCAGGACGTGTCTTATTTTATTAAGGCGCAACTAAATGACACCACCGAAATTATCACTGGAAACGAAATTCTGTTTTATGCCAATAATTCACCCGACACTATCTATCAATTGTATTTCCGTTTAACTCAAAATGCTTTTCAACCTCAAAGTTATAAAGACAAAATGGAACAAGGTGGAAAGGTATTTAATAAGTTCGGGAAATATGAAAAACTAAAGTTAGGTACCTCAATTTCTAAAGTTACCATGGCCGGTGCTTCTGTTAATTTTAGCATAGATAACACCATCATGATTATCAATCTGCCCGCCCCGCTCCTTCCGCTTACTCAGCTTAAAATAGAAATTGATTTTAAAACATATTTTGATCAAGGAAGCATGGGACGACGAATGAAACGCTTTGAACACGATAGTTATAAGCATTTCGATGGTGTACATTGGTATCCAAGAATATCTGTATATGACCGAAAATTTAAATGGACAACTGATCAACATTTGGGCAAGGAATTTTATGGTGACTATGGGGCTTTTTACGTTGAATTGGATTTGCCAAATCAATTTATCTGTGAAGCAACAGGAGTATTAATGAATAAAGAAGAGGTTTATGCTAATGGGTTGCGCGAAAAAATTGATATTAAAAATTTCACAAAACCATCCAAAACCATCTCCACACCTGTTTTACCAAATGGAACTTACAAACGCTGGATTTGGAAGTCGAAGAATGTTCACGATTTCGCTTTCACCGCCGATCCTACCTACCGCATTGGAGAAACTGAATGGAACGGAATAAAATGCATAGCACTTGCGCAAGAACAAAATGCTTATGCTTGGCAACCGACAGCGAAATTTGTAGCTAATATAGTTAAAATCTATTCTGAGGATTTTGGAATGTATGCATATCCTAAAATGGTAGCTGCTGACGCGCGTGACGGTATGGAATATCCAATGCTGACGCTAGATGGAGGAAATTGGCCAAACCACCAATATGTAATCGCACACGAAGTTGGTCATAATTGGTTTTTTGGAATGATTGGCAATAATGAAACTTATCGAGCAGCTTTGGATGAAGGATTTACGCAATTTTTAACAGCTTGGAGTATAAAGAAACTTGCCAATAAAAATTACACACCAAATTCTGTTGATTGGGCTTATGTTTTTTCAGGCTATATTAATCACGCTATAAACGATAATACGGCCCGTTTAAACATTCACTCTGATCATTTTAATTCGGCCGAAAGACATGGAGGTGGTTACGGTCAGGTTTATTACAAAACCGCTACTATGCTTTATAATCTTCAATATGTTTTAGGAGATAAATTATTTTTAGATGCCATGAAACATTATTTTAACCAATGGAAAATTTGTCATCCTTATGAAGAAGACTTCAGACAAAGCATTATCGATTATACCAAGGTGGATTTAAACTGGTTTTTTGATGATTGGTTAACAACAACCAAAACCATTGATTATAAAATTAAACGCGTTTATAAGATAAAAGATTCTAACGATGAATACGCGCTCCTAATTAAACGCAAAGGCGAATTTCACATGCCTTTAGATATTACTTGTGTTGACAAGAAAGGCAATAGAACCCATCATATTATTCCTAATAGTTATTTTAATAAAAAACCGGGTAAAGCTATAATCCATGAACCTTGGATTTCGTGGGATATGATGAATAAAACCAATACAATTAGAGTAAAATCTGAATACGGTATTGCTAATGTTATTATCGATTCGAGCGGAAGATTAGCAGATATTAACCGATTAAACAACAGCTTGAAAATGCCAATAAGCTTTCGACGCGAAAAATTAAGTATACCTTCTTCAGACTTTAATAAATTACAAACCTATTGGCGACCCGATTTATGGTTTAATGAAATTGATGGTTTAAAAGTTGGCTTGAATCTATCAGGCAACTACTATAATTTTAAACATATTTATAACGTAACCGTTTGGTATAATTCGGGCTTATTAACTAATTCAAATACACATGATTTTAGTTTTTATAAGGTTAATTTTGCAGCCAATTATAAAACCAGAATAGGCAAAATGCTTGATTTTACTGGACGTTTCAAATATTTAGAAGGCATTAGTCTTTTCGAAACCGGCATAGAAAAATCAATTCATAACGATCGTTGGAGCCTTTCCTATAAAGCATTTGGAAATACAGCTCCATTTTTTCAAAACCTTTCAGATGCTGATACTCGTCGAAGAAATGACTATTTTTTATATCCAGAATTTTTTACACCAGATAAAATAAATGCGACCTTAAATCTAGGATATCAACATGGGTTTAGGTACAATGGCGGAAACGGTTTGCTAAATATCAATTTACGAAATACTTCACTTTTTAGTGATTATAATTATTCTGGCTTAACCATTAAAATGATTAATACCAATCCATTAGGAAAAAAATTAGTACTAAAAAGCAGATTATTTAGCCAATATCTTTATGGCACTATTGCTGGTGAAAGTAAGTTGTTTATTGCAGGTGCTAATAACGAGGAGCTTATTGAAAACAAGTTTACTCGCAGCCGTGGAATTGTACCTGAAAGCATGGTAGGTTATGGAAATACCGGCGAATATGCCTTGCAAATGGGTGGAGGATTAAACATTCGCGGTATGGCTGGTTACGCAGCAACAAGTTCCAAAAATCAAGACACTTTCTTTATCTATCATGGCAATAAAGGACTTGCATTAAATCTCGAACTTGAGTTTGCTAAGCTATTTAAAATCAACGCTGGAAAGATTGGAAATATCTTCAAATTAAATCCATATTTATTTGCAGATGCCGGCATTTTAGGAAACGGAAATCAGTATAGCGGTTTGAGATCCGATGCCGGAATTGGTTCAACATTGAGTATAAATTTTGGTAAGTATAACAAATTACAACCAATTGTGTTGCGATTTGATATTCCCTTTGTTATTAACCGAGTAGATGCCAATTCTGAATTTGTGGCTATGCGATATGTTATTGGTATTAATCGTGCTTTTTAATTACGATGGCAAAAGAAATAATTAAAGTTGTTGAGGTTACAAAAAACTACGGCGAGGTAGCTGTTTTAAAAGGCATTAATTTGCAAATTTATGAAGGAGAAATAGTTGCCATTGTTGGTTCATCAGGGGCTGGAAAAACCACACTTTTACAGATACTTGGCACCTTAGATCAACCCAGTTCGGGTAAAATTTATATAGAAGGCAATGATATTTCGAATTTAAAAGGTAATGTTCTTTCTGATTTTCGAAATGAGCATATTGGTTTCGTTTTTCAGTTTCATCATTTATTACCGGAATTTACAGCACTCGAAAATGTTTGCATTCCGGCGTGGATTGGAAAAGCAAATCGCAAAGAAACCGAAAAGCGCGCCTTAGAATTATTAAAATTTTTGGGCGTTGATCATCGTAAAGACAATAAGCCTTCACAACTATCTGGTGGCGAACAACAGCGCGTTGCCGTAGCTCGTTCGCTCATCAATTCGCCTAAAGTTGTTTTTGCCGATGAACCTACAGGCAATCTTGATTCCGCCAATGCCAAAGAATTGCATGATTTATTTTTTCAACTACGTGAAAAATTTAGCCAAACTTTTGTAATTGTTACACACAACGAAGAATTAGCCAATTCAGTTGACAGAATTATTCAAATAAAAGACGGAGTAACCATCTGATTTATTTATTGGTTGTAGTTGGTTTTAACGGTTTGGTTTGGATAAATTTGCGCCATGAAATTTGCTACAAAAGCTATCCATGCCGGCGTTCATCCCGATCCGGAAACAGGGGCCATTATGACTCCAATTTACCAAACTTCCACTTATGTGCAACGTTCACCTGGAGATCACGAAGGTTATGAATATTCAAGAACTCATAATCCAACGCGTACTCAGTTACAAGATAATTTAGCGGCCTTAGAAAATGGTCAATGGGGACTTTGTTTTAGCAGTGGCATGGGAGCCATTGATACCCTAGTCAAATTATTAAAACCAGGTGATGAAGTTATTGCTACCAATGACTTGTATGGAGGAACATACCGAATATTTACCAAGGTTTATGAAAATTATGGCGTAAAATTTCACTTTACCGATTTGGGTAATGCCGAGAATTTTGAAAAACTAATTAACGAAAATACGAAAATGGTTTGGATGGAAACTCCTACTAATCCAATGTTGACCATTATTGATATTGAAACCATAGCAAAGGTTGCCATGTCTAAAAATATTCTATCGGTTGTTGATAATACATTTGCATCCCCTTATCTTCAAAATCCATTAGACCTTGGTGTTGATTTAATAATGCATAGCGTAACCAAATACATTAATGGTCATTTGGATGTTGTTATGGGTGCCATTGTCGGCAACGACGCAACCTTACAAGAACGTTTGGCCTTTATTCAAAATGCCTGTGGTGCTGTTCCTGGTCCACAGGATTGTTTTTTGGTCTTACGTGGAATTAAAACCCTTCATGTTCGAATGGAGCGGCATTGTGAAAATGGACGAAAAGTTGCCGAATTTTTAAAATCGCATCCAAAAGTTGACAAGGTATATTGGCCTGGTTTCGCAGATCATCACAATCATGTGATTGCTAAAAAACAAATGAAAAACTTTGGAGGCATGATTTCATTTACCCTTAAAGATGATTCAATTGCCTCTGCAGAAAAATTCCTATCAACCACCGAGTTATTTTCATTGGCTGAATCTCTTGGAGGAGTTGAATCACTTTGCGGACATCCTGCCTCCATGACGCATGCTTCTATACCACGTGAGGAACGAATGAAATCGGGATTGGTGGATTCTTTAATACGTTTGAGTGTAGGAATTGAAGATGCTGATGATTTGATAGCGGATATAAACCAAGCTTTGTAATACCTTTATGTTGCTTTTAGGCATAGCTGCGGCGCCTGTGGTGTTAATGCTCTTGTGGTTTTATCTCAAAGACAAGTTTCAAAAGGAGCCACTGCGAATGCTCTTTTATGCATTTTTAGCGGGCTGTATCAGTATTTTGCCAGCAGTAATTATTGAACTCACCTGGCAAAAACAAGGATTTACCCAAGTTGGAGATAATTATTACTTGCTTTTTTATGCTTTTGTTGTAGTTGCTTTTAGTGAGGAAATAAGTAAATATATCTTTCTTAGACGCATTATGAAAAAAACTTATGTAGATGAGCCATATGACGGAATTTTATATAGTGTGATGGTATCAATGGGGTTTGCCTTTATCGAGAATATATTTTATGTATTTGAGCATGGATTTGGAGTAGGAATTCTTAGAGCATTTACGGCCATTCCTGCTCACGCCACCTTTGCTGCTGTTATGGGCTATTTTTTAGGCAAAGCAAAATTTAACGGGAATTTTATTGGAAACACCTTGCTCGGAATCATTGGAGCTGTTCTTCTACACGGCTTTTACGATTATTTTTTGTTTATTAATAATATCCCCCTCATTCAATTAGGCGCCTTATTGTCGCTTATTGTTGGAATTGTTTTAACTCGTTCTGCAATTCGAATTCATAATGAAAATTCACCATTTCGAATAATATGAATTCAGGAGAACTTAAAGCATTACTTGAAGAAAAATATCAAAAATTCAATCAACCTGCCTTTTTGGAGCATGACCCACTCGGAATTCCTCATCGTTTTAAAAGAAAACATGATATAGAAATTTCTGGTTTTTTTGCAGCTATACTTGCATGGGGCAACCGTAAATCAATTATTAGCAGCTGTAATAAACTTATATACTTGATGGATGATTCGCCTTATGAGTTTATTGTATCACACTCTTCACCTGAATTAAAACGATTTGAAAAATTTGTACATCGTACTTTTAATAGTACCGATCTTTTATTTTTAATTGAAGCTTTTAAAAATATTTACTTGGAATACAAATCTTTGGAACCATTATTTGTTCCGAATTCAACTGATTTAACGGTAAAAAGTGGTTTGGAAAATTTCCATAGATATTGTTTTAGTTTACCTTTTGCCCCTTTAAGATCCAAAAAACACATTGCAACACCGGAAAAAAAATCTGCTTGTAAGCGCCTCAATATGTTTTTGCGTTGGATGGTTAGAAGTGACGAACATGGTGTAGATTTTGGAATTTGGAAAACCATAAAACCATCACAATTGATTTGTCCTTTGGATGTTCATGTATTGCGGATTGCGAACGAATTGAGTTTATTAAATACAAACAAAAGTGATTGGCAAACGGCAGAATTATTAACTTCTCAACTTAGAAAACTTGACCCAATTGATCCCGTAAAATATGATTTTGCCTTATTTGGAATGGGACTTGAAAAAAATCAGTTACGTCGTTAATATTTTAAACGTTTAGGACCAGGTTAAAATTTCTAAAAAGCTATTTTTGCGTCATGAATTCAGCCGCCATAATTCCAGCTCGTTTTGCATCTTCGCGTTTTCCGGGTAAACCACTAGCATTAATTGGCGGTAAAAGTATGATTGAACGCGTTTATAATCAAGTAACTGCTGCTGGATTAGATTATGTGGCCGTGGCTACAGACGACAGCCGAATTTACAATCATGTTAAGGCATTTGGTGGTGAAGTAATCATGACTTCCGATACCTGTATTAATGGGACCGAACGTATCGCCGAAGCAATATCACATTTAGCATCTCGTCCAGAAATAATTATTAATATTCAGGGTGATGAACCTTTTATTTTGCCGGAACAAATTCATTCCATTGTTAAAGCTTTGCGAGATCCAGGAACCGGTATTGCAACTCTTAAAAAGCGAATTGATCATTCAGATGAATTAAATAATCCGAATTGCGTTAAAGTTGTGAGTGATCGCGACGATTTCGCTTTGTACTTTAGCCGAAGTCCTATTCCCTACCAACGCGATAACCGGGATTTTTGGCCAGATTTCCCTGTGTATTTCAAACACCTTGGAATTTATGGTTACAAAACTGATATTCTCTTGGATTTGGTGAAGTTGCCCGAATCTTCTTTACAGAAACTTGAAAGTTTGGAGCAGTTGTGTTGGTTAGAAAATGGTTTTTTAATTAAGGTTATCGAGACTAATTTTCAAAGCATAGCAATTGACACCCCTCAAGATTTAATAAATGCTGAAACGTGGTTAAAATTATATAAATAACGCGTTCCATTTTAAATGCATTGATAAGAATTTGAATCTGTTCAATACGTTCTGATCCCTTATTTATATTTGTTGGTTCGTCTAAATTTGGCATTTTAAATTATATTTAGTGTTTTTAGAGAAATTTATTTAAAGATGTTATCACAAGTATATAAAGAATTATTATCCATCAAAATTTGATTTCACTCTTGATGAGAAACCGATTTGACTGGTTAATATTCTTATACAAATATTTTTTATATAGAAATTTGATACTAAATGTTTTTTAGAGGTTTCCTTTTATCAAATTTGAAGGATATTTTTGAAGACTATGCTTAAAAAATTATTTTGCTTAAGTTATCAGTTTATTTTAATTCACTCAATGTTTGGGCAAAATATTGACCTATCTAAATTTGAAGAGTTAAAATTTAGAAATATTGGTCCGTTTCGCGGTGGAAGAAGTTTAGCAGTTGCCGGACATCCTTTAACTCCAAATACTTTTTTCTTCGGAGCGGTTGGTGGTGGAATTTGGAAAACAGAGGATGGAGGTAAATTATGGCATTGTGTTTCAGATTCTGTATTTAAAAGCAGTTCTGTAGGTGCTTTGGTAATAGCCCCTTCCGACCCCAAAATTATTTATGCAGGGATGGGCGAAACTGATATTCGAGGAAATATTAGCTTTGGTGATGGCATGTATAAAAGTTTAAATGGTGGCAAAAAATGGCAAAAAATAGGACTAGAATCTACATACGCTATTGGTAATATTATCGTACATCCTAAAAACCCGGACATTATTTTTATATCTGCCTTGGGTCATGTTTTTAAACCTAACTCAGAACGCGGGGTTTTTAGATCTAATGATGGTGGCAAAAGCTGGCAAAAAATTCTTTACAAATCTGACAGTGCAGGTTGTGCAAATATTGCAATGGACCCTAATAATCCGGATGTATTATACGCTAGCTTATGGCAAACGTATCGAACTCCATGGAGTATGAGCAGTGGTGGAAGACATAGTGGACTTTATAAAAGCTTGGATGGAGGCAACTCTTGGACGGATATCTCTAAAAATGAAGGCTTGCCGAAAGGCATACTTGGTAAAATATGCATGGCTGTTTCGCCGGTTAATTCAGATCGGGTTTTTGCCATGATAGAAAATACCAATGGCGGACTATTTAGAAGTGATAATGCCGGTGAAACCTGGCAAAAAATTACTGAAGAAAAAGTAATTAAACAGCGGCCTTGGTACTTTAGCGGAGTATACTGTCATCCTAAGAATCAAGAGATTGTTTATGTACTAAATGTGGCTTATCACAAAAGTATCGACGGTGGAAAAACTTTCAGTACTGAATGGGCGCAACATGCTGATAATCATGACATGTGGCTTAATCCTGAAAACCCTGACATTCTAATTATAGGCAATGACGGTGGTGGCACGGTTAGTTATAATGGAGGATTAAGCTGGAGTGCTCAAGATTTCCCAACAGGTCAGTTTTATCATGTGGTTTTAGACAATCAGTTTCCTTATCATATTTACGGAGCCCAGCAAGACAATACCAGTATTGGTATTAGCAGCCGCAGTTTTGGCTGGGATATTGGAAAATCAAATTGGTTTAATTGTGCTTGGGGCGAATCGGGGTATATAGCTCCACATCCTTTTAACTCAAAAGTAGCATTTGGAGGCAATTATAGCGGAACTTTGTACAGATACAATCGTGAAATTGGGCATGCTACCATGGTTAATGTTTATCCTGATGATGGAATCGGTGAAGGGGCTTATGTTCAAAAACACAGGTTTCAGTGGACTTATCCAATTGTCTTTTCACCATTTAGTTCACAATCTAAAACCATTCTTTATGCTACTTCACAAAATGTACATCGAAGCTATGATGAAGGTTTGCATTGGGAAACAATAAGTCCAGACTTAACTCGAAATGACAAAACAAAACAACAAGCAAGTGGAGGTCCAATTTCAAAAGATAACACAGGGGTAGAAGTTTTTAACACAATTTTTGCCTTTGCAGAATCCCAACTCGAAAAAGGAATTTTATGGTCAGGAAGTGATGACGGATTAATTCATATTAGCAAGGACGATGGAAAAAGCTGGCAAAACATTACACCTTCAGCTCTTCTTGAAAATACACAAATTAGTATTTTGGAACCTTCGCATTTTAATAAACAGAAAGCATATCTGGCTGCAAACCGTTTTAAACTTGGAGAAACAGGACCTATTATTCTTAAAACAGAAGATTTTGGTAGAACGTGGAAACGGATTGAAAATGGTTTGCCGAAAAATGCCGTTACTCGAGTAATTCGCGAAGACCCGGCAAAAGAAGGATTGTTATTTTGCGGAACAGAAACAGGGCTTTATTTGTCAGTAAATGACGGCGAAAGTTGGCAAATCTTTAATCAAAACTTGCCTAATACGCCAATTCATGATTTGGCCGTTCATCCAACAGAACATGATTTGGTTGTGGCTACCCATGGCCGTGGCTTTTGGATACTCGATAATTTAAATATCTTGTATGAAGTAATTAATACAAAACATAAAAAAGCCAGCATTCTAAGTTGTCGCCATACTTTTAATGCTTCGGGAGGAACTTATTATGATAAAGAAATGCAAGCCGGAGTGAACGCACCTTGTGGTATGATAATTGATTATTTATTACCCACTGATCTCGATTCAGAATTGATTCTTAAAATTAAAAACCAACAAGGCGATTCAGTGGCTGTATTTTCTTCAACTCGTGATAAAAATTATGTTCCAGTTTTGATTAATCAAGATTTTTATCAGCCGAAGACAACTAAACCAGTAGGAATTTTAACTACTCATAAAGGATTTAATCGATTTGTGTGGGATATGAAAACAGCTGACTTAGTGAAATTAAATGGCGATGGACAAATTATGTGGGGAGCCTCTTTGTCGGGCCCTTTGGCAAATCCGGATAATTACCGAATAGAACTTTATTCAGGTGATAGCTTACTTCAAAAAACGCAATGCAGTATATTTCCCGACCCTCGTTTTGAAGAACCAAGCATCGAAAATTACAAATCTAAAAAACACATTCTCGACTCCATAATTGCTAAGGTTAACCAAACTCATAATGCCATCAATCAAATGAGAAGTATTCGCAAACAGATAAATGATTTTAATGCTGGGCTTACAAAAAAAGAACACCGTGATAGTATGATAAAATTTGGCAAACAAATTAATGATTCGTTGTTTGCAATTGAGAACATATTGGTTCAAACCAAGGCCAAAAACATGCAAGATTTATTAAATTATCCAATAAAATTGAATAATAAATTAGCTCAACTCATCGATAAAATTGATGCCTTTAAGGGACCTGTTCCTCAACAGTATTGGGATGTTTACAAAGATTTGAGTTACAAAATTAACCTTCAATTAGGCAAATTCGAATTTATCAAATCGAACCAAATTAAAACATTTAATACAATGGCTAAAAAGCTTGAGACGGATGCTATTCGTTTAAATAAATAATCCGTTTTTACAGACTTTTAGTGATTAGCATTCATTTAATAAATGTTAACACACCTTTTTACAAAACTCCCATTATCACAAGGGATTTGTGCTTTTAAAGTTGTTCATCTTTTAAAGCTTTCGCTACTGAATAATCATGACCTAACAAATATTAAGAAGTTTATTCCAAGCTTAACTAAAAAAATTAAAAGTTAAAAAGGCGGAGAGACTTTATTATCCTTCGGCTTTTCGAAGGTTACATTCTTCAATTGTTTTATATGGCCCGCCCGGAACTTTTACATACCCTCCTTGTTTTACTTCATAGCAGAAATAATCGCCGCTAGCTTGGTCTTTAATACAAACTAGATTATTTTTATCAGACAGACCAAATAGGTTTTTGAAGAATTTTTTAACTTTATTCATACCAATTATTTTAAAATATTAAACTTCAAAACATCTTTATCAGGCATTACTTCTTTTAAATCATAAATTAGGTAATCCTTTCCTCCTACCTTATTGGGATACTGAGCCAAAACTTTGGCCAATTCAATGATTTGCTCATTATTTTTATCTAAAATAAATAATACAGGCGTTTCAGACCTAATTATTTTTGTTGCTTTAAGTTGATAAGAATACGCATTCGGTTTGTAAAACAGTTGTCGTTTGTCTTCACGACTCATGAGGGGTCTTATTTTACGTGTTGCTTTGTCGTTGGTTAATTTAACATCGTATCGAAAACTGATTACATCCATGGTTTCAGAGCTATTATTACTTTTCTTCTCTTTACGCATAGTACCAATTCTAACAGGATTATAACCAATACAAGCTCCATTAGCATCTAACTTTAAGGAATAAAAAACAAAAGTTGTAAAAACTTCAGGATTATTTCTGCTTTGAGTGAATATAGTATCGGTTAACTTAACCAAATAAAGCACTTCAGAATGTCCCATAAAGTCTAAGTAGGTTTCAGTTTTAGCTTTTGTTTGTGATGGCAAAGTAGCACGTTGTAATATTCCGTTATTCGCAAAATATTGCTCTGTAAATACAAGTTTAAAAACTGTTTTAGATTGGCTAACATGACTTAAATCGGGCGGAATTGGCGACATCTTACCAATTAATTGATTAATCTGAGCATAGGTACTATCATTTTTAATATATGCTTCATTAAGAAATTGCTCATGAACCTTGCATGAACACAATAATACCAAGACTAAAATGCCGGAATAAAACGATTTATTTAACATAAGTAGTGTATCTGTAATTTGGACCGATATAAAAGCGGTTTTGATCTTGATTTGGATGAAACGGCATTTTACCAAGGCTATGGATTAATTCTTGTACGGCAAAATAACGATCTCGATTTGATCTTAGGGAACCAATAACTCCGAAATCAATACCGAAATTTTCGTCAAAATTTATCCGTAAATTGTAAGTTGAAGAATTGTACTCATACTTATGGTTAATATTTTTATCGGTTTGAGTTGAATCGGCTGAGTAACTGATATTATAGTCGGGCAAATTGATTCCTAAGATGCTTGAAATTTCATAAAGTAAAGGTGAATATCCGGTAAATTGATCAAAGCCAATTTCGAGGGTATTGTAATTTTTTGTCGAGTGAATATAAATACACCCGTGACCTGTCCACCATCGATCAAACGCATCGCCTAAAGCTAATTTATTAAAAGGAGGCCCATCGTTAGAATAATTAGCACTAAAATTTTTTACATTTAAACCTAGGCAACCTATTGATTGATTTCGGTGATGATTATTAAAAACAAACATGGTACCCAAATAGGCGGCGCCTTCCCGCTCAATAAAGACTGAATTAAATGGCACATTGTTTAAGGTTCGCATATATTTTGTATAAGAAATATCCTTACCCCAAAAATATCCCCCTATAAAAGAATGGGTAAAATCAAGCTGAAAATCATTGCTAAGTGGGTTTAGATTATTGCCCAATGATTTAACATAACAACCCAAAGAAGCGGCGTAATTTACAAGTAGGTTTTGTTTATAAACACTGTTAACACTAATACCACTAAAAAATTTCACACCCGGAAATCGTTGTGTTTTACTAAAATACAAATCCATATTACAACCAAGATTAACTTGACAGCGATATTTCCAATCTCCTGGATCGGCTTTTAAAATGCATGAATAAATAATTATGCAAAATATTAAGCTGTATTTTAAGTTAAATGAATTAATTAGGGCAACTACAAACTTAAAAAAAAATGTTAATTTTTATAATTTATAAGATTTAATTAGAAATTACATTAAAAAACCAAGTAAACTGATAAGTAATATTCCAATTAAATCAATCCAAAAACCGGTTTTGAGCATATGTCTAAGTGGTATCTGCTTGGTTCCGAAAACGATAGTATTAGCAGCAGTAGCCACTGGTAACATATAGCCCAAAGATGCAGCCAATGTTGCTGGAAACATTAATATTAATGGGTCTATTTGCATACTTTTACTTAAAGCTAGCAAAATGGGTAAAACCAATTGAATACTTGCCACATTGGATGCAAATTCGCTTATAACGCATACCATTAAGCATATTCCTAGGATAAGGAAATAGGGATGTACATTATGCAAAAAATGCAATTGCCCTGCCATCCAATCACTTAATCCTGAAGCATCAAAACCTTTAGCGAGTGCAAAACCGCTTCCGAAAAGTAAAATAATATCGTAAGGCAATCGTTTAACATCACTCCACATCAACAATTGCTCTCCTTTATTGGCTTTGCTGGGTATGATAAAAAGTATAACGGCAGCGCAAATGGCTACAGTACTGTCTTGAACAAACTCTGTATCGCTAAACAAATTACTCCATCCATGTATTTTTAAAATACCAAAATCGAGGTTACTTCTAGTGAACCACAAGACTGCAGTGAAGGTAAATATTGAAATAACCCATTTTTCTTCAAACGAAAACTTACCTAAAGCTTTATAGCCATTTTTAAAAAAATTGATATCAAAACGGATATCAGATTCTTTTCTCAAATAGGAAAAACGCAAAATCAGGAAAGTTGTTACAAGTAATATTAGGGCGACCGGAAAACCAAATGAAAACCAAGCTGCAAACGTAATGGGCTCTGTGGCCGAAACATTAGATTGGTAATAACTAGAAAAAATCATGTTGGTTGGCGTTCCAACCAAGGTTGCCATGCCTCCAATAGATCCTGCATAAGCTAAGCCTAAAAGCAAGGCAATTGCGATGCGCGAACTTTGCGTCTTAGTTACCGACTCTTCAATATGATAGTTAATCGCTAAAACGGCTGAAAGCAACATCATTACTGTTGCGGTATTCGACATCCACATGGAAAATATAAAGGTGGCAGCCATAATCCCCATTAATATTTTGGTAGGAGAAGAACCAATAAATGAAAGAATTTTAAGTGAAATTCGTTTATGAAGCCCCCATTTTTCGATTGCAAATGACAAAATAAATCCTCCTATAAATAGAAAAATGATTTGATCATTGTATTGTTGAGCAGTCGTTTTGGCGCTTAGCACTCCCATTATAGGCATTAAAACTAAAGGTAATAATGAAGTAATGGCCACATCAATTACCTCTGTTAACCACCAGCATGCAATCCATGCAGTGATGGCCGCCATGTAGGTAACTTCGGGTTTTTCTGATTGTAAATTTCCAAAAATCAGGATTAATGTAAATACTACCGGGCCCGAGAATAGTTTTAACCACCAAAATAATTTCATGAATTTATTTTATTGTGTTTTGGACAAAAATATAATCTTCTACATAGTATTCCCAGCAAAGCACAAAACAAAATTTCCTGTTAAAAAAAATCACTATAAATATTACTTCTAAGCTACTTTCTAATTATTAAACTTTTTGTTTCATTCAAATTGGTAGAACTATATCTTTGCCGCCTAAAAGTTGCAAACTTTAGTTGTATTCAAATGTTAACAATTCTGTCTTTTAAACATTAATAAGCCCTTTAATCACTACTTTATCTTTAAATTCAATCATAAAACCTAAAAAAATCCCAAAAAGAAACATGAAAAATTTATTTAAACTCACGATTGCTTTTGCAGCATTTTTCTTCTACAATTCGGTTCAAGCTCAATTATCGTTACCACAACCTAGTCCAAAAGCATCGGTAATGCAAACCGTTGGTTTAACCGACTTTACTATTGATTACAGCAGTCCAGCGGTTAAAGGTCGTACCATTTGGGGCGACTTGGTACCTTATGACAAACTTTGGAGAGCAGGTGCTAATTCTGCTACAAAAATTACCTTTTCAAAAGACGTTAGCATCGAAGGAACTAACGTTCCTAAAGGTTCTTATTCTATTTTTATGATTCCGGGTAAAGCAACTTTTACGGTAATTATAAATTCGGATGCTTCTGCAAGTACAGAAGATTACAAACAAGAGAAAGATATAACACGCCTTACTGTAAATACTGGTGGTTCGGTTGTTGGAGGTTCTGTTGAACGTTTGGCTTATACTTTTACAGATTTTACCAATGAGTCTGTTACCATTAATATGATGTGGGAAAAAGCAAAAATTTCTTTTAATGTTTCTGTAAACACAGATAAACAAGCTGTAGAAAATATTGACAAAGCCGTTAGCGGTACTTGGGGTATTTATAATAACTCGGCTCGTTATTACCTAGACAAAAAAGATTATGATAAAGCTTTAGGTTATGTTAATCAGTCCATAAGCCTTTCAGATCAATGGTTTAACAATTGGGTAAAAGCTCAAATTCTTGCTGGAAAAGGTTTGAATGCAGAGGCATATTTTGCTGCTGCACATGCTAAAGAATTAGGTGATCAAAATATCAATGGCTTCTTCTTTAAAGATCAAGTAGAAAAAGCTTTAATTGATTGGGCGGCTTTTGCTCCAAAGACTAAAAAGAAAAGCAAATAATCAAATAACTGTATTTTAAATGCTGGATATCGCAAGGTATTCAGCATTTTTTTTGTACTATTTTTAGTTTTTATGAAAGAAACGTCACAATAATCCTAAAGATGTAATTTTATTAAAAGGTCACAATGCCATTAAATTTCTAGCGTTAAATAGCATGTAAGCTTTGTAGTAAATGGCTTTAAACAATTTCTAGCTCTCGAAAATTAATAAAATGGTAGGATCAAAAATGACTAATCTTTGTTATGTAATTATATTGACACATGCTTTGATGGGTTGCAACAAAAATGATAAGCAGTTGGAACTTTACGAATCAATCCATTTACATCCTAAAGTTTTTTATGTAGAAACTAAAAATTTCAGCAATGTTTTACAAAATTGTTTTGGCAATAAACTTTTAAATCACTGGACGGCCAATGATTTTACACTCAAAAGTTTAGAAACCGCTTATTATGGAAATACTATATTTCAAAAGCACGAATTTTTGGATATTTCAAAATTTTCTGCTGGTGAACAACCGGTTCGGTTCGAAAAAATAACACTTACTCTAAAAGACGAAATAAACTTTAAAAACACAACTTATACAATCGAACGATTCAGATATGAAAATAATGGAACCTGGCGAAGAATAGGCAATCTTGGGGATTTTAAAACCTTTAATAGGCTTGATGATGAATTAAGTCCTGAGCAACTTGATGTTAACGAACTTTGCAATCGGATTGTGGAAAAAACAATCCTTGCGAGTTATAAATGATACGGGCTGAAAAATATTATTGAACTTGATTTTATCAACAACGGTTATCTTTGAGATTCGCATGCTTGCGGAATTTTGGCTTTAGACGACTTTGCCCTAGGCCTTTCTTTACCATTAGAATAAACAGTTCTCTATTACCAGAGTTCTTTATAAAATTAAAATGAACCTTGTTCTGAGAAAGCCTTTGGAGATTTTTTCATCAAAAAAAGATTTAAAATCCAAGCAATGATCATCACCAATAAGCAACCAATCATATTGAGCCAAAGAAAAGAAATAATATCTGCATTATAAATTAAGATGACGAGGATTTCTGTGGTGATGGCAGCCCAAAAAACCGCAAAGCCGCCAACATTTTTCAAATAAAAAGCCACTAGAAAAATCCCTAAAATGGTTCCATAAAATAAGGACCCTAAAATATTAACAGCTTCTATTAAGCTCCCTAATCTGCTTGCAAACATCGCTACAGCGATACTAAACAGTCCCCAAAAAAGAGTGATCCATTTCGATACTTTGTAATAATGCGCATCGGTTTTAGATTTTACCCAAATTCTTTGGTATAAATCAATAACTGTGGTTGAGGCCAAAGAATTTAAGGCTGCGGCAATGCTTCCCCATGCCGATAAAAAAATCATGGCAATTAAAAGCCCTATTAAACCCTTGGGTAAATGATGCACCACAAAATAAAGAAAAATATAGTTTGTATCATTGGTATCGGCCAAAGCATCGGCTTGTTTAATAATTGCTTTTGCTTTTGTTCGGCAAATATTTGCCTCTTCTTCTACCAATTTAAGTTCCATTTTATACTTTTCAGTTTGTAGATGGTTATCGGTATGTATTGCTTTTACCAAACTAGTAACGAGCTTTTGCTTTACATTATTTATGGAGTCAAATTGTATTTCATGCACTTTGAATTGGCTGGCATAAGCACTTTTATGCACTTTTTCTAACTGACTTTGATTAAAAAAAACAGGGGAACTATAATGTAAGTAAAAAACGAAAACCAAGGATCCTACTAAGAGTATCAAGAATTGCATGGGTACTTTTACAAAACCATTCATCAATAAACCAATGCGACTTTCCTTAACACTTTGTGCAGTTAGGTAGCGTCCTACTTGGCTTTGATCGGTTCCAAAATAGGATAATGCCAGAAAAAAGCCACCGATAAGTCCACTCCAAATATTATATTTATCTTTCCACCAAGTTTCATCTATAATATCAATTCTGGTTTCAATTACATTTAGTTTTTCCATGCTCCCTGCCACATGAAGTGCATCGGTAAATCCAACTCCTTCTGGTAAAAGTTTAACAACCATTAAGCCGGCTAAAAACATTCCAACAAAAACTACAAATAGTTGCTGCATTTGAGTGTAAGCTACTGCTTTGGTACCACCACTTACGGTATAAATGATAAGTAATCCACCCATAATTACATTGGTTAAATAAATATTCCAGCCAAGCAGTGATGATAAAATGATAGATGGTGCGTAAATGCTAATGCCTGTAGATAATCCCCGCTGAATTAAAAACAAAATAGATGCCAAGGATCGTGTTTTTAAATCGAAGCGTTGTTCCAGATATTCGTAAGCTGTGTAAACTTTTAAACGATGATAAATTGGAACAAAAGTGACACATATAACGACCATAGCTAACGGAAGTCCGAAGTAATATTGAACAAAACGCATTCCATCGGTATAGGCTTGCCCCGGAGCAGATAAAAATGTGATTGCGCTGGCTTGAGTCCCCATGATTGACAGTAAAATCAAAAACCAAGACATTGAATTATTACCTTTGAAATAGGTATTTAAATTTTTTTCTCCGCGGCTTTTGTAAACCCCAAATAAAATTACCGAAATAAGGGTAACCGCTAAGACCAGCCAATCGAGGTTACTCATGAAAAATAAAGGGTAAAAAGATAAAACAAACCAATTTCCAGAATCAAAAAAACAATTACCGCTATGTATATACGTTTAAGAGACATGTTTTTACTTTAAGACAATTTGTTTATGTTTTTCAAATTTAAAGTAAAATAAAAGTACAATTGATTATTTAACACCTTTGGCATCTAGAGCTGCACGATACAATTTGGCATTTTTTAAGTGTTCTGTATAGCTATTTGTAAAATAATGCCTGCCCGAAAAATCTTCCTTTGCGCAAAAATATAGATAATCATGTTCCAAAAAATTCAAAACTGCATCTACTCCTTTTTTTGTTGCCAATCCAATTGGCCCAGGCGGAAATCCTGTATTTTTATAAGTGTTATAAGGCGATTCAATGTCTAAAATTCCGGTTACTCTTCGCATAAACTTAATTCCACTTGCGTATTTAAGAGTTGGATCTGCCTGCAAAGGCATGCCAATTTTTAATCGGTTAATATAAACACCTGCAATTATGGGCATTTCGTCAGCTTTCATAACTTCTTTTTCAACGATAGAGGCTAAAATGTAAACCTCCTTTGTAGAGTGAAGTCCTGTTTTTACCAACTTGTTAAACCGCTCTGAATTCCAAAATTTTTGTTGATCATTTATAAAATAATCCACCACTTTATCAGCCGAAATAGTCCATGGGAATTGATAAGTATCTGCCCAAAATAAAGCTATGGCGCTTGCACTGTCTAATGAAAGTGCTTTTAGTTTGTTTGCATTATAAACGGCATTTTCGAAACTAACAGAGTCTGATTCAAATTTTCGCCCCAATGCACCAAAAATTTCATAAGGAAAGACGTTGTTGCCTAAACGAATTTTCACTTCAACCTGATTTCCATATTTAAACATGTTGAATAAGGCTCTATTATTCATGCCTTCGGTGATTTGATATTTACCAGAATAAATTTTATCCATTTCCATAATTGATTTAACGATATTAAAAGTCCATGACTTTTTTAAGCCGCCAGATTTTATAAGATTCAGATATAAACTATCAGAATTGTCGCCTGTTTTAACGAAAATTTCGGCCTTGGAGGTGTTGGCACTTTTAAAAACCCAAACCATAAATGCCACTGTGGTAAGGGTTACAATTAACAATAGGATTCCAATTTTATTTTTCAAACGCAATGGTTTTAAGTGTGTAAAATTACCGAATCACAAAACACAAAAAAAGCGGTTTAACTATTGTAGTTTTGCACACCTATGAACATAGCCCTTATTGGATACGGCAAAATGGGTCAGGCCATCGAGAAAATCGCACTAAATTCTGGTCATACTATCATTTGCAAGTTTTCTGATGCTAATTTTAATCCATCCGATTTATCTAAAGCTGATGTTGCCATAGAGTTTACAAAACCAGATGCAGCCTATTCTAATATTTTGAAATGTCTAAAAGCACAAATACCAGTAGTAGTTGGCACCACAGGCTGGTACAATAACTTTAATGAGGTAAAAAAAACAGCCGAAACGAGTGGTGGAGCTTTATTTCATGCAACAAATTTTAGCTTGGGTGTTAATATATTTATTGAAATAAATAAAATACTTGCCGGTTTAATGGATAAATATGAAAGCTATGAACCCAATATGTTCGAAGCACATCACACTCAAAAGAAAGATGCACCAAGTGGAACTGCTATAACCTTAGCTGAAGGCTTGATTGAAAATTTTAATAGAAAAAAATCATGGGTTAGTCGCAATCCTCAAAATATTGCAATCCACAACACGTTTGAGTTAGAAATCGAAACCATTCGTGAAGGCGAAATCCCAGGCACACACACCATAACTTACCGCAGTGAAGTTGATGAAATTTCGATTACTCATCAAGCATATAATCGTATTGGCTTTGCTTCCGGTGCTGTTAAAGCTGCTGAATGGTTGATTGGCAAAAAAGGTGTTTTTACTATGGCCGACATGCTAGGATTTAATAAAGAATAAGTAACATAAATTAAACTATAGATTTTCAAAAATGAATTTTATCAAAAACCTGATTGAAAAAATCAAAGGATTTCCTAAAAAAACCAAAATATATTTTACCATTTGGAGTATAATTAATGTTCTCATCTTCTTTTTATACATCTTTGGAGCAGGTGCCAATATTCTTATAGCACTTTTATTCTTTGTTATGTGGCAAGGTGCAGTAACTTTTTATTACTATTACCGATACTATATTAAAAAGGATCGTAAGTATGGTGAATGGTTTGATGCTATTATGTTTGCTGTATTAGCTGCTACATTTATTCGATCCCTTTTTATTGAAGCATACCAAATTCCAACACCTTCTATGGAAAAATCGTTATTAGTTGGTGATTTTCTATTTGTTAGCAAGGTCAATTATGGGGCTCGATTACCAATGACGCCTCTTTCGGTTCCATTTGCACATCAAACTTTGCCAATTATTGAAACCAAAGCTTATTCAAGCGCCTTACAATTACCATATTTTCGTTTGCCAGGTTTTCAAACTATCAAAAACGGGGATGTTGTGGTGTTTAATTATCCGTTTGAACCCGATAACCCAGTTGATAAAAAGACCAATTATATTAAACGCTGTATTGCAATTGCCGGAGACGAATTGAGTATTGTTAACGGTCAAATTTATTTAAATGGTAAAAAATTTAATGATCCTACAGGAAGACAATATTCTTATACAGTAAATACAGAAGGTAATACTGGTCTTAACAAAAAACTTTTAAATGAGCTTGATATTACTTATTCGGTACCCGAACGATCTATTTATTTTATGACAGATAAAACTCGTGAATTGATTCGTAAAGAAAGCAATATATCTAAAATAGATACTTTAATTCAACGAATCGATTCTGCAGAAGATCAAACCTATCCAATGTGGGTAGGTATGGCACCACCTAATTGGTATGGCTTCCGTTGGTCGCGCGATAATTTTGGTCCAATTTATGTGCCGCAAAAGGGACATAAAATTGTTATGAATGAAAAGAATTACTATTTGTATAAAATGCCTATTGAACAATATGAGCATGCCGGAACACTAGAACTTAACGGTGATAAGGTTACATTAAATGGTAAAATAATTTCGGAGTACACCTTTAAAATGAATTATTATTTTATGATGGGTGATAATAGGCATAACAGCCAAGATTCTAGGTATTGGGGCTTCGTTCCTGAAGATCATATTGTTGGAAAAGCATTATTTGTTTGGCTTTCTTTGAAGTATGATGTAAAAACAGTTCGTAAGCACAATGGTGACATTGTTGATGAACAAAGTTTCAAAGGAGTGCGCTGGAATCGTATTTTTATGGGTATAAAATAAATTTTATAGCCATGAGAATTATCTTTTATGGCACCCCTGAATTTGCCGTTGCCTCATTAGAGAAAATTATTGCTGCCAAATTTGAGGTTGTTGGCGTGGTTACTTCGCCCGACAAACCTGCAGGACGTGGTATGCATCTGCAACAATCTGCTGTTAAGCAATGTGCCTTAAGACATAATTTAGAAGTTTTGCAGCCGACTAATCTCAAATCACCCGATTTTTTTGCTGATTTAGAAAGATTAAAACCAGACCTTCAGGTGATCATTGCTTTTAGAATGCTGCCTGAAAAAGTTTGGAATTTCCCTCCTTTAGGCTCTATGAATCTTCATGCTTCCCTTTTACCCGATTATCGTGGCGCGGCACCAATTAATAGAGCTATCATGAACGGTGAGTCTAAAACCGGTGTTAGCACATTTTTTTTACAACATGCTATTGATACTGGTGATATCTTGATGCAAAAGCAAGTCCAAATTACGCCTGACGATAATGCTGGGATTTTGCATGATAAACTTATGGAAGTTGGGGCTAATTTATTGGTGGAAACACTTGATAGTATTGCAAATAATAAAATAATACCAATACCTCAAATCGTTCTAAAAACGCATCATTCAGCACCTAAAATATTTAGCAATGATTGTGAGATAGATTGGCATCAAGCCGTTTCCAAAATCCATAACCTTATACGAGGACTCTCACCATATCCGGGTGCTTTTACGAAATACAATTCAAAAATTCTTAAGATTTATTCTGGACATTTTGAGCAAACCAAAGGTTTAATTGCCGGTGTGTTTGAAATTGATGCAAAAGTCTTAAGAATTGCTTGCCAAGACGCTTGGTATTATCCCGATATGGTTCAGCCGGAAGGTAAACGCAAAATGCCTGTTCAAGACTTTATCAATGGATTGCGTTGAATATTTTTTCTGGTTATTTAACTGCATCATAATCAAGACCATAATCAGGTATAAAAATTCAGATTATGAATAAGCAATATTAACTTTTTCAATCGATGTTTTGACAAATTATAACTTCTAAGCAATCCTAACTGTATTTTACAAAGAAACATAAAACAAGTATCAAATTGAATTTTGATAAGTGACACCGATTATTCAAAATATATAGTCCAATTTTAATTTTCCGGCCTATAACAATTATTTTGTTATATTGGTTTTTATCATTGTAAATTAAATAAATAGCTCAAAGTTATTTATTTAAACAATGGGTGTAATTTTGCTAATTCGAGTTAAAAAAATAACAAAAATGTAAATTAAACGGTTATTTAATCAAAAGAATAGCTTTACATTTGCTTTTATTTGCTCATTATGAAAAAATTCTTTACTTTTTTATTTCTTATAGCATCTTTTTCAGGATTTACTCAAACTTCAGAAAAGGAGTCTAACAATACTTTTGCAACTGCGAATTTAATCAAGAAGGATTCTATAAAAACCGGAAACGTAAATGGTACAAGTGATGCCTCTGATTATTTTGTAACCGGAACTGCAATGGATGGTACCATAAAACTTGTTATTAGCGGCACAAATACAAGCTTAGTAACTGGTTATTTGTATTTATATGTTTTTGATGGTAGACGTAATTCTGGCCAAATTTTCACGCGGTATATCGGCAGTACCTCTAATGTTGGGGCAGGAAAAAGTATCGCAGATACAATTTTTCTTTATGGCAAAGCAACCGATAGCCTTTATTTTCGTTTAGATGCTTCGGTGAGTTTTAACTATTCCATCAATTATTCTATTTTGGACACCAGTTCGAATGATCTTGAACCAAATAGTACAATAAATGAAGCTATTTTTGTTAATCAACTTCTAGTAAAAAAAGGACATATTAATTATATCTCTAGGGGCGCATTAGATGGTGCAGATTATTACCGAACGCTTTTAGGTAAAGATGGTACCCTACGAATTTATGTTACTGGTAAGAACACGAGTGGTTCAACTTCTCATTTATATTTATATGGTTTCGATGGAAAAAAGTTATCTGGACAAGTTTTAGCTCGCTATATTTCTAACACTTCCAATGTACCTGCTGGAAAAACCATTTACGACACCATTGTTATGTATGGAAGAGCTAGGGATTCCTTTTATTTTAGATTTGAGTCGGGATCTGCTTTTCAATACAGTTTTAACTACGATATTGTTGACACATCCGCCAATGATCAAGAACCAAATAACACAATTTCAGAAGCCATTTTTATACAAAAACTCGAAGAAAAGTATGGTCATATTCGCTATGCATCAAATGGAACTATAGATAATTATGATTACTTTAAATCGGCAATTCCATACGACGGCACCTTGAAAATATATGTTAAAGGGACTAACCAAAGTGGTTCAACTTCTCATTTATATTTAATTGGTTTCGATGGAAAAAAGTTATCTGGACAAGTTTTAGCTCGCTATATTTCTAACACTTCCAATGTACCTGCTGGAAAAACTATTTACGACACCATTGTTATGTATGGAAGAGCTAGGGATTCCTTTTATTTTAGATTTGAGTCGGGATCTGCTTTTAATTATAGCTTTTCGTTTGATATTATTGATAGCAGCCGGAACGACGTTGAACCAAATGGAAGAATTGAAGATGCTGCGCCTATTTCAAAGCTTGAAAAAAAGTTTGGACATGTTCGATACACTTCAAATGGCGTAATTGATTTTACGGATTACTACAGAACAAAAATAGAATATGATGGTACGGTCGTAATTTATGTTCAAGGAACTAATCAAAGTGGTAATACCTCTCACCTATACCTTTACGGCTATGATGGTCGTAAAAATGCAGGTCAGATATTGGCCAAGTTTATTTCAAATAATTCCAATATTCTAGCTGGAAAAACTATTTATGATACCATTTATTTGAGAGGTCGTGCCATTGATTCATTTTACTTCAGATTCGAATCAGGCTCTTCATTTCAATATAGTTTTAGTTATGATGTATTGGATTCTAGTAGGAATGATTTTGAACCCAATAACACAATACAAGAAGCTACTTTTGTAAACAAACTGGAAGAAAAATTTGGACACTTATACTATGCCTCAAATGGCTTGATAGATAATTCTGACTATTATAAAACCTTTCTACAACAAGACGGCACAGTAAAAATTTATGTTAAAGCAACCAATTTAAGTAGTGTTAATTCCTATTTATATTTGTACTTATTTGATGGAAGAAAATTATCGGGTCAAATATCAGCAAAGTATATATCTAATAATTCAAACATTACCCCGGGTCAAACAATTTACGACACTATTTCTATTTATGCTAGAGGTGTTGATTCATTATACTTTCGTTTAGATGCCTCTGCAGCCTATAAATACAGTTTTAAATATGATTTAATTGATCAATCTATTAATGATTTAGAACCAAATAATTCTTTTGCCAATGCTACATTAACGAATTTAGGAATTACTAACAAAGGTCATATTGGGTATTTTGCAAAAGGTGTAAGAGATGATGACGATTATTATAAGATTGCTATGCCAAAATTTGGAAGTATTCAAATTATATCTGAAATATCAAATAGAAATGGATCGAATGGATATGTTTATATATACGGAAATGATGACCGTAAAGGTTTAGGACAAATACTCGCAAAATTTATAGGCACATCAAATATTTTGAGCGGCTCCACGGTTCGAGATACCGTTATCATTAATTGTACTAATCTAGATACTTTTTATTTAAGAGTATCCTCAGCCGGGGCGTTTCAATATGCATTCAGGCATCAATTCATAAATAGAATGCCTTCTGCCAGCACCCAAAACGAAAGAATTGGAAATACGGTAGGATTTCGTCCGCAATTGGCAAATGCAACCAGTTTTAAATGGGATTTTGGTGATGGAACAAAAAGTGCGCTCAAATATCCTATGAAAACTTATGGCATTGGATTTTACAAAACCAGATTAATCGTAACAAATTCTGTTTGCAACTATAAAGACACTTCCGAAGAAGATTTTACAGTAACCGGTGTAGAATATTATACTCCAGATTCTTCTGGAACCGGTGGTGACGCCATTGTAAAGATATTTGGTGCAGGCTTAGATACGACGACAAAGGTAACCTTGAGAAAAGGCGGTATAGAAATAACTCCAATACGCAAATTTACCGTTAAAAACTTTGTTCAATTAAATGCCATTTTTGATTTGCATTTGGTTGACGAAGGAACCTATGATATGATTATAGAAATTAAAGGTCAAGCTCCTTTAGTGTATCCTAACGGTTTTAAAATTAAAAAATTCCGTTATCCATATACTTGGTCTCAGGTGGTTGCTCCCACTTTTTGGAGAACCAATGTGAATAATAAATTTAAACTTGTTGTTGGAAATACAGGCAATGTTAATGCATCCGGTGTTTTGGTAGCATTCTTATGGCCAAAATCGGTTAATTTAAAATTTGATAATAAATGGTTTAAACCACCAAGTAGCGGCAATTACAGTATAAAAATTCCTGGTTCGACCTTTAATTTTAAATGGGAAGATGTTCAACATTTTTATAGTGATACGTTTAATACCATCACTTCCATCGACTCGTTTAATGGCAGGGCATACAATGGTTATATGCAAATGATACTAATTCCTAAAATTTCAGCAGGCAGCACTTATGAAATTCCACTGATTGCTAGAAGTTCAACAACCGGTGCTCAAAACTTTATCACTTTTACATTCAAACCCAATCTTTTTGGTTCTTGCCCTGGAGGAAGTTGGATGGATATTTCAGAAAATTTAGCAATAGAAGCGGCTGATGGCCTTGATCAATTGGTAAGTTTGAATCCTGTTCTTGAAAAATCACCGATTGGATGGTTGACAAAAGCTACAAAAGGAACAACCCAACATATGGCTAATTTAGGAGAAGTGATGGGTGCGTTTTACAATTATGCTTCCGGAACCACAAACAGTATTGATGAATCACTATCGGCTAATTTTTATTCAAATGTTGATGTGGGAAATGTTCAATTTGCAAATGCGGTTACAGGCGTGGTTGTAGATAAATTTATCGAAAAAGGGGCAGATAAATTTATGAAAGGTCAAACCGATCGACTCAATAATTTTATCGCCAAAAATCCAAATGCAAGTGCAAGCAGTTTTGAATTTGCCATCGACAATCTTAATGATATCAACGACATACGCAATAAAATAAAGGATATATATAAAAACTCTAAAGATTTAAAAACCTTGAATGATAAGTTGGCTCGACTCGATCAATTGGTTAAAGATTGTCCTGAATTGCAAAAGCAAATTGATGATCTTAAAAACGAAATTGAAAAAGATATGAATTTAAAAGATCCGAGAGAAACGAAAACCAATTCGGTAGCTTCCATGGATCCAAATGCAATTTATGGTCCGGCCGGACAAGGTGTTTTTCAATACATAAACAATTCTGACTGTCAGAATTTCCTAATAACCTTTGAAAATGTGGATACGGCCTTGGCCGCGGCTCAAATTGTAACCGTTTTGGACACACTTGATAAAACAAAATTTGATTTAAGAACTTTTGAATTTGGCGATTATACTCTTGGAACCAGAACCTTTGTAGTACCAAAGGGTCGTAAACAATTTGTTTTAGAAGATAGTTTATCTTCTAGTATGCGAGTTAGGGTAAATGGACGACTTGATGAAATTACTGGCATTGTAACCTGGCAATTTACTGCCATCGATCCAATGACAAAGGATATCCCAGTTTTTGAAGGTTTCCTTAATCCAAATGTCAACAAGCCGGAAGGAGAAGGATCTGGTTCATATACCATAAAACCACGTTTACCCATTTTAGATGGTGCCATTTTTAAAAATCGGGCTTCCATAATATTCGATAATAACGAACCTATCCTAACCAATACTTGGCAAAATATTGCAGATGTTTTGCCGCCTACAAGTTCTGTGAGTGCAAGTGTAAAAAACGGTCATACAAATATTGAGTTAACATTTACGGGGAACGATGCTACATCAGGCATTGGATACTACAATCTCTACGTTAAAGAAGGAAATGGCCTTTGGCAGGCGTTTGGCGGCACATCTCAAAATACGTTATCCTTAAATGGTGAACCTGGCAAGACCTACAGTTTTTATAGTATTTCGAACGATAAGGTTGGAAACTTGGAAAAGAAAACCCCGTTAGCGGAAGCATCTGTAAGTATAGGTGGCATTTCATCGATTGCCTCTAAATCACATTTAAGTTTGCATCCAAACCCAGCAGGTTTAGAAATAACCATTGATGGGTTAAAATATTTTAAGGATTATATAATCACTGATATGATTGGAAAAATAGTTTTGAAAGAAAACACAAATCTAAGTTCAGATCAAATTGATATTAGTACATTGAAATCAGGAATGTATATACTGACTATAAATGGATTGGTAAGCCAATCCTTTAAGTTTATAAAAAAATAACTGTAACAATGGTTCAATCAAAAAGGGTTATCTAGATGTTAGCGGTGACGCGCAAAAAACCCCTCCCAAGTTCCGACATTTTTCTTTTAAAAGTATGTGCAATCTTTTATCTGATTGGCTAACATTTGCCAATGTAAATGAATGAGAAATTTATCAGAGATATTTTCCATTACTATGACTTTTATCTTAATTTTTATAAAAAGTTAAAGCCAGAAGTTAAGAAAAAATTCAATTGAACATTACAACTTATTGGAGTAATTCAGTAAGTCTCCGGTCTACCACATATTCTCCATCTTAGACGTATTGTTTAGGTTAGCTTGTTAATTCAATGCTGTTATACTGTTTGGTTTTTTCTTGATTTCGCTTTGCATAATTCCATGACAATAATTCTTCGATGCCATTTGCTTTATGCTTTGGAAGTTCAGTTAGTAGGTGTTCGATATAGATTTTAGGGTCTATTCCCAGTTTTTTACAGGTGCCTGTAATTGTTTACATCATTGCTATTCTTTGCGCACTTTCGTGAGAGCCGGCAAACAGCTAATTTTTTCTACCCAAAGCTAAGGGGCGTATAGAATTTTCAATGGCATTGTTATCAATATGCAGATAACCATACTGTGTATATAGGTTGAGTTTATCCCAACGCTCTAAACTGTATCGGATTGCTTTACCAATTAGACTTTGTGGATTAACAGACATAGCTTGCTCTTTCATCAATTGATGCATTTGCTGCAAAACATGTAAGGATAACCGCTGACGCTCTGCATGGATCATTTCAGGTTCTTTATGCTTTAATTCCTTTTCGATGGTATATAAAACCTGTATCATATCCAGCATCTGTTGGGCTCTTTATCTATCGTTAGTCAATGCCTCATCAAATTTACGCCTGGCATGAGCCATACATCCGCCTAAAGTGATATTAAGACTAGGAGCAATAGCATCGTATACTTGGTAACCATCGGTTTGGAGTATTCTGTTAAATAAATGAAGTAATTCTTTTGGACCACTTTGGTCTCTGCCTTTTCTGTAATCAAAAAATACAATCTTTTCTGGTGGTGAATGATATACCTACATATAACCCTGATGCGTTCCTTTTTTGGATTAACTGTCCAGCAAGACTTTGAGAGGACTCTCATCAACCTTTAAATAATGGCCGCTCAAAGTAATTTCTAACATCCTGTCATAAATAGAGGTTATAAATTGTACGGCAGCAGCTGTCCATCCATAGAGCGTTGAATCAGGGATTTCAACTCCCCAGCATTTAAATTGTTTTATCTGACGGTAAAATGGAAAGTGATCCACGTATTTGCCCACCAATAAGTGAGCCAGTAATCAGGGTCCTGCATTGCCGCGTTCAATTGCTCTTGGTAGCAGCTCAGCAATTACAATCCCAGCATCAGCTACAGCATACTTAGTGCCAATAAGAAAACACCTCATTTTTAAAAATGAGCGATAAAATTTTGTCAATTAGTGGGTAAATTTTGCGGTTTTATTTTGTGAGTATTAGGATTTTGGTCAGACTTATTTCAAAGAGGACCCAAAGCACCATTTTATACTTAATTTTTACTGATTTTCAACCTCTTGGGGCATACCT
>Ga0105048_10001489_pt1 | contig 38032 bp, 32 predicted proteins | sample MAT05_FD_78382 | JGI IMG/M metagenome (GOLD analysis project Ga0105048, IMG submission 78382) | Freshwater microbial communities from Lake Fryxell liftoff mats and glacier meltwater in Antarctica - MAT-05 | ecosystem: Environmental > Aquatic > Freshwater > Ice > Liftoff microbial mat | place... | reverse complement strand
TCGAGCAAATTCGTGCCTCCAACGTGCTCAGCCGTTCTTTGCGGCTTCTCGCCCGCGAGTGCTACCCCCGAGGGCAACAAGGCCAGCGTCAGAACCTCAACCGAACCCAAACCTCACCTGCCCGATAGAAACCGGTGGTGGCGCTGGCGGAGGAGGTTAAGGAGCAAGGCCAAGCCTCTGCCCGGCTCCTGGCGCACGCGGTGGTATTTCGTGCGCAACATCTAATCCACTCGAAGTGCCGTTTTCTCGTCGATCCCGAGCATCAGGTTGAGGCACTGCACGGCCGCTCCGGATGCGCCTTTACCCAAATTATCGAGCCGAGCGATAACCAACAGCCGCTCAGCATTCCCAAACACGAACAGGTCGATTCGATTGGTATCGTTGCAGGCGGTGGGGTCGAGTGCGCCACCCTCTGGAGCGTAGCCAAGCGGGATAATGCGCACGAAGTTCTCATTCGCGTAGTACTCTGAGAGCGCACGGTGCACGGCTTCGGGCGTGGCTTGCGGCGCTAGCAGATGTCGATGCAACGGTACCGAGACCAGCATGCCTTTATAAAGATTCACAATCACGGGCTCGAAAATTGGCGCGCGCACGAGATCGCAGATCGACTGCATTTCCGGCAGATGCTTGTGTACCAGCTCCAGCGCGTAGGGACGTGCCGCCATGCTCTCCGTGGCGGATTGGTAGGCCTCAATCGCTTTGCGACCTCCACCGCTATAGCCAGTCAAGGAATGCACCACCATCGGGTAATCCTTCGGCACCAGCCCGGCGGCAATCAGCGGATAACACGCGAGCAGGAAGCCCGTCGCGTGGCAGCCCGGCACTGCGACGCGCAACGCTCGGGCGATCTCAGCGCGCTGCCCCTCCCGAAGCTCCGGAAGACCATAGGCCCAGCCCGGCAAAATCCGGTGAGCCGTACTCGGATCGATCACGCGCGTGGTGCCATTCTCGATCATGGCCACCGCTTGGCGTGCGGCGTCGTCCGGGAGGCAGGTGATCAAGAAATCCGCTTGATTGATCAGCTTGCGCCGGGCCTGCTCATCTTTGCGAAGCCCGGGCTCAATCTCGAGCACTTCAACATCAGAGCGCTCACTCAAACGCTGGCAAATCTGAAGCCCCGTAGTGCCTTCTTGCCCGTCGATGAACACCTTCTTCATAGGTGGCGGTGCCCCCGAATGAGCGAGGCTCTCGCCTGGAATCCTTCAGCCAAGAAAGCAACCAGGCCCAGCACCAGCACTACGGAGAGCTGGATCACGTAGAGCAGAAAGACGTACGCCGCGCCCTCCTTGAGGACGATCGGAGCCGGAAAAAACATGACCAACGCCGCGTAACAGGAGATCTGGAATGCTCCAAAAAAACCAGGAGCATTGGGCATGGCTAGCCCCAAACCCATGACTCCGAGCACGATCATGGTTTGCAGAAACGTGGCGTCCACTAAGCCGACCGCGTGAAACAGGAATTGCATGCTGGCAACGCTGAGCGCCCAGTAGATCGCAGTAAGACCCAGGAACCAAAGTGAATAGCGAAGGACCGAGAGAAACGCGAGACCTTCGGACACACGCGAGAGGAACTTGATGACCGCATCGCCCCCGCGTGCTGAGACACGACCGATAGTGCGACGCACCACCTCCTGCGCCCAGATCCTCCGCGCGTAGAAAACCCACATCGCGATGCAGAGGCTGAGGAAGACGACCACAGCTGCCATGGCGGCCGCTCGAACTAAATTGGAAGGCAACGGCAATTGTCCCAGGCGCGTCGGTAATGGATCGAGCGTTTGCACACTGAGCAGCGCAGCTCCGAGGCCCAAGCTGAGGAAGGCGCCATCCACGACCCGTTCGGCTCCGACGGTTCCGGCAGCAGCTAACCACGTCAGATTTCCACGGCGGGCGATCATGGTGGGGCGCACGGCTTCGCCCATTCGGAAGGGAAGAATCACCTGCGCGCCATACCCAGCCAGCGAGATCAAAAGCGGGCGGAGGAACGACACTTCACTCACGGGGCGCACCAAGAAATACCAGCGTGAGCAACGGAGCATGTGCAGGACCACCCACATGCCCACGTAAAGCCAGACCCATGGCCAACGAACCTCCGAGAAAGCCGAGGATGGCGGCACAATGGGCAGAGCTCCCTTGCGCAGCAACCACCAGAATCCGAACCCTACCACCGCTGAGATCGCCAGCGCGCGAAGCCAGATAAGGCGGCTCTTGGGTTGCCTTGCGGGCTCTGCGGCAAGGTTCACAGGGGAGGAGGCCGTATCCGTCACGTCCACGGCAGATATCCCAATGGCTTATGCCTGGGCAACCGGCGATTTTCGCCTTGGCTGCACGCGGGCTCACCCACTGGGCATATCAGCCAGACGCTGCCGAAATTAGATAGCTTCTTCGGCTCGCTCACCCGTGCGAATACGAACTGCATCGTCGATGGTGGAAAGGAAGATCTTGCCATCCCCGATTCTGCCGGTCTTCGCGGCTTTCTCTATCGCATCCACCACCTGGTGTGCGATGTCGTCGGGGACCACGATTTCGAGCTTCACCTTGGGCACGAAATCGACCACGTAGGCGGAGCCGCGGTAGACTTCTTTCTTGCCTCCCGTGCGCCCAAAGCCTTTCACTTCGGTGACTGTCATGCCCTGAACGCCCACTTCCGATAGGGCGTCCTTGACCTCGTCCAACTTAAACGGCTTGATGATGGCCTCAATTTTCTTCATCTGCTGCCTCTCTTCGACCTGGTAGGGGGCAATTGCCCCGGTTGCACTCAGAGCCTGCTTACCGAGTAGCGGCCCAATGGTTTCCAAAATGTTTCCGACTCACTTCATCTCCAGCGGAAAGTGCAGCCCTTGAAACTGGGCGTGTATCCCACCCCGGTGCGTGCCCTGACGCCCCTCTGGACGCATGAAGCGGAACTTTTCCTCAAGGACGACGGCACCACGCACCCAGAGTTCGGCGGCAACAAGGTGAGGAAACTGGAGGGGATCCTGGAGAGGGCGCGGGCCAAGGGGGCGCAGCGCCTAGTGACGCTCGGTGCCGCCGGTAGCCATCAAGCAGTGGCGACCGGCCTGTTCGCGAAAAAGCTTGGCCTGAAGGCCGCGTGCGTCTTGTGTCCTCGGCCTTGGTCGCCCTTGGCCTACCACATGCTCCGAGCCACGCTGGCTCAAGGCGTCGAGATACACACCGTTGAGCACGGTTGGCAGCTGCCGATTACCGCTGCCAAGATCCACCAACGCGGAGACTATGTAGTTCCGCTTGGGAGCACGAATGTGCGTGGAACTCGCGGTTATGTCTCTGCTGCGCACGAGCTCAAGGCGCAAGTGGACGCCGGTGAGCTGCCTCCGCCTGACGTCATTGTCGTCGCCCTGGGATCCGGTGGGACGACCGCTGGGCTGGTGGCTGGAGTGGCAAGCGCCGGGCTAGCGAGCCTGGTGCTCGGGGTGACCATTGTCCAACTGGGGCCCGTGACACGCCCCTGGCTGCTCGGCCTTGCCCACCAAGCGTTGCACCGCGAAGATAAGGTGGGGCTGAGCGAGCTCAGTCGCCGTCTGGTGATTGAGGATCGTTTTTTGGGCGCAGGCTACGGACGGGCGACGGTGGCTGGCGAAAGGGCCTTCGACGTTGCACTTGGGCAGGGTTTGCAACTGGACCTGACTTACACCGCGAAAGCGTTTGCCGTGGCGCTTCGCCTGCTCGACCATCCCAGTTTGCACGGGATGCGGCACCCTGCTCCCTGCCCGGAGATCCCCAGGCCGGAAGGCCGCCCACTGCGCGTGCTTTACTGGCACACGCTTTCATCAGCGCCGCTTCACCTCATTTCCGAGGGCGCTCCGGACATTCTCCCGGACAAATTGAACCGGCTTTTAGTAGCAAGCTAAGCTCAGGTCCCCCCTCCATGACGGCCACCCATCAGCCCGAGCTTCCCGTCGGAACCGTCCTAGAAGGAAAATTTCGAATCACACGCGAGGTTGGCCGCGGGGGAATGGCCGTCGTTTACGAGGCGGTTCACGTCGACATCGGCAAACGTGTTGCAGTTAAGCTGTTATCGCAAGATCTGGTGGCTTCCCGGGTGGTGCGAGAACGCTTTCTGCGTGAGGCGCGCGCCGCGGCAGCGATTCGAAGCCCGCATATCTGTGAGGTCTACGATTCGGGGATGTACGAGGAGCGCCCCTTTTTGGTGATGGAGCTCCTGGAGGGAGAGAGCCTTTACGAACGCCTCACTCGCGTCCGAAGGCTGGATCCGGCAACCACACTTGAGGTGATCGAACAAACCGCCCGCGGACTGAGCAAGGCGCACCAGGTGGGAGTTATTCACCGAGATTTGAAGCCCGAAAACATTTTTCTCACCCAGGATGAGGACGGGCGCCTGCTGTCTAAGCTCGTAGATTTTGGCCTCGCCAAGTTTTACGAATCGAACGCGGATGGAGAAAACGTAAGATTAACCCGTGAAGGCGCGCTCTTTGGAACTCCCGCCTATATGAGCCCCGAACAAGCCAAAGGACACGGGGGCGTCGATCATCGGGCGGATCTTTGGGCCCTGGGCTGCATTGTCTATGAGTGCCTGACCGGGAAGACGGTGTGGAACGTTGAGCAGGGTGTGGCCATGATTTTGGCCCAGATCGCCGCAGCTCCGCTGCCGAAACCCTCAATGCTGTTTGCAGATCTTCCTCCCGGTTTCGACGATTGGTTTGCTCGTGCGCTCAGCCGGCTACCCGAGGAACGCTTTCAAACCCCTCGCGAGCTTGCTGACAGCCTCCGCTCCGCGCTCACGACAGGCAGCGCCCCTGCGGAACTCGTGAGCGATACCGATCTGGCTCCACCGGTGGCACCTATTCCGAGTGCACCTCCGCTCAAGCTCGCCCCGGCGATCTTGTTAACTCCACCGCCACCACACGGAAGCTCGGTTCCCTTATCAACACCTGCGCCGCGACGAGGTTCTTGGGCAATGGGCCTGGCCTTGGGTGCGCTCGGAGTGGCGCTAGCCGGCTACGTAGCGTGGCTCGTGCTTCACCAAGGTCCAGCGGAGGAAGCCGGTAATCGCGCCGAACCACTGGAGCGCGAACCTTACGCGCTGAAGGTGAATGCGGCCCAACTTAGCTTAATGGACGGCGATCCCGATAAGGCTCTCCAACAGTTCGAAGAGGGCGTCGCGCTTGGGCAAGCGCCTGTTGCACGTTCGCTACTCCAACGCTGCGAAATTATCGTGGAGCAACGGCAAAATGCCAGCAACCGTTGCCGCGTGACCGGGCTGGGGCGCCCCCGCCCCTTTGACGTGCTGAAGCCGGCATCACGTCCCAGCGTCGTGCTCACTGCCAACGGGCCCCTCCTCGCCTGGGCCGACAATCATCTCGCCGCGGATAAACGTCAGGTTTCGGCGACCTTTCTCGATAACGCGCTACGGCGCGTGTCTCCGGCTTACGCCTTGAGCCCGGAATCTGTGGCGGTCGCCGACCCCACGCTCATTAACTTAGGCGCGCACATCGCGGCGGTCTACTCAGATACCGGCGAGGACGCGGGCCTTCTGGTTCGCGCCTTTACCCCAGCCACCCTAGCCTTAGCCGCGCCCACGCGGCTTTCCACGCCGAAGCGCACCCCGTTTTCCCCAGCCGTGGCCATCGCTCCAGAAGGAGATTTATGGTTCGTATGGGAAGAGAGCAACACCGATGGCAGCGCGTCGCTCTTAGTTCGACAGACGACGGCCGCACTCGTTCCGACCGCACCTGCCATTCGTGTCCTCACGCTGGCACCGCGATTTCGACCGGGAGTTACCCGCGGCAGCAGCAAACCCTCGCTGGCCGTGAGCCGCACGCAGCTGCGCATCGTTTTTGCTCAGGAGCTCACCCCCGCACGATCCCAGATCAAGGCGCTCATCATTGAGCGCGGGGATAGCCAATTGCGAGCGGGCGTCGCCGCTGAAACCCCGCGGGGAGGACCCGAAGCTAAGCCCACCGATCTCCACTTGGGTCAGCTCTTGGCTGTGAGCGATTCCGATGCGAAAAACGTGCAGCCACAGCTTAATTGCTCCGCCGGCGGGGACTGCTTCGTAGCCTGGGATACGGGTACCGACAATGCCAGCCTCGCCTATCTCACTGCCAGCGGCGCGCTCGGTTGGCGGCGCTCACTCGCCGCTTCCGGCTCCCGTCCGGTCATTGCCCACAATGCTTCGGACAGGGTGGTTGTTTGGTTTGAAGAAGCTCGACTTAAGCTCGCTCGATTGAGTCAGGAAGGTGTCGGCCCCGCCAGCATTCTCACCCGCGTCACTGGCTTTCAGCCTCATCCTTCTGTGGTGGCGGGTGAGGGTTCGGGGGTGTGGTACGTTGCATGGCGCGATTTCGAAGCTGGACACTTGGAAGCTTTTGTTCTGAGGACAGAATGTCAGTGAAGCCCGAAGCGAGCGAATTTCGCGCAGCTTTTGAAGCTGCCGAGCCAGTGCCGCTTCCGGTCGGTTTGTCCATCCCGTCGCGCATCTCACTCAAGCGGAAACCACTCACCACGGAGCGCCTCAGACTTTCCCCGATTGACCGCGATGACGCAGCAGAGCTCTGGGAAGCGATCGAAAGCACACGCTTCAACCTGGAGAGATGGTTGCCGTGGGTCCCTTTCAACAATACGCCCGAAGCCGCCGACCGCTTTGCGGAAGCCTGTGCTCACGATTGGGATCTCGGACGCGCAGTTCGTTTTTCGATCCGGGATCGAGCAACTTCGAGTTTTCTCGGCGTCGTCGGACTGGATGCCTGTGTGCATCTGCATCGCTCATGTGAGCTAGGCTATTGGCTAAAGCGCACCGCTACGGGCCACGGTATCATGACAGAAGCGGCAACTGCTTGTGTGGACTTCGCGTTCTTGCGGCTCGGCGTTCACCGCATCCGCTGTGCGGCGGCCACCGACAACTACCCAAGCTTGCGCGTTATCTCGCGCTTGGGATTTCGCTTCGAGGGCATTGCGCGCCAAGCTGAGTACGTGAGCTCGCGCTGGCTCGACCACGCCGTATTCGGCAAATTGGCGCAGGATGGCTAGGCGCCTCTCCGGCCGGCTCTCCTTTGTCGTCATTGCGCCCGCGATTGTGGTGCTCTTGGGTCTTTCCACCGCGCTCGCGATCGGCGCCTTTGGAGTCCGTGATTTGGTATCCGAGAGCGACAACGCTGCCGCGCTTCGCGCTCAGCTCCTCGTAGAAACGCTGGTTGAACGGTTGCGTGCCACCCCCGAGGAGGCTCGTCGGGTTGTCTTGGAGAGAGCCACGCGGCGTTCAGGCACCGAGATGCTGTTGGTTCGCCAGGACGGCTCCATCATCGTGGATGCCACCCTGGCACCGCCACGCCAAAGTCAAATCGAGGCCTTGCTGATAGCGGGAGCTGGCGAGGCCGTCACGCTGCTTGGCCGCACGCGCTACTACGCTCATCCCCTCCCCGCACCCCTCGCGCACCTTTCGCTCATTTCATTTGTGTCCGCACCGGAGGCCCCGGTTACCACGCGTTCGCTCATCACCTCCCTAGCAACCCTCACGACTATTCTGATCGGAGTCTCGGCGCTCGTGGGCTTTGCACTCGCCCGCGACGTTCGAGCAGACGTGACTTACATGCGCCGGCGAATCGCGGAGATGGCACGCGAAGGCGCGGCACCCTCGGGAAAGGTGATTCCGGTGCGTGCGATCGACGAGGTCGGCCTCCTCACCAATGCTTTCAATGTCGTTGTCGACCGATTTGAAGCAGCGGAACGAGCCTACGGCCAGGATCTCGACGGCGCACTCGCCTACGACAAGGATCGCAGTGCCTTCGTTGCGGCTCTCAGCCATGAGCTGCGGACACCGCTCAACGCAATTCTAGGTTTCACCGACATTTTACTGAGTGAAGTGGACGGCCCACTCAGCCCAGACGCGCAGGAAAACCTCACGCAAGTCCGCAGTAGCGGGGAGCACCTGGCAGCGCTTATCGACGACATTCTCGATCTCTCGGCCCTAGAATCCGGAGAGCTACGGCTGAACCGCCAAGAAGCTGACGTCTACGCCATCGCTGGCGACGTGGTGCGCGAGTTGCAGCCCGCCGCCGCCAAGAAGGGTCTTGAACTATTGCTGCTCGGGGACACCGCACTCGGCAAGGTAGATGCCCGCCGAGTGCGCCAGATCCTCACCAACATCGTCGGCAACGCAGTTAAGTTCACGAGCGGTGGTAAAGTCGTCGTCAGCATCGACCCCCAGAGCGACTACGTAGGCATCCTCGTCAGCGATACGGGCCCCGGCATTCCAAAATCCGAACAGGCCTCCATCTTCGAGGAGTACCGCCAATCTGGAGAGTTGAGCGCACAGCGCGTCGGCACGGGGCTCGGTCTGGCGATCACGCGACGGCTCGTACAAATGCATGGCGGTTCGATCGGTGTGCAGAGCGAACTCGGGGTGGGCTCAAGCTTTGCCGTCCTGTTGCCGCGCCAACCACCAGAGCCCCAAGATATGCCCGCAGAAATCCCGCCGCTGTTGACCGCAAGCTCGCGCTTCAACCTGTCAGGTGCCGGATGATTTCTGACGCTGCCCGCCTGATCCGAAGAATTCTCGCGTGGCAACTGCTGGCGTCGCTCACGGTGGGTGTCCTTTTGGCGTTGCTGTCCTCACACTTGGTGTTGCTGCAGGGCGCGCCCGCCGTGTACGGACCGGTCGCGTTATCCTTGGGACTCATCGCCGGAGGCCTGTTTGCGATAGGCTGGAATTTTCTGCGCCTCCGTAGGTATCGGTTTGCGCTGCGCGCCTTGACACTTCAATCCTCATCCATCGACGCCGACGATCTCGGGCAATTGAGTGACGAGCCCGCACGCTTGCTGTGGATCTGGGTGCTGCCATCCACCTTGGGCGCGTCGATCAGCGTGACGTTGTGGCGTCCGGAAGTGTTGGACCTCACGACCGGCATCACGCTTTCGCTGCTCGGAGTGATCATGATTTCTACGGTTTCTTTGCCGCTATTTTTGGTGATCCGTGTGAATGTCCTGCGCGCTCTTGCACTCGCTCCGCCCGAAGCCATGCGCGAGTTGGCTGAGCTCGCCGAACAACAGGGCCGGCTTCGGCAACATGTGACGCTCCGCCTGCTAACCGCCGTGCTCACGCCAGTCGGAGTGCTCGCAATGGGTGCCGCGCTGATCGTCAACGCTCACCTGAGGCGAACCGACGAACTCGCACGCGAAGAGACCGCGCGTGCCTTTGCAAGATCGGTGCTTGAGGATAGTCCGGGGGTCGTGCCGGCCGCAGGTCTGGTCCCGGCTCTGGGTGTTGCTGCGAGTCTCGGCTTCGCCGCCCAGATGCTCGATGGCAAGACCGAGTACGGGATCCGGCGCGGAAACAATGGCATTGTCACCCTGACGACGGCGCTCGATCGTGGAGGCGCGCAAGTGTCGTTCAAGAGTTCGTCGGTTCCGACGCTCAGCGAAAATACATTGCTGCTTTCGTTGTGCGCAGTGCTGGTGGCCGGGTTCGCGGGGCTCCTCCTCGGCCAAGTCTTGCGCCGAGATCTCGTGAACGCTGCCCGCCGCGTCCGGCTACTCGGAACGGAAACCCAACCGAGCCGCTTCCCCGAAACGCACTCTGAGGCCACTTTTTCAGCTATTTCAGAGTTGGGCGCGGGCATTGAGCAGCTGGCGGCTCGCTTCCGACAGTTCTCGGGCGCTCAGCAGCGAGCCATCGACGCCCGAGAGCGAGCGGCAAAAATGCGAGGGTTATTTTTTGCGAGCGTGAGTCATGACCTGAAGAGCCCGCTCAACGCCATTCTAGGTTTCGGCGAGTTGGTTCGCCAAACGGACGTGGTCAGCTTGGCGCAAGCCGAAAGCTTAGGCGTTATCGAACGCCGAGGAAAGGAGCTCTTAGCGCTGATCGAGACCATCCTTGACGCAGCGCGCGTCGAAGCCGGCCTACTCACACTATTGCCGGAGCTCGCGGAGATTGATGTGCTGGTCGAACAGGCTATCGAAATCGGGCGTTATCTTGGAGGTGAGAGCAAGGTGGAAATCGTGACCGCTCTGCCCAAGGAACGCCCCAAACTCTTAGTGGATCGTATCCGCATGCCACGCGCCCTCGGCACCTTCATTGGCTATGCCATCCGTGCTGCCAAAGGCCCGATCGTACGCATCCACGTGGTCCGTGAGAGCCAGGATCGAATTCGCATGGACATTGAAATCCCAGAGGCTGGGCTCAGCCGCAGAAGATTGCTGGCCGTCTTGGATCCTAAGCAGCAAGCAGGTGTCGGTGAACACCGAGGTCTAGCCCTCGGCCTGCGCGTTGCCCGCTCGGTGGTGGAACTGCACCACGGGGCCGTCGACGTGCGGGAACAAAAGCCGATTGGCGCCTACTTCTCTGTGAGCGTGCCAACCATTGAGGCCTTTCGCGAGCTTCGCTAGCACTCGCCTGGGCGCGCTACTCGCCGAAGATTTCGCGGATCGCGGCGATCTCAGCCTCGACCAGCGGGACCTCTGCAGCGTCAACATTGATTTCAGCTTGGGCCAAGTTGCGAAAGCCTGGGATCACACACGCGACGCACGGCTCGGAGAGCAAGTACTGAAGTGCCACGCGGGCCAAGGCTTGAGTCGTGTCGCCAAAACGGGCCTTCAGCTTGGCCAGCTTGGGCTCGATCTTTTGCAGCGCTTCGTCGCTAAAACGGTCACTCCCGCGGCGGTGGTCACCTGGCTCGAAATCAGGCACCTGCCCGGCCTTGTACTTCCCCAGCAACATGCCTTGAGCCAGCGGAGAAAACGCCACAAACGACATCTGGCCTTCATCCAGCAGGCGACGCACGCTGGAGCCCGGGCGAATAAATTGGGTGTCCATGGCATGCGCCCAACTCTGGAGCACCTCGGGCTGAAGCTTCGGCACCACACGCAAAAAGTCAGCACTCGAGTAGGCAGACTGACCAATCGCCCGAATCTTTCCCTCACGTTTCAAATCCTGCACGGTCTGAATCGCACCCTCCAAATAGCGATCGCCCGGACCGAAATCACCATGGTGCAAGTAGTAGATATCAATGTAATCTCGCCTGAGATTAACCAGTGATTGCTCGCACTGACGTCGAATGTGTTGCGGCTCGTAGGCATGCTCGGCCGTTCCTGGGAAGTGTCCTACCTTCGTCGCAATCACCAGCTCTCTCGAGCGTGAGCCCAAGATGCGCGCCAGCATGCGTTCCGCACGACCGTTGCCATACACATCCGCATTGTCGAAATGGTTGACGCCCCGAGCGAGGGCATAGTCGATCGCTCGCGCGACCTCCTTTTCGTCGACGTTCGCCCAGCCATTCGCGTTGCCATTGACCCAATTGAGGCCCCCCAGCGTCCAGCAACCGAGGCTCACCTCAGACACAGAAATATCGGACTTGCCCAGCTTTCGATAGCGCATCTCACTCACCTCCAAAGGTTGCCAACGCAGACCCTGCCTGCAGACAATTGACAGGTCAAACCGGGACATTTTGGAGCCCCCCAAGCTGACTGGCGTTGGGGCCGAATGCGCTCTAAGGTCGGCCTGGATGGCTAGAAAGAAGACGGGGGATCCCGAGCCCAGTGCAACAGTCGCCGCTCCGCGCGCTGTCGAGAGCCAGGCGAGTAGCGGCGATGACGACCGTTTTGATCGCCTCTTTCGACCTGAATCCCTCGAAGAGTTTGTCGGCCAGGAACGACACAAGGCCAACCTCAAGGTCTACGTCAAGGCCGCCCGTGAGCGCGGAGAGCCGCTCGACCACATCCTCTTGTGTGGCCCGCCGGGGCTCGGCAAGACAACACTAGCCAACATCCTGGCGCGCGAGATGGGCGTTCACTTACTAACTACAAGCGGACCCGTCGTGGAACACAAAGGCGTGCTGACGGGGTTGCTCACGCGCTTGGAGCGCGGGGACATTCTTTTTATCGATGAGATCCACCGACTGAGCGCTACGGTCGAAGAGGCCTTGTACCCGGCGATCGAAGGATTTCGGGTGGATGTCATGACGGGCGACGGAGCTTTTGCCGACAGTATTTCACTCCCTTTGCAACCCTTTACGCTGATAGGAGCCACGACCCGCACCGGGCTCTTGACCAAGCCACTTCACGAACGCTTCGGCGTTACACTGCGTTTAGATTTCTACTCAGACGATGAGCTTCAACGCATCATCCTACGAAGCGCAAGGCTCCTTGACATTCCGTGCGAAGTCGAGGCCGCTTGGGTGCTGGCAAGCCGATCGCGCGGCACTCCCCGCGTCGCCAACCGCATTCTAAGGCGCGTGCGCGACTTTGCCCAAGTCGAAGGAAACGGCAAAATTGACGCTAGAATTGCCGAGCTAACCTGTGACCGTTTAGAGGTGGACAAAGCCGGCCTCGACGAGATGGACCGCCGACTGCTCACGATTCTGATTGAGCATTACGAAGGTGGACCCGTCGGCGTGGAAACACTTGCAGCGGCCCTCGCCGAACCGAGGGACACCATCGAAGACGTCTATGAACCTTATCTCCTCCAACAGGGATTCCTCGGGCGCACGCCGCGTGGCCGCATCGCAACGCGCAAAGCCTACGACCATCTCGGATTCCCCTTCCTCGACGCGCCGAAGCAGGCGCGCCTATTCTAAACACTGGGCACTCACATGGTTACCGCTTCACACGGCACGCTCTCGCTGGACCAAACCTCCGCCTATCCGCTTGCCGAGGGCGGCGCCCCGCTCTCGCTACCTGGCTCGGGCGTGCGGGGGCGGATTGGCATCGTCTTCATCCACGGCTTCACGGGCCGGCCAAGCTCTGTAGCTCCGGTTGTTAAGGCGTTGAATGAACGCGGATTTAGTGTTGAAGCGCCACGCCTTCCTGGGCACGGCACGGACGTCAAGGACATGCTCGGCACGCGCTACACAGACTGGCGTGAACACGTTCGCCGAGTAACGCTGGCACTTTCCGAGCACGTCGATGCCATCGTCGTGGCTGGGCTCTCCATGGGCGGAACCCTCGCGATCGACATTGGGACGCTCTGCCTGCCGAAAGTTGTCGGAATCGTGCCTATCAACGCCCAGATCCTGGATCGTAAAGGCCTTGCCGTGAGATTCGCACCCTTCATCGGCAAAGTCATGCCTTTGGCACCGGCGGCGCTAGCCGGCCTCAAACGCAACGACGTGAAGAAGCCTTGCGTGGATGAGCACGCCTATAAGTCAACACCGGTTCTCGCGGGCCACTCATTGGTCGAGGCGCTGCCGCTGGTCCGTGAGCAGCTCCCGGCCATCCGGGTGCCGGTGTTGGTGGTACGCTCACGCGAGGATCACTCAGTTAATCCAGCCAATTCTATCGCTCTCCTGCGATCACTCCCGAATGCCGTCGTTTCCGAACTAGTGCTTGAAAATTCATACCACGTGGCGACGCTCGACTACGACGCCGAGCTCTTGATTGACCGCATCACCGAGTTCGCGGACCAGGCTGGCAACGTCCGCGTTGCCCGTGTATGAGATTTTCGGCAACAGCTGTCGCCTCCACGCGCAGCAACGCCGTGGGTGCCGTAGAGGTCGAGTGTGGCACTTCAGGGCTAACGCTTAACTTCTTAGGGGTGAGCGCATTCCGAAACGACTACGCTCCAGCCGCCCTAACAACGGGCCACGAGCTGCTCGTCCCTTGGGCCCGGCTGCTACAAGCACGTGCGGAGGGCTCCCAGCTCTACCTTGAATTGGATCCCACGCTGGCGCCCCACAATCGCCTCACCCTCACGAGTTTTCAGGCAGTAGTCCCTGCGGCCTTCAAGGAGCTCCGCCGCCAGCGCTGGATCGTCTTCACCGCCGTGCTTTCGATCGCGCTTTGCTTTGGCGTTGCCGCCATGGTGGTGGGCTGGCGGACGGGCAGCGTGACTCCCGCATCGGCCCTCTTGGTTTGCCTGGTAGGCACGGCCGTCATTCTTGGCCTGGGACTCACAACGCACCGGCGTTTGGCTTTTTCACCGATCGATTCCGAGGCTGCGCGGCTGATCTTTCTCGCCGAGCTTGAGCGGTATTTTGCCGGTTTTTTTCGCAGCGCTACTGGGCCTGCCGCCGCCCACCAACGTTTCCAGCTCCCCACGTTCCAAGGTGCGCTGCCACGAACGACCTTGGCTATCGTCATCACGCTCACCGCGGCATCTTTGGCGATGGTTCTTTCATGGCGCTGGCTTCTCACAGGCCGCCCAAGTCAAGCGGAAGACGCGCGCGTGCCAGCAAACGAGGCGCCCCTGTTTGGCACTCCGACTTCGACGCGTGTCACTGAAGATGCCAGGGGTCGAACGCCCGAAGCACCCAAAGTGCAACCCAAGCCAAACCCCGCGGAGCCAGACGTGCGCGTGGGGCCAAGCTGCCGGTGCTTACGTCGGAGTTCCGCATTGTGGGATCAACCTATTGAGCGCATGAGCATTCTTGCGTTGTCCGAGAAAGGAAAAACCAAGGGACGAAAGAGCCTGCTTTTGGTGGACGTTGGAATCGTGAACAACGGCAACGAGCCACTCTCGGAGATAAGCCTCACGGTCCGATTCTTTGATGGGCAGGGCAAGGAGCGCCACTTCACCGAAGATAAGGTGCTGTATTACGCAGGACCGTTGGGCGCAGGCAAAGCCATCAAGTGGAAGGTGGAAGGCGAAGGCAGCGAATTCGAAGTCGACAACCCAATCCCCGGGGATATCGGAACGGGGAGCGATGAGGCAGCTCCAGCCGATCGTTTTTTCGAACTTCTGGCTGCCAATCATCGGCCAGTTCGCATGCATGCTGCGATGATGCTCGCCTACCTCGGAGATCCTCGGGCCAAGGAGGCGATCCTAAAGCTTCGAGATGCCCTTCGCGACAACGAAGCGCCCTATCTCCAGCGGTTGGTCTGGGCACAGAGCAGTGTGCTGGTCTGCGACACCACCGTTCACAACGCCAACGGTCAACGAACCGTGAGCGCCTGCGTTTTCAACACGGCTGACACCGGCGCGAAAGACATGGCGCTCCGCTGGCGCGCGTTGCAAACTCCGGTCAGCTACAAGAGACCCATCGCCCAACCGCCACTCGTACTGGGCGAAATCACCGTCCGACTGGAGGCCGAGTTGCAGCCCAAATCTGGGACTGTGATCGAAGCGCCCTTCGCACTCGAAAATGTCGAGCCTTCGACTCAGTTTGAGGTCTACGCCGACCGGGTAGACCTTCTGCCCTAGGGGTGGATCTGGACCACCGTTCCACGTTCGAGATTGATGACCGAATGCCATTCCTTGGGCACTTCGGGATCGGTCCATTCAAAGAGCCAAGCGGCGTCTCGCGGCGACAGATTAACGCACCCATGGCTCCTCACCTTACCGAAATCATCATGCCAATAAACGCCATGCAGCGCGTAGCCTCGATGAAAATACTGCGCAAACGGTACATCCCTGAGCTCCAGAGAATCTGCCTTATCTTCATCACCGTCCATGGTAGCCACGAGGTGTTTGGTGTGAATCATGAACGTGCCAGTAATTGTTGCCAGGCTCCGTTCAGGATCAGCAAGCACACCGCGCCCGGTACTCACCAGCGTAGCGTAGGTTGGCTGGCGCCCAGTGTAGGCCACCAAGCTTTGGTTCAGAATGGAAATATCGATCCACTTGCGCGTGCCCGTAGCAAAGCTCGGAAATGAGTCGCGCTTAGGCAAGACGAGAAGCGCCTCCGCGGGCACGAACGAGCCATCCGCAACTTCGTAAAACGCCTGGCGCCGACGCCCCGTTAGCTTCACGGCAGAGCGTTTCGGCAACGCTTCGGTGACCCTCATTTCCCCGCTTGGCAAGAGCACGTAGCGTGTCGCCATGGCTAGCTTCACGAACCCGACGGGCAGCTCTTCTCCCGCGGCCAGCTGAATACCTGAAAAACGGCTTTCTGTAGCCGCCAGGGTGTTATCGAGAGCAATGAGATCGTTCTCAGTAGTTAGGCCGAACACGCGACCGCTGTGTTCAAAGCTTGTTTGCAAGGCGAAACCGCTGTCACGCCCGGCACGGCCGGCGTGCAATTGATAACGCAAGGGTTGTTTGACTCCGTAGGGCTTGGTGAGGCTCGTGCCGTTTTCCAAGAAAACAGGCACTTCCCCCCAACTTTCAGTGGGCCCCAAAACTCCGAACGCGCGGACTCGCTCCTTCCAAATCGCGATACGTCCACTCCGATCGCCCTCAATCGCCGTACTCTCGGCCTGGGAGGGCAGCTTAAAGTAGAGAAGTGGCGGCGGCTCACCGGCACGGACATAGCGAAACGGCAAAGCCGCACCGCGCACGGGGCGTACGCTGGACATGGCAAGCAGCGGATCCTGAAGATCCAGCGTTGCCCCCTTACCGACACACACAAAACCCCGCGGATTGATCCGATACCAACCACCCTGGCAGCCTTCGTTCTGTGCCACAGGGCCACGCGCATCGACACTCTGGCCTACACGTAAGTATCCGTAACGAGTGCGCTTCGCTCCGATATCCGTATAAATCCAGGTTCTCCACGCGATGCTTCCGAGCTTTGTTCCGGTGGGAACGAACGGCAGGTTATCATCAATGGTACCCTCAATCCCCGGCGCGTTCGCACCGTTGCCACCCGCGCTCCCAAGCTCAACCGTGACGCTTGTCCGCGTGTCATTCACCCCAGGTGGCTCCCGACGCGAACAAGCCAGCGCCATCCCGAGGCAAACGAGAGCGCTCCGCTTGCCCTCGCGGATCGCCCGCCAGCCACATGCGAAAGGCCGCAGCCAAGCGCATGGGAACGCACAGGGGGATGATTTCGTGGGTCGATCCGGCATGCTCAGCACCGTGGCAATCATGCGCGGCGTGTGGGGTATCATCAAAGAGGTGGCGCGTCATGTCCTGCGACGCCCTGTGGTTGGGATTGTTGCTGCCGCGCGCACACCGGATGGGCGCTGGCTATTGATCCGTCGCGCTGACACAGGGCTCTGGGCACTGCCGGGGGGTACCCTGGAATGGGGCGAAACCTTGCGCAGTTCGATCGAACGCGAACTACTCGAAGAAACCGGCTGCCGAGTGGAACGCGTGGGAGCGTTAGCGGGCGTCTACTCGGAACCCAATCGGGATCTGCGTTTCCACGCCGTTACGGTGGTGGTGTATGCGGAGGTCAGATTGCCGGAACGATCGCCTATCAACGCGCTGGAGATCCGTGAGGTTGGATTGTTTGAAACCGACCAACTCCCGAAGGATCTCTCGCACGGCATGAGCGATATCTTGGAGCACGCGCTCAAGGGCACGCTAACGTGGGAATAGTGGAAGCGCTGCATGCGCCCCGGTTGGGTAGATCATGAACGCTTTGCCCGACACAACTGTGGAAGTGACGGAGAGCGAATCGGTGACGTCTCGCGGAACCCAGAAGATCGTGTGGTTCGTCTGGTCCGAGGGGGCTTGGATCCACCCAAAAGAACTACCTGACACCACCTGCGAAACGCTGGACCGCGCGTCGGGAACTGTGTGGGCTCAACGCTTAACATTTCGCCTCTCCCCTGGCGCACGGATCATGCGTGTGGAGGTGCGACCACGGAGCGAAGAACGCATGAGCCCCCTGGATTACCTCACCCGCGAAGTGCGAGGTGCGCGGCAGAAGACGCACAGAGCATACTTCCAGGTTTCTAAGAATGGGATTCTCGTTGCGGAGCGGCAGAAGCCTAGTTCTGCTGAATAGCGTCGGCGCGCGCTTTTAATTTTTTTCTGTGCAGCGCATCGGTCGCGGGTCCGTTCAGCGAAGGAACACTGATAGGTGCCGTGGGCTTTCAGTCAACCGCCCACCTATAACGCCAGAAACGCAAAGGCGGGGTCCCAGAATGAGAAGTACAGCCGCACCAGCGAGTAGCAATCACCAACCCTCCAAAGTGGAACGCATGGACGCGAAATCACAACCCGACGAGCCCTCACCCATCAATCAGGTCGCGGTTGAGGCCCTGTCCCCGATGGAAGTCATCCGAGCGCTGCGCTCGGAACCTAGGATCAAGACCACGCCTTCCTATCCACCCTCGTCAAATACGGATTCCATGGTCCCTGGGTCTGGCGAAAAGGTGAGAGCTACTCCGCCGCGTATTCTGCTGGTGGACGACGATCCGCATGTCCTAAAGAGTCTACTGCGCGTGCTTCAAGGCGCGGGATACGACGTGACAACCGCGACGAACGGTGCCGACGCAGTAGCTCACGCTGACAAGAGCCGGTTCGACGTGATCTTGAGCGATATCTCCATGCCGAACATGGACGGGATCCAGCTTCTGCGGGAGGTGCGCGAACACGATCTGCAGGTTCCCGTGATCCTGATGACCGGCGATCCCTCGGTCAGCACCGCGATTTCAGCGCTCGAATATGGCGCCCTGCACTACCTCACCAAACCGCTCAATCCCGCCGTGGTGGAGAAAGAGATCCAGAGAGCCGTCCAGGTGCACCGCATGGCACGCCTGAAACAGCAAGCCGCAGAGCTCCTAGGCAACGGCGGCATGCTGGCAGCCGATCGCGCTGGCCTTGAAGCCAGCTTTGAGCGAGCGCTTGAAAAACTCTGGATTGCCTACCAACCGATCTTGGTTGCCAAGACGCGAGCCATCTACGGCTACGAGGCGCTCATGCGCAGTACCGAGCCAAGCCTGCCGCACCCGGGCGCCATGCTGGACGCTGCCGACCGACTGGGCACACTGCAGCTGTTAGGACGACGCGTACGCGAGTTATCCCCTGTGCCGCTCGACGCCGTGCCGGAAGCCATGCTGTTTGTGAACCTCCACGTGACCGATCTCGTCGATCCGATGTTGGTCGATCCGAACACTCCGCTCGCTAAGATGGCAAGCCGCGTTGTCCTAGAAATCACCGAACGTGCTTCACTCAATGAGGTGGCAGATGCACGAAATCGCGTCGCAGAGCTGCGCGAGATGGGCTACCGAATCGCCGTCGACGACATGGGTGCGGGCTATGCTGGGCTGTCCAGCTTTGCGCAGCTGGAACCCGAAATCGTCAAACTCGATATGTCCTTGATCCGTGATATCCACAAGAATTCGACCAAGCAAAAGGTCGTCCGCTCAATGACGGCGCTGTCGCAGGACATGGGCATGCTGGTCGTGGCTGAAGGCATTGAGGTCGTTGAGGAGCGAGACATCCTGATCGAGCTTGGCTGCGACCTCCTGCAGGGCTTCTTGTTTGCGAAGCCCGGCAGGCCGTTCCCAGACGTTTCTGGGTGAAGCGACGGCACCCGCCATCCCGCTTTTTCTGCGACCTCGGGATCCCCCTTCACCCACCCGCCTCGCATCTGCTACTCAGAGAGGGTGGCTCTAGACATCCATTCCCTCAAGGCCGAACGCGACAACCTGAAAGAAGCATTACGCCAGATCGAGGCGGATCAGCGGCGCGTTGAAACAGAGCTCAAGGCCGTGCGCCAGCGAGAAATCCAAACCAAACGTGAGATCGAAGCACTCTCCACGCTGATCGATCTCGGCGAAAGCCGCGAAGAAGAAGCCCCTTCTGTCGCCCCGCAGAAGAAGGCCAAAAAGCCCGCGCAAGTAGCCTAGAGTTGCGTCTCAGCGAGCCCGAGCACGCGCTCGAAATGCGCCTCCGAAACTGGCATCACGCTGAGGCGTGAGCGCGACACGAGCAGCATTTCTTTGAACTTGGGATCGACCTTGATCTGCGCGAGCGTGACAGGCTTCACCAACTTTTTCACGGGCGCCACGTCAACCACGGACCAGTCCCCAAGCGCTGCCGTCACGTCTGGATAATGTTCTCGCGTAACCTTCGCGATCCCCACAATCTCTTTGCCAATATTCGAATGGTAAAAGAGTAGCAGATCTCCTTTGGACATGGCGCGCAGGTTGTTTCTAGCGGCGAAATTGCGAACCCCATCCCAGGTGCCTCGCTTTTCCCGTGCGAGCTTCTCCCAGGCGTAGACATCAGGTTCACTCTTTACTAGCCAATACTGCATCGAAAACGCTCAATCCTGATCTTCAGCGCCAAGCTCGAAAACGAGCGGGCAGTGATCACTCAGCCCAACATACGCAGGAGGCAGCGTCGAAACCCCAGCACACTTCGCCACACCGCAATAGCCTGACACGCGAACCCGAGCTTCAGGCGCGAATTCGGAGAAGGGCCCCGCGACTACGACATGGTCCAGCAGACCTGGTTTCCCCATGTAGTATTGACTGCACTGAAGATCCGTGGGGAGGTCGCGCGCCTGAGCGCCCATCGCAAGCAGCTCCTGGCTCAACATCTGCAATTCCGCGGCTTGCGAAACGGCGGGCACGCAGTCACTACAGCCCATGCTGTTAAAATCACCCAGCACGACGCGGTCGTCGTCCGGGTTGGGCGCGTAGGCACGATCCAAGGCTGTTTTCAGGCCTGCCAAGGATTGGCGCCGCAGCGTGTAGCTGCGCTCATCGGAGCCGCTCTTCAGGTGCACACTGATCAGGCTCAGGTCCGGGCCGTTCGCAAATTTGAAATAGCCACCGAAGCCCGTCCTCAGCCGCCCCTGACACGACACCCCATACGGATTGAGCGACGGATAATCCTGCCAGGTGTCAGCAGTAACCCGTTCCTTGTTGTAGATGAAGCCAACATGGGCGTCGTCGTCCAATCCACACGCGTCGAGCTCCGCCGCGTAGCTAACGCCGGAGAGCCTACTCAGATGGCCGACCAACTGCGCCAACGCCTGTTTCGCCAACGGCGTGCGCTTCACTTCTTGCACCGCAATCACATCCAATTCCAAACTGGCCATGACACAGCTCAGCCACTCAAGATCGACTCCGCCCTTGGCGCTGGCTTCGGGTGTGCCATCCGGAAACCACCTCAAATTCCAGGTCGCCAGGCGTGGCATCGGGTCCTTTACCGGTCGGCTCTTGAAGTAACTCTCGCAGGCAGCTTTCGACTGCCAGATCGTGGCCAGCTTTTCTGCGTCAGCGGCGCTCCCAACCGAGCTAGTGGGATTGTTAGAAGGACTCAGCGGCGTACTTGAAGGCCCAGACGAACCCTGCTGCGCGGGGGCGGAAACCTCCCCACAGGCAGCCACGAGCGCCAGCCAACAGACCGTTCCAAAACGCGCAAAGAGGTTCACGACGCACTCACGAGTTGGCGCGCCACCAGTTTCACGAGCTCACCCAGATTCACTGCGGCGCACCCAAGAGCAGCATCAGCTCGTCCTTCTCGACAGATTCCTTTTCAAGGAGACAAGCAACCAGCGCGTTGAGTTCGGGTTTCCGCTTCTGGATCTCCGCGCGCGCACTCGCGACGGCTTCGGTCAAAATGCGCCGTGTCTCTTCTTCGATGACGAACACCGTAGCGTCGCTGGTGCCGCCCTCCGTTGCCAACATCTGGCCCAAGAACGGATGCTCGGTGCGGTGTTCGTGGAACACCGGGCCAACACGTTCGCTCATGCCAAAGTGAGCCACCATCTTGAACGCTAACTCGGTGGCTCGTTTTAGGTCATTTTCAGCGCCTGAAGAGACTTCACCCATGATTTCTTTCTCGGCAGCATAGCCCCCCATCAGGACGCCGAGCCTCGAAAATAGCTCTGGCCGGGTCATGATGTGTCTGTCTGCGGCGGGCGTCTGTTGGGTAACGCCCAACGCCATACCCCGCGGAATGATCGTCACACGCTGCAGGGGCTCCGCGTCCTTGGAGAAATGAGCCATCACAGCGTGCCCGGCTTCATGCACGGCGACGCGGTGCTTCTCGACTGGGTCAAGCTTCGTTTCACGCAGCTCACCGAGCACAATCTTGTCAAAGGCACTCGTGAAATCATGCTGCTCGATGGCTTCCGTTCCACGCCGGGTCGCGCCGAGCGCGGCCTCATTCACCAGATTGGCCAAATCCGCACCCGAAAATCCTGGGGTGTTGGCCGCTACGTTGTCGAGATCGACATCCGGACCAAGGGGCTTGCCTCGCACGTGAACATCTAAGATCGCGCGCCGGGCAGCCAACTCCGGGCGGTCCAACAAAACCCGCCGATCAAAACGACCAGGCCGAAGCAGCGCTGAATCGAGCACATCGGGGCGGTTCGTTGCCGCGAGCACCACCGTCAGGTCGTTCCTTGAAAACCCATCCATTTCACTCAAAAGCTGATTCAGGGTCTGCTCGCGCTCGTCGTGGCCTCCGCCGAGACCCGCGCCACGCGAACGGCCCACCGCGTCGATTTCATCGATAAAAACGATAGCGGGGGAAACCTTCTTAGCCTCTTCGAATAATTCTCTTACCCGCGAAGCGCCAACGCCCACAAACATCTCGATAAATTCTGAACCGTTGATCGAAAAGAACGGGACTCCACTTTCCCCGGCCACGGCACGCGCCAAGAGCGTCTTGCCCGTGCCGGGTGGACCTACCAACAGCACTCCATGCGGCACCTTGCCGCCCATCTTCTTGAAGCGCTCCGGATACTTTAGAAACTCCACAATCTCCTGCAAATCTTGCTTCGCGCCCTTATGACCCGCCACATCCTCGAACTTCACGGGCACTTCTGTTTCTCGCTCAAAGCGGCGCGTTCGACCCTTCATCATACTGCCGAGCGGCCCCCCGCCGCTGAACATGCGCTGTGCGCTACGGGACAGCCAAATCCACATCCCGATAATCAGTAAGAAAGGGAACAGGGAGCTGAGGAGCTGCAACGCCAATGGCTGCTCCTCGCTCTGCACCTCGACACGCACCTGCTTCTCGCGCAAAAGCGGCATCAGGCTGTCATCAGCGATAGGGGGCAGTGTCGTGCGGAAGACCTTCGTCGCGTGGCCCTCCAGCTGAGCTTGGGCCTTCAAGGTGCCCAGCACCGCTTGGCCGCGCAACGTGACTTTCTCTACTTTGTCTTCGCCCACTACCCGATAGAAGGTTGAGTACGCGATCGGCGTTTGGTTGACGTCCGCTCCCCCCAATTGTTGCCAGGCATAGAACACGAGGATCGCCGCCCCAAGAATCAGCCAGGCTTTCCAACCAGGCGGGGGCTCAGGCGGGCGGGAGCCGGGCGAATTTTTGTTACCTGGAGGAGGACGGGGGCGGAGACTTTGGCTCATCTACCGGGGAAGGTAGTGACGCTGACGTGGTTTGTCGATGTACGGCGGAGCCTGGCTACCCAAGCTTCACGGAGAAACCAACCTTTGCTCCTCTGGGCGTGCGATTAACTGCCCAAACCGTCCCACCATGCGCTTCCGCAATGCGGCTCACCAGCGAAAGACCAAGACCGAGTGAACTGCCAGCATTGGAACCGGTGGGCTCACGGAAGAACGCCGAGAACCCGCGCGCCAGTGCCGCCTCCGAAAAACCGGGCCCGCTGTCGGTGACCTCGAAACACAGGAGATCTCCCTCCGTTCGGACCTCCAAGCGCTCAACCTGCGCGCCATGAATTCTGGCGTTCGCGAGTAGATTGGCCAGCGCGCGATAGATCAACGTTGGATCAGCGAGAAAGCTGATATTGTCTGAAGCGTCGACCAAAATTGCGCTCCCGAGCGAACAACGTTCGAGCGCGTGCAAAGCGACGTCCTGTCCGCGGAGTTCCCGTCTCTCGAGTGCTCCAAACTCGAGGCGCGAGTTGGCCAGGAGCTTCCCCACAAGATCGTCTATTTCGGAGATCTCCGCCTCCATTTTAACGACGTTGGCGTTTGCGTTCTCCGGCAATGTGTTCCCCACCAGCTCAGTGAGCACCCTCAAACGCGCCAGAGGGCTCCGCATCTCATGGGAAACAGCCGCCAGCAGCTCTTTCTGATCGGAGAGCTGGCGCTCAATCCTGGACGCCATTTCGTTCACAGATTCGGCAAGCTTTCCGAGCTCTCCGGAATGTGTCCGCCTGAGCCGAACGCGCGCAGAAAGCTTTCCCTCCCCCAACTCTCGGGTCACACTGATGAGCTCACTGAGCGGCCGCGTGAGCTTGTGCGTGATCAAGAGTGTTGCCCCCCAGACCGTGGCGGTTGCGCACAAAAGGGCCAAAACAAAGGCTAAACCACCGTGTCTTGGCACTCTGGGGCACGCCACAATTCGTCCAAGGAAAAGGCCTCCTCGGCGAACATCCACGTTCATCGAGTGAAAGAAACAACCGCGACCCACACGTTCCAAAACCTTGCCCTCGGTATCTTCAATGGTGAGATTCACAGAAAGCGCATTCGCTAAGTCCCCTGCTAACCGAGCGCGCTCGGACTTATCGTCCCAGACACGCGCGAACCAGGTACCGACAAATCCAGCAACATGCGGAGCCCCTCCCCCGAAGGGCTGATCCGGCGGCCGTGTCACCCAGGAAACTGCTCCAATCACCAGCGCCGTTGCGGCAATCGTAGCGCCAAACCAAACAAATAGTTGGCGATGCAGACGAGCACCGATGAAGCGTTTCAGCATGGCCTCACGCTCCCTCACGCGAGAGCGTGTAGCCAACGCCGCGAACCGTCTTAATCAATAGATTCTCGTCATCGAAGAGCTTCTTCCTGAGTCGCGAGACATGCACATCTACGGTTCGTTCACCCACCGTCACGTCGTGCCGACCCGCCAGCTCCAGCAGCGTCGTACGCGGTACCACTCTGCCCGCGCGTTGCATCAACGCGGCGAGGAGGTCGAATTCAAGAGCCGTCAGATCTACCTCGTTACCACGAAATCGAACATTTCTTGAACCGAGATCCAGCTCCACCCCCCGGATCGCCAGACGGTCTGAGCCTAGATCGTGGTTGCCACGCCGAAGCACCGCCCGCAGGCGCGCCAGAAGCTCACGTGGGCTAAATGGCTTGCCCAGATAATCATCGGCTCCCAGCTCAAGCCCCACCACCCGATCCGTTTCGTCGCCTTTAGCGGTGAGCATCAGCACGGGAATTGCGCTCGCCTCCCGCACCTTTCGCAACACTGCTAGCCCATCGAGACCGGGCATCATCACATCCAGCAAAACCGCGTCGAACGCGTCGCTCCTGAGCAAATCGAGCCCCAACTTCCCATTCGGCGCATGCACCGCCAACACGTCATTTTGGGCGAAGTATTCCGCGAGCACCTCGAACAGGCGCGTGTCATCGTCGATGCACAGCACTCGGAGCGTCATTTCACGCGCCAGCGTACACCTTGGCGCGGACTTCGCCAGCGTTCAATTCCCCTTGGGGACAGGACACCCGGTAGTTGCGGCGCCTGGTGTCGGACCGGGCAGCACGCGAAAGGACTGATCGAGACCCTCGCTCGTTTCGTCGTGACCTAGGTAACCGTTGCCGCCCGGGCTCTTTTCTGGGCCTTCAGTCTCATCGCAGCGAACCAGTGCTTGCGAGGCTTTGGGCGCAGCGGCGGCGTGTTGGGCGGACGCAGGCGTGTCGGGCGCGTACGGTGTCACGAGGGCAGGCGTGCTACTTTTGTCCACCGCATCGGAGGTATTCCCGTAGATGAGGTAGTCCAGATCGGCAACACGATCAGCGCCTGGAACGTAGCGAAAGAGCACCACCATCTCAGCGCCATCGGACAACCCCGACACCGAGCTGAAAACGCCTAGCATGTGGGCTGCGTTGCTATCGGTTGCTGAGAAATCGTAGTCTGGGTATTGGCCATAGGTCGCGAAGAACGCCGTGGCCGATTTCAACGCCACGACGATCCGCGCCTTCGCCGGGATCGAGGCGCCTTTGGGGAATGACACGCGAAAGTCGCTCGAATGGGGCGGAACAGGATGGGTCGCGTCCGCGAAATAGCCGGGGTAATCGGCCAAGTAGACATGATCAAGGCTCACACTGAGCTCGCTTGAGTTGACGATTTCGATGTACTCGCCAGCCGTCGGCGACACCACCACCTCGCTCAAGAGGAGCGCGCCTGGGCAGGCACCACACACCGGTCCCCCACAGTCAACATCCACTTCGCCGGTGGGTCCTGTTAAACGGAAACCATCGCTACAACTGGCCTGCGCACAGGTCCCTCGGGGCCCATCGGGGCAGGCATCGTCGGTGCGTTGATTGCCGTCGTCACAGGTTTCTCCGAACGCTGTATCTATGACCCCATCCCCGCAACGTGCTTCAGCGAGCTTGCCGCCTCCGCCCGCCGCACCAGAGGTCGCACTTGCCGCACCCCCGGACGAAGCTCTTTCGTTGGGTTGGGACCCACCCAGTCCAAGCGTTCGTCCTCCAACTCCCCCGTTCATCAGGCTCGCCTGACCGCCGGTCGCCGCCGCGTTGGGTGCCCCCGGCGTCCTAGGATTGGCGCCGGAAACGGACGTTGTGGTCCCCCCCCCGGCACCCAAGTTTCCGACCAGAATGGGTCCATTCTCCTCGCCTGCAGCTGCTCCGAGTCCAGATGGTCCGGAGGGTGCGACGGGGCCGGAACAAGCAATGACGAGCAAAACTAAAGCAACTGAGGTTCTCGCGGGATCTGTTCTGAACAACATGGCCAGCAGCTCGGCTTCGGGCCGCTTCAGTTGCGCACTTTTTTCAGGAATCGACTGTCGGTTAGCCGGTTGAATTTTCGCTTCGGTAATCAGCAAAATCAAAGAGTGCTGGCGTCACTGAGGGCTTGCCGTTGCCGGTGGCATACAAACCCAAGTACACGCCGGTGAAGGTCCCAGCCATTTCGCTAGACAAGAAGCGCGTCTCCGCTGGAACTGAGCAGAAGGGCGCGCCCTCGGCGTTCACTTCTGGCAGGAAAGCCTCTAAGAAGTAGAGGCTGGGTGTGGCGCGAATCTTAAGCAAGAGAGTTCCCACCGGCACGGCGGCGTCCAGCGCGACCACCCTGAGCGACCCGACGACCTTGCGCACCACCAAGCGCTTTTCCCCGGCCCGGCAAACAATCGCGATTTCGTAGTGATGCCCTTCACTCATCCTGGCAAACAGCCCGGCTTCCTCGCCGTCGTTCACGGGTTCGAACGCCAGCAGTGCCGAAAACTCACAACTCAAGTGCCGTTGACGTTGGCCAATCAGGGCAGGCTCCAGCTCATCCAGCGTGCTTTCGTTGCCGTAGAGGTGCAGCTGTGAGTTGGCAAGCTGATAGCGCGTCGCAGCCGGTCCTCGCAGAAAGTTCCAATGCAAGCCCAGCTCGGGAACCTCGAATTCATCCCGAATGCTCGTCGCAACGGGAAGGCGCTCGTCTCGCGAAATGCTCGGGCCCTCCATCTCAAGCTCAATCGGAGCGCCCGCGTTAATGCGCGGCCAGCCATCAGCATCCCAAGTTACTGGCGCAAGAAATGTTTCACGCCCCAAGTGATGCGCTCCAGCTCCGGCCAGGGACAGCGGCCGAATACCGAGAAATACCGCCCAGAAGCTCCCGTCCTCTAGCTCCACCCAGTCAGCGTGGCCTGTTGCGTGAATGGCTGAGCCCAGGCTCCGATGCGACAGGATCGGATTGTTGGGTGCAGGCTCAAAGGGGCCGAATGGGCTCTGACTGCGAGCCAGCGTGACCATGTGCCCATAGCTCGTGCCACCTTCCGAGAGCAGCAAATAGTAAATTCCTTTCACCTTGTAGAGATGCGGGCCCTCGGGAGCCATACCACCGGTGCCAGCCCAGAGAAATTGCGGCGCCGAGAGCTTGCACCCGTTCTTAAGATCTAGCTCACTCTGATAAATGCCAAGCCCATTCGGAGCGTCGGCTTTGCCATTGGTTGTAAAGTAGACCTTCCCATCGTCATCAAAGAAAAATGAGGGATCGATTCCGTACTGTTCAATCCAAATCGGATCCGACCACGGCCCGCTCGGGTCCTTCGCGGTTACGTAAAAGTGGTGGCCGTAGCCTCGACCCATATGGGTCGTCACCATGTAGAAAGTGCCGTCGTGGTAACGGAGCGTGGGAGCGTAGATGCCCTTGCTGCTCGGGCATCCGGCCAGATCCAGTTGCTCCGGGCGGCTCAGGCAGTGGCCAAGCTGCCGCCAGTGAACAAGATCACGGCTATGAAAGATGGGGACACCCGGAAAGTACTCAAACGTACTCGTCACTAAGTAAAAATCGTCCCCCACCCGACACACGCTCGGGTCAGGGTAGAAGCCTGGGATCACAGGATTCCTAAAGCGCATGCCTGGCTCATAGCCTAAAGGTGTGCCCTGCTCCTACACGGCCCGACCAACAGTCCATGCCGAGCTCTACTCAAAAAGGCTTAACCCACGGCGCTCAGCATCCGTTCCCTCTTCGGTGGGCCCAATAAGTTCAGGTGCAGTAAGACCGTCCGCGGGCGCCTTACTCGTGACCAAGGAAGACGTCGCGAGTCAGGTGGGGACGCTGCCAACCCTGCCGGAGGTTCTCGGGCGCTTGATGGCCTTGTTCAACGACCCGCGCGCGAAGGCGGACGACTTCGAAGCGGTGATTGCGATCGACGCCGGGCTCTCCTCCAACGTGCTCCGTGTGGTCAACTCAGCTGCATTCGGTGTGCGCGCCAAAGTGAGCAGCGTGGCCCATGCCGTCATGTTGCTTGGCTTGCAGCGTATTCACGAGATCGTTGCCTCGGCTTCCTATCGCTCGATGATCCCGCGTTGGCTTCCAGGCTACGGCATCAAGGCCCGAGATTTCTGGGCGCACAATGCCGCCAGTGCCGTCATTGCCTCCAAGCTTTCCGATCGCCTGCGCCTGACGACGCATCAGAACGCGTTCACCGCAGGTCTTCTGCACGATTGCGGAAAGCTTGCAATTGCGACCTTCCTCTCAAAAAAGAAGACTTGGCCGTCGCTGCGAGCCGAAAACGGAGGCGATCCAGTGGCGGCCGAGCGCCGTGCAATCGGGACCGACCACTGTGAGGTGGGTGGTGAAATCGTCAGGCGCTGGCAGCTACCTTCCGACCTTGAACTCATCGCCATGTGGCACCACCAGCCGCTCAACGCGCCTGACGAGAACGCCCGCCGCCTGATCGCCGCCGTCCACGTTGCCAGCAGCGCGACTTACAACCTAGGCTTTGGCGCTGATTCTGGCGAGGCGGAGCAAGCTGTCGGCAACGAAGTGTACGACGTTCTGGGCCTCACCCCGGACGCGGTCAACGAGATCGTCAGGGGGTCCCTCGCCGAGATCCAAAAGCTCGTCGAGGTCCTCGGTTAACGAAGCGCCAAGCGGGGCCAAGCGGGGCCAAGCTTCCCCTTCGCCGTCTGTTCCCGAATCGGGTATGAGGGAAAGGCTATGCGTGTTTGGCCTGGAGACGGCTCCCAACTAGGAGCAACATGGGACGGAGAGGGCGTCAACTTTGCGATCTTTTCACAGAACGCCACCGGCGTAGACCTGTGTTTGTTCGATTCACCTGAGTCCGAACGTGAGTCCGTCCGGATCCCGCTGCCCGAGCGCTCTAATAGCGTTTGGCATGCCTACCTGCCAGACGTAAGACCCGGTCAGCTCTACGCGTATCGCGTCCACGGAACGTACGCACCGCTGCAAGGGCATCGTTTCAATCCCAACAAGCTAGTCGTCGATCCGTACTCCTACGCGATCGCCGGCACCTTCGAGTGGACCGATGACGTCTTCGGCTATCCGCTCAACGGCCCTGAACTCGACCTTGGATTTTCGGAGTCAGACAGTGCGAAATCCGTACCCAAATCGGTCGTGGTCGACACCGCCTTCACCTGGGGTGATGACCGGCAACCGCAGACGCCGTGGAGTCGCAGTATCATCTACGAATGCCATGTGAAGGGGATGAGCATGCTGCACCCCCGCGTGCCGAAGCACTTGCGAGGCACCTACCTCGGGCTTGCCTCCGATCCAATTCTCGATCATTTGCTCGAATTGGGGGTAACAGCCGTAGAGCTCTTGCCCGTGCAACATTTCTCCTCCGATCGCAGGCTCGCCGAGCTCGGATTCACGAACTACTGGGGTTACAATACCATTGGTTTTTTTGCGCCAGATCCGCGTTATGCCAGCCACGCCCACGGTGCCCAAGTCAACGAATTCAAGACGATGGTCAAAGCCTTCCATCGTGTCGGCATCGAAGTCATTTTGGACGTTGTTTACAACCACACCGGCGAAGGTAGCGAGCTCGGGCCTACTCTGTGCCTGCGTGGTGTCGACAGCCATTCCTACTATCGACATTCGCCTGAGCACCCTCGGCACTACGAGGATTTCACCGGTTGCGGCAACAGCCTGAACGTCTCACACCCGCGGACCTTGCAACTGATTCTGGATAGCCTGCGCTATTGGGTCACCGAGATGCACGTGGACGGTTTTCGCTTCGACCTCGCCCCCACACTGGCTCGCGACCGGGGCATTGAGTTTGATCCGTACGCGCGCTTCTTTTCAACCATCCAGCAAGATCCGATTTTGTCGCGCGTGAAGTTGATTGCCGAGCCTTGGGATTTGGGGCCCAACGGCTATCGCCTGGGCGCTTTTCCACCCATCTGGACCGAATGGAACGGGCGTTACCGCGATTGCGTTCGGCGCTTTTGGCGCTGCGACGAAGGCATGGTCCCTGAGCTCGCGTCACGCGTCACCGGTTCAAGCGACATCTTTCAACCCAGCAATCGCGGCCCGTTTGCCAGCATCAACTTCGTCACTTGCCACGACGGCTTCTCGTTAAATGATCTAGTGAGCTACGAAGAGAAGCATAACGCAGCGAACGGCGAGAACAATCGCGATGGTGCCAACGACAACAACGCCCGCAACTGGGGAGTCGAGGGGGAAACCAAAAACCGACAACTGCTGCGCGTGCGGGAACGCATGCAGCGCAATTTCCTAGCCACACTCGCTTTCTCACAGGGCGTGCCGATGCTCTCGCATGGGGATGAGCTCGGCCGTACTCAGCGCGGCAACAATAACGCCTACTGCCAGGATAACGAGCTTTCCTGGATCAATTGGGATCTCTCCGAGTCGCAGAAAGATCTGCTCGAATTTACCAGGCTTGTGTTCCAGATCCGAAACGGCAACCCCGTGTTTCGCAAGCGCCGATACTTCGCAGGTAATCCGGTCGGCGACGACGGGGTCAAAGATGTCTCCTGGCGCCGCCCAGACGGCCAAGAGATGACCCTCGAGAACTGGCACGACCCTGCCAATCGCGCCATTTCAGTCTTGATTCCGGGCGATGCCTCCGGTGAAATCGACGAACGAGGTCGACCCAACAAAGGGCGCACGCTGCTGCTGATATTCAACGCCAGCAGTCGCGTTCAGCACTTCGACTTTCCAAAGGTTCCGCTCGCAGGCGATTGGTACGAACTTGTCAACACAGCCTCCGCACCCAAAGCATCTAAGCTTGGCACTAAAGCTAACCGCACCCAAGGTGTGAACGTCCCCCCCCACGCGGTTCTGCTCTTAGGTTTAGGGCGAGTCTAAGCGCGTTCTTCGCTCATTTTCTGGCAGGCCACTCCCCTCAGGCAAGCAGCCACCCTAGACTCACAGCATGCGTGGAGCGAGCCTCATGATGGGTGGACTGGTGCTGGGGCTCATCTCGGGCTTCCTGCTGGGCGGCGTGCGGCCGCGGCTTGAAACCCAAGATTTGAGAGAGCAGCTCACACGCGCGAATGAAGAACTAAAAGGTGGGCGCCGCAGTTCTGGCGGCTCCAGATTCTTGCCCATTCCAGGGTTCGGCGATTTCGGGCAACAGGCTACCCCGATAGTCAGCGGCTCAAAGTCAGCCGGGCAATCTAGTGACGACCGACCCAGACGGCGCTGGTGGAGCCCGCCTCGTGCGGCTGAAGGGACCCAGCCTCCGTCCAGTCCGCCGCCGCCGCGGCTTTCGGAGAATCGAGGCGAGGGCACAGCCGATCGCGGCCAAAGCCCTGAACGGCGTGAGGGCTTCGAAGCCGCCATTTCGCTTCAGAAGTTACGCGCTCAACAGTCACGCGCCGCACTCAAAGAGAAAGCGCAACTCAGCGATGAGCAGTTGGCGCGTGTGGACCAAGTGGTCCTCAAGATGAACCAAGAGCTTTCGCCCTACGCCGACCAACTCATGCAGCTCGCGTCCGCCACTGAAGAGCCGCAGCCGCTCGAACTCTTGTTCGTGAGCCAGGAAGTGAGTTCGATTATGTATAAGGGCCAATCTGAATTCGAGGCGACCGTCGGGGCGGAACCACTCGAAAAGGTGGATGCTCCGAGCAAACAGGTCTGGAATTACGTTGACCTTGAGATGTTCAAAGGCGCCGCTGAATCGCTCAGAGCCCGACGTGAGGCCGGCGATGCGGGCACACCCTTGCCAACAGCACCCGCTACGGCAACGACAACACCAGCACCTGCGCCATGAAGCTTCGCTCGATAGCCCTGGTGGCGCGTTTTGAACTCTGGGATGCCATCCGCTCAAAAAAAGCGCTTGCGCTGCTCATTCTTTACTTAACGGCGTCTCTGGCAGGTACCGCTTTGTTCATTCGGACGGTTGAAGCCATTGAGGGTGCGCTCGCGGACACGCTGGCTGTGTCGCGGACCGCACAGGTAGGCACCATGACCTCCACGCTTTTTCAGAGTGACCAATTTCGAAGAATTTTGGAGGGTTTGGTGGGAGACGGGCCATTGGCTGCCAAGCTGGTCAGCATTCCTCCACTGGCACTCTTTTATGGTGCTTTTGCCCTAGGATTGGTCCCACTCTTGGTGGTGTTGAGCGCCAGCGACACGATCGCACTCGAGGTCTCCACCGGCGCTGTGCGCTATTCGCTGTTTCGCTGCGATCGGCTGAGCTATGCGCTAGGAAAGTTCTTCGGCCAGGTGGGGCTGATGGTCGTCGGCGTGTTCACCGGGGCGCTCGCGAGCTACTTGCTTGGTGCTTTCAGCTTTGCCTCCTTTGACGCCTGGCGAACGTTACAGTGGATGTTCGTGCTTTCTGCACGGACCTGTTTTTTTGGGTTTGCCTTTCTTGGGGTAGCTTTTCTGGTTTCCCAGCTCACGGCGTCGGTCAATTTAGCGCGAGCGGGCGGCCTTTTGCTCTGGTTCTTCCTCACCGTCGGGCACCATTTGCTGGATATCGAGAAGGTGCGCGCTTGGGCACCGGTGCTCGTACCGAGCGTTCAGGAGATTTTTCCCGGGGCGCACCGGTTGGATCTGTGGCGCCCCGAATTTCTGCCGCGCTTTTCGGCGGAAGTGATGTTGCTGGGCCTGGGTGCCGGATTCTTCTCATTAGGTTACCTGCGATTCGCGAGGCGCGATGGTTGACTCTGCAGCAGCCTCAAAGTTCGCGGTGCGCGCCCACGGAGTGTTCAAACGCTACGGAAAACTGAACGCACTCGATGGCCTCAGCGTCGACATCCCGCGCGGCAGCATCACGGGCCTCATCGGGCCGAATGGCGCCGGGAAAACCACCGCTTTCAGCATTTTTGCGGGGCTCATCCACGCAGACCAAGGCAGCCTAGATATCCTGGGCTTGGGACCATTCGACCCAGCGCGCCACGCCGGGAAAGTGACAGTCGTCCCTCAAGATTGTGAACTCGCGCCACACAGTACGGTGCGCGAGATTCTCGTCCATTTCGCGCAACTGCAGGGCCTCACCCGCGGTGCAGCGGATCGAGACACCGATCGGATCTTGGCACGCGTGGGCCTCGGCGATCGCCAACGCGCCAAAATGCACCAACTCTCTCATGGTATGAAGCGTCGCGTCGCCGTTGGGCAGGCGTTGCTCGGAAAGCCAGAGCTCGTGCTGCTCGATGAGCCCACCAACGGGCTGGATCCAGAGCTGGTGTTGCAGATGCGCGAACTCATTTTAGCGCAGCATGGTGAGCGAACCTTGATCGTGAGTTCGCACAATTTGGCCGAGCTTGAAAACGTCTGTGATCACGTCGTCTTCATGCAGAAGGGTCGAGTCGTACTCTCAGGCTCGTTGAGTGAAGTCACCCAACGCGCGGCGCGCATCAGCTACGAATTGGAAGCCCCCATCGCCTTCGAGCTCCCAGGAGTGCAGGTGGTTGCTAAGGGCAACACCCTGCAAGTCGAGGGCCCCAGCGGCATGTCGGTCGCCGACGTGAACCAACTAGTGATTCCGCGCCTACTCGAGGCCGGCGCTCGACTCGTTGAAATACGCCCTGGAAAGAGCCTGGAAGAGGCCTACATGGCGACGCGTCCGTCGAGTTAGTGCAATCAACGCTTGCCGCTCGCCTCGTCTGCTTCCGCTCAGCTCTGCCAGGCCTTGCCGTTTGGAAACGCAAACTCCTCCAGCGTGGCGGGCAGCATCGTGGCGCTGTAGCCAGGGGCCTTGGGCGGCATGTACTTGCCATCCTTCGTGACAATCGGATCGATGAAGTGTTCGTGCAAATGGTCTGCGTACTCGGTGAGCCGACCCGTGAGATCCGCGCTCACGCACACGTAGTCGATCACCGATAGATGCTGAACATACTCGCACAGGCCCACTCCGCCAGCATGTGGCCATACCGGGATATTGAACTTCTTAGCCATCAAAAGCACGCTCAAGATCTCATTCACGCCGCCTAAGCGACAGGAATCCAGCTGGCACACGCCCATGCCGCCCGCTTGCATGAATTGTTTGAACATCACGCGGTTGTGGCACATCTCGCCCGTCGCCACGCGGATCGGAGCAACCGCCTTGGCGATCGCCGCATGCCCTAAAATATCATCGGGGCTGGTCGGTTCTTCAATGAAGTGCGGCTTATAGGGCGCTAGGTGCTTCATCCACTCGATGGCTTGATTGACACCCCAAACCTGGTTGGCGTCCACCATTAGAATGTTTTCCGGGCCGATTTCTTCGCGCAGAATGGCGCAGCGCCGAATATCATCTTGGAGATCACGCCCCACTTTGATCTTGAAATTCCTCCAGCCGCGCGCCATCAAGCTTCGGCACAGCGTCCTCAGCTTCTCGTCGGAATAGCCGAGCCAGCCTGCTGATGTCGTGTAAGTGGGGTACCCATTGGCCTCCATCTCGGCAATCCTTGCGGCTTTTCCGGCCTGATTCTTGCGCAAGATCTCAATGGCTTCTTCCCGCGTGAGAGCATCTTCGATGTACGTGAAATCGATGCACTTCACGAATTCTTCGGGTGTGAAATCCGCGACCATGCGCCACACCGGCTTCTTTTCCACCTTCGCCCAAAGATCCCAGACCGCGTTCACCACAGCCGCTGTGGCCAAGTGAATCACGCCCTTATCGGGCCCCACCCAACGCAACTGACTGTCGCCGGTGATATGCCGCCAGAATTTGCCCATGTCTTCGGTGAAAGATTCGAGCGTGCGCCCAACGATCAGGGGCCGCAGGGCTTCAATGCCGGCCACGCACAGCTGATTTCCACGCCCGATCGTGAAGGTCATGCCGCTGCCCTCCAAACCATCGGGATGATCCGTCTTCAATGTGACGTACGCCGCGGAGTAGTCTGGATCAGGATTCATTGCGTCCGAACCATCCAATTGCCGAGAAGTTGGGAAACGAATGTCGCGTGCAACCAGGTCGATGATTCGAGTCATCGGGACGCGATAATCGACCCTGAGTTGTCTGGGCAAGCGAGAAAGCGTTGGTTGACGCGACTGGCCCTTAGACTTAGTCTAAATTGGTGACCCTTTCCCAGGTTGAGCTGTTGAAAAGTCACGGGATCAATCCGTCGGCACAACGGCTTGCCGTGGCAGAGTACGTGCTGAGGACAAGCGAGCACCCGTCTGCCGAGGAAGTCTGGGCGCGCGTGCGCACACGATTCCCGATGGTTTCCCGCGCCACCGTTTACAACACACTGAACCTGTTCGTCGAAACGGGGCTCTTGCGACCACTCGTTCTCACCGAGGGGCGCACTGTCTTCGACCCCGTGCTCGCTCCGCATCACCACCTGATCGATGAAGAAACAGGCGAAATCGTCGACATTCCTTGGGAAAGGCTCACGGTCAAGCAAGTCGAACAGCTTGAGGGGTTCGAGATCTCTGAGTACCAGGTGGTCCTCCGCGGCAGACGTAAGCCCAGCGCCTAGTGCAGAGAATCACCCGACGGCAGCGTCCAAATCTTCAACTAAGAAGCCAACAAACAGGGCTTCGCGCCTCGCAACGATTGAAGTAGGGTGCCGCTTCCTTTTTATGGAACGAACGCTATGACTCAATCAGCAAACGGTCGCATCCTGCACGTCGCCCAACGCCATCCGAACGCCAACGATCAAAACCCTGGCACGCTTGAGAGCCCCTTTCTTACGCTGAATCGGGCCGCAGAACTGGCCATGCCGGGCGAAACCATCCGCGTGCACGCCGGCATCTACCGCGAGCGCGTCGATCCCCAGCGTGGCGGTACGCCGGGCGCACCCATCACGTATGAAGCTGCGTTGGGTGAAGACGTTTTCCTGCGCGGCTCCGACGAGTATCGCCCTGTGTGGCAAGCGCTCACTGACCATCCCGGGGTTTTTCGCGGAGCCATTCCGGCTTCCATGTTTGGTTTGAGCGCCTACGCCGGACATGTGGATGTCGAGACGTTTGGGGACTGCAATCCTTACAAACGCAACTTCAACCGCAACCACGTGGTTCGTCCCTTCGTCGCTAACCAAGAGGTGCGGCCCGCTGACACTTCGTCCGGGCTCGTGCTAAAGCACCGAAATATTGATAATCCCGACGTTTTGCCCACAACTCTCGGGCAAGTCTTCGTCGATGGTAAACCTCTCACGGAGGTGCAAGAGCTGAAGGAGCTGTACGAGCTCCCCGGAACCTGGTGCGTGGATCTCGATGGCGAGAATTTGCTCGTGCATTTTCCGGAATCGGATCTCCCGAAAGAGCAGCGTCTCGTTGAGATTGCCACCCGCCACACGGTTTTTGCACCCCTCACCCGGGCGCTCGGCTATATCACCGTGCGCGGCTTCACGATCGAGCACGGAGCCAATCATTTTCCGTGCTGGGGCGACAACGCCTTCGCCCAAATTGGGATCCTCTCGACTCGCAGCGGCCACCATTGGGTGATCGAAGGCAACACGGTGCGTTACGCGAAGAGCGTCGGCATCGACTGTGGCTCCGAAGGGCGTCGCGAAATCATCGAAAACCGCGGCCCCGAAGGCGATCTTTGCCACAAAGTGAACGAGTGCGCCCGGCTTGGGAAGTACCCTGAGGACATTCCTGGCAATCACATCATTCGTGACAACCACATCTGTGACAACGGCCACTGCGGGCTAACCGGGATCGGCCATTACCGAACGCAAGTTCTTGGCAATGTGATCGAGCGCAACAATCGCACCGGCTACACCTCGCCGTATTGGGAGTTTGCGGGGATCAAGTTCCACCAGATTTATGATGGCCTGATCGAGGGCAATCTCGTGCGCGACAACGAGGCCCATGGCATTTGGATTGATAACCAATGGCGTGGCACGCGCGTCACCCGCAACATTATCCTCAACAACCTGTGGTCCGGGCTCAATGTCGAGCTGGGTCGCGGCCCGGCGCTGGTGGACAACAACATCATCGCCTACACTCGGCAGGGCAACGGCATTTACGGCCATGATTTGGCGGATGTGACCTTCGCGCACAATCTCCTGTACGCGAACGCCAACTTCGGCTTCTGGTTCTCGTATTGCACGCCACGTGTGAAGCCCGAAGATGGCTGTTGGGATCTCAAAATCTTCAACAACTTGATCTTGGGCAACCGTGTGGGAGCGATCGGCTATCCGATCCCCTATAGCTGCGGTGGCCGGAATGTTTCGAATGGCAACCTGTTCATGGGCGGTGGTGAGTATCTGGATGAAGGCTCCAAAGCCTCACGCCCCCTCTTTCAGGTGACTAACAAATCGCACATGGGCCAGGAGCCAGAATGGGCCGTCGGCCCCGCCATGACGCCGGATCACGTGGCGGGCATGATGAAAGCAGAGCTTGAAGCCAAGGGCGTGCCTGAGTCAGATTGGCCCAATTTCAAATGGTGGAAAGAGAATTTCTTGCTCCCTTTTGAACTCTGGAAAGTGCTCGGACACGACGCGAACAGCGGCGAGATGAAAGCCAATCGTGACGGCTTGCAGAGCCGTAACGTCTCTTGGCAGTTCGATTTTGATGAGAATCTCTTCTCAGTAAAGTGCGAGCCGGTGCCCGGAGTTGACAAGGACTTCCGCGGCCAACCCTACGATCCCAGCGCATTATTGCCCGGGCCTTTCCAGAAAGCCCACCTCGGCCGCACCCACATCACGCTGTGGCCCGTACGAGGCATCCGTACCACACAGCTTTTGGAATAGCCCCGTTTTACTCAAATCCGGAGCACCGACTTGATCCGGCTCCGATGGCAAGCCCCCAACGGAGCGCTTAATGTTGTTCCGGAGCCTAGGCGACTTAATGTTGTTCCGGAGCCTAGGCGACTTAATGTTGTTCCGAAGTAGCCGGCTCGGTTCTCGGTGGCAGGGCATGCCCCCGAGAGAGCGCACAGAGATAGTAAGCATACGAACTATCTGGG
>Ga0105048_10001487_pt1 | contig 38037 bp, 26 predicted proteins | sample MAT05_FD_78382 | JGI IMG/M metagenome (GOLD analysis project Ga0105048, IMG submission 78382) | Freshwater microbial communities from Lake Fryxell liftoff mats and glacier meltwater in Antarctica - MAT-05 | ecosystem: Environmental > Aquatic > Freshwater > Ice > Liftoff microbial mat | place... | reverse complement strand
TACTCTAGCAGGCCGCGACTTGACCGCTTTTGCGGTGAGCTTCGCTTCCGCCATGCGGCATCTAGAATGCAAAAGTGGTGTGTCCGGTGTGTCCCCTCGATTCTCTGCAATTGCAAAAGCGGGTTCGCGAACGGATGTCGTAATAACAAACACTGTGGATTGTGGTTTAGGTGCGACGTGGATATTTGTCAGGCGCTTAGAAAAGCAGGAGGTCTACTTGTGCGTTTAAGCGGAACTCCGCCTCAATCGAGGTTCGCCAGGACTCGGTGGGCTGCTTCGATGGTGGTTTCGATATCTTCTGGGCGATGGGTTCGAGAAAAGAACAACGCTTCGAACTGACTGCAAGGCATATAAACCCCTTCTTCTATCAATCCCCAGAAGTACTTGGCAAAGCGTTTTCGGTCCGAGCGATCTGCGCTTGGCCAATCCACTACCGGTGCTTCGTTGAAGAAAAGCGTCATCATGCTCCCCATCCGCTGCATCTGGGATGGAAACCCGGCTGCATCCGCCGCATGCTTAAGGCCGTCGGCCAACCGACTCGCCTGGGCTTCCAAATAGTCGTAGGGAGGATCGTCTCGAAGGATCTCTAGAGTGGTCGCACCAGCCGCGGTTGCAAGTGGGTTGCCAGACAGCGTTCCAGCTTGAAAGACTTTTCCGGCGGGCATCACGTTGTCCATGATCGAGGCCTTGCCACCGTAAGCCGCCAATGGCAAACCGCCACCGACGATTTTTCCTAATGTGGTCATGTCGGGCTCGATTCCGAATAGGCTTTGCGCACCACCGTAGGCCACACGAAATCCGGTCATGACCTCGTCGAAAATAAGTATCGACCCGTATCGGGTTGTTTCCTCTCGGAGCGTTTTTAGGAATTGAGGCGTAGGCAAGACCGTCCCCATGTTTCCGACGATAGGCTCTAGAATGATCGCAGCGATTTCGGTTGGGAATTGGCGAAACGCTTCGATGATCGCGACTGAGTCGTTGTAGTGGAGGACGATTGTGTCCTTGGTCGTGCCTTCTGTCACGCCTGGAGAATCGGGAACGCCGAGAGTCGCCGCGGCAGATCCGGCCGCTACTAGCAAAGAGTCCACGTGGCCATGATAGCAGCCAGCGAATTTGATGACTTTGTCGCGTCCTGTAGCCCCGCGCGCGACACGTATCGCACTCATGGTGGCTTCGGTGCCACTGTTGACCAACCGAACTCGCTCGATGCTCGGGACCGCTTGCATGATCAGTTCCGCCAGCCGGGATTCATTCTCGGTCGGGGCACCAAAAGAAGTCCCTTTGGCCGCGGCCCTTTGAATCGCCTCGATGACTTGTGGATGCGCATGGCCCAAGATCATGGGTCCCCAAGACCCGATATAATCGAGGTAGCGATTTCCATCGATGTCGAACAAGTACTGCCCAGCAGCGTGAGCCATGAAAATCGGTTCGCCACCAACACCATGAAATGCACGTGCCGGTGAATTCACTCCGCCTGGGATCAGTTGCTTGGCTTTGGCAAAGGCTGCGTGGCTATGGATGCGTTTCGAGCTGGGTGTGGACATGGGTTAATCATTCGAGAGGGGAGCTACCAACCCATCACCATATTGGATTCGATGATGCGGCGAGCTTTTTCGAGATCGGAACCGGTTTCGGACATGTACAATCGGATTGCGTGCAATTTGTCACCCGAGGATTTGGCCAGACAATCACGCGCAATTGAACAAATATCGAGTTGCCGACCTGTCGCCCCTAAAACCGCCTTAGAAATAACCCAAGTGTCCCTTGGACGCTTGGTTATGCGAACGACAGCATCTGTCGGATAGGCATCACGCAGAACATCGCGAGCCGACGCTTCGTCTTTCGCCCAGGTTACAATTATGTGAGAATCTGTTTCAATCTCGAATAGTGGCATTAGAGCTTACCCAGTATGGGGGTGGTTGCGAAGCAAAGGATGTTCCGAGATGGTAGCAGGCAAATGCTAGTAGAGGAAGGATTCGCAAGTGCCATTGATCGAATCGACAAAACAAAAGATGTGGGGAGTTTCCGGGATTAGCCGCCAGACAATATGAAAAAGTATCTCACTACCATAATCATTGTCGCCGTTTGTGCACTGGTCCTAGGTCCACTTTTAACAGGATTTTTGGGTCCGGACTGGCGAGCCAGATGGATGCTGGCGTGGGCCGCAAACGCATATCAAAATGGGCACCCCGAAGAAGCCGAGGAGACGTTAAAACGAGCGAGCGAACTTTCAAGTCAACTCGCGACCGATTCCGAGTTTTGGAAATTGAAATTCGACTTCGTTTTTAACAAGGAAAAAACCAGCTCGGAAGCCGTTTCGAAGCTTTTTGAAGAGTCATCGACTCAAATCTCGCGCGCACCCGAATATCTACAGGCCATCATTGCCAGCTTTGTAGGTCAACTGTTCCACTTGCACCACAAAAATGACTTGGCTGTAGAGGTTTTGGAAAAATTCTATCCTCCGATTTCCAAGCGAGATGCAGCCGAAAACAACACCATTGCGTATTTTCGCTCGCTGACAAAAAAGGGGCTCGAAACCGCACTTGTAGAAATCGATGCTGCGCTCGTTTCGGATGGAACCTCTCGTGAGGAATACTTGGATACCAAAGCCTGGGTCCTGCACGGACTGCACAAGGACGATGTGGCTCTTCCATTTATTGAGGAAGCGGTCAAAAAACTTTATTCTCATATCCAGCGATATAACGAAGTTCGAATGGCGGATCGATTGGAGTTTCATGCATGGCTCTATTCGGATGTGGCAAAAACAAACGCAACCGAATCCGCGGAGGAAGTGGCAGCAGAAAAGATCGTAGAAAAGATCAAGGATAAGGCTTCCGCACCCAATCGCTTGGATGAGTTGAAGCTTCGATTCCCCTACATCAGTCCTGTGGAACTCGACGATCTTGCGAGGAAAATCGCTGCTTTACGCTTTCATCGCGCCTGCATTCTGGATGAGTTAGAACGAAACGAGGAATCCGATTTGGACTATGCTTGGTTAGACCGTTTTGGTTTTACCGAGACGGATAAACTTAACTAGATGCCACACGCGTTACGCTCTGGGGGCGCTCACGGCGGGGACCTCCGTGCCACACTAGCTCCCCCTCCAATTGCGGTTTCGCGAATTCACGACTTCGGATACCATCCAGCAGCCGTCCTTTTGCCCACCCTGTACTCCGAACCGCCCCGTTTTCGAGGATTGATTTGGATTTATGAGCGAACTGCACCACGAATGCGGTGTTGCCGCTATCTACCACCTTGCTAATGGCGAAGAAAGCACACTTTGCCCAGAAGGTGGACGAGAGGCAATTTCCTACTTATTACCGCGCATGCTCCAAGATATTCAAAATCGAGGGCAACTTGCAGCGGGTATGACGACGTACAATCCAAATCGATCGCTGTTGCTCGACACGATGAAGGATATCGGAACGGTCAGCGAGGTCTTTCGGCTTTCGCATCGCGGCAAACACGAATCGATCATGGAACACTATGCCGGCCGCGCGGCAATTGGCCATGTTCGTTATGCAACCTGCGGTCAAGATGACCGCAGCTACGCACAACCATTCGAACGTCAACACATCCACAAACACAAATGGTTCAGTTTCTGTTTCAATGGTCAACTCGCCAATTACAAAGAGTTGAAGGATAAACTGACGCTCGAAGGCGAGCATCACTTGGCTCGCGACACGGATACTGAGATCATCATGCATGAGATCGGACGTGAGTTGAGCAGCGGTCCTTCGAATCGAAATCTGATCGATGTTTTTGCATCGGCAGCCAAGAATTTTGACGGGGCTTACTCCCTGGCGTTACTAAACGCACGCGGCGAACTGTTGATGGCCCGTGACCCGCTGGGAATGAAGCCGCTGTGCTATGCGGTCGATGGCTCCCTGTTTGCATCCGCCAGCGAAAGTGTGGCCCTTTTGAACTTGGGCTTTGATCGTGAGAGCATCAAGTCAGTACCGCCAGGCAACGCAATTCTGGTGACTCCAGACGGGATTCGCATCGAGCAGTTTAGTGCTGCCAAGCCACCTGCTCACTGCTTCTTCGAATGGATTTACTTCGCCAACGTGGCTAGTACCTTGGATGACAGAAGTGTGTATCTGTCTCGAACACGACTGGGAGAAGAGTTGGCACGCATTGAAATTGCGAGGAACCAAATCCCGCTCGATGACGACACCATCGTCGTGCCGGTTCCGGACACCAGTAAAGCGGCTGCCGATTCGATGGCTTATCACTTGCGAGTCCCAAGCCGCGAGGGGTTGATTCGGAATCGCTACAGCGGTCGAACCTTCATCGAAGGTGGTCGCGCTCGAAAGGCGAAGGCTTCGCTCAAGTACACTCCGTTGCGAGAAGTCCTTGAGGGAAAACGTGTCATCCTGGTCGAAGATTCCATTGTGCGATCGACCACGATGAAGGTTTTGCTCAACCGAATTCGGGACATGGGTGGAGCGAAAGAAATTCACGTCCGTGTGGCATGTCCACCGATCATTGCGCCGTGTTTTTATGGCATCGACATGTCGACGATTGGCGAGTTGTTTGCGCCCAAGTTTCTAGAAAATGGGGTTTTAACCGAAGAGGGGCAAGACCGCATGGCCCTTCAATTAGGTTGCGATTCGCTTCGCTACTTGCCAATCGACTCGATTGCCCGTGCCATTGAATTGCCAACTTCGCATTTGTGCCAAGCCTGCATAACGGGCAACTACCCAACCCCATGGGGGCAAAAACTCTATAGCATCGCCAAGCAGAATCACATCGCCGGAAGTTCTGCAGAAAGAACTTACGAACTCGATCCAGTGGTGTGAAGACAAACCAGTCAGTATTAAGGTGACAGTGGATGGCGAAACGAAAATGAAGCGAGACGACGCGTTGCAGTTGATGCACGAATACGTTCAAAACGAATCGTTGCGGCGACACATGCTTGCCGTGGAGGCAGCCATGCGAGCTTACGCGCAATCGCTTGGCGAAGATGTCGAAAAATGGGGTGTCGTCGGATTGCTGCATGATTTCGATTACGAACGCTGGCCCAATCCACCAGATCATCCAACCAAAGGTAGCGAGATTCTGAGGCGGAAGAATTATCCTGAGGATGTGATTTATGCGATTCTCTCGCATGCCGATTATTTGCCAGACTGTCCACGCGTTTCGACGCTCGACAAAGCGCTCTACGCGTGCGATGAGCTGAGTGGATTCTTGGTCGCATGTGCGTTGGTTCGACCGGATCGCTTGAACGGGTTGGAGCCCAAAAGTGTTCGCAAGAAACTAAAGAATATCAGCTTCGCCGCGGCCGTGAATCGAACAGATATCACACGTGGGGCCGACGACTTTGGTGTCGACTTGGACGAACATATCGCGTTCTGCGTGGCTGCTCTCCATGGCGTTGCGGATCAATTATTTAGCTGAGCGATCCTTAGTTGTTTTGAAGGCCCAATCGAGCCAAGGGCCTCGCTCGACCACATGCGACAATAACCAGCGATATCATATCGCGCCACTTCGGCGCCGCACGATCCAACTCGTTATCCATGCTCCGAGGATCGCGAGCATCACAATAGGCCGGTCCCAAATCGTTGTACGTAGGATCTGTGGCGGTCTGTTCTGATATAAGCGTTGCTCAAAACGATCGACCACTGTTCCCACTTGATCCAGTCTTAGCACCTCACCGCCACTGATCATAGCGATTCGCTTCATCAAATCAGGTCGAGAGTCCGCCTCTAGTTTTTCAAACCAAGGATCCCGAACCTCAATGGCCGTATCCGCTAAAACGTCTTCCTTGTCTCCTTGAACGACAGTCGCGGTAAAATAACCGACGTCCAATGCCCCGAGCTCCAAACGAAACGATTCGGACTGCTCTGTTGGAATAGGTACAATCCGTTTCGGCAACGAATTCTCATCTCGATACAAGAGAACCGCCAAATTTAACTTGCCATTCGCATCGAGAAATCGATCGCGATCGCGGACCAACAAGGTTGCGGTGACTTTATCACCCGTCAAAAACGTGGCGCGGTCCGGTCGTATTGCTACGCTTTGACCCGGCATCAAATCTTGTTGCGAAATAATCCATTGCACCAGCGACTGCCACAACGTTGCATAGATTCTTTCCTTGTCTGCATACTGCGGCGCGAGGAAGGCCCATCGCCACATCCCAGCCCCCTCCACCACGATCGTCTGGCCGCTGCCGACCGGTTGGTACGTCACCACTGGAATGTTCTTGCCTGTGGCGTCGGAAATGCTCTGCAACAAGACCTGGGGTAGCCCCGCACGGGGTGTCGGCTTGTTGGCGGTCGAAAGCGATGGCAATTGCGATAGCGGATCTCCCTCCATGGTCAATGAATCAAACACGGCAGAGTCGAATCCGTATTGGCTGATTTTGGTGCGAAAGCGAGCCTCGGCTTGTTCGCTCCATTGAATCGGCAGTAATGCGTTGAGCTTGGCGTTTCCAAGTCGAGCTGGTTCGCCTCGCGAGCATACCAAACAGCCACCCTTGGTATTGATCCACTCCGTCAGATTTTGAAGCCCTCGATCCGAAAGGAAAACTTCCGAATCGCGTCCAAGGATAACAACACGATATTGTTCCAGCGTCTCCATGTCTTCCAGCGGAGACTCCAATTGATCGAGGATGACCCAGTCGGTGGCGACATTTTCGACCGCGGCCCGAATATCGATTTCGGGTTCTTCCGCAATGTCCGATTTCTTTTCTGCTTTTTTCAATTCAGGTCGCGGATACTTTTTTCGCAAGAATCGTTTGTCGTTAACTCGAATCAAACTAGTCAATTGCATCGTTGGATTCGTGCCGAGATTGGCCGCTAGGAATTTGCTGTCCCAATAAGGCTTGCCTTCCAGAAGAATCGCTCCGATCGGCTCATCCAAGCGTTGCACGACCACCGAAGTCTGGTTGTCTAGATCCGTGGCCTCGCCAACGATGGGTGTTGCAACGATACGAAATCGGGTCAATCGCTGTGAAGGTGGTCGGTCCATCACAAATCGGACTTCTTGATTGGGTTCTCTTCCAAGGCGGACGGTGCGTGTTTGAAGGATTTCGTTGCCTTGCATCAATGCGATTTGCGTCGATTCTCCTTCCAAACCGGAATGGCCAACTCGGACCTTGATGGAAAGCGGGTGGTCCGCGAAGGCGATCATCCGCGGACTGCGGGCAGCCAGTGATAGGTTTTGTGCGCCTACGTCTTTTCCGAGTGTGACCGTGTAGATCGGTATGTCCAACGACTTAGCTTCGTAGGCGGCCGCAAGAACTGAATCCACGTTGCCAACATTGTGGGCCCCGTCACTGATCAAGACGATGGCATGGCCTGATTCAGTGTTGTTTCGGATTCCCTCTCGCAAGACGGCGCTCAAATCGCTGCGATGGCCTCGCTGGGGCTGTGAATCCGAAGCGTTATTCGGTTTCGCGTTGGGGTCCGCCATGATCAACGGATGCACGTCGGAATCGAACGCACTCTTGCGAACATCGACCGTGTCGGTGCTCTCACCAATTTGCTGAGCCGCGGTGATGGCGGATTGATGGCGTGTCTGATTGGGGCGTTCATCGACGTCCGAAATATCCATACTCATCGTTTGGTCCACGAAAACAGAAACCAATGGTTTCCCCGGTGCTGGCGGAACCTCTTCGACCCAAGTTGGGTTGAGGGCTATGAGCAATGGTCCGACTACGCTAAGTCCAAGCAAGACCGTCAAAACCGTGCGACGAAAGTTGCTGAGAGAATGGTCGCGGCGAAACCAGTATGCCGTCAACGCAGCTGTGCAGGCAAAGACCAAAATCCACCAAAGAGAGATCGGTATCCGGGGCTCGAAGTTCCAAAAAGCAAGCATCATGCGGAAAACCATCGCAGCGTGACTATCTCGCTGGCCAATCCAAGGATGCAGGCCACGATCAACCAATTCCACCATTGGTCTGATTTCTGGTCGGCTGACTTAGCATTTCGAAAGGCAACGGTGCGAGACCCTGCCAACCGCCCCTGCAGAATTTCTGCAGAGAGCGTTTTGAGATCGGACTCAACCGCAGGGGCGGAGATGGCTGTTGCAAACGCAGTTTCTCGCTTGTTGAGAAGTTCGTAGATGCCAGGGCCAACCGGATCAGGCCAAGCCCAAAGAAAGCTGTTTTGGGCGGCGTTCCATTCCCACTGACCGAAACTGTCTGCAGGCAGGGAGCGTTTGTCGGCCGACTCTGCGACCAAGTTGGCTGTCTCAGGGATACTGCTGGACAGTTGCCTTATGAGAGGTTCACCACCAAACGCTTCGGGGGTAGTGTTGCGATTGCTAAATGTGGCATTGAACAATTCGTTGAACACAGGGAAAAAACTAGGTTGCGAACACCAGTTGCTTTCATCGAGATCCGCATTGAGTACGGCAACGGTACCTGCATCGCAACTGGTCAGGAACAGCAGGGTGGATGAATCGCTTAATTCTGCGAGCACTTGATCGCGCAAGCCTGTTTCCAGTGAGCGCGACGCTAACCCTCCACCGATTCTGACGGTCTGCATAGCTGCGTTGGCTTGTTCGCCAAAGATTTCAAAGGGCGGTTGCCGATTGCGAACTTCTCGTACAAACAGGTCCTTTCTCTCTAAATCATTGTCGGGCGGGACAAGCTGCACGGGGGGCTGGTAGCCACTCCCCATCGCCGTTGCAAACATGTCCAAATTGACTGCGTCCACGAGCTCGCTCGCAATATAAAGCAAACCCTTGCCCCGTCGAACGCGAGACGAAATCACATCGATAACCGAACGATCGAGCGCACCGCATTGATGGATCAGGTAAATGTCGGCATCGTTCCAGTTGTTCAAATTTGCAGTGTTCAAATTTGCAGTCTCCGGATCGACGGATTGGATACGTCCTGATGGGATGCTGGTTTTGTCGTTGGAACGTTCGGTTCCGGCAATGACTTCCAGCGCCTGGCGGAGAAAGAAGGCACCTTTTGCTTCCTTCTTATTCGTCGATTTTGTTATCACCACAACTTTTGGTGGCTGCTCGATACGAAATGCGATCGGCCGGGAATCATCGGCTGGAATAGAGTCGTTGTTGTCTTGCAATTCGATCCAGCCTGTCACCCATTGTGGTTGGGTGAATTTCATGGATGCCGTAAGTGTGCTGATACTTTGAGCGTTCACTCGGCCACGAACTGCAGTCTTTATGTCTCCCAAATCGACGTTGGCTCGAATCTCTTCATCCTGATCCGAGTAATTGGCGACATCAAATTCTAGAATCACTTCGGAATCGACAATCGCGCGTCCAGACAGTCGAAAGCCAGTAATGGCAATATTGGAGCTGGCGTCTGGGGCCACCGACTCCAACTGAATTTTGGTGGCGGTCGGAATCGAATCAAGATAGAGATTGCTCCAATTCGATCGTTGGAAATCGCTGATGACGATCAGTTCCATTTTCTTGACAGTCGATTCCGAAAGCATGGCGCCGATTAAGTTCATGGCAGACTTGACATCGGCCTTCTCGCATCGAGGGATTGCCGATTGGACTGCCTCTCTTACGATCGCAAGGTTGGGAGAAACGGACTTGAAAACCGGCCGAGGTTTTGCACCGACCAGTACCACGTTGGCTTGAAGGTTGGGCGAGTATTCCAAGTATTTCAAGGCGAGTGCTTGTGCTTGCGAGATCGAGGTCGTTCCGGCGTTTTTGGCCGACATGCTTTGGCTGATATCGATCACAATCACTCGGGCTGTCGCATCGTCCGGCACGGCCTCGATTGCCTGCGAGTTGCTGAGCCAAGGGCGTGCAAGGGCCATGGCCAAAAGCCCCACGGCCAACATTCGCAAAAGCAACACAATCAGATCTCGCAGTCGACTACGTGAGCGTTTCTCTTCGATGACTTCACGCAAAAACCGAATCGTTGCAAGTGGATAAGTCACAGGCCGAGGCTTGGTCAAAAAGTGCACGGCCACCGGAATTGCCAAAGCGCCAGCACCAATTCCGAGAGCCCACAAGTGCAAAAAGTTCATTGGTGTGCGGGGATGGTGAAGGTTGCTAGTGCCATTGAAGTACGGGATGGACGGCCAATCTCAATCATAGCATCCACACTCTGGTGAGCGTAGCTACGCTCGCCGGACCGTGGTCAATTAACAAGGTGCGGAGTGCGAGGCTCCTCCCAAATCTCATAGCAGAATTCCGAGAATTCAGTGCATTCCTGAATTCTAACGAATTCAGCTACGACTGCCGGTCATGAATTTTCCACGAAATCGACTTGGTTGTTGGAAAAACAGATTAGGCTGAACTCGCCAGAGTTCCTGCCGTGAGTTAGGTTAACGCTATGTCTAGGAATCTCAAAGCTCCGATGAATCGGAGCACTCCAAATTGGGTCGCGATCCCCACGAAGAACCGTTTTTCGAGCGATTTTTTTGCCATAGCTTGGCCGACGTTGGTCGTTGCGTCGACGATCGGTTTTTGCCTAGCAATCGCCTTCGTAACGTTACGCTGGCGAAACGTCCGCCCAGCCTGGCAGGAGCGTCAACTCACTGTCGCCAGGTCGGATCTGCTGGCAATCAAAACCGTTTTTCAAATTGCGGCGACCGGTAAGTCAGAGAATCGTTTGAAGCCTTCGAGGTTGACCGAATTGGACGCTCGCTCGCAACGCGCAATCGAGTCGTTGGCCAAAGGGGGCGAGTTGATTTGGACGAAAGCTGCAGACTCGGTCGCATTCGAATTGCGAAGCCCAAGCCAGAGCGAAATGACTCACATCTGGAGTGTCGAGCCGGGCGGTTACAACAGGCTTAAGCTGACCTGCCGACTGGATGAAGAATTCGAGGAAGGAAACGAAGTAACACTGACTCGCCGATTTTCAGCAAAGGAGTTCGCAAGACTCAGTTTCTGGGATTGGGTGAGTGCGAGTTTACTATTTTTCGGCTCGATGTTGTTTGGTCTGCGGCTTGCAATGAAGAAGTACGATCACCAGCAGTTCCTGGCTTCACTTGTCGCGTGGTCCACGCAAACCCACCTCCAGTCATCGCCCCTCTCGCCAATGGCGGGGGATGGAGTTGCGAATGCGATCGCAATGCATGACCCTAGTGTCGCGAGAATCCTGCAGCGAGCATCCAAAGCCATTCACCATCGACTTGAGTCCATTCAGCAATCCGTTGAGCAATCGTCCCGAGTCATGTCGGCTATGCCCGTCGGAGTCTTGGCATTCGATCAGCATTTCAAGTTGTTGTTTGTCAATCGTGCTGGACGAGAGTTGTTGGGGTTGGAGGCTTCCTTTCAGTTTGGACAGAACCTGATCGAGGTCATACGGCACCCGACTGTGGTCAATCTGATTCAAGAGGTTTCTGCCGATCCTCGCATCCAAGAGGCGGAATTGGAATTACCGCTCAGCAAAGCAACCCTAAGACTTCGCGCGCACCCGTTGTTCGATCCAAATCCATCTACAACAGCAACTGCTTCCAGCGGAGTGCTGTTAACGGTTACCGACGAAACACGGCTGAAGCAATTGGAGAATGCGAGGCGAGATTTCACAGCCAATGTCTCGCACGAACTGAAAACGCCGCTGTCCGCTATCAAGGCTTATGCCGAAACACTGCTCATGGGGGCTCTCGAGGACGCAGAAGCGAGCCAACGATTTGTTCAAAGAATTGCCGAGCAAGCCCATCGACTAGACTTGCTCATTCGCGATCTGCTTCATCTCACGAAATTGCAATCACAACCGGACAAGCCACAGCTCACCCATTTGTCGCTGGATGATGTTCTCAAAACGTGCGTGGAAGAACACCGCACGATAGGCCAAGCAAAGAAGATTACGATCGATACCTCAGGTGTCGAACCAGGATGCCGCGTGGTAGCCGACTTGGAGTCGCTCCGCACCGTGATCGGCAATTTGCTCGGCAATGCCGTGCGATACAATCGCGAGGAAGGGTGGGTTCGCGTTTCAACTCGTCTCGAACCGGACCGAGTTGTTCTTGTCATCGCCGACAATGGAATCGGTATCCCGCCAGAAGATTTGGAACGAATTTTTGAACGGTTTTATCGCGTCGAAAAAGCTCGAAGCCAAGACTCGGGTGGAACAGGACTCGGTCTGTCGATCGTCAAGCACTTGGTTCAGGGCATGTCGGCTGAGATCCAAGTTTTCAGCATTCTCGGCAAGGGAAGCTCGTTTGAGCTAAGATTGAAGTGCGCCGAGCGTAAGACGGGGATTTAAGGCGAGCGGCAGAATGAGTCATGCCCTCCCCTCGCTTCGCTCGACCCTCCCCGAGGGAGGGTGAAGTCACTCTCCCTCCGGGAGAGTCGGCCTGAAAGGCCGGAGAGGGGTTGCATCAAACCGGTAGTTTTCAGCCTACCGTTCGCCTAACCAGAAACAGCAAAGCCATGAGAACTACCGATTCTGAATTAAATCACTCGAAACCGTCAAGGCCGTTTTCGCGGCGTCGGTGAATTCAATCCTCTATCTACAGTACCACTCTACTATGTTTCGCTCATTTTTCACTTTAATATTGTTTTTAGAAGTTTTTAGCAACCCATGTCTAGCGGCTGACGAACCGATCGTGATTTCGTCCAGCAAAGTTGCAGCGCCGAAACAACCGCAAGCGGCTATTTCAGCCGACGGAACAGTCCATGTTGTATTTGGAGTGGGGGAGGATGTCGTCCATTGTCGTTCCAAGGATGAAGGGAAATCGTTTAGCGAACCGGTGGTTGCTTTCCGCGTCCCGAATCTCTCGCTCGGAATGCGACGGGGACCACGAATTGCCATTGCGGGAGAGACGCTGGTTGTCTCGGCTATTGGCGGTAAGCTAGGGAAAGGCAAAGACGGCGACCTTGTCGCTTGGCGTTCGATCGATGGGGGACAAACTTGGCAAGGCCCAGTTCAAGTCAACGACTCGAACGATTCGGCTCGCGAGGGGTTGCATGCAATGGCTGCGTCCACATCGGGCGAGGCCTGGTGCTCATGGTTAGATCTCCGCAACCAGCGGACTGAGATTTTCGCATCGAAGTCAACCGATGGCGGCGCGAGCTGGTCGCCCAATCAACTTGTTTACAGCTCGCCTGAAAAGAATGTGTGCGAGTGCTGTCATCCTTCCATCGCCATGCACGATGGAATGGTGCACGTTTTGTTTCGGAACTCGCTTGCCGGCAATCGCGACATGTTTTTAGCGAGCTTTCGAGGCCAAGACGGATCTTCATCAGGCGCGAATCGACTTGGAAATGAGAGCTGGAAATTGAATGCTTGTCCAATGGATGGCGGCATGCTATCGATTGCCCCAACGGGCTTAGTCTCGACCATTTGGAGGCGTGGTCGTGACATCCTCTTGGCAAATGTAGACGGAAGCGATGAGCGGTTCCTGGGAATCGGTGAACAACCTTCAATAGCATCCACGTCCGAAGGCCCAGTTGCGGTTTGGTCCGTACGCCGCGACGGTGAATTGATGCTTCAGAAACTCTCGGGTGGAGAGCCGCAGTCGATTGCGAAGTTAGCCCGCGACGCAGTTATCGTATCGGACCCGAAACGCAATAAAAGCACGATCGTTTTATGGGAGAAGACCGAAAAAGGACAGTCAAGCATTTTGGCGTCCCGTGTCGAGTTTGCTCCCTAGGTTACGGTCTTACCAATCATCGTTTGGATTCTAGGAACGCGAGCAGGTCGGCGAAATCGTCTAAGGTAATCTGTTGGTCCAAACCGCTGGGCATCACCGACAGCTTGCTTTCGCTTTGCTCCTCAATCTCGGACTTTTCGATGCGACAGATTTTGTCCGCGCCGCAAAGCAGTTCAATATACGAATCGGTTTGTTTCGAAAGCAATCCGTTGAAAACCTCGTCGTCGACCGTACGAATACGCAAGGGATAAAAACCCTGTGCCATTCGCAAGCTCGGGTAGACAATCGCTTCGACTAGATCGCGTCGCGATCGAGTCTTTCCGATAGAACTCAGTTCCGGGCCCAGCCTCCCGCCCACGTAACCGATTTGGTGGCAACTACTGCAGGCGGCTTTCGCATTGCTAAAGACTTGATACCCCTTCTTTGCGTCCCCGTGCGGCAAACGCTTGACCCATGAATCCAATTCTTCTGCTATGTTTTCTGGCGGTCGAATTGCTGCTTGAATCATAGCCGCCCATTTCTTCTTCACTTCATCCGGTCGCCCGTTCACGCTGGCAATGACTTTTTCGACCGCCAGGGTCTTGAGCGCGGAGACGAAGGGCAATTTTTCGACAAGCGCCTGATCAATCTCGGCGTTGGAGCATCGCAGCAATGCGTCTATGGTCGTTTGCAAATACAACGATGGGACTTGTTCCAAAACAGATAACAAGGAATGGGCTGACTCGACGTTCAGAAGTGACCTTGAAAGGGCAGCGTCAGCTAAGTTCGCCAATTTGCTCTCTGGCGCAGTGAGTTGTTTTACGACGAGTGTTGCGCATGAGTTGCTGAGTGGTTCCGAAAGATTGGTGCTGGAGGCAAGCGCTGCGATTGCAACCTCAGGCGCGTCAAGGAGATTCCTTTCGGCTCGTGCTCGCAATGCGCTCGCAATTTTGATTCGATCTTCATCCGAAAACTTGGCTTTTCGAAGTGAATTAGCAATTCGCATTAGCGTGCTATTGGACGTGACTTTGATCCAGGACGCGAGCGGAGCAGACCATTCGTCTGGTATCCGATCGCCGGACGCTTGCTGCAAACAAACGAGGAGCCAATCCTGACGCGCCTCGGAAAGCGAGGCAGCGATTTGCATCCACTCACCGACACGGCGAATCAACGCCACATTCGATCGGCCGATTTGAACGATCTTCGCCCCGGCTGCAAGTTGATCCGCATCTTCTTTCTCCCATGCGGAATCGAGGAATGGAAGGCAGAGAGACGTGCCTTGTGTTGTCTTGGTTAGGCATTCGATCGCAAGCGTTCGCAAGTCATCGTTCGTGCCAATGAGACTTGGGACGAGACTCGGTAAGAGAGCGTCTGGGATTCTTCCGAGTTGATTCAATGCATAAACTGTCGCATAGCGTTCGGTATCATCGGTGGACTTCATGGCAACGGCGATCAGGGTTTCGGTGTCGCCAATTTCCATCAATGTGTAGATACCGGAATGTGTTATTAGGCGGTCTTTCGGAAATCGGACCATGGCGGACAGGATTGGGGCTACGCATTGGAAATCTCCCACCGCGCCTAGAGATTCGATGGCCGAGCGCACCGTGGCAGGATGGTCGCTTTTAAGTACTCCGGTCAATCCATGCGCTGCGTATTCCCATCGATTCAAGCCGACAATGTTGGCGGCAGTTTGCTGTATGCTCGGGTCCGGATCGGCCAGCAACGCTATAATCTGACTTGCCATTTCGCGGTTGTCCGGTGAAGCTGTGATGGCAGTCGCAATTTGCCACATGGCATCTTTGCGCAGACCGGCATCCATTGCCCTGTCGCGTACGACTCGAATTGCTTGTTCGAGCGACGGCAGAGGTGGCTTGGGTTTTGCTTTTCCTAGACTGGCGCTTTTTAAACGGTAGACACCACCCATTGCGACTTTTTGATCACTACCTGAGCTTGGGCAGCAAAGGTCGTACCAGCCTCCGGTATCGAAAACGAGCAAGCTGCCATCTGGCTCCTCCAAGATGTCGACTGGATGAAAATCGACTCGGTCGGCGGAGAGTAGGTCGTGGGATTCGGTCTCAAAGCTCGAGCCCTTAGGGATGAGTCGATGCAAGCCGATCTTGTGGAGGTTGAATTGCGAAGATACCAAGAAGCGGTTTGGTTGGCCAGTTGGCCGGTTTGCTGAAAACCATTTGGTTGACTTTGTGATCGCATCGGACGTTAAGAAATTTACGCTAGCCGGTGCGGCTGGTCCTAGATTTGCAATCGGCTGCAACAGTGGGCCAGTCGTCCAATGCCCGTCGAGGACTTGATGCTGCTTACCGAAAAGTCCTCCTCGCGGTGCATGTCCAATTCCGTCTCGCAGTCCATTTCCAGGATGGTGCATGAAGGTGGAGCAAAAGAACCGTTCTCCTTCGGGTGAAAACGTGAGATCCGAGGGGTTGTCCATACCACCCGTCATGAGTCGCTCGATCGGGCCTCCTTTGGGATGCCGTCGATAGATGTGTGCGGCCTTCGATGGTGCACTGGCATCTTTTTCGGGGTTTGCCCGATCGATCAGCGCATGATTTTGTTCGGCAAAAGCCCCCTTGGTCCAGTAAACCCATCCGTCCGGTCCCATTATGGGCCCGTGCAAGTCATTGGCGCAACCGGTCAGTGTACCAGCATCAAACCAGACTTCCTGTGCTTCGAAAAAGCCATCGCGATCCTTGTCCGAGAGCTTCAGTATTTGCGGAGGGGCGCAAACCAACAAATCTTCGCCAAGGATCATGATGCCTTCTGGGAAACCAAGAGAATCCGCAATGACTTGCCGCTTGTCATACAGTTTGTCGCCATTGGAATCCGACAAGCGAACGATCTTGTGAGATTTTGCTTCCAGTTGTTTCTGCTTTTGAACACTCTCTTTGATCCAGTGGCATTCGAGAATGAGCAAGTCGCCGTTTGGATGATACGTTGCAGCTATGGGCCATTGGACCAGTGACTCATCTGCAACGCGTTCGATCACTAAGCCTTCGGCGACGGAAAAGTTGATATTGCCGATCGGTATGGTTTTGGTTTCGGTCCCTTGGGAAACGCCGATGCAACAACCGAGAGCTGCGACTGCAATGAAAGCTAGTTTGGCCATGTTTAGGCTTCTTGATGTAAGTGCGGTAGGTTTGTTTCGTCGGCCTATTGTAGTGAAGTCGTCGGGGAAAATGGAAGCGGTTGACGTAGATCCGTAGCTCCGCGACGGATGTCCTTGCGGTCCGAATCGCTAGTGCAGACAGGTATTCAGCCCCGACGCAAGCGGTTTGGAAAGGCGGCCTAGTGTGGTTGACTGGGCGAATGGGGTTTGAGATTGGGTGATTTTTGGGTAAGTGAGTACGCTGACCGCGAGTCGCGGAGCGACGTCGCCTACGAAAAAACCAAGGCAGTTTGCCTTGGTTTTTTGTTTTTATCTAGATGACATCAGCAAATGTTAACTGCAACCGAGACTGTTGCCGCAGTTATGACATAAGTAGCAATTGCCATTGCGAACCGTAATCGATCCACAGCTATCGCACGTGGGAGCATCGCTCTGGAAGCCAGCGAACTGACCGTCCCGAGTGTCAGGCTTCGACGCTGAACGCGATGGTGCTCGACCCGTCAATTCATCGATGCCGATGAACTTCGCCTGGGTATAACCGTTGTTCTTGCTCGCAATCTCGGCCCCATTTCCATTGACTGGAGTCTTGGTCAAATTGCTTACCATCTTGGCAGCAGCAGTCGATTCCGCCTTGGCCGAATCCGCTTTGGACGAAGCCAGCATTTCTGCTTTGGCCTTCTGTTCTTCGCGATAGCTGTCCAGGAATGTTAATCCAAGCCATCGGAAGATATAGTCCACCAAGCTCTTGGCAATTCGGATGTCCGGGTTCGTCGTGTGACCCATCGGCTCGAAGCGAGTGTTGATAAATTTATTAACCAACACCTCCAGTGGAACTCCGTACTGGAGCGAAATGGATGTGGCTGTACCAAAGCTATCCATCAAACCTCCGATCGTGCTACCTTCTTTGGCCATGGTGATAAACACTTCACCAGGTCGGCCGTCTGGATAAAGGCCAACACTGATATAGCCCTCGTGTCCACTAATGCTGAACTTGTGCGTAACGGAGTTGCGAGTATCGGGCAATCGCTCACGACGAGGCTTGTAGACCACTTTTACTTCAGCGGCAGACGCAGCGTCTTCGGCTTTTTGGCCTTCGCTCTTGGTTGAAAGCGGTTGGCTTTGCTTCGAACCGTCGCGGTAAATGGCGATGGCTTTAAGACCCAACTCCCATCCCCAGAAGTACGCTTCGGCAATGTCAGCCACGGTGCTATCGGGAGGCATATTCACGGTCTTGCTGATAGCACCCGACAGGAATGGCTGGGCCGCAGCCATCATTTCGACGTGGGCTTGCCAACGAATGCTTCGAGTTCCATTGGCAGGTGTGAAGGCACAGTCAAACACGGACAAATGCTCGTCCTTGAGGAGTGGAGCACCTTCGATGGTATCTCTTTCGCCGATGTACTTTTCGATGGCAACAATTTGCTCTGGCGAATAGCCAAGCGTCTTCAAGCCAAGCGATACCGAGCGATTTAAGATCTTGAGCATGCCGCCACCGGCCAACTGCTTGTACTTGACCAATGCAATATCTGGTTCAATACCAGTGGTATCGCAATCCATCATGAAACTGATGGTACCGGTCGGAGCCAACACGGTTGCTTGTGCATTTCGGAATCCATTGCGAGCTCCAAGCTCAAGAACGCGGTCCCAAATACTTCGGGCGGCATTCTTCAAGTGGGCTGGACCGCTTGGATCGATCTGTTCGACAGCGTTCCGGTGCATTTGCATGACTCGCAACATAGGCTCCGCGTTATCTGGGTATTCGGTAAACGTACCCACCACACCCGCGATCTCGGCACTGGTCAAATTGGCTGCGCCGTGCATCAGAGCCGTAATCGCACCACACATGCTGTGTCCCGCTGCCGAATCGTAAGCAGCCCCGCTCGTCATGATGAGCGAGCCGATGTTGGCGTAACCCAATCCCAACGGTCGGAATAGATGACTGTTGTGGGCAATGCGATCGGTTGGATAACTTGCGTGATCAACCAGGATTTCTTGAGCGATCAAGAACAATCGACAAGTTGCAACGAAACCGTCCGCATCGAACGCCCCGTCCGCTCCGCGATACTTCATCAAATTGATTGAGGACAAATTGCAAGCGGTGTTGTCCAGGAACATGTATTCGGAACATGGATTGCTTGCGTTGATGCGACCGCTGTTGGGGCACGTATGCCATTTGTTGATGGTCGTATCGTACTGAACGCCAGGGTCACCGCAGTGCCAAGCGCATTCGGCCATGCGGTTAAGAATGTCTTTGGCCTGGTAAGTCGGTGGTTCAATATCACATTTGTCACTGACCCAGCGCGTCTTCCAAATCTTGTTTTCGGAAACTGCGTTCATAAACTCGTCCGTCAAACGGACGGACAGGTTTGCGTTTTGGAACATGACCGATGAGTAGGCTTCACCGTTGAAGTTCGCTTCGTAGCCTTCTCGGATGAGGGCGTGGGCTTTTTGCTCTTCCTTCCATTTGCACTCAATAAATTCCATGATGTCTGGGTGCCAAACTTTGATCGACTGCATTTTGGCTGCGCGTCGAGTCTTGCCGCCAGATTTGACGACGGCTGCAATTTGGTCGTAGACTCGCATGAACGAAAGCGGGCCGCTCGGCTTGCCACCGCCCGAGAGTTTCTCTCGGCTACTGCGAATGGTCGACAAATCGGTTCCGGTGCCAGAGCCGAACTTGAACAACATGGCTTCGCTGGTAGCGAGGCGCATGATGTCCTCCATGTTGTCGTCCACACTCTGAATAAAGCAGGCCGAGCCTTGTGGGTATTCGTACGGGTTTTCGGGTTGTTCCACTTGACCTGCTGCGACGTTGTATCGCCAATTGCATTTGGTTCCAACCACGTTGTATTGTTGATAGAGACCGACATTGAACCAAACCGGCGAATTGAAGGCACCGTGTTGGTGCAAACAAAGCCAACTGAGGTCTCGATAGAAGTTTTCGCCATCCTCAGGCGTATCGAAGTATCCATCTGCGATGCCCCAATCGGCAATCGTCCGCGTCACCCGATGGATCAATTGACGAACCGAGTACTCGCGCTCCTCAACATTCGTCGGATCGCCGTAAAAGTACTTGCTGACGACAACGTTGGTGGCCAGTTGGCTCCAACCCGACGGGACTTGGCAATTGGTCTGCTCAAAGAGGACTTTGCCGCTTTCATCTTTGATGGCGGCGCTTCGAGTCTCCCATTGAACGGTATCAAAAGGAGATGCTACCTCGGTTGGGCAGAACCTGCTTTCGATTTTAAGCCCGCTGCGCTCGCCGCGTGCTTCGTGTGTTGTGCGTGACTTGCTGCGACGCTCGCGTCCCATTTCTACTGTTGCCATGCGTTCGTTCGACTCCCTCGAAAAAGTATTGCCGTTAGAAAAGGATGAATTGAAAGCAGCAATAGGAACCGCGATGCCAATCGAGCTGCCATGCTACCAAACCAAGAAAAATTCCGTTGCGACCGGGGTTTCGTACCCAAAGTGAAAGCATCCGACACAATACTAACGATTGGCATGCCCGGTCGGTTTGGCAAGTCTCTCGCTAGCTACCATACCGGCTAAAAACCACTACAGGTAGTATCCCGCGGGTTTGATAGCACAACATGTTGCGTCATTTGGGTGCAGTGTATCGATTCCTAGGGCGATGTCAAATTTTGATTCTCCTCGACCGTAAAGGCTTGCCTGGAATGACTTTGGAGCCAATGGCGGGAAAACCGGCTTTGCCTTTTTCGGGCCCCTGCCTGTCGCTAACTAGCGGGTGCGGCTAGGGTTAAGAAATTGTTAACCCAGTGCGTGACACGTCTGGTCACTGTACAAAAATTTAAAAATCTTTTTCATTCGGGAAAATCCAATGGACCAGTTCATGAGAGCCGCGATTAATGAGGCCCGTCAGGGGCTTGACGAAGGTGGCATCCCCATCGGCTCCGTTTTGGTAATTGACGAAAAAATTGTCGGACGAGGACATAATCGTCGGGTCCAACGTGGTAGTGCCATCTTGCATGCCGAAATGGATTGCCTCGAAAATGCTGGTCGACTCACCGCCAACGACTACAAACGATCCGTTCTCTACTCTACATTGTCGCCTTGCGATATGTGCAGCGGTACCGTACTGCTCTACCAAATACCTCGCATCGTAATCGGCGAGAACACGTCGTTTCAAGGACCGGAAGAGTACGTTCAATCGCGTGGAATCCGTCTCGAAATCCTTAACGACGCTGAATGCATCCAACTCATGCAAGACTTCATCGCAGCAAGACCAGAACTCTGGAACGAAGATATCGGTGTTTAATTGAACACATCGCCCCAGCAACGCTTGCCTATCCTCGTAATCATTCTAGGCATGGCTATTCCTACTCTCATCACCTGGATCTATTTCGACCTGTTGGCCAACGCGCCGGCCATGGCGCAAAAGATTGCGTATGCGCTAGGTAAAATCTCGCAGGTTGGGATCATGCTTGTCGCCTTTTGGATTTGGCGACGCAGATGGCGGAACTTACCGGGCAAGCCATTGCTTTTAGGTAAACCACTTTGCATGAGATGGATCGCCATTGGCGGCGTTTCGGGACTTGCCATCGGATGCCTAGCGATCGTGGTCTTTCAGTGGGTTCTGTTGCCGCTCGGCGTTATGGATTCCGCCAAACTGACCGCCAAAGAAAAACTGCAAAGCCTGGGAGCTGATTCACCATCAATCTTATTCGCGATTGCGATCTTTTACGCATTGATACACTCTGGCTTTGAAGAGTTTTACTGGCGCGGTTTCGTTTTTCGCGGATTGAACGAGCATCTCGGAGTTGTCTCGTCGGTTTCCCTTTCAAGTCTAGCGTTCATGTCGCACCATGTTCTCGTGCTCGGGAAATTCTTTGGTTACGACTCCGTGATAACCTACTTGCTCGCCGCGTCGGTTGCCGTCGGCGGTGTGATCTGGGCAAGCATCTATCACCGATGCGGCAACTTGATTCCTGGCTGGATAAGCCATGCCCTGGTGGACGCCGGGATCTTTGTCATTGGCTATAGGCTGGTCTTTGCGTGAGCAAGCTTTTGTCGAGCTTCATGGGTGTGTATTTTTGCAGTCCGGTTCTGAGCTTGTAAACCACCACGGAGTTATCCACCAATGCCAATAGCACTTGAAGCCAGCGGATTCTACGAGTGGTATGCACCACTCAATCCCGTTCCTGCTCTCGCGATTGACAGTTCGCGGTTGGACGATGTCGTGGCGTACTATCATGAAAAGCCGTTTCGAGGACTCTTTGGAAATCGGTCCTTCGGCTTTGCTCAAGACGATTTAGACTTTCTGCCGCGCATGGCAGATGCAATATATTTGTGGCTTTGGGATGTCGAACTAAACAACGTTGATGGGATTTATGCACTACATGAACTCGCCTATGCGGGCATAAACCCCAAACGTCCCGGAATCGACTTCTCACGGTTTCCCGCTCTGCGAAGGGTAATCAATCATTGGCTCAAAGCCGATTGCGGTATTGCAGCTTCGACAATCGTCGAATATTACCTCTGGCACTACAAGCCGCGGTCAAAGTCTTTTGTGGGACTTGAAATTCCCGCTTGCGTCGAAAGGCTTGAGTTCAATTGGGCGAACCCAGCGTCGCTCGCTGGTCTTCCAGTGCTTGAAAACCTAAAACGACTAGAGATTCATTATTGTCGCAATCTCTGGGACCTATCGGCATTGACCGAAATCGCTCCAAATCTGGACAGCCTCGCCGTGTTCTCTTCGAAACGCGTGGAGTCAACTGCGGGAGTGCTCAACCATCCTTCGTTGCAGAACGCATACATTAATGGTAGGGTGATTGTAAAGAAAACGGGACAAATTAGGTAAGAATGCCCTTTTCCGGGTACCATATGTTGCGATATTCGCTTCGGTTGATGTTTGCCTTGACGTGCATAGATGGCGCCGCTAGCGCATTTGTTCGGTATATTTCCACGCCGATTGTCACTGTCCGTTTTACGACCTTGGCGCTGTTTCTATCGGCGACACTTATAAGGTCCCTTTCAAGCTTAGAAATCGTGGACGCCGAGACGTCGCTATTAAGTTTGAGTCAAGCGGCTCCGATGTTACGGATGGAGATGACATGACTAAATGAATCGCTCCGCGTACCTTGAGACTACTGTCATCGGCTATCTCGCAATGCGCAGTAGATGCTTCTTCTCCCGCCGCCGACTGAAGGGCGCCTTAGCACGATGCGGTAGATCTTGTCCTTGTCCCTACCGTCACGCAGCAAGGCCCACGCTAACGCAGCGATCACTCGCGACTACGCCCAAAGCTCGTTAATTGCCGTCTTTCGTTCGAGCGTGTACAATTGCACTTCTGAAGGGATTTTATGACTATCGAAACGTTTGTTGAAGGGCTTACACGGCCCGAAAAACTTCTTGCGATGGAATTGATTTGGCGTGATCTTCGAAATGACACTGATGCTCTAGACTCGCCGTCTTGGCATGACGACGAAGTGAATCGGCGATTGACGAACCAGTTACCGGGAAAGGCTCTTGGGCTTCAGGAGGCATTTGAGGAAATTCACGGATGGCGATTCAGGGCGGCCCTCACCGGAATCAGGAAGTCAACGCGACTGATGGACAATTTCGATCGTTTTACTACGTAAGTCCAACTTTCTTCACACGGGTACTTTGCCTGTTGAAGCGTACGAACGATGGGCCTAGCGCGTCGACACGAGCAATGGGCCTCGCTCGTCCACACGAATTTATCGATCGTAAAATCGCCAGGATGGCAACTGGTTGGCAGACAGGGGTAGATCCAGCATCTTTGCCCTCAACAGTTCGAATGGAAGATAGTTTTCTCGAAGGACTGCATCGTGAAACTCCCGATTCGTCATCTTGCCCGCTTGAACCACTTCACGTTGCAGCGATCGCAGTTGCAAGCCGCCCAGCATGTAGCCTGCCTGGTAGAGCGGGCCATATCCGCCCATGATGGACCTGCGAACTTCGGCGGCCGCGGCGCTGGGTTCGTGCCCCACTTCGTCAATCAAATACTTGACGCACTCTTCTGCCGTCCATTTGCCAGATTGGTAGTTCAACGAAAAGAGAATGCGTGCGGCCCGATGCTTGCGCCAAAACAGCATTCCAACACGGTCTTCAGGAGACTGAGCAAATCCCATATCCCAAAGAGCCATTTCCCAATAGAGAGCCCAGCCTTCCATCCAAAACGGCGACGAAAAAATCTCGCGATAGGGTCGATAGCGGGCTAGTGAATAGTACTGTAGATGGTGTCCGGGAATCAGTTCATGGTGCACGGTCGCTCGGCAGAAATGAATGTTATTGCTTTTGAGACTCATTAATTTTTCGCTATGAGTCATGCTGCTGGTCGGAAAGGAAACGATGATGTTGTCACCACCCAAGAAGTAGGGATTCACCCGCTGCGCTTCCGGAGTCATCATCTCGACACGCCAACCATGCTTGGCCATTTCTGGGATCGAAATAAGATCGTTGCCCTCGAGGAACCGAATCGCTTCCCATGCCAACTCACGAATCAAGCGGGGCTGATCGCCCGGTTCTACATGCAGTGACTTAACTTGCTCCAGGGCTTTACGCCAATCACCGTCGAGCTTGAGCTCATTTGCTGCCTCCGTGAATCGATCTTCGCACCACTTCATTTCCTGCTCGCCAATACGGATCAGCTCTTGTGGCGAATACGGGATCCATGCGTACCTCAACTCTTTGAGCAAAGCGTCGTTGCCAATGGGCACTCCAACAATTTTGTCTGCGTCGGAATCGTCCAACTTCGCAAGCTTTTCGCGTATGGCTTTTCGGTGGTTCGAAATGGCCTGTTTGGTCGCTTCGAATGGTTTAGATGCCCACCAAGTGTATTTCGGGTCGTAGCCTTCGTAGTAGCGGTGGGTATCTTGCATCTGCCGCGAAAACTGGTCGAGCAAAACGGAAGCGTCGATGGCTACCGTTGGCTCAACAACGGCTGGAGTCGATTGAGGCGAGCCTTTCTTGTCGGCAGCCTCCTTTGCAGGCTTTTGTGCAGGCTTTTGCAATGCTTTGGTTAATGCGTTGGCCTGGGTTGTGATCTCATCCAGAACGCTTGCCGCTTCTTCGGCCGTCAACGCCGTCCCATGCTCCTTCGATGCACAGAATCTCATCATCCTGTCGGTGTATGAAATCAATGCCTTTGCCGACGTGGTGCGTTCTTCCTTGCGATCCATGGACTCACGATCATGTCGAATCTTGCTGTCGAGCAACAGCCAATCGATTTGATTGTCGCGGTCTAGCGTCGCGAAATCGATGCCAGAGAGTTTTGACTCCCAGCTCGTGAGCATGTTGCTGCGGTATTCTTGACCAACGTGGTCAAGCGGAATACGAAACCTCTGGCCAAGTGTTTTTTGATCGGCAGCGTACTGTGAAATCAAGGACGAGATCGCGTGGTCATTCGAACGCGTCGCTAGAAAAACAGCCTTGTCTTCCTGAATTTTTTTCGGAACGGAAACTTCTGAGGCTGCGTTTTGCAACGCCTTTTCCTGAGCGTGCGAGCTTGGCAAGACTACCAATTCAGCCCGCAGGCCAAGCAAGCCCAGCAAGCCGCACGCTATGAGGCACAGTCGAGTTTTCATTGAGCTTTTGTTGGGGGGAATGAGTGGATTGAGTGGATAGGGATCAAGCCGCTTGATGGACACTCTGCAATTTAGGATGAACCACTTGGCCGTCGCGAGTGACCATCGTTTCACGAACGATTTCGTCCTCCATATTAATATTGGCCTGACCTGCCTTGACCATATTTTGCAAAAATTTCGTGACGTTATTTCCGAACATCAAGCTGGCGTGGTAGGCGGCCTCGGAAGCGATGTTGGTTGGTCCGAGGATAGTGACACCAGAATCAAGGATGCGCTGGTCTGCTTGTGTCAGTGCACAGTTTCCGCCCCGTTGGGCGGCAAGATCCACCACGACCGAACCAGGTTGCATGGCTCGGACTGCTTCGGCGGTAACGAGCAGTGGCGATTTGCGACCAGGAATGGCAGCGGTCGTTATGACGACATCGCACTGAGCGACGGTTTGAGCGAGTTGTTCTCGTTGTTGGCGATAGAAATCTTCATCCATGGCCTTGGCATAACCACCTTTGTCTTCGGAATTCGAATTGGCGATTTGCAGTTCCACAAACTTGCCTCCTAGGCTCTCGACTTGTTCGCGACATGCAGTCCGCAAATCGTAGCCATAGACAATGCCACCCATTCGCTTGGCGGTGGCAATCGCTTGCAGGCCGGCAACCCCAGCCCCAAGTACGAATATTTTGGCGGCGGTTAACGTTCCGGCAGCCGTCATCATCATCGGGAATAACTTGTGCAGTTCCATCGCAGCGGTGAGGACAGCCCGATAGCCCGCAATGGTGGCTTGAGACGACAAAATGTCCATGCTTTGAGCGCGCGTGATTCTGGGGATCAGTTCGAGCGCGAAAAGCGAAGCTCCGGTTTTTGCTATGGCCTCCGCAGCCGAGAGATTGCTGAGGGCGTCGCAACTCGCGATGATCCATTGGCCAGGTCGCATCCATTGCAAATCATCCGCACCGTGGACCAGATTTTCACCGGCCGCGCGCACCTGCGCAATTGCATCGGCGGCAAAAACCGCCGAGCGACTCGACACAATCGTAGCTCCCTTGCTGACGTAAACCGAATCTGGGTATCCAGCTCGTTCGCCAGCCCCCGATTCCACCAAGACTTCAATACCTGATTTGGCTAACGCAGGAATGCTTGCGGGTGAAATGGCGACCCGTTTTTCGCCCGGGAACGTCTCTTTTGGAACTCCAACCTTCATGAACCACTCCGCTCAACAATAGTTAGGTATCGATCGAAAACCGTGGACCCATGTTCGCAAGGCAAACGTCCAAACTTCGCAACTTAGTATACCACGGTTGAAAATCCATGTCGGATTCATGGATCCGCAAAAAGGCTCGTTTTTTCCAGGCCTATTCATGGCTCTAAACTGCACCGATCAACGTTTTGCGAAGCATTTCGTTTCCTCTTCATAGAAGAATGTGACCCTTAGCATTAGCATCGTGGCTATGCTATGCTTGACTCAATCACGCGTCGGGTTCATAAAAACACAGCCGTACCTCGAGTTAAAATTCCGAATGAAGCCACTTTTCAATTTAGCAAGCAAGCCAATTCAATGGATGCTCGTTGTCTTTTTGGCCTTTAACTATTCTTCCATGCAACCCACACAAAGTGCTGATCCAGTATTGGATATTGGTCCACCCCCACCTACCCCTGGTTGCGTACGGGTCGCCACGTTTAACGTCGCGTTGAACCGCAAGGAGAATGGACAGTTGGTTCGTGACCTTAAGGCAGGGGACGAACAAGCAAAGCGGATTGCTGTAATTGTTCAATTGGTAGCCCCCGACATCTTGCTCGCCAACGAAGTGGATTACTCCGAAGGTGAGGCCGCCCAACTGCTTCAAGAACAGTTTTTATTGAAGCCCCAATCCAGCGTGTTGAATACCAAGGCCAGCTCGTTGGTTCACATGTTCACGGCACCGGTTAACACCGGTGTCCGTTCAGGCATGGACCTGAACGCAAACGGGCGTGACACCGACAATGATGACAATTGGGGATACGGTGCCTTTCCAGGGCAGTATGGCATGGCGGTCTACAGCCGATTTCCAATCTCCGAAAAAGACGTTAGAACTTTTCAAATGTTCCGGTGGAGTAAGATGCCAAATGCGAAGCGCCCAAAGCTAGTGGACAAAGGAACGGGCGAAGAAAAATTCTTTCATTCGGATGACGTTTGGGGGAAACTGCGACTGAGTTCCAAATCGCATTGGGATGTTCCGATCCAGATCGACGGTACAACGCTTCACATCATTGCATCCCACCCTACGCCGCCCGTGTTCGACGGATTGGAAGATCGCAACGGTTGCAGGAATCACGATGAAATCCGGTTCCTTCGAGACTATGTTAACGGCACAAAGGATGGAAACTACATTTTGGATGACCAGGGGAAAACGGGACCACTCTCGACCGACGCACGATTCGTACTATTGGGCGATTTGAATTCGGACCCCAAGGACGGTAGCGGTATTTCTCAGGCCATCCTAGATTTGCTTAGCTCGCCTCGCGTGAACTCCAGATTTGTGCCAGCAAGCGAGGGTTCGGTTGAAGCTTCGAAGCTGCAAGGCAAAGCCAATCTAAAGCACAAAGGGAACGCAGCAAACGACACTGGCGATTTCAACGATAACGAACCTGGCAATCTGAGAATTGACTTCGTTCTACCCTCCTCCCATTGCAAGGTTGTCAATGGCGGCGTCTTTTGGCCGACTGCCGAGCAACTCAAGGATATTGACCCCAAGCTTGCCGACGCATCGGACCACCACATTGTCTGGCTTGACATCGAGTTGGGTTCGCAACCGTAAGAATACCGGTGATCCAATGCCCCCAAAGGCGACGGGCGGATAATAAAGCGAGGGGCAGCTTCTAAACTACCTGTAAATTGGGTGGCACGCTCTAAGGCACGAAGGGCGTGGTGAATCGCTAGTGACCTTTTGCCACAGTTCCCACGCCATCGCTTTCACTCTGAGAGGCTGTGATTTTTTGAATCCGAAGAAAGTACCCATCACACTCCGTGTGATGTTTCCTCAGAAATCACAGGTTTTTAACCGCGGAAATCACACGGAGTGTGATTGGTACTATAAAGTCACAGCCTCTGGGCGTGCCACACGTACCACTCTTACCACACGGTCCCCCTGGTGTATTCCAGTCTGCCGCTATGACTGCCTGCCGCGCGTCTATCAAGTCGGCCAAAACCGGCCAAAACCGGCCAAAAACTCCTGTTGTCAAGCACGTGGAGAGCGTATACACTTCGAATGTCTCGTTGGGCGATTCGTCCAATTGGATAAAAAAAGATTGCTCCGTGGTGTAATTGGCAACACAAGGGATTTTGGTTCCTTTATTCTAGGTTCGAGTCCTAGCGGGGTAGCTTTCTAAACAACTCCAGCCCGGTTCCAACCGGGCTTTTTTCATTGCCATCGACGGATATCAACATGCCAGAAATTCAGGCTTTTCGCGGTCTCCGTTATAATTTGGCCCAGGTTGGCTCGCTTTCCAGTTGCATTGCTCCACCCTACGATGTCGTCGACTCGCAGCTTCAAGAACACTTATACGGCCTTTCCCCGTTCAATTTCCTGCGTCTGGAGCTCAACCGACGCGAGGAACAGGATCTGGACGAAAACGCGATCTACCAGAGAGCAGCACGCATCTACCGATCTTGGCGGAACGAAGGTATTTTGCAAACCGAACCAGATCCCGCCATCTATGTCTACCACCAAGAATTTGAGTTCGGTGGCAACAAGCTGAATCGCCGAGGATTCATGGTCAGGGTTCGGCTCAAGAGATTTGGCGAGGGGAATATTTATCCCCACGAACAGACCCACGCCAAGGCCAAGGATGATCGCTTGCGATTGACTCGAGCTACCCAAGCCAATCTGTCCCAAATCTTCGGCCTTTACCCAGATCCAAACAACGAGATTCAAGCTCTCTTGGAAAAAAAGATTGCAGGTGTTCATGGAATCGAAGCGACCGACCATCTGGGTGTTCTCCACCGCATGTGGCCAGTCAGCGACGTTAAAACAATTCAGCAAGTGATGGCCTTAATCAGTGACAGGGATATGTTCGTGGCGGACGGACACCACCGTTATGAAACCGCCTGCAACTATCGCGATGAGCTGAATGCAGAGTCGCCATTGCCTGATGCACATCCTGCCAACTACGTTTTGACCATGCTCGTCAGCATGAGCGATCCCGGTCTCGTCGTACTCCCAACCCACCGCCTGTTAACGGGCGTTCCAGAGATGACCACTAGCCAATTGCATGAAAAACTATCGCATTGTTTCGATTGCGAATCTGTCGGAACCGGGCCCGAGAGTGCAGGTTCTGTTTGGGCGGAAATGGACCGTCTGGACGAACAACTCATCATGGCGATCTATTCCAAAGCCTCCAACGAATGGACCCGCATCTCGGCTCGACAAGAAGCAGCAGACCGAATGGCGGTCATCGCTTCGGAACACTCGGAGGATTGGCAGGGGCTCGGAGTTGCGGTCCTACATCGATTGGTTTTCGAAGATCTTTTGAACCTTAAAAACATGCCCAAGCCGACCTATGTTCACCTCGTCCAAGAAGTCATCGATGGCCTCAACGGAAAACTGGAAGGTAAGCTCGATTATCCACTGGCAGCTATGGTCATGCCTGCAACCATAGATCACATTCGAACCGTGTCGCTTCATCAAGAACGGATGCCAGCCAAGAGCACATATTTCTTTCCGAAACTTGTCTCCGGACTAGTGGTTCACCCACTCGCTTAGCTGAGCTTAGCTTAGCTTAGCTTAGCTGAGCTTAGCTGATCTTAGCTTAGCTTAGCTTAGCTTTGCGCTACCAACTCCCAAGCCGTGCGTTAACAATCATGACCAACGTCCTGGCGCGATCCTTGCCCGAGGACTCAAATAGTTTGTTTGCATCGTCTCGCTCCAATCGAGTCGGAAATCTCGCATCCGTTGCTAAATACACGTGCTCGAGAAGCATTTGCCACGACATGGGACTTTTGGCCCAACGTTCCGAAAGTGCCTTTAGCTGACTGTACGGTTCTTCAATGGACACAAGATATCGAACCTGATCCTCACTGTAGTCAAGCTTAAGAGTCTTCGGGCTCTTGCTAGGCGGCTTGCCACTTGCCCCTTGTGCCAAGGTTGCATCGTTCGCTTTCTGAAACGATCGTTTTTGGTCCATCCATGAGGCCACCCTGCCCAATGAAAGCTTGCCTGACTCGGCAATAAGCGACTCCGTCGCGGGAAATCCCGCAAACATCCTCATCTTCCGTTGCGATTCTGCGATCTGCGATTCGGTCGATTTGAGGTACCACGGAGCGTCGGTCTTCAGTCCTTCTATTTGAAAGGACTTTGAAAACACAATCCAACGCACCAACGATCCCAAATCCGCTTTCCGCAGTTGCATTTGGCTCGCAAGCAACTCTCGAAGATCAACTCGTTCATTCAATCCCTCTTCCTCCGAAAGCCCCATGACAGGTACTAAAGGCTGTTTGAACATCTGCCCCCAAACCATTTCGACAATCGCGCGACGAGGTTCTGCCGACGAATCAAACCATTCGTCGAGCGGCTTGTTGCCATTCTGAATTTTCTGAACCGAGGGCGGACCAGCAAACGCCAACTTCATACGGCCTTCGCCATCTTCGTAGAAATAGTCGGTCGGTGGCTCCGTCCGAATTGTGCGTTCCAAAGTTTGATGTAAAAGTGTCAGTCCAGACAAGCTTGCTGGAACCGACCAAAACGAATTCGAGCCCGCCGAAATTTGCGTTTTTTCCATCGAAATGTAACCTAGCAAATCCGAACCACCAGTTTCGTCAGTATGGCATTGCGAACACACCATGGATGGATTTCCACTGATTCGCATGAGTTGCCGCGAAACCCCAATCATGGATTCCTGTCGGGGTTGACGTCGTTTGGCCGGTGGAACCAATTGGTCCACGGACTCGCCATGATTAGTTGCGGTTCGTTCCATCGTTTCCGCGAGCCAGTACGAAGCTGGGTCATTCCGGACACGCGAGCCGGCGGAGCGGTCCACAACCGGTCCAGAAATCATGGTTCGCTCCATCTCGCCGATAAATACCTTTTCGGACAGCGATTCATCCAGCCATTCCACAAAAGCAACCTCCGAGACCGACAAGTCGCGTGTTGTTGGGAGCCGTTTTCCCAAATAGTGTTCCGCCAATCTCGTAGACCAATACCGTGAGAATTCAGAACTTAAAATCAGATGGTCAACATAGTCGGAAACTCGATTCTCCGCCTTACTCGAACGGAAGGCTTCCTTTTCCGCAGCGGTTGCTTGGCGACCAAGAATGGCGGTCGCAGCTCGATCCAACCAAACATCTATCGAGACGCTTGCGGCCGCAGTCAACCCTACTCGATTCCAAAGATAACTCAATTGGCTGTCGATAATAGCAACAATCTCTGCGTCTTCCATGGGCTTGCCGGCAACACTGACTGCTGGCATGTTCGAGACCATCGGCTCTAATTCTTGCCCTTTAGTTTTATTCGAACGACTTGCAACGGATTCGAGCAATCCATTGACTGGAGGCATTCCCTGCTCACTGAGGGTCTCGTCATTCGGTTTGGAAGACGTTGCCGCGACACCTTCATTGACATTGTTTGGCCTATCATTAGATGGCCCTTTGTTGGACTGGTCGATCGCGACGACAACGTCCGGTGATTTCGTTTCAAGGGCTTGCGTAACAGGTGCTTGCGTAACAGGTGCTTGCGTATCAACGGCTTCGGCTGACTTCGCAATTTCCCATCGGATTTCTGCCGGTTGCCGGGTATTCAAGGCACTTGGCGCGAAGAGGGCGCCCATTACGGCTGCGGCCAACGCTAAAGCTAGATACACGCCCCGACGGATCCAAACCATCGTCCCATCGGCAGAGCGCGACGCTAGGTCAGGCGTTTCGAGCAACGCCGGAACCGACGTTCCATATCCGTTCTTTAAATCCTTCGTAGCTGCCCGGATTGCCTCGTCGTAGTCCTCGCTTGAACATCTTGCGTTTGCAAGCCCAACCTGAGTGGGCAGGCCATTTCCCGACACGGTTGTCTCCAAACTTGCAAGGAGTCTGGACTTCAAATCCGGAGGTACTTCTTCGCCAAGGAAGTCTTCCAGCAACAATGTCAGCATAAAGTCACTGGGACTTCGCACCAACGCGTCATCTGGCAATTCATCATCCGGTTGCTTATTCACGATTCAGTTTCTCGTCCAAACATTGTTTCAATTGTGCCTTGGCACGTTGCATAAGGTTTTTTGCGCCGTGCTCGGTGATACCCAACTCTTTTGCGATATGCTCCCGAGAAGCACCTTCACTAAATCTTAGCTTCAACGACAACTGAGCTCTCGCCGTCAAGCGACCAAAGCACTCCGCAAGTCGATCCGCTAAATCATTGCCGTTTCCCTCGGAACCAGCCCATCGCAACCATTGCGAATCCAATTGTTCCAACTCGCTGGTCACTCTCATCTTCTTTTGCCTTCGTCGGTAAGAAATTAGCAAGTGGTATGCCACACGCCGCAAGTAACTGCTAGTTGCATTTGGACTGACTTGAACAAAGGGTCGCCGCAATACAGCAAAAAAAGTTTCCTGAGTCAAATCATCGGCCAAAGACTGGTCGCAACCAATCGCGCGCAGGTACCTCCACACCCCGGCTTGATGGTCGGTAATCAATGCCGTTGCATCCAGAGTTGAATCTGTTTTGGGCGATTGTAGGGGCTTGGTGCTCAATACGATTATCCAAAAAGGTCTTTAATAACTTTCCCGCTATTGGCTATTTTCATCGGCCGTCCATTTTTACTCGTGAAAGTTGTTTCCAGAGAAATGCCCAGCGCATGGCAAACCGAGGCCATCAAATCCTCAGACGAATAAGGCTCGCCAACCACTTCGGTTCCATCCGCGTTGGTTGCGCCAACCGCTTTGCCCCCCGCAAATGCACCACCTCCCACCACGACGCTCCATGCCTTAGCCCAGTGATCTCGGCCAGCGTCTGCATTGATTCGTGGCGTTCTCGCAAACTCGCCCATCCAAACGATACAGGTGTCCTCAAGCAACCCGCGTTGCGATAAATCTTCGACCAACGCGCTCATGGCTTTGTCCAATACCGGCAATCGATCGTTCTCCAATGTCCGGAAAATTCCTTGATGATTGTCCCATCCTCCCAAATCGACTTCCGCAAACGGCACCCCAGCTTCCACCAGCCGACGCGCCAGCAAACACCCCTGGCCGAAATTGTTCTTTCCATATCGCTCCTTGGCCTCCTCCGGTTCCTTATCGACATCGAAGGCTTTCATCTGTGAACTCGTCATCAAATCAAACGTCTTCCCCTGAACCTTGCGATGGTCCTCAAGTACCGCTCCACGGTTCTGTGCGATAAATGAATTCTCGATCAACTCCAGTGCAATTCGACGTTGCGTCAACCGATCGTTCTCAAGCTTCATCTCGAGGTTTCGAATACGCCCATTGCTGGAAACCCCAAGCGGCGCCCAAGACATGCCCAAAAAACCAGGCCCCTCACTCGCCCCACCAATCGAAACAAATGGTGGAATTTGCAACTCGGAACGTTGCGAGGCCAATTCATGCGCTATGACTGAGCCGTAACTTGGATAGTCCACGTTGGCATCAGGTACATACCCAGTATGCATGTAGTATCGACCGCGGTTGTGGTCGGCCTCCCGTGTGCTCATCGAACGAACAATGCTCATGTGATGCATTTGCTTTGCCATCAAGGGCATGTGCTCGCAAATCTGGACATCACCGGAAGTGGATATGGCCTTGAACGGACCTCCATTGTCGGTCCCAGGCTTCAAATCCCAAATGTCCATGCTCGACGGCCCACCACCCATCCAAAGCAGGATACATGACTTGTGATTCTTCTTGAGCGTGTCAGCATGGACTCGCAACGAATGTCCCAACGACAGCGAGGAGCCGAGCAGTGCACTCGCACCCGCCATGTGGCTTAGAAAGTGCCGTCGGTCCATTCCTACAGGAGGTGCAAATCGAGACCACATATTATTTCCCTTGTGACTACAGTTAAAACCAAACCCACTCGTATTTTAAACAATCGAAATTAAATCCGAACATCAATGATTGAAAATGAACTCGTTGCTATTCAAAATCGCCCACCACATGTCCTGCAACATTCCACCCACATCGTTTTTTCTTGCGACTAGAAGCTGCTGAGCCACGTTGACTTCCTCAGGTCTCGCGCGACGACCAAGTCCAGCTATGGTTAGGTACTGGACCTTATCCGCCACCGACCCCTTATTCTGAACCATCCCATGTAGCCAACTGCCCGCTTCGGTCGAAATGGCCTCTCGTATCAGATCACCGTTGAACAGCATCAAGCTCTGCGGAATCGAACCATTAAAGGTGGTCGTCTCGTCCCCTTCATCTGTTCCAAAGGCAACCACGAATTGGCGCATCCAGTCCTCACGTTTTTTCTGCTGCTCTTCCAAGTTCCCTTGTCGGTTCGCCTTCGTTGCAACTGCCAACGATTGAAATAATTGCTCCGCATTCATTTGCCGCGTGTAGAAATGCGAGAACTTGGGTGCCTCACCCAACGTTGGCTCATCCGAAGCGTTGTCCTTAGTGATCTTCGACGAAAGCTGGTAAGGCTGCGACATCGTAATCCAAACAATCAATTGCTTCAGGTCATAACTCGCAGCCCGGAAATCCGCTGAAATTTCTTCGAAGAGTTCCGGCTGTGTGGTTGGACTGTGCGGACCTAGATCGTCGATTGGTTTCGTGAACCCATAACCGAGAAAATGAGCCCACATGCGATTGACGATTGCCTTGTCCAAAAACGGACTCTCCATCATCAGCTTGCCTAGCTCGTTGCGTCGGTTGACTTGGCTAACGTATCCGCTTTTTCCGATCTCCGTTCCATCCACAAACGCCGGATACGCGACCTTGGTCAAACCATTTCGTAATTGATAATAGATTTCTGCCTGCTCGGGCCTGCGACCCTCGCCGGCAAAGTCTTCGTTCACGATCTCAACGTGATCAATGTCGCGGGTCGTCGAACCCGAAACGTACCGTCGAAGTGCCCTCGACTGACGAAAGAACGCGTTGAATTCCCAAAACTTTTGCTGCTTCCACTGATTGAACGGGTGATTATGACACTGAGTGCACTGCACCTGAAGACCTAAGAAAATACGCGAAACCGCAGCCGTGGCCTGTGTTCCATTTTCCTCGTTCACTTTCATTGCCAAAAAATTGGTGGCGCCGTTGAAGCCTTCGGCCCCAGGCTTGGTCGTTCCCGTGGCTGTGACCAATTCAATCACCATCTCGTTATAGGGCTTGTTCTGGGCAAAGCAATCTCGCAAGTACTTTTGCATGCCGCTTCGATTCGTTAAACTCCGATTCTCCATGCCCCCATTGCGACCGATTAAAATGTTGGTCCAAACCGTGGACCAATGGTTTGCATATTCCTCGGTGTAGCGATCGTCGTTGAGCAACCGATTGACCAGCGAAAACTTCTTGTCCGGCGACTTGTCTTTCGCAAATTCGGCAAATTCTTCGTAGCTCGGAATCCGACCAATGACGTCGAGAAAAACTCGCCGACACCATTTCATCTCATCTTCGAACGGGGAAGGCTTGATTTTATTGTCGGCCCACGAAGCCGCCATGGATGCGTCAATTTTCTTAACTTGGACAGGAAGTGTCGCACGCCGGGAATCTTTTTTGGCAGCCACTTTCCCCGGCACATCATCGGCCGCTTGCAACCAAGATTGCCAAGGACCAGCAAGTAGCAAACCCATCATGGCCATCGCGAAAATACGCATCCATGGACTGGATAAGGTAGAAATCTGAAAACATCGTTCTTGAAGGAACCGTGCCATATTCGCGTACTCGGTGTGTGTTGCGTTCTGGGAACCCCCAGCAAACTTACATAGGAAGCGTGAACCACACCCTAATTGTACTCAATCGCTTTGGCTTCTAATGCAAACCTTTTGGTTTTCGTGCCACTCGCGTTAGTGCAATCCTAACTGAATTCCTGAGAATTCCGGGACGAAATGAATTCCCATGAATTCAGCCAGGGCAAAACCAACAACCCTTGTTTTTCGCGGCTCTTCGACAATGCTAAGGAGATCATGACAGAACAAGAATTCCTGGCCCATCATCAACTGACCCGCAACCCCTTCGCGGACGAGGACGCCCAAACCGATTCCGTTTTCAAGGAATTCTGTATTTCTGCGACGTTCCACCCTTCATGGAGCAAAGTCGTTGGCGATTCCAAGCAACCTGCCACCGCCGTTGTTTTCGGCCCAAAAGGGTCGGGTAAAACCGCCATGCGGCTGCAACTGGTCCGCCATATCACCGAACACAATCAGCAATTCCCCGAAAATCGCGTCTTCCTAATCGAATTTGATGATTTCAATAGTTACCTCGGACCCCTTCAAGAACATTTGCCACGCCGCCTCCAGTCTTCACCCGACCGAGTGCTTTCCTCCCTTCGGCTGTGGGATCATATGGACGCCATCCTCAGTCAAGGTGTCACCCAATTGGTCGATCGAGTCTTGCAAAACTCGGCCGCCCTCAACGTTCCTTCCATCCATGTTCGCCAAGACGCTATCGATCGCCTGGATCGTGGGCAACGCCGCGATCTGCTTCTGCTGACCGCCTGCTACGATCGTTCGAAAACAGGCACACTCCATGATCGCTTTTCTGCTATTCGAAAGCGATTGCGGTTCTATTCTCCATCAACCTGGCTACATCTTTCGATAGGTATCGTACTCAGTATCGTCGCCATCTGGCTCAGTGTCTTCCTTTACCGTACCGAAACCGTCTCCACCAAGACTTTGTTATGGCTCCTGCCGCTGACGCTCCTGGTCGCCTGGGGAATGTACGCATATCGATGGATTCGACATCATTGGATGGCCATCCGTGTCTGCAAAAACCTGAGAGTGATTCCACGCGACCGCGGACAATTGCGACAACTCCTGATGCAGTTCTCCGACAAAGAACTCGATGAACAACCACTACCGCATTCGCAACGCTCCGACGACCGCTATGCTCTGCTGGAAAAAATGCAATTGCTGCTCCGATCGCTGGGCTTCCCAGGCATGATCGTAATCGTCGATCGAGTCGACGAACCCGATCTGGTCAACGGCCACCCAGAACGGATGAAGCAATTGGTTTGGCCACTGCTCGACAATAAACTGCTCAAACACGATGACCTCGGTATCAAATTGCTGTTGCCCAGTGAACTTCAGTATTTCATCGACCGGGAGTCTCGTGAATTCCATGAACGCGCACGGCTAGACAAGCAAAACGTCGTTGCGTCGTTCGATTGGACTGGCGAAGCTCTTTACGACCTTTTGGCCGCCCGCATGCGCGCCTGTGCCAATGCCGGCGCACGACCAAGTCCCCAAGAACTGTTTGAATCCGAACTTTCCGAATCGCGTTTCATCACCGCATTGCAATCGCTACAGACTCCTCGCAATCTGTTCCGATTTTTGTATCGACTCATCACGGAGCATTGCAAACGCTTCCGCTCCGATACACCTCAATTCAAAATTTCATCCGAACTGTTCGAATCAACGTTGGCGGTCGTTCAAGCGGAAGATCGACGGCAGTAAAGCATGCATAAATCATTGTCCCTCCGCTCCCGTCTTCACTACCTAGCAATCCTCCTTGGAACCATAACGTGTTGTGGTTGCACGCCAAACGTGAAGTTGTCCGAACCGCTCTCGGATAGTCTCGATCGAACTGTCCGTGCATCTGATTCGATTCCGCCCGAATCGTTGCAGGAACGGATCGCCGAGACGCTTCAAAGCAACCTGGATAAGCGCGAACTTTCGGCAGAACGAAACGCCGCATGGCAAGTCGTCCACGGTGCCGTGGCCTACGGCGACCAAC